>Ga0335076_10006481_pt1 | contig 11813 bp, 12 predicted proteins | sample Lox_Sample_25_FD_206717 | JGI IMG/M metagenome (GOLD analysis project Ga0335076, IMG submission 206717) | Soil microbial communities from Loxahatchee National Wildlife Refuge, Florida, United States - Lox_Sample_2.5 | ecosystem: Environmental > Terrestrial > Soil > Wetlands | place: USA... | reverse complement strand
CGCCGCGGACGCGCCGCCGCCAATACCCGCTGGGGAAACTCCAAGTGCGTGCTGGCCGGCGACTGGCTGTACATGCAGGCGTTCAAGATAGCGGTGCAGGAGCGCAAGTTTCGGGTGCTGGACGTGCTCATCGACCTCACGCAGATGATGGTGGAGGGCGAGCTGCTGCAAATGGAGAAGCTCGGCCGCTGCGTCACGCGCGAGGAGCATCTGGACTTGATCAATCGCAAGACGGCCTGTCTGTTCTCGGTCTGCATGCGGCTGGGAGCGATACTCGGCGGGGCGACGCAGGATGAAGAAGATCGCCTGGGAACCTATGGCCACAATCTTGGCATGGCGTTTCAGGTGGTGGATGACGTGCTTGACCTCACCGCCAGCGAGGATATTCTGGGCAAACCCGTCGGCAGCGATCTGCGCGAGGGAAAGGTTACACTGGCCGTCATCCATGCCCTCGAGCGCTGCACGCCGGACGAGCGCTGGCTGATTGAAACGGTTCTGCGAGAGCGAGCCTTCAAGAGCGTCAGCCACGAACAGGTGCTCGATATTCTTAATCGCTATGGCTCGCTCGACGCCGCTATGGCCGATGCCCATGGATACGCCGAAAGTTCGCAAACCGCTCTTTGCAGCTTCCCCGACTCGGAGATCAAGCGCGCCCTGCTCTGGGCGCCGGATTTCGTGGTCGAGCGGGAAAAATAATTATCGTTTCACTGCGATTCCCGTCATCTCGAAGTGGCCGCCGCGCAGTAGCGGGCCGGAGCCGATGAAGGCGCGCGTGGGATGGTCCTTGCCGAAGTAGGTCTTGTAGACCGCGTTGAAGCGGTCGTACAAGGACAGGTCCGGGCAGAAGACCTGCACACTGACAAGGTCGTCCATGCTCATGCCGGCCTCGGCGAGTACGGCCTTCTGGCCGTCGAGCATGAGCTTCACTTCGTCCTCGATGTGATCGGGTGGCTTGCCGGTTTTGGGGTCGAGTCCGATGCGGCCGGCGATGTACAGCGTGTCGCCCACCAGGATGCCGTCGCTGAAGGGCGCCTGCACCGTGCGGGTCGGCAGGTTGATGTAGCGACGCGACGGCCTCTTATCCGCGGCGCCCACCACAAACAGCAACGCAAGCGCCACCGCCACGGGCAAACCCATCTTCTTCATGCGCCTCCTCCAGTATAGAACCCTTGCTTTTATCTCTTCACTGCGATCCCCACCATTTCGAACCTGGCTCCGAACAGCAGCGGGCCTGATCCCAAAAAGGCCCGCGAGGGTAACGACCCGGTGAAGTACTTTACGTACACTGCATTCCATTTGTCGAAGAGCGAAACGTCCGAGCAGTAGATTTGCACGCTGACCATGTCGTCCAAGGTCATGCCGGCTTCGTGCAGCACCGACTTGAAGCCCTCGAGGATGAGGCGCGCTTCCTCCTCCGGCGGTTCACTGGCGATTTTGCCGTCCGGACCGAGGCCAAGGCGTCCGGAGATGTAAAGCGTGTCGCCCACCAGAACCGCATCGTTGAATGGCAGAGTAAGGCGTCGATTGGGCAAGTTGATGTAGCGGCGCTCGGACATGATCTCTCCTGTGCGAAATGGATTCTTGCGGCCGCGACGTCAGCACAACCCGAGCCGCGTCCCTCGCGATAAGATTGCAGCATGCCCAGCGAGGTTGAAATTAAGTTCGCGATCCCCGACCTACGCGCGCTGGAGCGGCGGCTTCGCCGCGCCGGCTTTCGGTTGAAGACGCGACGCACACACGAAACGAATACGCTTTACGACCTGCCAGACGCCTCTCTCCGCAATCGCGGCGAAGTGTTGAGGCTACGCCAGTACGGCGAAGACTGGAAGCTGACGCACAAGAGCAAAGGAACGGCCGCGCGACACAAGACGCGCGAGGAACTGGAGACCGGGGTTGCCGACGGCAAGCAGATGGACGCCATTCTTTGCGCGCTCGGCTACCAGCCGTGCTTTCGTTACGAGAAGTTCCGCTCCGAGTGGCAAGACAGCGGCGGCCATGTCGTGTTGGACGAGACGCCCATCGGCAATATTGGCGAGATTGAGGGCAAGCCGCGATGGATCGATCGGACTGCAAAGGCGCTGGGCATTCAGCCCGCCGATTACATCACCGATTCCTATGTCGGACTGTTCTTCAAGTGGAAGGCCCAGAGCGACAGCCCGGCGGAGAACATGACGTTCAAGGAAGTGAGGCGTGCGCGTCGTGTCCAGACAGCACGCTCCTGAGGCTGAATCTTGACGACTACTTCGGCTGCAGTGTCTGCGCGATCATCACCTGGCGCTTGAAGTTGTCCACCATGTTGGGATCGAGGCGAACTTCGGTGGGCTTCTTGGCCAGGATCGGCGTCTGATCGATCTTGTCCTGCAGCTTAAGCAGCGCGTAGAAGAGATTTTCCGGCCGAGGGGGGCAGCCGATCACGTAAACATCCACCGGCACGATCTTATCCACGCCTTGCAGCACGGCGTAGGTATTGAAGGGCCCGCCTACAGAGGAGCAGGCGCCCATCGAGATCACCCACTTGGGATCGGGCATCTGGTCGTAGATGCGCTTCACCACCGGCGCCATCTTCAAAGTCACAGTGCCCGCCACAATCATCAGGTCGCTCTGCCGCGGGCTGGGGCGGAATACCTCCGAGCCGAAGCGCGCGATGTCGAAGCGCGCGGTAGAGGAGGCGATCATTTCAATGGCGCAGCAGGCCAGGCCGAAAGTCATGGGCCAGATGGCGGATTTGCGCGCCCAGTTGAAGACGTAATCTACGGTGGTAACTAGGAAGTTCTTCTCGAATTTGTTCTGTAACCAGGGCATGAGTCCCTCAGGACAAAGTCAAACCACTAATTCTCGCCGTCCAGCTAACATCCGTCCGTGATGCAAGTCACAGGCATCGGGAAGTGCGCCGGACCCACCAGCATAGGGCGCTCGCGGACAGCCGTCAACGGTTCAATCGCCAGCCAGAAAGCGCTTTGCTGCCTCCCTTGGCTGTTGGAGCAGGCCGGAGATCACGGCCACGGAATCGGCCCCGGCGTCGAGGACCGATCGGAAGGTTTCCAGAGTTATACCGCCGATCGCCACCAGCGGCTTGCGGGTTAAAGCCCGTGCGGCGCGCACGCCATCCAGTCCGACCACCGGGTCAGGATTGGCCTTGGAGGTGGTGCCAAACACCGGCCCGATGGCCAGGTAATCGGCCCAGGTCTGGCCGGCAGCGCGAAGCTGATCGGCGTTATGCGTCGAGACCCCAATCAGTCGCTCGCGGCCAACGACGATGCGGGCTGCGTCTGGCGAGAGGTCGTCCTGTCCGAGGTGAACACCATCGAAACCGGCAGCCAGGCAGAGGTCCGCGCGGTCATTCATGATGAGGCTGATCTCGGGCCCGAACACGCGCCGCAACTCGCGGGCGTGGCTCAAGATTTCCTTCGGAGATGCAGTCTTGTTGCGGTATTGCAGGAGCGTCACACCGCCATCGGCGAGTTCGCGGGCGAAGGCGAGGATCGCGTTCAGGTCAGGAAAGCAGCGGGCGTCGAGGATGGCGTAGAGGCGGGGCAACACGAGCGCGGCCATAGGTCACTGGTCCCCGGAAGCCGGGCGCAAGGCAAAATCGCAAGTCGCCGATCGCGCACTACAAATCGTGGTCACTTCTTCCCCAATAACCGCTCCATGAACTTGGTCGTCGTGTTCCCAGCTCTGAATTCGGGATCGGCCAAAATGCGCCGGTGCAGCGGGATTGTGGTGTGAATGCCCTCGATGATAAACATGCCCAGCGCGCGAGACATGCGCGAGATGGCCTCATGGCGGTCTTTGCCGCGCACGATCAACTTGGCAATGAGCGAATCGTAATAGGGCGGAATCACGCCCTCGGCGTAAGCGGCGGTGTCGAGGCGCACGCCAGTGCCGCCGGGAGGATGGAAAGTGGTAATCTTCCCCGGAGACGGCACAAAGGTCTCGGGATTCTCGGCGTTGATGCGGCACTCGATGGCGTGACCGCGGGAGATAATCGGACCTTGCAGCACGGCATCGAGCCTCTCGCCCAGGGCAATCATCAGCTGGCTCTTCACCAAATCAACGTCGGTGACCATCTCGGTCACCGGATGCTCGACCTGGATACGCGTGTTCATTTCGATGAAATAGAGCGAGCCGTCCTCGTCCATCAAGAATTCGATGGTGCCGGCATTGACGTAGCCGATCTCACTTAGCGTCTTGCTCAGCATGCTGCCGATGCGCTCGCGCAGCTCGGGAGTCACCACCGTTGATGGCGACTCTTCCAGGAGCTTCTGATGGCGGCGCTGGATGCTGCACTCGCGTTCGCCGAGGCTGACGACTTTGCCGTGAGCGTCGGCCAGGATCTGGAACTCGATGTGGCGCGGCCGCTCGATGAACTTCTCCATGTAGAGATCGCCGTTGCCGAAGGCAGCTGCGGCTTCGGTGGTGGCGGCATGAAAGCTGTTGGGAAGCTCTTTCTCATCGCGGATGACGCGCATGCCGCGCCCGCCTCCGCCGGCCGAAGCTTTGACGATGACCGGGAACCCGACCTGGCGCGCATATTCCATGGCCTCGCCGTCGCTGGCGATCACGCCCTCGGAACCAGGCAGAATGGGCACGCCGGCCTTCTTCATGGCCGCGCGGGCTTTTTCCTTTTCGCCCATTAGCCGGGTTACCTCCGGCGGCGGGCCGATAAACTTGATGCCACAGGTCTCGCAGACCTCGGCGAAGTTGGCGTTCTCGCTGAGCAGGCCGTAGCCGGGATGGATGGCGTCCACGTTGGCGATCTCGGCCGCGCTGATCACCGCAGGAATGTTCAGATAGCTGTCGGAAAGCTTGGGCGGCCCGATACAGATGGCTTCGTCGGCAAAGCGCACGTGCAGCGAATTGCGGTCGGCCTCGCTGTAGATGGCAACCGTGCGAATGCCCAGTTCCTTGCAGGCGCAGATCACCCGCAGAGCAATTTCGCCGCGATTGGCTATGAGGATCTTGTTAAACACGAGAGGGCTGTTTCTCAGCGTGTAATTTGCAAATTGTAATTTGTAATTTGTAATCTCTTCGACTCATGCCATCACACTGGCGATACAAGCTGCCGGAAGTGCAGTAACACCCCACGCTTTGCAAATCACCAATTACCAAATTACAAATTCATCGCGGTTTTATCGCGAACAGCTGCTGGCCATACTCAACGGGCTGTCCGTTGTTGACGTAGCGCTTCGCGATCTCGCCCGAAAAATCGGACTCGATTTCGTTCATCAGCTTCATCGCTTCGATGATGCACAGCACCTGCCCGGCTTCGACCGAGTCTCCGGGTTTGACGAACGCCGGCGCGCCCGGTGACGGAGCTTCGTAGAAGGTGCCGACGATGGGGGAACGCACGATGTGCAGCCCAGCCTCGTCGGCATCCGGCGCAGTTGCGCCAGTCACTGCGGATGTCGCCGGAGCCGGACTGGACACTGGAGCGGGCGCTGTGGGAATGACTACCGGAGGCGGCGCCGGTTGGGCGACCAGAAAACGCGCATCGGGCGGAGGAAAATGATGTTCACCGGCGCGCTTGATCTTGACTTTGACATCGCCACGCTCCAATTCAAATTCGGCGATATCCTTTTCGATGAGAAATTCGATCAGTTCTTTGAGTTCTTTTTGGTTCATCGTAACTAGTTGGCTGGTCTCTGTCCGGGCGGTTTGCCGGCCGCGCGGAATCGGTGGAACCCCATTCCACCGCGCTATAACTGAATCAGCTCTTTGGTGGCCGGCGTAAGGACTTCGCACCCATCGGGCGTGACCACCACCATATCTTCGATGCGAACGCCCCCGCGTCCCGGAATGTACGCACCCGGCTCGATGGTCACCACCATGCCCGGCCGCAGAGACTCGGTCTGACCACGCCCCAACCTCGGAGCCTCGTGGATCTCCAATCCGACTCCGTGGCCGGTGGAATGGCTGAAGTACTTGCCAAATCCGGCGTGGGTTAAAACCTTACGGGCGGCCGCGTCCACATCCCCGGTCGCGATGCCCGCGCGAACCGCCTCGGTCGCCGCTTGCTGCGCCTGGCGCACCGAGTTGTAAAGCTTCTCATCCGCCTCCGACATTTTGCCGACGCGCACAGTGCGCGTCATGTCGGAACAATAACCGGCGAGTATAACACCGAAGTCGAGCACCACGAATCCGCGCTCCGGGATGGCCGTTGGAGTGGCGCGCCCATGCGGCAGTGCCGAACGCTCGCCGGCGGCGACGATGGTCTCGAAGGACATGCCCTCGGCGCCGCGCTTGCGCGCCTCATACTCGAGTTGCGCCGCGACTTCGACTTCGGTGGCGCCGGGGCGAATGGTGTCGATGGCAACGTCCAGCAGTCCGGCGCCGAGATTGACGGCGCGGCGAATGAGCGCCAGTTCGTCGGCGTCCTTGATCATCCGCTCGCGTTCCACCCAGCCGGAAGTGTCGCTCAGGCGGACTTTGCCGCGCAGTTTCTTGGCGAGCTGCGCGCGCACGGCGACGGTCATGTGATCGCTCTCGATGCCCATTGTGCGCAGGTCGTTGTCGAGCAGCCACTCCACTGCCGTATCAATCACCGTGTGCTTGGCAACAACGACGCGCGCGCGCTGCACCTCGTCGCGCGCCTGCTCGGCGTAGCGGCCGTCGGTGAAAAACATCGGGCGCTTGGAACCAACCACCAGCAAACCGGCACTGCCGGTGAAACCGCTGAGGTAGCGGAGGTTGGGGAGGTGGGTGACCAGCAGAGCGTCCAGGCCCTTGTCCTGAACGGCGGCTTCCATCCGCTTCTGGCGAGCGATGTAGTTCATTCGTCTGGAAGCTTAACATTCTCAGCGATTAGCTCTTAGCTGTTAGCCTGAGCCACTCGATCAGCATCATTTACAATCACGATCGCCAAGTCACGAGATCGCCGGACCACCAGATGATTTATCGCTCCGATAATCGCACGCCCGAGCAGCTTCGCCCGGTCAAGATCACTCCCGACTTCATCTCTACGGCCGAAGGCTCGGCGCTCATTGAGATCGGCAATACCCGCGTGATCTGCACCGCATCGGTGGAGGAGGCCGTGCCCGGTTGGATGCGCAACAGCGGCAAAGGCTGGGTGACCAGCGAATACGGCATGATTCCCCGCTCCACGCTGACCCGTACGCCGCGCGAGGCGGCTCGCGGGCGGCAGAGCGGACGCAGCCAGGAGATTCAACGGCTGATCGGACGATCCCTGCGCGCCGTGACCGATCTCACCAAGCTCGGTGAGCGCACGGTCTGGATCGACTGCGACGTCATCCAAGCGGATGGCGGGACTCGCACGGCGTCGATCACGGGGTCTTTCGTGGCGCTGGCGCTTGCTGTGGGCAAGCTGGTGGAAGCTGGCACGCTCGGCGCGTCGCCCATCCGCGACTATGTGGCCGCCATCAGCGCCGGCGTAGTGGACGGCGAGGTCATGCTCGATCTGGCTTACGAAGAGGACTCCCGCGCCGAGGTGGACATGAACTTTGTCATGACCGGCACGGGCGAGATAGTCGAGATCCAGGCAACCGCCGAGCACGCACCCTTCGACGGCGCCCAACTCGCCCGCATGATTGAGCTGGCCACAAAGGGCGTAAAGGACTTGATCGCTAAGCAGAAAGAACTGGTGCAGCTCTAGCTGATAGCTGACGGCTGAAAGCTGAGGGCTGTTTTCTCCAGTGACCCACCTCACAATTTCCAACACTGCATTTCGGGTAGAATGGCGTGTTTTCTCCCGGGTCCGCTTAGGTTCTCTGATCCTTAATTCTGCGCACCGCGCACGCACTCTGAGGAGGTGTCATCTTGAAGCTGACTCCCGGCAAGCTGTCCGGATTGAAAGCCGTATCCAATGAACGCGGCGTCATCGCCGCCGCCGCCATGGACCAGCGCGGCTCGCTGCAGAAGTCGCTGGCCAAGGAGAAGGGCGGAGAAGTGACAACCGCCATGATGGAAGAGTTCAAATCGCTGGTGACCGAGGTTCTGACACCGCATGCCAGCGCCATCCTGCTCGATCCCGAGTGGGGACTGCCCGCCTCCAAACGCCGCAGCAAGAACGCAGGCCTCCTCCTCGCGTACGAGAAGACCGGTTACGACAAGACTGGCCCCGGCCGTCTGCCGGACCTGCTAGACGAGTGGTCGGTGCGCCGCCTGAAGGAAGCCGGCGCGGACGCCATCAAGATCCTGCTCTACTACACGCCGTTCGATCCTAAGGACGTCAACAACAAGAAGCACGCCTGGGTGGAGCGGCTGGGTGACGAGTGCCGCGCCAACGACATTCCCTTTTTCCTCGAGTTCGTCGGCTACGAGGAGGGTGTAGATGAGAAGGGCTTCGAGTTCTCCAAGAAGAAGCCGGAAGTTGTGATTCGCAGCATGGCCGAGTTCACCAAAGACCGCTACGGCGTCGACATCATGAAGGTGGAAGTGCCGATCAACATGAAGTTCGTGGAAGGTGCCAGCTGCTACGCCGGTCAGAAGGCTTACTCGAAGAAAGAAGCCGCTGACTTGTTCCGCGAGGCTGCGCAGGCTGCGACCAAACCGTTCATCTACCTATCGGCCGGTGTGAGCAACGCCGAGTTCACCGAGTCGCTGGAACTGGCCGCGGAGTCGGGCGTGAGGTTCAATGGCGTGCTCTGCGGGCGCGCTACCTGGAAGGAAGGCATCCCGGTCTATGCCAAGCAAGGCCCGCAGGCGTTCAAGGACTGGTTGCTGAAGGAAGGCGTGAAGAACATCAACAATGTGAACGAGAAGCTCAAGGCCGCTACGCCGTGGTACTCGATCTATGGAGTGAGCGAGCCTGCGACGGTGGGAGCCTAGGGAATTTGTAATTGGTAATTTGTAATTGGTTAGTGGGCGCGCTGGGACGCGCCCCTTTTGTCGCTAATGAGCGGCCAATTCAGGCGAGGCTGTCACCCAGGGCGGATCCGCTCGGCGGCTGCGGCCAACACCTGCTCCGCTGCCGCCGCATCCGGGACACCGCCCTGTGCCAGATCTTTCGATCCGCCGCCACGCCCGCCTACCGGCGCCAAAGCATCTTTGAGCAGCGCACCCACGTTGAAAGGCCCACCTGCCGATTGCGCGAACACCACTCCCGGCTGTCCGGCTCCTCCGGCCAGCAACGCAATCAGATTTGGGCGCGTGGTGAGCTTCTGCGCCAACAGCTTGACGAACGTCACATCGCGCTCGGGGAAGAATCGGCGAACCAGCATGACGCTGCCGGCCTGCTGCGCTTCGCCGGTCAACTGCGACGCCATTAGCTCGGCGACTTCCTCCTGGGTGCGCTTTTCCTGCTTCTGAACAGTCTTGTTCTCTTCCTGCAGCTTCGTGATCTGCGCGGGTACGTCGTAGATCTGTGCGGAGAACAACGCCGCCGCGGCGGTTAAGGTTGAAAAGTCGCGCCGGGCGGTGCGGACGGCACGCTCGCCGCACACGAACTCCACGCGCATACCCTGCTTTACCTTTTCGAATTTGCGCAGCAGGATCGCGCCGATCTCGCCGGTGCGTGAAACGTGGGTCCCGCCGCAGGCAGTCAGGTCCACGCCTTGAATGTCAATCAGCCGCAGTTCGTCGCCGACGTCGGGAGGAATCTTGCGCAAGCCCAGGGTTTGGGCTTCTGCCAGGCTGCTGAAGCGGATTCCGACGGGCACGTCGTTCATGACAATTTCGTTGGCCCGGCGCTCCGCCTGCTCCATTTGCGTCTCGGTGAGGCCCGGAGTTTGTAGGTCGATGGTGCAGCTCTCGTCGCCCATGTGGAAGGAAACCGTGGGCATGTCGAAAAGCTCGATAAACGCCGCCGAGAGCACGTGCTGGCCCGAGTGCTGCTGCATGTGATCGCGACGGCGGCCGGCGTCGATCACGGCATGCACCTTGGCGCCAGGGGGTATTTTCAGCGCGTCGGCCTCGAGGTAATGGACGACGTGACCGCTTTCTTCTTCGACCTGGATGACCCGCAGGCGCTCGCCGCTCTCGGCTTCAATCCATCCGGTGTCGTGCCGCTGGCCGCCGCTGGTGGGATAAAAGGCGCTCTGGTCCAGTTCGATGGCCAGGTGCTCGCCGGTATGGGCCTGCGTGATGGTGCCGGTGAATTCCAGGAGCTTCGGATCGTGGTAGTAGAGACGGTTGGTCATTGGACACTGTCATTGGTCGTTCGTCGCCGACCATCGGCTAATAGGGCTGAATAATCCCGCCCACCCTTCTTGCCTGCGGCTGCGCCATCCCCGGAGCAGCCACCGCAGCTTCGCTGTGCTTATCTAAGTACGAAGCGATCACATCGATGTATTTCAGGCCTGAGCCGGTGTTGTAGAGCACGACGGTTTCATTCGCCTTGAGGAATCCCGTCTCGATCAGCCGCCGATACGCCGCCAGCGCGGCGGCGCCCTCGGGCGCTGCAAATACGCCGTCCTCTTCCGCCCACTCGCGGAACGCGCTCATGATCTCGTCGTCGCTGACGGCGACGGCGGTGCCGCCGCTCTTCTTCAAAATGTCGAGGATGATGTAGTCGCCATACGCTTTCGGCACGCGCAGCCCGGCCGCCAGCGTGGCCGCATTCTTCCACGCCTCCGAGACCGGCTTGTGCTCATCCCACGCCTTCGGGATGGGGGCGCAGCCGGTGGACTGCACGGCAATCATCTTTGGCCGCCTGGAACCGATCCAGCCGAGTTGCTCCATTTCGTCGAAGGCCTTCCACATGCCGATCAGGCCGACGCCGCCGCCCGTGGGATAAATCACTGCGTTGGGGAGCGTCCAGTTCATCTGCTCGGCGATTTCGTACCCCATCGTCTTCTTGCCTTCGATGCGGAAGGGCTCTTTGAGGGTCGAAATATCGAACCAGCCCTCGGCCTGCTTGCGTTCGGCGATGATGCGGGCACAGTCACCGATGAGGCCATCCACCAGCGTGACCTTCGCGCCATAGGATTTGCACTCGATCAGGTTTGCCTGCGGCACATCCTTCGGCATAAAGATGTGCGCTTCGATTCCCGCGGCTGCCGCGTAAGCCGACAGGGCGCTGGCTGCATTGCCGGCGGATGGGATGGCGATCTTCTTGATCCCATAAGCTCTCGCCATGGTGACCGCCGCCGACAAACCGCGGGCCTTGAAGGAGCCCGTCGGGTTGATGCCGTCGTCTTTGATGAAAACGTTCGGGCGCTGGCGGCTCGCAACGATCGGAGTGAAGCCTTCACCCAGGGTAACTGGCGGCGCATCCGGCAGAACCGCAGCATAGCGCCACATGCTTCCCGGCTTTCCCGCCAGGGACTCGCGGGTAAACGTTGTCTTGATCGCGGCCAGGTCGTAGCGTGCGTAAAGCGAGCCGCCGTCCTTGGGACAAATCGTTTGCGGCTGCTCGGCGCTGAGCCTCTCGCCGCACTTGGTGCATTCGAGATAGGTGATTTTTGCCATGAATCTTTACCGGGTAAAAACCTAGCGCAGTTTGCTGCGCAGCAAGCTGATGACGTCGTCGGCGGTGATTACGCCGGTGAGTACGCCCGCCTCATCGACCACCGGAAGCGTAAGCAGGTTGTACTTGTCGAACTGCTCGGCAACGTCTTTTTCGCTGCTGCCGGCGTGGCAAGAAATCAACTGCTCGGTCTTCAACTCACCCAGCAGCGTGTCGCCCGCGGCCAAGGCCAGGCGCGGCAGCGGTACAGCCCCAACGAGCTTCCAGTCGTTATCCACCAGGAAAACGGTGCTGATATTTTCGATGCCGCCCTCAAAGTTCCGCATCATCTCGATGGCGTCTTTCACCGTCGCCCGGTCGGAGAGCGCGATGTACTCGGTGGTCATGCGGCCGGCGGCGCTCTTCTCGTTGAACTCCAGCAGCTCGCTGACCTCTTCGCGGGTCTCCGGCT
>Ga0335076_10006480_pt1 | contig 11813 bp, 6 predicted proteins | sample Lox_Sample_25_FD_206717 | JGI IMG/M metagenome (GOLD analysis project Ga0335076, IMG submission 206717) | Soil microbial communities from Loxahatchee National Wildlife Refuge, Florida, United States - Lox_Sample_2.5 | ecosystem: Environmental > Terrestrial > Soil > Wetlands | place: USA: Florida... | reverse complement strand
CGCGGGCGGAATCTCCCTCGCGGCGTTCTTCGCGTTGTTCGGTGCGGCGTGGGTGTGGCTCCTGCCCGAGACGCGCGGCACGCGCGTCTAGCACACACCAAAGCGTCACGCGCGCGCTCCGCGCACGAGATTCCTGTTATGCTCGAAGCGAAACCGAATCGGAGAGACGAATGTCGCGCCTCGCCTCGGTCTCCGCTTGCGCTCTCCTGTTGCTCTCGTTCGCCCCCGCGGCGCGTGGCGGCGATGCGTCCACTGCGACCCTCCGCGTGTCGCCCGCGACCGCGGGCTCGAGCTTCGGCCACCTGGTGGAGGGCGTGCTGACGTTCCGCGATCGCGACGTCCTCGTGACACTGCGTGGTGTCAATAGCACCGCCGAGTCTCGAGGCGCGGTGTTCGGGCTCGCGCGGCCGCGCGACATCGAAGGCAAGTACAAGGGCACGGGCGCCGTGGTGCAGAACGAGTCGGGGGTGCGCATCCAGTTCGACCCGCCGCTCGCGTTCGGCGCCGACGGGTTCGAGATCGCGATCCAGGCCGGCATGCAGCCGAAGGTCTCGCGCGGCGGCCCCGGCAGCGGCGTCGAGCAATGAGCCGCCGCGCGTTCGTCGCGAGCTTGGCGCTCGCGCTCTCGTTCGCCGCGCAGGCGCACGCGCAGGCGCCCGCGGCCTCGGCGGGCCACATCACGTTCCGCGGCAAGACCGCGACGGTCGGCGTCGGCTTCAGCTGGGGCGCTTCGACGCTCGAGTTCCAGGGCAAGACCTACCCCGTGCGCGTCGACGGCTTCGTGCTGGGCGCAGTGGGCGCCGCGTCGATGCAGGCCGAGGGCGAAGTCACCGGGCTCACGAAGGCGGAGGACCTGAACGGCGACTTCACCGGCGTGTCGACGGGCCTCACCGTCGGCAGCGGCGCGGGCGTGATCGTGATGCGCAACGACAAGGGCGTGCGCATCGAGATGAAGGGCACGAGCTCGGGCTTCTCGCTGGGCTTCGGCCCGCGCGGTATCACGCTCACCGTGGGCGAGGCCGGCGGTCCGCCGGCGGACGAGCACGCGCGCCTGCCGCAGACGCTCGGCTTCGGCGAGATCGGGCTCGGGCCGCTCTACCTCGAGCCGACGTTGAACCTGCAGATGTACATCCCCGGCCAGGGCAACCCCGGCTTCGGGGGGAAGTGGTCGTTCGGGCCCGTGGACAAGGCCGACTTCTGGTTCGAGCACTCGAACGAGGCCGGCCTGAACGCGCGCATCGGGCTCGGTCCGGAGGACGCGTTCGGCACGGTGCAGGGCCGCGTCTCCGGCATCTTCTCGATGACCGCGAGCCAGCCCGACGGCCCCGTCTGCAACGCGCACGGCACCACGAGTGACTACACGCTCGAGAGCGCGTATCTCGCGTGGAAGTCGGCCGACCTCTTTCCCAAGCTCGGCCACAACGCGCTGGAGATCTCGGGCGGCAACCAGAACTACCAGGTGTTCGATGGCCTCTTGTTCTGGGACGGCGGGCAGGACTGCTCGGGCCGCGGCGCGAACTGGCTGTCGGCGCGCAAGGCGTTCAAGGCCACCGCGATCGCGAAGCTCACGTTGAAGGAGCTGACGCTCGAGGCCTTCCACCTGAAGTACAACGACCATCCGAGCACCAACACCGAGCTGTTCGGCGAGCGCATGGAGTGGGCGACCGACGACTTCTTCATGAAGCACCTGAAGCTCGGCTTCATGTACTTCCACATCTACAACTCGCGGATCGCCACGCGCGACGGCATGAACGGCGCGTACGTGTACACCGAGGCGAACCCGTTCCCGTTCCTGCCCGACTTCTCGTACAAGGCCTCCTTCGTGCGCGAGAGCAACGCCGAGTCGTCGGGTCTCTCGGCGGCGTACGGCTGGTACGCGGGCGCGGCGTACCAGCTCTCGCAGGTCGCGTGGACGCCGCAGCTCGGCTACCGCTACGCGTCCTTCAGCGGCGGCGGCACGCACGCGTTCGACGGGCTGTTCACTGGGCTTCCGGACTGGGGCTCGTGGTTCCAGGGCGAGGTCCTGGGCGAGTACGTGCTGTCGAACAGCAATCTCCTATCGCACCAGGTGCGTCTCACGGTGAAGCCGAGAGACTGGCTCACCACGAACTTGATCTACTACCGCTTCCTGCTCGACAACCGGAACCAGTCGTTCGGGTTGACGCCGTCGGCGGTGAGCAGCCGCGCGCTGGCCGACGAAGTCGATCTCATCTTCGACATCACCATGACGAACTGGTGGTCGATCACGGCGACCGTCGGCATGGCCAACCCCAACAAGGGCTTCACGCAAGCGGTGAACGGCTCCGCCACTTGGATCACCGGGTACCTGTACATGAACTTCAACTTCTAGGAATCGCCATGCCCCACACCACGACGCCCATGCCGGCTGCACTCGCCTCGAACTTCCCCGTGCTGGTCGTCGGCGCACGGGGGCCGGAGGACTCGGCGGTCGCGCGCAGCGCCGCGGAGATCGTCGACGCGCTGCGCGCGCTCGGCCGGCCGGTGCTCGCCGCGAACAGCCTCGCCGACGCCGAAGCAGCGATCGAGTCGCACCCTGCGCTCTCGTGCGTGGTGCTGGCCTGGGGCCTGGCGGCCGCGGACGACGCCGCCGTCGAGCAGACGAAGCGCATCCTCGCCCGCATCCGCCGCCAGGCCGCGAACCTGCCGGTGCTGATCGGCGCCAGCCGCGCGGCCACGCGCCAGGTGCCGCTCGAGATCGTGGAGCAGGTCGAGGGCTACATCTGGGTGCCCGAGGACAGCGCGAGCTTCATCGCGGGGCGAATCGAAGCCGCCGCCAAGCGGTATCTCGACACGGTGCTGCCGCCGTTCTTCGGCGAGCTCGCGAACTTCGCCGACACGCACGAGTACTCGTGGCACACGCCGGGTCACACCGGCGGCACGGCGTTCATGAAGACCGCCGTCGGGCGCGCGTTCCTGGGCTTCTACGGCGAGCAGATGCTGCGCTCGGATCTGTCGGTGTCGGTGGGCTCGCTCGGCTCGCTGAACGACCACTCCGGCCCCATCGCCGCCGCGGAGCGCTTCGCCGCGCGCGTGTTCGGCGCCGACCACACGTTCTTCTCCGTTGGCGGCAGCTCCGCGTCGAACGAGATCATCCTGCACTCGGCCGTCGCGGACGGCGACATCGTGTTCGTCGACCGCAATTGCCACAAGTCGCTCAACTACGCGCTCAACATGAGCGGCGCGATCCCGGTCTACCTGCGCCCGCGGCGCAACGCGCGCGGCGTCATCGGTCCCGTGCCCTCGAGCGAGATCGAGCCCGAGATGCTGCGCCGCAAGGTCGCCGAGAGCCCGCTCGCGCGCGGCGCCAAGGGCAAGCCCGTGCTCGCGGTGCTCACCAACTCCACCTACGACGGGCTCTGCTACGACGTGGAGCACACCACCCGCGCATTCTCGGCGAGCGTCGACCGCATCCACTACGACGAGGCGTGGTACGCGTACGCGCGCTTCAACCCGATCTACGAGGGCCGCTACGGCATGCACCGCGGCGCGCGCTCGCCCAAAGACGCGACCGTGACGGTGACTCACTCGACTCACAAGCTGCTCGCGGCGCTCTCGCAGGCGTCGATGATCCACATCCGCGAGGGCCGCATCCCCGTCGAGCCGGCGCTCTTCAACGAGGCGTTCATGATGCACACCTCGACCTCGCCGCAGTACTCGATCATCGCGTCGACCGACGTGTCCGCGAAGATGATGGCCGACGCGGGCCCCGCGCTGACCGACGAGTGCATCCGCGAGGCGATCGACTTTCGCAAGGCGATGCTGCGCATCGGCAAGGACCTCGACCGCCGCAAGTCGGGCGACTGGTGGTTCGCGAGCTGGCAGGCCGAGGAAGCCGGCGGCAAGCCGTTCCTCGAGGCCGACGCCGACTTCCTCGCGACGTCGCCCGAGGCCTGGATCCTGAAGCCCGGCCAGGCCTGGCACGGCTTCGGCGACCTGGGCGCGCGCTACTGCATGCTCGACCCGATCAAGGTCACCACGCTCACGCCGGGCATCGGGCGCGACGGCAAGCCGACGAAGGAAGGCATTCCCGCCTCGCTCGTCACCGCGTTCCTCGGCACGCAAGGCATCGTGGTCGAGAAGACCGAGCCGTACTCGTTCCTGGCGCTGTTCTCCGTCGGCATCACGCGCGGCAAATGGGGCTCGCTCGTCGCCGCGCTCATGCGCTTCAAGGAGCTCTACGACGCGAACGCGCCGCTCGCGCGCGTGCTGCCCGGGCTCGTGGACGACTACCCGGAGCGCTATGGGAAGCTCGGCCTGCGCGAGCTCGCCGCCGAGCAGCACGCCGCGATCGTCGAGCACAAGGTCCTCGAGAGCCTCGACGGCGCGTTCAGCAACCTGCCCGAGCCCGTGCTGTCGCCGCGCGACACGTTCGCGCGCCTCGTGCACCGCCAGGTGGAGCAGGTGCCCGCCGCCAAGCTCGAAGGCCGCACGCTCGCGGTGCAGGTGGTGCCCTACCCGCCTGGCATCCCGCTGCTCATGCCGGGCGAGCGCTTCGGCCCGGCGACGCGGGCGGTGGGAGACTTCCTGCTCGGGCTCGAGGCCTTCGACGCGCGGTTCCCCGGCTTCGGCCACGACACGCACGGCGTCGAGGTGAAGACCGACAAGGACGGCCGTCCGTACTACGCGCTGTATTGCCTCCGCGAGTAAGTGATTCGTTCACGAGTCAGTGAGGGGAGACACCATGGCTGAGACGAAGAAGATGAGCCTCATCCAGCTGACGGTGATCGTGGCCGTCAACATGATGGGCTCGGGCATCATCATGCTGCCGACCAACATGGCTCAAGTGGGCGCGATCTCGCTGCTCTCGTGGGGCGTCACCGCCGTCGGCTCCATGGCGATCGCCTACGGCTTCGCGCAGGCCGGCGTGCTGAACCAGCGCGCGGGCGGCATGTCGGCCTACGCCGAAGAGGCGTACGGGAAGTCCGGCTTCTTCATGGTGTTCTACCTGTACTTCTTCTCGCTCGCGATCGGGAACGTGGCGATCGCCATTTCGGCCGTCGGCTATCTCGCCACCTTCTTCCCCGGCATGTCGGCCACGCCCATGGCCACGTGCGCGAGCGTGATCGGGCTCATCTGGCTCACGACGATCGCGAACTTCGGCGGGCCGAAAGTGACGGGCCGCCTCGGCGCGATCACCGTCTGGGGCGTCATCATCCCCGTCGCCGGCCTGTCGCTCATCGGCTGGTTCTGGTTCAGCGGGGCGACGTTCTCCGCGGCGTGGAACCCGAAGGGCATGACGCCGCTCGCGGGCGTCGGCTCGAGCATCGCGCTGACCTTGTGGGCGTTCCTCGGCATGGAGTCGGCCGCGCAGAACTCGTCCGCCGTCGAGAACCCGAAGCGGAACGTGCCGCTCGCGTGCATGCTCGGCACGCTGGGCGCGGCGGTGATCTACGTGCTCTCCACGACGGTCATCCAGGGCATCGTGCCGAACGAGGAGCTCGCCAAGTCGACGGGCCCGTTCGGGCTCGTGTACGCGAAGATGTTCAGCCCGGCGGTCGGCTCGATCATCATGGCGCTCGCGATCATGGCGTGCCTGGGGTCGCTCCTGGGCTGGCAGTTCACGATCGCGCAGACCGCGAAGTCGGCGGCCGAGGACCGGATGTTCCCGTCCTTCTTCTCGCAGGTCACGAAGAGCGACGCGCCGGTCATCGGCATGATCGTGATGGGCGTGGTGCAGTCCCTGATGGCGCTCTCGACCGTCTCGCCGTCGCTCTCCGAGCAGTTCAGCGTGCTCGTGAACCTGGCCGTCGTGACGAACGTGGTGCCGTACATCATCGCGCTGTCGGCGCTGATCGTGATGATGCAGAAGGCGGGCGTCGCGCCGGGTGCGTACCGGCGCAACGTCGCCGTCGCGGTCGTCGCGATGCTCTACAGCACGTATGCGATCTACGCCTCGGGCTCGAGCGCGGTGCTCGGCGGCACGATCGTGATGGCGCTCGGCTTCGTCATCTTCGGCTTCCTCGCGCCGCGGTTCGAGCTGAACAAGGCCGCGGGGCGGGCCGCGCCCGCGGCGCAAGCAGCGGCGCTCGCGCTCGCGCTGCTCGGTCTCGCACTCGCCGCGCCCGGCACCGCGCACGCCGGCACCCTCGACCGCATCAAGGAGACGGGCAAGCTGCGGCTCGGCCACCGCACCGACGCGCGGCCGTTCTCGTACCAGGACGCGTCGGGGAATCCGGCGGGCTACTCCGTCGCGCTGTGCAAGCTGATCGGGGACGCCGTGAAGGCCGAGCTCGGCCTCGCCGACCTGGCGATCGAGACGGTCGCGGTCGACGCGACCGACCGCTTCGACGACGTGGCCGCCGGCAAGATCGATCTCCTGTGCGGCGCCTCGACCGCGACGCTCGAGCGCCGCGAGAAGGTCGCGTTCTCCATCCCCATCTTCCCCGGCGGCATCGGCGCGCTGCTCCGCCACGATGCGCCCGAGCGCCTGAAGGCCGTGCTGTCCGGCCGCGAGCCGCCGTACTCGCCGCGCTGGCGCGCGAACCTGGCGCAGGTGCTCGACAAGCGCGTGCTCTCCGCGCAGGTCGGCACGACCGCCGAGGACTGGCTCGCGAAGAAGCGCGCGCAGTTCGAGGTCGACGCCGAGATCGCGAACGTGGCCAGCTACAAGGAAGGCGTGGAGCGAGTCACGAGCAGGAAATCGGACGTGTTCTTCGGCGACCGCGCGATCCTGCTCGACACCGCGGTGCACAGCGACCACCCCGGCGACCTGATCGTGCTCGACCGGCAATACACGTACGAGCCGATCGCGCTGGTGTCGGCGCGCGGCGACGACGACTTCCGGCTCGTGGTCGACCGCACGCTGTCCAAGCTCTACCGCTCGGGGAAGATCTACAACACCTACACGCAGTACTTCGGCGAGCCCGACGACGCGACCCAGGCGTTCTTCAAGTACGCCGCACTGCCCGACTGAATGGCGACGGCTTCCGACACGGCTGCTACGAGCGACACCGGCGGGCAGAGCCTCGGCCTCGCCACGTCGACCGCGCTCGTCATCGGCAACATGGTGGGCTCGGGCTTCTTCGTGGCGCCCGCCGCGCTCGCGCGCTACGGCACCACGGCGCTGATCGGCTGGGCCGTGATGGCCGTGGGCGCCGTGTGTCTCGGGCTCGTGTTCGCGCGGCTCGCGCGAATCGCGCCCGCGACGGGCGGGCCTTACGCGTACACGCGCATGGGCTTCGGCCACTTCGCGGGCTTCATGATCGCGTGGGGCTACTGGATCTCGATCTGGGCCTCGCTGCCCGCCATGGCGGCGGCGCTCGTCGGCTATCTCGCGTCGCTCGTGCCCGCGCTGCGCGGCCACCGCGCGCTCGGCATCGCGATCGCGCTCGGCGCGATGTGGGGCGTCGCGCTGCTCAACATGCGCGGCGTGAAGCAGGCGGGCCTCTTCGCGGCGGTCACGACCTACACGAAGATCGTGCCGTTCGCTGCGATCTCGACGCTCGGCCTGTTCTGGGTCGACTGGCACACGTTCGACACGGTGAACCCGACGGGCGAGCCGTTCCTCTCCGCGCTGGCGGCCACGGCGCCGCTCACCATGTTCGCATTCCTCGGCATCGAGTCCGCGACGGTCCCCGCGGGCGACGTGATCGACCCGCGCCGCACGATTCCGCGCGCGACGGTGCTCGGCACGCTCGTCTCCGCCGCGATCTACATCCTGGGCACGGCCGTGGTGATGGGCGTGCTGCCGCGCGAAGCCCTGGGCCACTCCTCGGCGCCGTTCGCCGACGCCGCACGGGCCATGTGGGGCGAGTGGGCGGCGACGGTGATCGCGCTCGCGGCGATCGTCTCGTCGCTCGGCGCGTTGAACGGCTGGACGCTCATGCTCTCGCAGGTACCGATGGCCGCGGCCCGAGACGGCGCCATGCCGCCGATCTTCGCGCGCGTGTCCTCGCGCGGCGTCGCGGCACAGGGGCTCGCGGTCTCGGTGGCGCTGTCGACCTTGCTCGTGTTGTTCAGCGCGTCGGGCACGTCGGCGTTCGTGGCGTTCTACAATCTCGTGGTCAACCTCTCGACCGACGCCGCGATGATCCCCTACGTGTTCTGTTCGGTGGTGGAGGCCGTGCTGTTCGTGCAGCGCAAGCCCATCTCGCGCGCGCTGCGGGTGGGGCCGTTCACGCCGGTGGCGCTGGTCGCGTTCGTGTTCTCGCTCGGCACGATCTATGGCGCCGGCGCCGAGGCCGGCATGTGGTCGCTGATCCTGGTGCTGCTCGCCGCGCCCGTGTGGGTGTTCCTTCGCACGAGCCACGGTGACTCGGAGGAGAAGGCATGATCGGCCGCACCTCGAAAGCCCTGAAGCGCCGGCTCTTGATCGTCGACGACAAGCTGGCGCGCCCCGACACCGCGGGCGGACGCGCCATCCGCGAGCTCGCGAACGAGCTCGCCGTGCGCGACGTGGAGGTCGTCGAGGCCGTGACGTACGACGACGGTCACGCCGTCGTCGTCTCGGACGCTACGATCGACTGCATCTTCGTCGACTGGTGCCTCGGCCAGAACGACTCGCACTCGCACGAGCAGGCGCTCGAGCTGCTGCGCACGATCCGCCGGCGCAACGCCGCGATCCCGATCTTCCTGCTCGCGTCGCAGGCGGTGCGCGACAGCGTCACCGTCGAAGTCATGCAGCTCGCGGACGAGTCGGTGTGGATGCTCGAGGACACCGCGCCGCTCATCGCGGGCCGCGCGATCGCGGCGATCCGACGCTATCTCGACAACCTGGTGCCGCCGTTCATGAAGGCGCTGGGCCGCTACAACGAGGTGCGCGAGTACTCGTGGGCGGCGCCCGGCCACCAGGGCGGCGTCGCGTTCACGAAGTCGCCCGTCGGGCGCATCCTGTTCGACTTCTACGGCGAGAACCTGTTCCGCACGGACACGGGCATCGAGCGCGGCGCGCTCGGCTCGCTGCTCGACCATTCGGGCCCGATCGGGAAGTCGGAGGAGTACGCGGCGCGCATCTTCGGCGCGCACCGCAGCTACCACGTGCTGGTGGGCACGTCGGCGTCGAACCGCACGATCTTCGGCGCCGTCGTCTCCGACGGGCAGATCGCGCTGTGCGACCGCAACTGCCACAAGTCGATCGAGCAGAGCCTGATCCTGTCGGGCGGCATCCCCGTGTTCTTCACGCCCACGCGCAACCGCTACGGCATCATCGGCCCGATTCCGCCGCAACAGTTCGAAACGCGGGCGATCAAGAAGAAGATCCAGGAGCACGCGCTGCGCAAGCAAGCCGTGGACGCGAAGCCGGTGTACGCCGTGGTGACGAACTGCACGTACGACGGCATGTGCTACGACGCGGAACGCGTGCAGGAGCTGCTCGACGACAGCGTCGACCGCATCCACTTCGACGAGGCGTGGTACGCGTACGCGCGCTTCAACCCGATGTACCGCGGCCGCTACGCCATGCGCGGGGACCCGGCCGACCACCCGAAGGACGGTCCGACCGTCTTCGCGACTCACTCGACTCACAAGCTGCTCGCTGCGCTCTCGCAGTCGTCGTACATCCACGTGCGCAACGGGCGCAATCCGATCGACCACCACCGCTTCAACGAGTCGTACTGCATGCAGGCCACCACCTCGCCGCTCTACGCGATCATCGCGTCGAACGAGATCGGCGCAGCGATGATGGACGGCCCCGCGGGCGAGGCCATGACGCAGGACGTGATCGACGAAGCGGTGCGCTTCCGCCAGGCGCTCGCGCGCTGCCACCGCGAGCTCGACGCCAAGGGCGAGTGGTTCTTCTGGCCCTGGAACGCGCCGACCGTCACCGACCCGAAGACGAAGAAGAAGCACCGCTTCGAGAACGCGCCGCACGAGCTCTTGGCGCACGAGCCGAGCTGCTGGGTGCTCCACCCCGGCGAGAAGTGGCACGGCTTCGAGGGGATCCCCGACGGCTACTGCCTGCTCGACCCGATCAAGGCCGGCATCGTGTGCCCGGGCATGGGGGACGACGGCAAGCTCGAGAAGCGCGGCGTACCCGCGGCCGTGGTGAGCGCGTATCTCGGCGAAAAGGGCATCGTGCCGTCGCGCACCACCGACTTCATGATCCTGCCGCTCTTCTCGATCGGCATCACGAAGGGCAAGTGGGCCACGCTCATCAACGTGCTGCTCGACTTCAAGAGCGCCTACGACCGCAACGCGCCGCTCGCGCAAGAGCTGCCCGGGCTCGTGTCCCTCGCGCCCGAGCGCTACGTGGGGCTCGGCCTGCGCGACCTGGGCGACGAGATCTTCGCGCACATGAAGAAGAGCCGGATGGACCACTGGCAGGCGCAGGCGTTCGGCCACCTGCCGAAGCCGGTCCTGCCGCCGCGCCGCGCGTTCCACCAGCTGCAGGCCGGCGACGCGGAGCTGTTGCCGCTGCGCAAGATGGCGAACCGCACCGTCGGCGTCGGCGTCATCCCCTACCCGCCCGGCATTCCCATCGTCATGCCCGGCGAGAACGTCGGCGCGGAGGACGGCCCGTGGCTCGGCTACCTGCGCACCTTGCAGGACTGGGGCAAGGCGTTCCCGGGCTTCGAGAAGGAAGTCGAGGGCTCGCAGCTCAAGGACGGCGAGTACCACGTGTGGTGTCTGCGCTAGCGCGCTTCCGACACCACGTACGTGTGGAACTTGATCCGCCCGTCGACGCGCTCCTGGAACACGCCCTGCACTTCGTAGTTGAAGCCGGGGAAGCGGTTGAACGACTCCTGGAACGCGAGGAAGTAGTCGAGCATCGGCTGCGCGCGGTCGTCCCAGCGCTCGCCCGGCACGACGACGCCGATGCCCGGCGGGTAGATCAGCGCGAGCGTCGCGGCGATGCGGCCACGCACCTGATCCAGCGGCAGGTAGTCCACCTCGTTGCCGACGAGCGCGCGATACGCCTCTTGTGACGAGAGCGCCTGCTCGGGGAAGCTCGCCGCGCGGAAGCACTTCCGCTGCAGCTCCTTCACGTTCGCCTTGCGGTAGAAGTCGTGCATCTCGCTGCAGATCTGGCGCAGCCCGTAGCCGGCGTAGCGGTCGGGGTTCGCGGCGCAGATGCCGGGCAGCGCCTCCGCCAGCGCGGCGTCGCGGTCCCACAGGTCCTTGAACTTCACGAGCTTCGCCACGAGCGTGTTGAGCTTGCTCTCGTCCTCGGCGGGGGTCATGAGGAAGAGGATGCTGTTCAGGTCGCACTTCTCGGGCACGATGCGCTGCTCGCGGAGGTAGTTCGCGAGCACCGTCGCGGGCACGCCGAAGTCGAGATACTCGCCGGTCCTGCGGTCGATGCCGGGCGTGAGCAAGGTCAGCTTGTTCGGGTCGACCATCGCGTAGCCTTCGGCGTAGCCCGCGTAGCCGTGCCAGCGCGCGTCGGGCGCGAAGTTCCAGCACTGCTGCTCGCGCTTCAGCACCTCGGTCGGCAGCTCCTCCCACGGCACGCCGGTCGCGTCGGCCGTGAACGGCGAGCTTCGCACCGTCACGACGTCGGGCACGAACGGGTCGAAGAACCACTGCTCCCGCGCGGACAGACCGACCTGCTCGTGGTGGCGCTTGATCTCGCGCAGCTTCTTGCGCACCTCGATCCCGAGCTCGATGCAGCGGTCCCAGAGCATCTCGCCGGTCTTGCCCTCGTGCACCTTCGCGTTGACGTCGAGCGACGCGAACAGCGGGTAGAACGGCGACGTCGAGGCGTGGATCAGGTACGACTCGTTGAAGCGCTTGTGCTCCACGTAGCGGCGCTGGCCGCGGACGTGCTCGTCGCGCTTGTGGATCTGCGACGCCTGCGAGAAGCCGGCGCCCTGCTTGTGCACCGACTGCGTCGAGAACAGCCCCGGCATCTCCGG
>Ga0335076_10006479_pt1 | contig 11814 bp, 13 predicted proteins | sample Lox_Sample_25_FD_206717 | JGI IMG/M metagenome (GOLD analysis project Ga0335076, IMG submission 206717) | Soil microbial communities from Loxahatchee National Wildlife Refuge, Florida, United States - Lox_Sample_2.5 | ecosystem: Environmental > Terrestrial > Soil > Wetlands | place: USA... | reverse complement strand
TGCCGGTCGGCGGAAATAACACGCGGCGGATCGCCGCCATCTGGAATTCGGGCTCGATGCCCAAGCTCGTCGCCATTTCCTTCAATTTGCGAAAACGCTCTGGCCACAGTTCGCTTTGGGGCGGGTTGGCTGGCGGCTGGAAGTGGGGATCAGCCAAACCGGGGCCCCACCAGTCGTCGCTCGAATGAAGTTGCTTCCACAGCATCCAGATTTTTCGCGAGCGTTCGGTCAGAAGATTCTCGCGCGGAAATCCCATTGCCACCGCGAACCGCTCCGCGCCTTCGCCTACCAGCATCACGTGTCCGGTGTGCTCCATCACCGCCTTGGAGACCAGCGAGACGTTCTTGATGTTGCGCACTCCGCCCACGGCGCCGGCGCGGCGGGTGGGACCGTGCATGCAGCAGGCGTCGAGTTCGACCACGCCTTCTTCGTTGGGAAGGCCACCCAGTCCGACGCTGTCATCCTTGGGATCGTTCTCCGGCCCTTGGATGACCTTCATCGCCGCATCCAGGGTATCGCCGCCGCGCCGCAGAATTTCAAATGCCTCGTCCAGGTAGTCGACGCCATTGCCGGCGCTCACGATGATCGGCCGTTTGTAGACTGAGTTGCCGGCCGTTGGGTCCGGCTTTTGTCCACCTGCCTCCAGGCTCAGAGAAAGCGAACCCATCACTGCTGTAGAAAGAAAATCGCGGCGGGAAACGCTCATGCTCTTCCTCCCAAGGATATAGCGCGGGAAAGAATAACAGCACTGAGCGGGTGATCGCCACATTGGCCGCATCCTCGGCGGAAGCTAATGAGCGATGGCGCCGGCGCGGGTCAGGCGGATCTCGAACAGTCGTCCTAGTTGCTGCTGCCCGTTCCTGGTCAGCCGCACCGCTCGGCTGGCCTCTCGTCGAACCACCACTCTGGACCGAAGCAGCCAGTCCAGCAGGGCAGCCCCCAGGGCCCCGCCCAGATGAGGGACGCGCTGGCTCCAGTCCAGGCACGGATAAGCGAATCGCCGCCGCATGGCTTGGGCGCCAGCGACGTCGACTCCGAGCTGGTGCAGGAATTCTTGGCCCCGCGGCGTCAGTCGATATTCCGATGATCGCTGCTTCAAGCAATCTTCATCGCGCAGTCTAGCGAGCATTGCTACCCCAAGCTCACCCGCCAGGTGGTCATAGCAGGTGCGCGCGAACACCAGTTCCGGCGCGCTGTGTTGCGCAATTCCCTGGTTGGCGGGTTTGGCGTGAACTGCGACCGCCAAAGACTCCAGGGCGGCCGCAACCGCGGAACTTCCCAGGCGGTAAAACTTGTTGCGACCCATGGCCGCCGCCTTGACGAAACCGCCGTCGAGAAGAAGCCGCAAGTGATTGCTGGCAGTTTGAGGAGACACGTTGGCCAACATCGCCAACTCGCTTGCCGGGCGCGACTCGCCGCCCATCAGGCTCCATAACATGGCGGCCCGGGACGGCTCGCCGATCAACATCGCAGCACCGGACAATCTCACTCTTGCATCCATACTTCGATGATACATGAACTATTGTGGAAACAAAAAACCGAAAATAATTCTGACGAAAGACGAAGAAGTATTTCATCCCATCTTAGCGGAGATGCCAGATGTCGATGTGCGGGCCAGAGTGCTGCCGTTGGTGGAAAAGTTGGTGAAGGTTACCGGCCCGGTCAACGAAAGAGGCGGTTCCAAGGCGATCGTGGTGGAAAATATTAAAGAATTGAGAGAATGACTGTGGCATCCAACCCGGAAGCGCAGCAGACTTGAAAAAGCCACGACTTCTCGCCAGCGGGCCAGGCCCGGGAAGACTCCCAGCTCTGGCCCCGATTGGCTTCTAGGACGCCGCGCGCAGCCGGCTCGCCTTACTCTCATCTGCGCGAAAACGCAGCAGAGCCGCTACATTCCCAGCACGATCAAACTCGGGATCATCTTTGATATAGAAAACCTCGGTATCCCGGCAGATGGCCGCGGGAATTACCGCGTCCATGATGTCGTCGAGTGTGCGGGTAGCACGGCCACAGAGCGGGCAGAATTTGACCAGGTGCGCGTCCAGATGACCGCAGCCGGCGCATTCCACCGCTTCAGCGCGATAACCATCTCCGATGAGCAGGGTCTGTACTTCGCCCAGCTCCAGCGCCCGCAGGACTCGCCGCAGGCCGGTGACGCCGCGGCTGTGGCCCTTCGCATGGCTGATAACCTGTCGGACCAACTCTGACCGGCGTTGGCTCAGCGCGGCGCGCAGAATACGAGAGACATGATCTCGAATCTGATCGGCGCTGGCGATGCCAACGTCGGCCGAAAACCGCCCCAGCAATCGTTGCTTCGCATAGGGGTGAAGCTGCGCCTCGAACTCGGGCCAATGCTCGTCCTGACAGCCAACCACCAGTTTTTCCCAGCTGCCGGATTCGACTTCGTCCTTCAGTCGCTGGGCGACGTTCTTGAAGTGGTGCATGACCTCGTCGGCAACACCGCGTGCGGCGCGGCCGCCGTTGTAGCCGGCGAACCCGTCGCTGCGGCCGCGCCTGGTTACGGCATGGAACAGGCCTTCGCGCTCCCGCAGTTCCTCCAGCCGGAAATCAAAAAAACGCGCTCGTTGCCGGTTGAGCAGAACTACACCCACCCGCGGCTGAGCGCCCAACAGCGTTGCCAGCGGCTTCAGATGAAAGCGTTGATTCACGAAGAGCTGAGTTCCCGCCAGGAGCGGTGGAAGATCGAATTCCCGCCAGAAGTTTTCCGCGCAGCAGGCAAAGATCGCCTTGGCGCGCGCCGGGTTTCCGCGCAGGTTGGTGGCCATATCCTGAACGCGGTCCAGGTCCGCGCGCAGGCCTTCGTTCCTGCCATTCTTCTCAGCTTCGCGCAAGGCGGTGCGCACCAGATCCTTAGCTAGAATCGCCTCCTCACGATGCGACTTGTTCTGCGGCGTTCTGGGCTGAAAATAGAAACTAACAGCGGAGCTTCCCGTAAGGGCAGGTCGGAATTGCGCCAGCTCACGGATCTCTTCGCGGGTGATCATCACGAGTCTCCTGAGTGGGTTAGATTTGCGGACCGGTTTTTTCCAGCAGTTTTTCCTTGAATTGATCGGCGAGAGGCGGGGACTTGCGTAAATGTTCGCGTACGCGGGCGATGGCCGCAGTCACATCCTGCGGCGTGCGATCGGTGATCGCTGAAATTTCGTCCAGCGAAAAGCCCTCCAGGGCATGAAGAATGAAGGTCTCCGAGTCTTCCCGGCCTACGCCCCCGAGGGCGAACTGCACCAGGGCGATCATCTCATCGCTGTAGGCGATGGCCTCCGGTGTGGCCATCCGTCGATCGGCAATGACGCTCTCTTCGGTAAGGGTCTCGTCCGGCTGATGAAACTGCAGCTCGGACTCGTCGCTGCCGCGCACGTTGGGCTTCCGTGCCGATTCTTCCAGGGCGACGTTTGCGGTCCCTTCGTCGGTCCGAGGAACCATTTCGTCGATCACTCGCATGGCTAACCGATAGAGCCATGGCTCGAGCGCCAGACGATCCGGTTTGTCATGCCCATCGCCGAGTGCGCGGGCAATGGCTTCGTCCACCACTTCTTCCCGGGTAATGCTGTCGGGAGCGATCTCGTCGGCGCTTTCACGGAACAATAGTTCGCGTTCGACAAAGCGCTGCAAGCGGCCCAGATTCGCATTCACATAGGAGCGAACGTCCTCGCCGGAAACGGAGACGGGCTGCACCGCCGCGATCGTTTCCTCGAAAGGAACCTGTTCCAAAGGAGTGTTGGCCCCGCGCCGCCAGCGAGGCCATTTGTGCGAGCTGCGCAGCAACTCCTTGTGTCGTGTGATCTGCTGCAACAGGTCGTCGAACGCGGCCTTAACCGCGGCATTAGCAGTCGCAGACGATTCCTGCACCGCCATCTGTCCGGAGGGCAGACGCAGATTGAGCGAGACAGTGGCGCCCTCGCGCGGCGAGGTCTGTTCCACAATGCCTTTCAAATGCACCAGTTCCGGGCGAAACACCTGCAAACGCCTGCGCAGTTTCTCGATCAGGTGGTTGATGTCTTTTTCGATGTCGGGAGTTTTATGAACCTTGTAGGTGATGTGGACGTTCATAGCATTGCCTCGATAACGGGTGAAGATCCCGCGAAGCGCCCGTTCCTACAACTCCGATTCTACACCCCTGTCAAGCAGGCCAGAGGAAATTAGCCATGGGGACAATTCTGTAGGCCGCCGGTGTGATTTGTGCCCTTGACAGGTCGCCGTCCGGTGTCAATAAGCGCCGTGTAGATCTACACTGCCACCGTAACCGAGGTCTCCGTGCGAGTCACTGGCCGGTAGAGGGTGTCGCGCTCAACTGGTTTCCTTCCGGCTTCCGTGATCAAGCGAACCAACTCGGACCGCCGCAGACCCTGAGGCGTAGTAGCGCCGGCATCGTGATAGATCTTCTCTTCCACCACCGTGCCGTCGATGTCGTCGGCGCCAAAGCGTTGGGCAATCTGGGCAATCTTGGCGGTCATCATCTGCCAATAAGCCTTGATGTGAGGAAAATTGTCGAGCACCAGGCGGCTTACGGCAATCTGCTTGATGTCGAGCATGCCGGTGGTGGTTGGCAAGTGCTGCAGCGGCGTGTTGGCAGGGTGAAAAGCCAACGGAATGAAAGTCTGAAATCCGCCGGTTTCATCTTGCAGGGCGCGAAGTTTCAGCAGGTGATCGACGCGGTCCTCGTCGTTTTCCACGTGACCGTAGAGCATGGTGGCATTTGACTTGAGTCCCATCTGGTGGGCCAGGCGCGCGGTTTCCAGCCACTCATCTCCATCAATCTTGTGATCACAGATGATGTGACGCACGCGATCGGCGAAGATTTCAGCGCCGCCACCCGGCAGGGAATCGACCCCCGAGGCCTTCAGTTGTTCCAGAGTTTCGCGAACGGAAAGTTTTGCCCGCCGCGCCAGGTACGCCACTTCCACCATCGTGAAGGCTTTGAGGTGAACCTGCGGAAAGCGTTGCTTGAGTCCGTGGCAAAGATCGAGGAAGTACTGAAAGGGCAAGTCGGGGTGCAGGCCGCCCACGATGTGGAACTCGGTCACCGCTTCGCTATAACCGGTAGCTGCGGTCTCGAACGCTTCTTCCAGAGCCATCGTATATGCGCCGGGCGCGTCTTTCTTGCGGCCAAATGCGCACAACCGGCAAGCCGCGACGCAGACATTGGTTGGATTGATGTGGCGATTCACATTAAAGTATGTCCGATCGCCGTGCATCCGCTCACGAACCTGATTCGCCATCCAACCCACGGCTAATATGTCATGCGTCCGATACAGGGCCAGCGCGTCTGCTGCGTCGATCCGAATTCCAGATAGCACTTTGTCCTGGATCGAATGCAACCGGGTATCGTCGGTCTGAAAAGAATGAGCAGCGGGCATCATGACTATGATAACTCAGGGCTCTGCTTTCATCCGCTCCAGAGTCGCGCAAGGCGCCATTCTGGACTGAAAAAGTGCACACTCCTCCAAAGTTTCTCACAAAACCGCCCAAATCCAACGCCAACCCCATTTCCTTTCCAGTTTACGGACCTGTAACAAAAAATAGTCTCTTGCCGCAAGTGTTCTCTGCAACGTTAAGCTCTCCGCGAAGAGCAGTAATTCCACTCCAGAGGAGATCACAATGAAGAGAGCACTTCAGGTTCTGGCGTTGTTGGCGGTGTTGGCGAGCACATTGGCAGTGCCTACCCACGTTTGGGCCGACGGGATTCCGTGGCCGCACGTCAGCAGCCGTTAGCGTTTTGAGCAAAATACTTGTGGACTGACCGCCGAGGCTGCTATGCTGCGCCCTGCCGCGGTCAGTCCGCCATGTTAAGCAAACTGGTTTATGTGCTCTGGTTCGTGGCGCCCGCCCTGCAGTGCGCCATTGCCGGCCGGATGTGGGTCCGACGCCTGTATCGCGACTACCCGCTCTTCTTTTCCTATGTCCTCGTTCACTTGGTCTCTTTCCCCTTGATTCTCTATCTGTTCCACTTCGGGGGAAAAGATCTCTACCGCTATACCTTCGTAAGCTTTGAATCGCTGGATGCAGTGCTGAAATTCGCTGTTATTTGTGAGCTTTTCTCCCAGGTCTTCTATCCCTACCAGGGCATTCGTAGCCTGGGGTCCATGGTCCTGCGCTGGGGAGGCGTGGCTTTACTGCTGGTGGCGCTGGTAGCCGCCGCTCGTGGCATCGGTTCCGATTCCGACCGGTTTCTGGCCGGACTGTTCGTTATCGCGCGTAGCGTAGAGATAGTTCAGGCCGGACTGATCCTCCTTCTGTTCGCCGCATCCGCTTCCCTCGGACTGCAATGGAAACAGGAGGCGTTCGCCATTGCCTCGGGCTTTGGACTGATCGCCTGCGTGAATCTTGCCGCCTATACCCTGCGCGTCCAGTTTGGCGGGGCTAGCACCGATCTGCTTTCGCTCATTGCCAACGCAGGCTATGACTGTGCGGTTCTTCTGTGGCTGGCTGCCCTCTGGGCGCGTACCACGGTGCACAAATTTGACCGGCGCATCCCCAGCTGGGACATCGAATCCTGGAACCGTGCCCTATCAAATATGCTGCGTCAATAATGCCGCGGGCAGCCGGTTGTCCGGTTTTCCGGAATCGGGCTGAACTCGAAATCGTGCGGGCGGTTGCTGGTCTGGCCGCCTGATGTTCCAGATTGCTATCGCCACACTTCACACGCCCCGCCTGTCTGGCGGCAATTTGACAGGATCTTGACATCTTGCGCGCATCGTTTCTTTACCCTGAACTCATCATATCTGTGGAGCAAGAGAGTGCAGACGCCGGTGACAGCGAGCACCGGTCTTGCAGCGCGGTTCAGTCAGTGAGTGTGCTGACGGGGTTTTGGGTCCCCAAGTTCCGCGTCGTGGCCCGGGCTGAATCTTATCTACCTCCTAGATGAGTTTCAGTTCGGGCCGGTTAGCGAAACCTGACCCTTTCCGCCTGCCGTGTTCCCGCTAGCGGCGCATGAGGAGGTCGGCCGCCACGAATAAGAAAAACACTACCGAGATCACGCCGTTCATGGTGAAGAATGCGGCATTGAGCTTGGAAAGATCGCGGTGCCAAACCAGAGCATGCTCATAAGCCAATAGCAGCAGCACGGCCACCACGCCCGCCACCGCCAGCTTTCCCAAGCTGAAAACCAGAACCAAGCCGATCAGCAGAACCAGCATCAGCAAGTGAAAAATCCGCGCCACCCAGAGGGCGCCTGAGATCCCAAGATAGCGTGGAATGGAGTGTAGCCCTGCCTCGCGGTCAAATTCGTAGTCCTGGCACGCATATAGAACGTCAAATCCGCCCACCCAGAAAGTGACCGCAGTGGTGAGCAGCAGGATGCGCGGATCGAGCGTTCCGCGCACCGCAATCCAGGCCGCTGCCGGCGCGATGCCCAGGGCCAGGCCGAGCGCCAGATGAGAAAAGCGAGTAAGGCGCTTGGTAAACGAGTAGAGCAGAACGACCGCGAGCGCGACCGGTGACAGCGCCAGCGTCAGGCGATTGAGTTGCCAGGCGGCCAGCACAAACACGCCGCAAGACACGATCACGAAGCCAGCCACAAATCCGGGGCTCAAGGTTCCGGCAGGAAGTGCGCGAGCCCGGGTGCGCGGGTTGGCCGCGTCGAGCGAGGCGTCGGCCAAGCGGTTGAACGCCATAGCCGCCGAGCGTGCCGTCACCATGGCAACCACGATCCAACCCACCTGGTGCACGGTCGGCATTCCGTTTGCCGCCAGCATCGCTCCGCACAGGGCAAAGGGCAGGGCGAAGACGGAGTGCTCCCACTTGATCATCTCCAGGGTCCGGCGCAGGTGTTGGAACAAGGGCATAGGCAGATTCTATGGGCGGACACACCGGATTTTCTTGTACGGTTCACGGAGTGTTGCCGCCGCATCGTCACGGAATCAATAGGCAGGCGATCCACATTCGTGCTTTGCAGTGCCTCATCCGCAGGTTACGCGAACCGCACCTTCACATCCGGCCCCTTCTCCAAGTGGATGCTCTCAATGAACCGCACCTTGCCGGTGCGCAGCGTCATGATTACCGACGAGGTGCGCGTGCCTTCGCCGAAAAAACGCACGCCTCGCATCAGCGCGCCCTCGGTCACGCCGGTGGCGGCGAAGATCAGTTGCTTGCCAGGCGCCAGATCTTCGGCTTCATAAATCTTCTTCTTGTCTTTGATTCCCATGCGTACGATGCGCTCTTCGAGTTCCGGCTTGTCGATTACCAGACGTCCCAGCATGTATCCATTCAGACAGCGAATCGCCGCCGCGGTAATCACACCCTCCGGCGCGCCGCCCGAGCCCATGACCGCGTGTACGCCGGTTCCAATGACCGCCGCCGCGATGCCGGCCGAGAGATCGCCGTCTCCGATCAGACGGATGCGCGCCCCAGCGGCTCGAATGTCCGCAATCAGCTTCTCGTGCCGCGGACGGTCGAGCACAATCACCACCAGGTCTTCCACATCGCGGTCCATGCGTCTGGCAATGTTCTTCAGATTGTCGGCCACCGGAGCGTCCATCTCAATCGCTCCCTTGCACGATGGCCCGACTACGATCTTCTCCATATAGCAGTCCGGAGCGTTCAACAGTCCGCCCTTCTCCGACGCGGCCAGCACGGTGATCGACCCAGGTGCGCCGGTCGCGCACAGGTTCGTGCCTTCCAGCGGATCGACCGCGATATCGACTTCCGGAACGTCCCGCCCATCCGGAAAGGTGGATCCCACCTTCTCGCCGATGTAGAGCATGGGTGCCTCGTCGCGCTCGCCCTCGCCAATCACGATGGTGCCGCGCATCGGCACTGTGTCCATGGTGTGGCGCATCGCTTCGGTGGCCACGTGGTCGGAAAGCTTGCGTTCGCCCTGACCCATGGTGTGTGCGGAGGCAATCGCCGCGTTCTCGACCACGCGCAGAAATTCCAGCGCCAGATCGCTCTCCAGATTTTCGCCGTAACTCTTGACCTTCGCTTCGGGACGAGCCTGGGTTGTCATAAATGCCTCCGTGGGAACCGGCTTGAAAATATAAACCGAAGACGGGTAGAAGGGAAAGCGTGCAGGAAGCGCCCGCCGTGGGCCCCTTCAGACGGGGCTTCGGCCTGGTGGTTGCAAAATGTTTACACTCTTGCTCCGTAGGGTTGTGCTAGCCTTCGTTCCCGCCTTAGGGAGGACGACCGCATGTTGCGAGAAAGACGAACCGGAATTCAGTAGCGAAGCGGAATTTGCCCGAGCTTGCTGCGCTGGCGCTGCTTTTCACGATGATGCTGGTCTCGCTGGAGGTTCCATCGGCTCCAGCGAAGACGCTCACTGTTCTGCACGCGTTCGCCGGAACCGATGGCGCCTGCCCCGAGTCGGTGTTGACGATGGATGCCAAAGGCAATCTCTACAGCGCAGCGCCGGAGGGTTTTTCCGACGGGGCCTCGGCGCCGACCAGCTTCGCTCGCACCCCGGATGGCGCCATCTACGCCGCTACCCTCATGGGGGGCGGCACCGGCTGCAGCGGCGTGGGTTGCGCGGCGCATGCACTCCACAAGAGTGGGTGTTTCCTGGCTACCGTCGCAAGCCCAGCAGGGCCAGTTCCCGGTCGTCGAGTTCCGCATCGCGCGTGAGCACGATGTAGGTTTCACGGGCGTCGTTCTTGATCGAGAGCGTCGCTTCTGACAGCTCGGGGAACACACTAGCCAGAGCTTTCCGCAACATCTCCGAAGAAGGGAATTCCACAGGACGCAGAGCCGGACCATCGCCATAGCTGACCAGCCGGAAGCAGGATCGTTGCCGATCCTGGATGTGCTGGACTACCAGTCGCAGGGAATGCCGGGCTGAGACGGACATTCCCGCCAGCATAGCCGCCCCAGCACAGGACACGGTGACGTAGATCACACCACTTTGTGACATGGACGGCGCCCGGGTCGTGTGGGTTTGACCCGGACACACGAGCGCATCGAGGACCCCCAAGGGGAGTCGACTGTCATCCTGAGGCCCGCATTCTTGGCGGGCCAAAGGACCTATGGACTTGTCTGTGGCGCTCTACCGACTCATCCTCGAGCGATAATGTCTAATGCCCGTGATTGACATCGACCACGTACAAATCGCTGCGCCCAAGGGATGCGAGCCGGAGGCGCGCCGCTTCTTTGGGGGTCTGCTGGGATTGCCGGAAATCGAAAAGCCCGAGCCACTGTGTTCGCGTGGTGGCTGCTGGTTCGAAGCGGGATCGCGCCAGCTGCACATCGGCGTGGAGGAAGACTTTCGTCCCGCTACCAAGGCGCATCCGGCATTCGCAGTGACGGACATCGGCGCCCTGTTTACGGCGCTCGCCGCCGCCGGCGTCCGCTGCGTGTGGGATAACGCCTTGTCCGATGCGCGCCGCTTCTATGCCAGCGATCCCTGGGGCAATCGCTTGGAATTCGTGGAGAGCAGGGATTAATCTGGCTGGCCAAAGCCGGCGCAGGCTCACGTCCCGAATCCTGTCTGCTAACCTTCATACATGACGACCGAGCGCAAGGAACCGACTTATCTCTTCACCGAAAAGCAGGTCGCGGACAAGAGCGCGCTGGCCAGGCAGTTCATCGACGTGCGGGCGCGGCTGAATGCGAACGTCGACAAGGCCGACAATTTTCTGGTCAAGCGCTTCTACAATATCGATCACAACACTTATCTCGAAGGCGCGATTCCGGCGAAGTACAAAGAGCTGATGGGGCTGGTGGTGTCGGCCGGGCTGCGCTGCGATGACTGCATCAACTACCACATCATCCAGTCGTACCGGCTGGGCGCGGGACGGGCGGAGCAGGAGGAGGCTCTGAATGTCGCTCTGGTCGTGGGCGGCAGCATCGTCATTCCGCACCTGCGTCGGGCGTATGCGATGCTGGAGGAGTTGTATGGATAGCGATGCCATACCCTCGACGTCGCGAAAGACTCAGTGCCACTCGCTGGGGCTTCGAACAAGACTTCGGGGAAACGTGAAAGCGGCGGCCGAGCTTGCGCATGTGTTCGGTGGTCAACTTGCGCTTGCCGCTGAACACCTCGGAGATGATGCTGGGTGTGCCGAAAATGTCGGTCAGATCTTTTTTGCTTGAGATTGTTCGCTTGCATCAGTTCGCCCAAGGCGTGAATCTGTCTTGGCTCAGCGTGAAATGGAGAACAGGCGTTCTCCGTTAGTGCAGATTCCGCCCCTGGGGGGCGGGGATTTTCAAGGCATGAGGGTTTATCGTCCGATGATTTTTCCTCGCAGTCGACAGCGCGAGAGCGCTGGCTCCCGCGCTGCCGAACATCGGCTCGACGAGCCCGCCCGGTTATCCCTCAGCATGGTTGCATCCCCGCATTGCCCGCTTCCGTTTCGCCTGGCGACGTCATTTTAGCTCCCATCGACGGTATTGTTTCAGACTTGAGTGGGTTACTCTCGGGACAACCCTTGAATAAAATGCACGATCAGGTCAACAGCTCTGTGTGGCTCCCGCTGCAAAACAAAATGCGGCGATGGAATGGAAGCCAGAATCGTGTCTTGCTTTAGTCGTTGAATTTCCTCAAAGCACCGTTCCTTCACCAATCGGTCGTGCTTGGCCTGCAAGTAGAGGGTGGGAACTTGGACCTGAACGATTTGCTCTCTGGCATCGCAGTCCATGACGGCTCGAACCCGCAGGGCCATTACTTCGGGAGATACACAGCGCAGAGTGTGGCGGACCGCGTCTCTCAGTTCGTGGGGTGCATTCGCTCCAATCAGGAAATGATCGATAACGAAGCCAGGCGGAGGGACACGGAAGAGAGGGGGACGCACCAGTGCCTTCATTCGCAGTAGCCAGCTGCTGACCGGATTCGTGATGAAACCTGCGCAGATGACCAACCCTGCC
>Ga0335076_10006478_pt1 | contig 11814 bp, 12 predicted proteins | sample Lox_Sample_25_FD_206717 | JGI IMG/M metagenome (GOLD analysis project Ga0335076, IMG submission 206717) | Soil microbial communities from Loxahatchee National Wildlife Refuge, Florida, United States - Lox_Sample_2.5 | ecosystem: Environmental > Terrestrial > Soil > Wetlands | place: USA... | reverse complement strand
GATTGCCGTGACGCTGCTGTGCGTCGGCTTCATCGCGATGTTCGCCTTCACGAATTCGCCGGCCGGGCCGCTCATGGCGACCACGGTATGGGGCTCGAGCGCGAGCTGGGCCCTGACCGCGCTGCCCTTGTTCATCTGGATGGGCGAGATCCTGTTCCGCACCCGTATCTCCGAGGACATGTTTCGCGGCCTTGCCCCCTGGGTCGAGCCGCTGCCCGGGCGGCTGATGCACACCAACGTCGTCGGTTGCGGAATCTTCGCGGCCATTTCCGGGTCGTCCGCGGCAACGGCGGCGACCATCGGGCGAATCTCGATTCCCGAGCTGAAGCGCCGCGGCTACGACGAGACCATGGCGATCGGCTCCCTGGCCGGCGCCGGAACCCTGGGCCTGCTGATACCGCCGTCGATCATCATGATCGTCTACGGCGTCGCCGCGGACGTATCGATCGCGCGACTGTTCGTCGCGGGCGTGCTGCCGGGCATCATGATGATGGCGCTGTTCTCGGGCTATATCGCGATCTGGGCCTGGCGCAACCCGGGCCTGACCCCTGCACGCGAGAAGGTCACCACGTTCGGCGAGAAGCTCCATGCGGCCCGCTTCCTGATTCCCACCACGCTGCTGATCGGCGCCGTCATCGGATCGATCTATTCGGGCGTGGCCACGCCTACCGAGGCGGCGGTACTCGGGGTCGCCGGCTCGCTCGTGCTCGCCATGGTCAGCGGCTCGCTGACCTGGGCCGCCTTCGGCGACAGTGTGATGGGCGCAGTGAAGACCTCGTGCATGATCGCCTTCATCCTGACGGGTGCGGCCTTCCTGACGGTGGCCATGGGATTCACCGGCATACCGCGAGCGATGGCGGAATGGATTGCCCGCCAGGGATTCCAGCCGTGGCAGCTGATTGCCGTGCTGACGGTGCTGTTCATGATACTGGGCTGTTTCCTGGACGGGATCTCGATGGTGGTGCTGACGGCCTCGGTCATCCTGCCCTCCGTGAAGGCGGCCGGCATCGACCTCATGTGGTTCGGCATCTTCATCGTTCTGGTGGTCGAGATGGCGCAGATCACGCCGCCGGTCGGCTTCAACCTGTTCGTCCTGCAGGGGTTGACGGGCAAGGACATGTTCTACGTCGCCCGCGCGGCATTGCCGTTCTTCTTCATCATGACGCTCGCCGTCGGCCTGATCTGGATTTTCCCGGAGATCGTCTACTACCTTCCGGGCAAGATGTTCAATCTTCGCTGAGCAACCTGGAATCCACGCGACGTGATCACCGTACATCACCTGAACAACTCCCGCTCGCAACGCGTTCTCTGGCTGCTCGAGGAAATGGGCGTGCCCTACGAGATCAAGCCTTACCAGCGCGACCCCAAGACCATGCTCGCGCCGCCCGAGCTGCGCGCCGTGCACCCGCTCGGCAAGTCGCCCGTGATCACGGACGGCGACCTCACGCTCGCCGAGTCGGGCGCCATCGTGGAGTACCTCGCGGACAAATACGGGCGCGGGCGCCTCGCGCCCTCGATGGGCACGCCCGAGCGCGTGCGCTACTCCTACTGGCTGCACTACGCGGAGGGGTCCATGATGCCGCCGCTGCTGCTCAAGCTCGTGTTCGACCGGATCGCGCGCGACCCGATGCCGCTGTTCATCCGGCCGATCGCGCGCGCCATCGCCAACCGCGTGCGCGAATCCTTCGTGGATCCGCAGATCGCGCGGCACCTCGACTACATGGAGGCCGAGCTCGCGAAGGCTCCCTGGTTCGCGGGCCCGATGTTCAGCGCCGCCGACATCCAGATGAGCTTCCCGCTCGAAGCCGCAGCGGCGCGCGGCGGCCTGAACGAGAGCCGGCCGAAGCTGTGGGCCTTCCTGCAGGCCATCCACGCGCGCCCCGCCTACCAGCGCGCGCTCGAAACGGGCGGAAAGTATGAGCTGCTCCGGTAGGCTCGCCTGGCTGCTCGCCGCCGCGCTTGCGGGCCAAGCGGCGGCGGAGCCGGCAAAGGGTCCGTCGGACGACTATGCCGTGCTGGCCTACATGCACAGCGTGGCCTGGCGAATGGCCGCGCGGACCTGCGAGCGCGGGGTGCAGGACTACCGCGTCCGCTTCAACGCGGCTTACTCCGCATGGGAGAAGAGGAATGCCGAGACCCTCAGGCGCGGCGACCGTCTGTTCCAGCGCGCAAAGAACCGGGAATGGCAGGGCATCCCCGCGACCCGCGTCGAAGCCAACGAGGTCGCCCGGGCCGAGGAGGAGCTGAAAAGGCCGCCGGACGAGGTCGGGCCGCTCGCGCTCGATGCCGAGCAGCGGGCGGGTTGCGACCGGCTGCTAGCGGATCTTTCCGCAGGCAGCTAGGCGCCGCCATGTCCCGGCCGATCTATCGCACCGAGGACATTCGCCGCATCGAGCGGGCGGCGGGCAACGCGATCCCGCCGCTCATGGAGCGCGCCGGCGCGGCGGCCGCGGCGCTCGCGATCTCGCTGCTCTCCGACAAGGGCAAGGACGTGCTCGTGCTCGCCGGGCCGGGCAACAACGGCGGCGACGCAATGATTGTCGCGCGGATTCTGAAAGAGAAATTCTTTCGCGTCTCCGTCCTGAAACCGTCCGATCCCCTTCCTTCCGCCCCCTTCCAACTCCTCGTTGACGGCCTCTTCGGCATCGGCCTCTCGCGACCGCTGGAGGGCGCATATGCGAAGCTGGTCGAGTACGTCAACGCGCAACGTTGCCCCGTGCTTGCGCTCGACGTGCCGAGCGGCCTGGATGCAGATACCGGCGCCATCTTGGGCGCGGCGGTGCGCGCGACGCATACCATCACGTTCATCGGCCTGAAGCCGGGCCTGCTTACGCTGGACGGGCCGGATCACTGCGGCGAGATCACGGTCGCCGATCTCGGCCTGGAGCGCTCCGGAACGGGACACGGCTGGGTCGCCGAACCCGCCCCCTTCAGGAGCGCCCTGCGGTCGCGCCCACGCAATTTTCACAAGGGCCTTGCGGGCTCCGTCGCCGTGATCGGCGGCGCCTCCGGCATGACGGGGGCCGCACTGCTCGCGGCGCGCGCGGCGCTCAAGCTGGGCGCGGGCCGCGTCTACGTAGGCATGATGGAGCTGCGCGACGTCGATCCTTCGCAGCCCGAGCTCATGCTGCGCTCCGCCGACGACGTGCTGGGCCTGGACCTCGACGCGATCGTGGCCGGCCCAGGCCTGGGCGACAGCGACCGGGCCGAGACCCTGCTCGGCGCGGTGCTCGCGAGCGACATTCCCTGCGTGCTCGACGCCGACGCGCTCAACCTCATCGCGGAGAACGAGGACCTGCGCAAGGCCTGCGCTCGGCGCGATCGCGACACGATCGTCACGCCGCACCCGGCCGAGGCAGGCCGGCTGCTCGCCGAGACCACCGCGCACGTGCAGGCCGATCGCCTGAAGGCGGCGCGCAACCTGGCGGCCAACCTGAACGCGCACACCGTGCTCAAGGGCAACGGCAGCGTGCTCGTCGCGCGCGACGGCCACTGGTTCATCAACACCTCGGGCAATCCCGGCATGGCTTCCGCCGGCATGGGCGACGTGCTCTCCGGCATGCTGGGCGCCCTGCTCGCGCAGAAATACTCGGGCGAAACCGCAATGGCGCTCGGCACGCACCTGCACGGCTGCGCTGCCGACGAATGCGTGAAGGCCCGCGCCGGCCCCGTCGGCCTTACCGCGGGCGAACTGGTCGAGCCCGCAAGGCGGCTTTGGAATTCCTGGCTGGAGGACTAGTCAGGCCACCCTGACCCGGGCCTTGGGCTCCGGGTAGGGATAGAGCATGTTCAGCGCAATGGACTGCTGGTTCGCCTGCACGATGCGCACGTGCTCGCGCTTGAGTTCCCTCGCATGCCGCACGCCACAGGAGTGCGCGATCATGTCGATCTCGCGGTTCATGCCGTTCGCGTAGTTGGCGACGCGCAGGTATTTCTCCTCGACCACGAGCGCGCGCTGCAGGCGCCGGTTGTGCGTCGTGACGCCGGTCGGGCAGGTGTTCTGGTGGCAGCGCAGGGCCTGGATGCAGCCCAGCGAAAACATGAAGCCGCGCGCGGTGTTGACGAAGTCGGCACCGGTCGCGAGCGCCCAGGCGGCGCGCGCCGAAGTCACGATCTTGCCCGAGGCGATCACGCGGACGCGCTGCTTGAGGCCGGACTCGATGAGCGCGTCAACCACGCGCGGCAGCGCCTCGTCGATGGACAGGCCCATGTGGTCGGCGAGCGCCTGCGGCGCCGCGCCCGAGCCGCCCTCCCCGCCGTCGATGGCGAGGAAGTCCGGCGCGAACTCCAGGCCGCGGCGGTGCACGGCGTCCGCGAGCTCGTTCATGAAGCGCCAGCCGCCGACCGCCGTCTTGACGCCCACCGGGCGCCCGGTGAGGTCGCGGATGTGCGCGACCTTGTCGAGCAGGTCGTTCATGGAGGAAATGTCGCGGTGCCGGTTCGGGCTGATCGAGTCGCGCCCCTCCGGGATGCCGCGGATCTGCGCGATCTCGGCCGTGACCTTCTTGGCCGGCAGCACGCCGCCCTTGCCGGGCTTGGCGCCCTGCGAGAGCTTGATCTCGAAGGCCTTGACCACCTTGGCGAGCTCGAGCAGCCGGTCGTTATTGAGGTTGCCCTGCGCGTCGCGCACGCCGTACTTGGCCGTGCCGATCTGCATGATGATGTCGCAGCCGCCTTCCAGGTGGTACGGCGAAAGCCCGCCTTCGCCGGTGTCCATCCAGCAGCCCGCCACGGCGGCGCCGCGCGAGAGCGAGCGCACCGCCGGCGCCGAGATGGCGCCGAAGCTCATGCCGCTGATGTTGACGATGGAGCGCGCCTCGAAGGGCATCTTGGCGTAGCCCTCGCCCAGCACGCAGGCAGGCGTGGGCAGCCGCTCCTCCTCCAGCACCGGGAACGGGTGGTTCACGAAGATCAGCGCGCCCGACTGGTGCAGGTCGTAGGTGGAGCCGAAGCCGATCACGCCGCCCTCGTTCTTGGCCAGGCGGTAGACCCAGCCGCGCGTGGCGCGGTTGAACGGCATCTCGTCGCGGTCGCCCGCGAAGAAGTACTGGCGGAAATACTCGCCCAGCTGCTCGAAGAAGTAGCGCAGGTGCCCGATGACCGGGTAGTTGCGCAGGACACCGTGCTTCTTCTGCGTGATGTCGGAGATGAAAAGGAACGCGATGCCGACGAGCACCGCGAAACCGATCAGCGTGCCGATCCCGTACGACAGAACGCCCATCATGTCCATCGGCCTACCCCCTAGGCCGGCAATGATAGGCCAAAAGGCCGGATCAGGACTTCAGCTTGCGAACCACGTCGTAGATTTCGGCGGCGTGGTGCCTGGGATTGACGCCGTAGGCGGCGTGGCGGATGACGCCCTTCTTGTCGATCACGAAGGTCGAGCGCACGAGGCATTCCTTGCGCACGCCGTCAGTCTCCCTCTCCTGCAGCACGCCGTAGCGCCGGCAGACCTCTCCCTCTGGATCGGACAGCAGGCCGATGGACAGCCCGTGCCGGTCGCGGAAATCGGCATGCGTGAGGCAGTCGTCGCGCGACACGCCGAGGATCACGCAATTGCAGCGCCCGAACTCGGCTTCGTGGTCGGAGAACTCGGCCGCCTGCTGGGTGCACTGCGGCGTGTTGTCGCGCGGATAGAAGTACAGGACGATGCTCTTCTTGCCGCGGAACGCGGACAGGTCCACGTCCTGCATGTCGGCATCGGGCAGCGTGAACGCGGGAGCGTTTTGTCCTGGCTGCAGCATGATCGGGGTGCGGGAAATTTTATGCCTGCATCGCCCTTTGACAAGCCCCGCGCGACGCCTTGTCGCGAGGCAGCCACATTTATAATCCTTCGATGGAAGAAGCGCCGCTAGGAGGCTTGTCGCCGAAGGATTTTTTGCGCAGGCACTGGCAGAAGCGGCCGCTAGTCGTGCGCGGCGCGCTGCCGGAAATCGGCCGCGCAATGTCGAAAAATGCGCTGTTTGCGCTCGCCGCGAGCGATGAAGTCGAATCCCGCTTGGTGGAACGCCGCGGCGCGCTCTGGCGCGTGGCGCACGGCCCTTTCACGAAAAGCCGCCTGCGGCGGGCGGGCGCGCGCAACTGGACCCTGCTGGTCAACGGCGTGAATCACCACGACCCGGCGGCCGAGCGCCTGCTGCGCCGCTTCGCGTTCGTGCCGCAGGCGCGGCTGGACGACGTGATGGTGAGCTACGCCACGCCCGGCGGCGGCGTCGGGCCGCACTTCGACTCCTACGACGTGTTCCTGGTGCAGGCCGGCGGACGCAGGCGCTGGCGCCTCGCGCGGCCGCCATCGAGAGCACGCGTGTTCCCGCTCGTCGGGGGCGCCCCGCTCAAGCTGATCGCCGGCTTCCGCGCGCAGGCGGAGGTGCTGGCCGAGCCCGGCGACCTGCTCTACCTGCCGCCGGGCTGGGGACACGATGGCGTCGCGCTCGAGTCCTGCCTCACTTACTCGATCGGCTTTCGCGCGCCGGCGGGCGCGGAGCTCGCGGCCGCCTTCCTCGATCACCTGCACGAGCGCGGATTGCCGGACGCGGCATATCGCGACCCGGGCCTGCGGCCCGCGCGGCGTCCGGCGCGCATTGCCGGCGACATGATCGACTTCGCGCGGCGCCAGCTCGGGCGAATCCGGTGGGGCCGGGACGACGTCGTCGATTTCCTCGGCCGGTTCCTGAGCACGCCCAGGCCCAGCGTCACCTTCAGGAACTCGGGAGCCCGAGGCCGCCTGGCCGTGCTGGACGCGAGGACCCAGCTGCTCTACGCAGGGCGGCGCTTCTTCATCAATGGCGAATCATTCGTGCCCGAGGCGCACCAGCGCCGCGCGCTCGCGATGCTCGCTGACCACAGGCGCGCGCCGGTCGCCGTGCTGGCCCGCGCCGGCCTGAGCGCGCTGCTGCGGGAATGGCGGCACGCCGGCTTCGTGCACCTGCGGGAGGACAGGTGAGCGACGAAGAAGCGCCCAGGGAGGAGTACCACCGCTTCGAGACCCAGGCGGACTTCCAGCAAGCGGTCGACGCGCTGCTGGTGCAGGACGGGCGGATCCTGAGCATCTTCGATCCGGACCTGGCGCCGCTCCAGCTCAATTCCCCGCCGCGCGTTGCGCTGTTCGAACGCTTCCTGCGCGAAAGCCGCACACGCAAGATCCAGATCGTGGTCCATGACACCGACCACCTGACCCGCCAGTGCCCCCGCATGATGGGGCTATTGAAGCTCTTTACGCACGCCATCCAGATAAACCGGACGCACGAGGAAATTCGAAACTTGCAGGATTCTTTCATGGTGCTGGATACCCGGCACCATGTGCGTCGCCCGGTCGCGACGCAGTACCGCGGGGCCATCGGGCTGAACGACGAAACCGAGGCCCAGGCCATGCGGTCGCGCTTCACCGAGATCTGGGCCTCGTCCTTCCCGGGCGTTTCGAGCACGACACTGGGACTGTAATCGGAGCTTTGCTATACTTTGCGCACGGCCGCAATCGGCTGGTACCAAGCAACAACCCGTACTCCACTACTCCTCAAGGGACAAGACCATGACGAAAAAACTGCTCATCGCGGTTGCCGCGGCTTTTGCGCTGGCCGCCTGCGGCGAATCCAAGCCGCCCGCTCCGCCCGCTCCGAAGGAAGAGCCGAAGAAGGAAGAGATGAAGAAGGAAGAAACCAAGGCTCCCGAGGCGCCCAAGGCCGAAGAGAAGAAGGACGAGATGAAGAAGGAAGAAACCAAGGCTCCCGAGGCGCCCAAGGCCGAAGAGAAGAAGGACGAGATGAAGAAGTAAGCCGGCCCGGCTGCAGTACCCGACGGCGGTCCTCGCGGACCGCCGTTTTCATTTCTAGGCCAGCTCGCGCCAGCCGAAGCCGTCCTCCTGGGTGGCGAGGCCGATCCAGTCCGCCGCGCAATCCATCGCCTGCGCGAGCGCGTCGCGGGCGAGCGCCGGCTGGTTGTTGTGCTGCGACAGGTGCGCCGCGATGACGTGCTTGAGCCGCGAGCGGTCGAGCGCGCCGAGCAGCTGCCCCGCCTGCCGGTTCGAGAGGTGGCCGAACGGCCCGGTGATGCGCTCCTTGAGCCACTTCGGGTAGCCGCCCGCCCAGATCATGTCGAGGTCGTGGTTGCACTCGAGCACGAGCGCATCGCAGCCCGACAGCGTGGCTTGCACGTGCGCCGTCGGCGCGCCGATGTCGGTCAGCACGCCCAGGCGCGCGGCGCCGTCCGAGAGCACGAACTGCACCGGCTCGCGCGCGTCGTGCGGGACCGTGTAGGGCAGCACCTCGATCGCGCCGACCGCGAAGGCGCCGCGTCCCTCGATGGCGTAAGTGCGCACCTCGCCCGCCAGCTTGCCCGCGTCCTGCAGCGCGCCGCGCGTGCCGTGCGTGAGCCAGACCGGCAGCCCGTGCTGCGCGGCGAACGGATAGACCTGCCCGGCATGGTCGTCGTGCTCGTGCGTGACGATGATGCCCGAGAGATCCGCAGGCGCGAGGCCCAGGCGGGCGAGCCGCCGCTCCGCTTCCCTGGGCGCCAGGCCGCAGTCGAGCAGCAGCCGGCTGTCGCCAACCTCGGCGACGAGGCAATTGCCCTTGGAGCCGCTGCCGATCGACGCGAAGCGCAGGGTCACTGCGGCGCCCCCCGACGCCGCCTCACCTCAGCTGGTCGTACAGCAGGGCGACGATGCGGTGCGTGGTCGGCGTGTTGGCCGCGGCGCCGTCCTTGTCGAGGACCTGCACGACGCACTTGCCGGCGAACTGCCGGATGTGCACGCGGTACTGCTCGGCCTTCACCTTGGGGTCTTCCTTCCAGAAGGCCAGCTTGGAGAGCATGCCCTTCTCGCCGTCCTTCTGCTTCATCTCCGCGTCGGCGTCGGCGTAGCGCACGAAATACTGGCCCTTCTGGCGGTCCCGGTCCTCGACCGTGAAGCCGACGCGGTCGAGCGCCAGCCCCACGCGGCGCCAGGCGCGATCGAAGGGCTCGAAGACCTCGAGCGTCTCGACGCCGCCGGCCGAACCCTGCTGGATTGCCGCGCGCGCCGGCGCCACCGGCGCCGCGGTGGACGCGACGATCTGCTTGGCCTTCTCCTCCTGCGTGCCCAGGCGGATCATGAGCCGGCGCAGGAACTCCGCCTCCAGACCGGGATCCGGGTCGCGCGCCTGCCAGACGGCCTGCTGCTTGTTCACGCTGTCGGCGAACTTCTCGATCATGCCGCGGTGGCTGATGTAGATTTCGGTGCCGCCGTCGTCCGTGCGCTCGAGCCGCGTGCGGAACTTGTCACGCTCGGCGGTCGAGTAGATCTGGTCGAGGATCTTGCCCAGCGTGTTGCGCAGCCAGTCCTCGGGGATCTTGGCGCGGTTCTCCGCCCAGTCGGTCTCCATCACGCCCGCCTCGGGCAGGTTCACGTTGATCAGGAACCCGTTCTCCTGCCAGAAGTCCCGCACCAGAGGCCAAAGCTTCTCGGGCGGTTCCTGCACGACAAGCCAGCGCTGCGTGCCTGCCCGCTCGATGCGCATCTTGTCCACGACAGGCAGCACGCCCGACTGCACGTTGCCGACCTTCGCCTGCTGGACCTTGTCCGCCTCGTAGCCCGAATAGGTGGCCGAGCTCTTGCCCGTGTCGGGCACGATGTAGCGGTTGTCGCGCACCGGCGTGGTCAGGTCGGGCGGTATCTCCAGCGGCGCCAGCTGGCCCTGCGACTTGTAGTCGACCTTCTTCGCCTCCAGCAGCGTGGTATTGAAGCTGCAGGCGCCGAGCAGCGCCGCGGCAAGCGCAGCTGAAGCAGCCCGCCAGCGCATCACGCGCGCTTCTCCACCGCGCGCAGCGGCAGCATCACGCCAGCCTCGGCGAGCGCCTCGCGCACCGCTTCGTGGCTGCGCTCGGTGAGCGGCACCATCGGCAGCCGCAGGCCGGGCTCGATCATGCCCATTTCCGCCAGCGCCCACTTCACCGGCGCCGGGCTGGTCTCGATGAACAGCTTCTGGTGCAGGCCGAGCAGGCGCAGGTTGATCTCGCGCGCCTTCTTGACGTCGCCGACGAGCGCCGCCGAGCACATCTCGGCCATCATGCGCGGCGCGACGTTGGCGGTGACCGAGATCACGCCGTGCCCGCCCAGCAGGATCAGCGGCAGCGCGGCCGAGTCGTCGCCCGAGTAGATGGCGAAATTGCGCGGCGCGCGCTTGATGAGGTCCGTGCCGCGCTCCATGTTGGCGGTCGCGTCCTTGATGCCGATGATGCCCGGCACCTGCGCCAGGCGCAGCACCGTCTCGTTGCCCAGGTCGGCGACTGTGCGCGACGGCACGTTGTAGAGCAGCATCGGCAGGTCCACCGTCTCCGCCACCTTGCGGAAATGCTGGTACATGCCCTCCTGCGTCGGCCGGTTGTAGTAAGGCACTACCGACAGGCTCGCGGTCGCGCCCGCCTTCTTCGCGGACTCGGTCAGCTCGATCGCCTCGGCGGTCGAATTGCCGCCCGTGCCGGCGATGATCGGCAGCCGCCCGCTGGAGTGCTCGACCGCGACGCGGATCAGTTCCTTGTGCTCGTCGAAGCTCACCGTCGGCGACTCGCCGGTGGTGCCGACCACGACGATGGCCGAGGTGCCCTGCGCGATGTGCCAGTCGATCAGGCTTCTGAAGCGCGCGAGGTCGAGCCGTCCGTCCGCCAGCATCGGGGTGACGATCGCTACGAGGCTGCCTGTAATCATGCGCGCTGCTCCATCACTTTCAGTTAGCCGGCAATTTTAGCCGTTTCCTCCCTGCACGGCACAAAGTCGCTGAATCATTGCAGGTTTTGGCTGCGTGACCGGCCCCTCTTCGAACCCTTTCACGACCAGGCCGGCAAACGCCTTCAGCAACTCCCCCGGCCGCAATAGAAATTCGGGGTTGGACGGCCTGCCGAAGCGTTCGTTCCCGAGCATGAAGGTTTCATACAGCAGCACCCCGCCCGGCGCGAGCGCGGCGCGCAGCGACGGGAACAGCGGCCGGTGCAGGTAGTTGGTCACCACGATCGCCTGGAACTGCTCGCCGGGCAGCGGCCAGGGATTGCATTTCTCGAGGTCGGCCTGCATGAATCTTGCTCCGGGGATGTCCTGCGGTTCGCGATCGACTGCCGTCACGGAGAGGCCGCGATCGAGAAAGTACCGGCTATGCCGGCCGCTGCCGCAGGCCACATCCAGCACCGCGCCTCGCGTGACGAGCGGCGCCCAGCGCTCGATCCACGGCGACGGCGCGGGAAGATTCATTTGATCGCCTGCAGGAACACGACAATGGCCGCGGCGAGCTCTTTTTCCCTGCCTGCGTAGAAATGATCGGCGCCTGCGATCGTGACCTGCCTCGAGCCTGCGATGTTCTCGAGCGAGAGCCGGCGGCGCCAGTCGCTGCGCCGCACCCCAACCAGGTCGTTCTCTCCCAGCACGTCCAGCACCGGGACCCTGACGTTGCCCATGCGGCCGAACTCGCCGCTCAGGCCCAGGCAGAGCCACGCGCCGAAAGGCGAAAGCGGCGTGGCCTCGAAGTAGGCGTTCGACATGCGCGAGCCCATGCTGTGGGACAGGAGCACCGGGCGGGCGTAGCCCTTCGCCGCCAGCCAGTCCGCGCCGGCCTGGATACGCGCCGCTGCCTCGGGAAAGACAGCCTTGTATTCATCGGGCGCAGCGTCCGCCCTCAGTACGGGCATCTGGATCGACAGCGTCGCGTAGCCGGCATCTGGCAAAGCCGCGCGCAGGAAGCCGATCACGCCATGATCCGGATGAACACCGATCCCGTGTACGAGCAGCACCGCGCCCTTTGCCGGCTTCGCCTCGGTGTACAAACCCAGGAACTCCCGGCCGGCGGGCGGCTT
>Ga0335076_10006477_pt1 | contig 11814 bp, 10 predicted proteins | sample Lox_Sample_25_FD_206717 | JGI IMG/M metagenome (GOLD analysis project Ga0335076, IMG submission 206717) | Soil microbial communities from Loxahatchee National Wildlife Refuge, Florida, United States - Lox_Sample_2.5 | ecosystem: Environmental > Terrestrial > Soil > Wetlands | place: USA... | reverse complement strand
ACACCTGGACTCTGCCGATGCTCGTCCTGGGCGGCGACGGGGTCATCTGTACCTGCGCCAACGAGATCCCGGCCGAGATGGCCGCGATGTGCGACGCCGCGTTCGCCGGCGACTGGGATGCCGCGCGGCGCATCCACGACCGCTGGCTGCCCCTCATGAAGGCCAACTTCAGCGGCGGCCCCAACCCCGTGCCGGTCAAGGCGGCGCTGGCGATGATGGGCCTCATAGCCGACAATCTCCGCATGCCTCTCCTGCCGCTCGACGACCAGCCTCGATCGAGGCTGCGCCGGATCCTCGAGGAGACCGGCCTCCTGGCGCCCGAGACGATCCCGGCAGGCGTCCGAGAAGCCGAGCCGCTCACGGCGGCCCGCCCATGAACCGTGTCGCGAGCGAGGCCGCGATCCTGGCCGACCTCAACGCCGGACGAGTCCGAGCGGCCAGTCCGGACGCTCAGTCCCCGGGTGGCTGGCGCGTCGATTCGGCCGTCCAGGCAGCGATCCTGGTGCTCTTCGGCGATCGGGCAACACGCACCTGGGACCTCGACGGGGCGATGCAGTTCCGCGATCGGATCGGCCTGCCCGTCAAGGGCCTGCTCGACTCGCCCGAGGCCGAGGCGGCTCTCGGGGCCGGCAAACCGTGGCGGATCGTCCCGGGTGGTACATCGATCCGCGACGGCGTCTACCTGGCGCCGGGGGTGACCGTCATGCCGCCGTCCTACGTCAACGTCGGAGCCTGGATCGGCGAGGGGACGATGGTCGATTCGCACGTCCTGGTCGGCTCCTGCGCCCAGATCGGAGCCCGAGTCCATCTCTCGGCCGGCGTCCAGATCGGGGGCGTCCTCGAGCCGCCCGGCCGGCGGCCGGTGATCGTCGAGGACGACGTCTTCGTCGGCGCACAGGCCGCCCTGCTAGAAGGCGTGCTGGTGGGCGCCAGGGCGGTGATCGCCGCCGGCGTCGTCCTCACCGGCACGAGCCGCCTCTACGACCTGGTCCGCGAACGCGTGGTCGTCGGAACGCTCGGCGAGCCGCTCGCCGTCCCGGCCGGAGCCGTGGTCGTCCCCGGCACCCGCCAGGTGAGTGGCGGGTTCGCCGCCGCTCACGGGCTGGCCCTCTCGGCGGCGGTGGTGGTCAAGTATCGCGACGAGCGCACCGACGCCCGAGTGGCCCTCGAGGAGGCGCTTCGGTGAGTCCCGCCCCGGCGACCGGCACCGCCTCAGGCCCCGCGGGCGCGATCGACGACATCCTCCGGGCCGGGCTTCTGGCCGGACTCTCGCCGTCCAGCCTGGCCGAGGAGTTCGGCACACCCTTCTACGTCTACGACCTGGACCTGGTCGAGCGGCGGGTCGAGGCTCTGCGAGCCGTCCTGCCGCGTGGCTTCCGGGTCGCCTACGCCGTCAAGGCCAATCCCGCTCTCGGCGTCGTGGCTCACCTGCGACGCTGCGGCGTGGGCGCCGACGTGGCTTCGGGCGGCGAGCTCGAAACGGTCCTTCGAGCCGGCTTCGACCCGGCCGTCGTGGCGATGACGGGCCCCGGCAAGCGCGACGACGAGCTGGCCGCGGCGGTCGCCGCCGGCATCGGGTTCGTGACCGTGGAGTCCCCGGGCGAGCTGCGACGCCTCGAGGCCGTGGCGGCCGCGGCGGGCAGGCGCCAGCCGATCCTGCTTCGCCTCGCCGTGGCCGAGGACGCGAGCCTGGAATCGGTCCGGCTGATCGGCGGCGCGGCAGGCAAGTTCGGCATGCCCCTCGAGACCATCGTCGAGGCGGCGCGCGAGGCCGCGGCGTCCGCCGACGTCGAGCTCCTGGGCCTGCACGCCTTCGGGGCCTCGAACCTGCGCGACGCCGGCCAGCTGGCGAGCCACGTGGCCCGGCTCGTAGAGGTGGCCCGGAAGGTGAGCGCGGAGGCGGGCACCAGACTGCGGCTTGTCGACGCGGGCGGGGGCCTGGGCATCCCCTATGCGCCGGGCGAGACCAGCCTCGACATCGTAGGCCTGGGCCGGCGGCTCGCCGGCCTGCGGACCGGCTGGGACGCCGACGAAGCCCTGGCCGACCTCGAGATCGTCCTGGAGCCGGGCCGCTTCCTCGTCGGCCCCGCCGGCGCGTACGTGGCTCGGGTCGTGGACGTCAAGGGGTCCGACTCGGCTCCGGTGGCGATCCTGGACGGCGGCATCAACCACGTCCTCCGGCCGGCCCTGGTCCGGAGCGAGCATCGCCTCGCCGTCCTGGCGAGCGACGGACCGCGCGCCATGGTGCCGACCACCGTCGCCGGGCCGCTGTGCACGGGTATCGACGTCCTGACCCTGGACGCCATGCTGCCCCGGCCACGGGTCGGGGACCTCGTGGCGGTCCTCGACACGGGCGCCTACGGCTTCACCGAGTCGATGCCGTTCTTCCTCTCCCACCCGAGTGCCGCCGAGGTGGCCGTTCGTTCGGGCCGGGCCCGGCTGCTCCGGCCACGGGTGACCCCGGCCGAGACGCTCGAGCGGCAGATCGACCCGGACTGGTAGGCGCTCGATCCGGCGCCACGGCTCCATCCAGCGGCGCCACGGCTCCATCCAGCGGCGCCACGGCCCACCGCCAGGCCACAACCCGACGACGAAGCCACAGCCCCTCCGGGTAGCGACCCCGGAGCCGCTTCTACTCGTCTCGAACGAACCGCCTGGCCACCAGCGAGTAGGCCGGCAACCTGGCCAGCGCCGAGCTGAGCGGTTGAGCCGGGCTGCCGTCGCGCGCCACTATCGCCAGCAGAGAGTCGGTGGCCGTGGCTTCGGCGGGCCGGGCGTCGATCTCGGCGAGGTCCACGGCCACGCGACCTGGTTCCGCCGGGCCAAGCTCGCCTCGAGCCCGGTCAAGCGCCGCCTCGCGCTCGGAGGCCTCGTAGTTGCGCCGGACCTCGGCGGCGGCATGCCAGCTCGGACGGCGGAGCAGGATGGCCTTCCAGGCCGCCGCCACCTCGGGCGTGACCGTCCCGTCGCCTGGCGCAGGAGAGGCGGACAGAGCCTCGCCTCGCGCCCAGAGCGCGGCCTGGTGCAGCAGCGCGTATTCGTCCAGGTCGGCGTAGTGGCCCAGGTCGTCGGCCGGCGAACCGTCTCCGAAGATCGCCTGGACGCTCGGCCGGAAGACCCTGGCCAGGTCCAGGTCGATCGCCCGGACGGAGCGGTGGTAGTAGATCTGCTGGTACATGAACAGCCGGGCGGTCAGGAACATCTCGAGGGCCCCGAGGCCGGGCTCGTAGAGCGACAGCCCGGCCGGGCCGACGAACGAGTAGCGCCGCAACCGCTCGACGTCCACCGGCCCCGTCGAGACGCCGATCAGATAAGCGTCGCGGCGCACGTAGTCGAGGTTGTCGACGGTGAAGACGCCCGAGAGGAGGGGCTGCAGCCAGCGCAGCCAGCGCGGCATCGCCGGGTCGGCCGGGGCGGGCTTGCCGATCAGGAACGACAGCCAGCGGGCCTGGATCGACTCGTCGGGCCGGAGCGCGTCGCGTTCGGGCACGGCGCCGGGAGCCCGCCGGATCGCGCCGATGGCCTCGCCCAGCTCGCGCTCGATGATCAGCTGCGAGAGGTCCTCGTGGGTCAGGTTCTTGCCCTTCCGGCGCGGATCCGCGGGCGCGGCGAAGTGGCACAGCACGTGCTCGTCGAAGAAATGGGCAAAGGGCCCGTGCCCGACGTCATGGAGCAGCCCGGCAAGGCGCAGCGTCTCGACGACGAGCCCCTCGGACGGAGCGGTCGCGCCGGGTTCGCCAGCGGCCAGCGCGGCCCGAAGGCTGGGATACAGGTGCCTGGCCCACAATCCTGCCTCGTGCATGACTCCCAGGCTGTGGGTGAAGCGGCTGTGCTCGGCCGTGGGGAAGACCCAGCGGGCGCTCTGGAGCTGACTGACGCGGCGCATCCGCTGGAGCCACGCGGAGTCGAGCAGGTCGCCCTCGGCGGCGTCCTCCGACCCGAGGCCGAGCGCGCGGGCCTGCTCGGGGGCGAGTCGCTTGGTCAGCTCTATGTAGCCGTGGACGGGGTCGCTGATCAGGTTCACGGCCCGGAGCTGGAGATGACCGGAGCGCTCAGGCTGCATGGCGCAAGACTAGCGGAGCGGCCCGGGGGCGGTTATCCCCTGCCGCGGAGGGACCTACCAATCGCCGACCGGCTGGCTGGCCGATACGAACTGGCCGGTTTCGTAGTCGATCGCACCCTCCGCCAGGCAGGACCACATCGTCATTGTCGTGGCGTAGGTGGCCCCGCTCGCCGGCTGAGGAACGTTGCCGAAAGGCGAGCAGGTCGCCTGCCAGGTCAGCGACCAGACCCACTCCGGCGCGACAGCCCCCGCGACGACCGCCTGGCCGGGGATCACGCGGGCGGAAAGCAGGCTCTCGCCCGGGTTGTAGCCGGCAGCCCGGAGGGCGGCCATGGCCTGGGAGAGCGAGAGTCCGCCCGATGGAGGCGTCTGGACCGCGATGGCCAGTACGGTGGTGGCCGGGGTCGCGGTCGGTTCGAACGTTGGCGCGGGCGGCTCGGTCGGCGCCGGAAGCGAGAAGCGATCCGTCATCGAACCGAGGCTGAAGCCCAGGCTCAAGCCGACCAGGAGCGCGATCGCAGCCACGACCGGAAGGACGGGCGGCACCGGCAGGCTCCGGCCCGCCATCCGAGGCCTGACCCGGCCCATCTCCGGCTGACCTTCCAACCTGTCCGACCAATCGCCCCGATCCATCGAACGCAACCTCCGGCTGGCTCAGTAACGGCCCGCGGCTCGCCGGAGGGTGGCGGCGACTTCGTCGCGCAGATCCGGCGGGGCCAGAACCTCGACGTCGGAACCCCATTCCAGGATCCAGCGCCGGATCTCGATGGTGCCCGGGACCCTGGCCCGCCAGATCACCGAGCCGTCGGGCGGGCGGGTCACGCTCTCGGTGGGGTGCCACGTCGTCTCGGTCACCCGCGCCGCGACCGCGGCGTCGAAGCGCAGCTCGACCTCGACCTCCTCCTGGTCGGCGATGACGCCCCAGGCTCGCCCCAGGCTGTCCTGGACGACCGCTGGATCGGGCGGCTCGAAGGTCTCCGGGGCGAGCGCGAGGTCGATGATCCGCTGCAGCTTGAACGTCCGAACGGCCTCCCGGGATTCGTCGAACCCGATCAGGTAGATCGCCCGCGTCGTGGCCGAGGCCTCGATGAGATAGGGCTTGACCCTCGACCGCCGGGGCGGCCGACCGGGGCTGTAGGTGGCGGCGTCGTAGGTCAGCTCCACGACCCGCCGCTCGGCCCAGGCCCGCGAGAGCAGCCGCAGGTGGCGGGTCACGCGCTCGTCGAAGGGGCGGCTGGCCAGCACGTCGACGGTCCGCTCCAGGTGTCGGGCGACGGCCGGTGGCAGGATCTCGGCCAGCTTCTGAAAGGCGGCGCCCATGTCCGGGTCGTAGCGATCGGCGAACTGGGCGGTCAGGCGAGCGGCCAGGAAGAAGGCCACGGCCTCGTCGAGGGTCAACCGCAGGGGCGGCAGGAACGCCCCCTCGACGATGCCCCACCGGCCGCCCTCGCTCCAGAGCGGGATCCCGATCTCACCCTCCAGGGCCACGAGATCGCGGTAGACCGTCCGCCGTGACATGGCCACGAACCCGGCTACGGCGTCGACGGTGGCGCCTTCGGGGTGCGCGGCGAGGTAGCGCAGGACCCTGTAGAAGCGCGCCAGGCGATCGCGCTTGGCGGATTCGAGCCGGTCGGCCGTCGGCGCCATGGGCTCGGTCAGGACCCTGGCGGCGCGATCGTGACTGGCAGATCGCGGTCGGTCACGGTCAGCTTGACCCGCACCGTGGCCAGCAGGCCGTGGGGCAGGATCGCCTCGGCGTCGCCGTTGACGCTGCCCGAGACCATCCCGACTTCGTTGTCGGCGAAGACCCAGAAGTCCAGCTCACCACGCCACGTCGTCAGCGGAGCGGCGCCTACCAGCCAGCTAACCTGCGGGAACGAGGCCGCGAACATGGCCCCGTCGACGGCCACGCGGCAATGCCTGGCTCGGGCGCCCTCGACGTACTCGAGCCCCCAGTCCTCGGCCGTGGCGCGGTTATCAGACGAGAGGGCGTTCACCAGGACCGTCAGGTCGATCGTCTGCTTGTCTACGGCCGCGGGTTCTTCCGACGCCCAGGCGCTGTCGGGCGTCATCCCCCACGCCTGGGAGCCGATCCGGACCGTGCCGTACTGGCCGAAGAGGTCGCTCCGGACGACCTGGGCGGTCCAGGAGATGTCCGAACCCGAGCGGCTGCCCGACAGGCTGACGGTTCCGACGGAGCTGGAGTCGACGCTGGCCGAGAGATCGAGGTCCAGGTGGGCCGAGCCGGGGCTGGCCAGGACGCCGGTGCAGGTGGCCGGCAGGGCCAGCCCGGAGCCGGTCGCGGAGCGGCCGTCCGCGGGGGCGAACCGGGAGTTGGCCGCGGGCATGTTGTCCAGGGCCGCGTTGTCGGCCGCGCTCACGCCTGCGAACGCGCCTCCGATCAGCGACGTCGCGACGATCGCGAAGCCGACCGCGACAGTCAAGCGGCGGCGCCCGATCCCAGCTTCGGAGACGAGCTGGCGGCTGATGCCCAGGCCGGCGAACAGGCTCGTGGCCAGCAGAGCGACGGCCCATGAGTAGGTGGCCTCGAAGGACGGCATCAGCGGCTCGGTACCGCCCTGGATGACCTGGGCGGCGATGCCGGCGATCGACGGCAGGAGCAGCAGGCCGGCCAGCAGGCCAAGCCAGAACACCCCCGCTGAACCCCGATCGCTCCGGACGAGGGGCGGCCAGACAACCGAGGCGACGCTGACGAAGAGCGGCAGCAGCGCGGCGACGCCAACGAGCAAATCGACGGGGCCGCCCGGTCGGTAGGCGACCAGGACTATCCCGCCGCCCGCGGCCCAGAGAACCGTGAGGGCGACGGCCAGTAGCCGGAGCTCGAACTGACGGACGCGCACGACGGCAGTCTAGCGGCAGCCGGCCGGGGCGAGCAGCGGCGGATTGAGGAGCGGGCTGCTGTCCGCCCGAGTGGTTTACCGGCCCGGGTCCCGTCCGCTCATCCGAACGCACCAGGGCTGGACCGCAAGTACCGGAGTACCTGGGACCCGCGGGGGCTCGTGCCAAAACCCCGAGGAGCCGACTGTTCCGATACAACGTTCAACGCAGAGAAGGCTCACATCATGGCTGGCAACGCGGACCACAGCAGCACAGATCAGACGGGGCCGATCGCCCGGCGACCCGCCGGCCGCCCCCGCTCCTCCGCCGCTCGACCCGAACGAGCCATGGTCTCGATCGAGGTCGGCGGAGCCGCACGGCCGATCGCCAGCGAGCCCGTCGAGACGTCGGCGATCGCGCCGGCGACCGTCGCAACGGCCCCGATCGCGCCCGACGTCCTGCCCCGCCTGCTCCGAACTCAAGCCGCCTACCGCTACCTCATCACCAGCGGATTCACCAGCCAGGACGCCGCCGGCCTGATCGGCTACGTCGTGGGGTTGTCCGCCTGCCAGTCGCGCTGGTCGCTTTCTCAGGTCAACCGGATGCTGTTCCTGCGCGACCTCTACACCAATACCGCCTGGGGCGAGGCTGAGCGCGAGCCCGCCTGATCCCCAGGCCAGCGCCGCCGCCGGGCGGCCCAAATCGAACATCTGCGAAACCACGGGCTCTCCTCCTCCACCCTCGGGTTTCGCGACCAATGCCGAGGCGGCGCCCGGACCTCCCAGGGACGCCGCCTCGGCGATTCATCCGGGTCCTTCACGCCGCGGTCTGTGTGCCCTATCCACCTCGGACTCGACCACTTGTCCCCAGCCGTGGATAGATCGTGGACAACTCGAAAGGTCCATTCCGAAATAGGTGGAAAACCTCATTGAACCGGCCGGACAACTCCCGTAGGTTTGATTCCGACGTCCGGAGGTGCTGAGCGTCTGCTAATAGCTGAGATGACATCAAGGCTCATGCAGCGAGTAGGTTCCTTCGGGCGTCGCTTCGTGTCCGCCTTCCCCCAACCCGCCGGCTCGCAGCCAGCCGCGACCCGGGGCGGGTTTGCCAGGGGCGCGAGGGAGCCAGGCGACGAGGCCCGCGAGGCTGACTAGCCGGCCTCGAACTGGAGCCGCTGATCGACCGTCCGGGCCGGCGCGGTCATCCAGGTTGCCGCGGCAAGCGGTGTCACCACGGCGTTGGCGAGCATCCGCAGAGTTCGGGGCTCGACCCGGAAGACGGCGCCCGCCGCCCCCGCCGAGGCCCAGATCCACTGGTACTGGCACAGATCCTGGTCCATCAGGATCCGGACGTCGCGGCCGTGGCCGAAGGGCGGAATCTCTCGGTCGGCGAACCCGGTCAGGTCGGCGACCTCTCGGTCCGTGGCCTCGCGGAGGGCGACCTCACCCGAGACGGCGGCCAGCAGCGCCCCGTCGACCTGATTTCGGCCGGAGACCAGACAAACGATCGGGACGGGCCGGGCCTGGGGCCGGGGGGCGACGTAGACGACCGCCCTGACGACCTGGCCCGGATCCGCGTCGACGGCGGACGCGATCGCCTGCGGCGTGCTCGCGAAGACGGGCACGAACCGAATGTCGAGGGAGATTCCCTTGCGGGAGGCCGTCTCGACCACCTTGTGGATTCCTGGCTGCGGCAAGTCCATCACGTTTAGAAATCTACCAGTGGTTGCGGTTGATTCTTAATGAAGATATCGGCCCGCCTGCCCTGCGCAACAGTCGCAAGTCGCGGTCCCTCAAGTGGATGACTACCGGCCGACACTGGATCCGTTCCTATCTGATATGCGTTCCAGGAAGCGTTCCGGATGCGTCGCGCGAGCCGGAATCAGGCGCGGCGCCAGGTGGATATCGGGGCCGAATCCGAGCCAGTAGGGCACGCTCGGGCTATGGCGCGGGCGTGGCCACAGCCCGGGCACCGACCCGGCGGGCGACGGCACCGGCGGCCAGGTAGACGATCGACGACGCGACGAGCGAGGGCACGGTTCCGCCCAGCCAGCCGACGTAGGTCGTCTCCGCGAGGTAGGCGGCGATGCCGCAGCCCCAGGCCAGCAGGGCCACCGGATTGATCCCGCCCAGAGGCGCGTTCCGGCCGGCTGGCGGATAGAGCTCGGCCAGCGAGTAGCGCCGCCCCCGCAGGACGTAATAGTCGGCGAAGAGAACGCCGAACAGCGGCGTGAACAGCGAACCGACCAGGTACAGGAAGTCCTGAAACCTGCTCAGGTCGACCGTCAGGGCGATGGCCAGGCAGAGACCGCCGAGAGCGCCGACCAGGAGCCGGGTCGACAGCGCCGGGAGGAGGTTCTTGATCGAGATGGCGGCCGAGTAGACGTCGGCGAAGGCGTTGTCGGTCTCGTCGCCGAGCAGCAAGGCCAGGCCCGCGGCTCCGAAGGCCACGGTCATGATCGAGCCGATCAGGTCGGTCGTCGGCAGCACCAGGATCAGCAGGACGCCGAGCCCGTAGAACAGCACATTCGAGACGGCGTAGCCCGAGACGGTGCCCCAGAACGAGGCCCGCGAGCTGCCGGCGAAGCGGTTGAAGTCGGCGACGAGCGGCAGCCAGCTGATCGGCATGGCCACGACCAGATCGATCGCTTGAGCGAACGAGAGGCTGCCGTCGCCCGGCCTGCCCGCCAGGGCCGCCAGATCGGCATGTCCGACCACGTAGACAGCCATCCAGGAGGCGGTCAGGAGAACGATCCAGATGCCGGCCCGCTCGAGCCACTGCCGGACCACGACCAGCGGGCCGCCCAGGGCGAAGGCGATCACGACGGCGCCCCAGACCGCCGCCCAGATCGGATAGCTCGAAACTCCGAACAACGATTCGGTCAGCTTCGACGAGGCCTGGGCCATGATCACCAGCTCGAACGCCCCCCAGCCGACGAGCTGGACGACGTTCATCAGACTCGGTAGATAGCTTCCCCGCAGTCCGAAGCTCGGCCGCAGGCTGACCATCGACGGGACGCCGTAGTCGCTGCCGACGACGCCGGCGAGACCCAGCATCGCGGTACCGACGAGCGTGCCGACGACGATGGCCAGGAAGGCCTGCCAGACCCCCAGTCCGGGCACCAGCGCGGTGCCCGCGGCCAGGACCAGAAGCCCGACGCCGAAGTCCGCCCACAGCACGAAATGGTCGAGGAAGCCCAGGACGCGGTAGCGGTCGGGCACCTGCTCGATCCCGATCGTCGCCGCGGCCAGGTCGCTCCGGGGAGCGCCGAGCGGCTGGACTGACGCGACCATGGTTCCTCCCTGGTGCGGTTGGGCTTCAGAACGCGGCGTAGCCGGCCTGGGCCGGCTCCACGACGCGCCCGCCTTCGACCAGTTCGACGTGGCCGCCCGGACGGGCGGCCGTCACTCGGCCGACGACCACGGGCCGGGCCACGCCGGCAAGGCCGTCCTCGACCTCGGCGAGTCGCGCCGCCGGAAGGCTGAACAGCAGCTGGTAGTCCTCACCTCCGGAGACGGCCATCTGCCGCGCGGCCGTCTCGCCGAAGAGAGCGACGGCCGCGTCCTCGAGCGGCAGCCGGTCGAGGTCGAGCGCGATCTCGACGCCGCCCGCTCGGGCCAGATGCCAGGCCTCGCTGGCCACTCCGTCGCTGACGTCGATCGCGCAGCACAGGCCCAGCTCGGCGAGCTTCCGGCCGGCGGCGAGCATCGGCTCGGGCCGGTGGTGGGCGGCCAGGAGCGGCTGGGCCTCGGGCCGGGCAAGCCGCTCGGGGTCGCCCTCGAGCAGCAGCGCCAGACCTGCGGCCGACGCCCCGACCGGCCCGCTGAGCACAACCAGCTCGCCGGGTCTGGCGCCCTCGCGACGGAGCAGCCGTCCTACCCGGGCCTCGCCCAGCAGGGCCACGTTGATCACCAGCGGCCCAGAGGTCCGGACCGTGTCGCCGCCCACGACGCGCGTACCGGTCAGGCGGGCCAGCTCGCTCAGGCCCTCGTACATCGACTCCACCAGCTCGGCCTGGCCGGGCAGGAGAGCCACGGAGACGAGCGCCCGTCCGGGCGTCGCGCCCATCGCCGCCAGGTCGGAGAGGTTCACCGCCAGGGACTTCCAACCCAGGTCGCGGGCCGACGTCCAGTCCAGCCTGAAGTGGATGCCCTCGACCAGCATGTCCGTCGTGGCCACCACGAGCGCCCCGGGCGTGGGTTGCCAGGCGGCCGCGTCGTCGCCGATGCCGATGCCGTCCGCGGCCGGATCCAGGCGGCGGGCCAGCTCGTCGATCAGCTCGAACTCGCCGATGCCGCTCACGCCCCACCCCGCGCGGATCGCACCGTCTCGAGGAGCCTCGCGGCGGCCCGGCCCGGGTCCGCGGCCGATGCAATGGCGCTGATGACGGCGACGGTATCTGCGCCCGCCCGGACCGCCAGGCCGGCGTTTTCCACGGTGATCCCGCCGATCGCCACGACTGGGGCGCGGCCCAGCTCGGGGATTCGCTCCGACCAGCCTTCGGACGCCCGCCGGGCCGCCTCCAGCAGCGCCAGCCCGGTCTGCCGCGCGTCCGACTTCGAGCCGGTATGGAAGATTGCTCCCACGCCCAGGCAGTCGGCCTGAGCGGCGTCCGGCGCCGTCAGCTGGCCCGCCTCCGTGATCGACAGCCCGATCATCGCCGAGCCGCCCAGCAGCTCGCGGGCCGTAGCGACCGGCAGATCTTCCTGGCCGACGTGAACGCCGTCGGCCCCGGCCGCGAGGGCGACGTCGATCCGGTCGTCGACGATCAGCAAGGCCCCGTAGCGGCGCGTCAGCCGCCGGACGGCCAGGGCGATCTCGAGAGCGCGTCGCGCCGGACCGTCCTTCTCGCGGACCTGGACCGCCCGGATGCCAGCGGCCAGCGCTTCCTCGACGATCCGCTCGGAACGCCG
>Ga0335076_10006476_pt1 | contig 11814 bp, 10 predicted proteins | sample Lox_Sample_25_FD_206717 | JGI IMG/M metagenome (GOLD analysis project Ga0335076, IMG submission 206717) | Soil microbial communities from Loxahatchee National Wildlife Refuge, Florida, United States - Lox_Sample_2.5 | ecosystem: Environmental > Terrestrial > Soil > Wetlands | place: USA... | reverse complement strand
CCGAGAGATGCACAAGGGCGGCGCGGATGTCCTCGACCTCGTACGCGACATGGTGCATGCCGGGGCCGCGCTTCGCGAGGAACCGGCCGACGGGAGTGTCCTCGCCGAGCGCGCCCAGTAGCTCGAGCCGGCTCTCCCCGACGCGGATCGAGGCCGCCTCGACCCCTTGCTCCTCGACGCGCGAGCGGTGCTCGATCCGGGCGCCGAAGAGGCGCTCGTACGTGTCGAGCGCGCCGTCGAGATCCTCGACCGCGAGACCGACGTGGTGGACCTGGCTCGGCGTGTCCATGCAGCGATCGTATGTGAAAGACTCGGAACGGATGCGCGTCTCGGCCTTCGCCCTGGTCCTGACGGCGGCGCTCCTCGCAGGCTGTGGAGGGAGCATGAGTGCGGAGACGACGACGAAGCCGAACAGCGAAGCGACCGAGCCGGCCGCTCAGGTGCTCGCCGACGCGGAGGCGGCCGCGACGAGCGCGAGCTCCACGCACATCTCGGGAGGGATCAACTCGGGCGGCACGCCGATCACGCTCGACCTCGACATGGCTCGCGGGAAGGGCGCGAAGGGCTCGATGTCGACGAACGGCCTCAAGTTCGACCTCGTTCGGATCGGCGACACGGCCTACATCCGCGGCAGCGATGCGTTCTACCAGCACTTCGCCGGCGCCGGAGTCGCCCAGCTCCTCCACGGCAAGTGGCTGAAGGCGTCCATCGTCAAGGGACGCTTCCGCTCACTCGCGCCGCTGACGCGCATCGGCCTGCTCTTCGCGGGGATCAGTGCGCATCACGGCAAGCTCGTGAACAAGGGCGCGACGACGTACCGCGGCCAGAAGGTCGTCGCGATTCAGGACACGTCCGACAACAGCAAGCTCTACGTCGCCGCGTCCGGCACGCCGTATCCGGTCGCGCTCGTGGGCGGCAGGGGGCGGCAGTCGGGGGCGATCACGTTCGGAGACTGGAGCGATCCCGTGTCGCTCTCGGCGCCCAAGGGCGCGATCGACCTCTCCGCGCTGGGCGGCTAGTCGGTCCGCGGCCGCAGGCTGCTGGCCTTGCTGGCGACGACGCGAGGCACGCCGACGGTCTCGGACGCGCGCGACTCCGGCTCGACGTCCTCGACGAGCGCCTGCAGCTCGTCGCGGATGAGCGTTTCTTTCTCGAGCAGCTCAGCCGCAATCCGGTCGAGCGGAGCGCGGTGCTTGCGCAGGAGCCGTACGGCCTCCTTGTACGCCCCGTCCGTGAGCCGCGCCTGCTCCTCGTCCCGGAGCCGCTTCGTGGTCTCCGAGAGCGCGTAGTTGTCGGCCCGCATCGTCCGTGAGGAAACCGTCTCGGACATGCCCCACTCGAACACCATCGCGCGGGCGATCTCCGTCACCTTCTCGAGATCGTTGGCCGCACCGTTCGTGACCCGGCCGAAGACGACCTCCTCCGCAGCGCGGCCTGCGAGAGCGACGACCATCCGATCGACGAGCTCCTCCTTCGTGTGGAGGTAGCGGTCCTCCTCCGGCAGATAGAACGCGTACCCGAGCGCGTTCCCGCGCGAGACGATCGTCACCTTCTGTAGCTCCATCACCGAGCCCATCAGGTGTGCCATCAGGGCGTGGCCGCCCTCGTGGTAGGCGAGAATGCGCCGCTCCTTCTCGGTCAGCATCTTGCGCTGCTGCAGACCCGCGACGACGCGCTCGAGAGCCCAGTCGAAGTCGGTCTGTGAGATCGAGACATCGCCGCGGCGGCCGGCGCTGATCGCCGCCTCGTTGCAGATGTTCGCGAGCTCGGCTCCGGTCAGCCCGGACGTCTGACGCGCGACCTGCCCGAGATCGACGACGTCGAGATTGAGCGGCTTGCCGCGGGTATGCACGCGGAGGATGGCCTCGCGGCCGGCCAGGTCGGGCGGCGGCACGAGCAGCTGGCGGTCGAACCGGCCGGGGCGCAGCAGCGCCGGGTCGAGGTCCTGGATCCGGTTGGATGCGCCCATGACGACGACCTGCTCGGCGCCCTCGAAGCCGTCGAGCTCGACGAGCAGCTGGTTGAGCGTCTGATCCTGCTCGCGGTTGAACCCGTGCCCGGAGCGCTGCGCGCCGACCGCGTCGAGTTCGTCGATGAAGACGATCGCAGGGGCATTCTTCCGGGCCTCTCTGAAGAGCTTGCGGATGCGCGAGGCTCCGAGCCCGGCGAACATCTCGACGAAGGACGACGCCGAGGCGCCGTAGAAGCTGGCGCCCGATTCGTGCGCGACGGCCTTCGCGAGCAGCGTCTTGCCGGTGCCGGGGGGGCCGTAGAGGAGGAGGCCCTTCGGCACCTTTGCGCCTAGTCGCTGAAAGGGCTTGGGATCGCGCATGAACTCGACAACTTCCATCAGCTCATCGCGCACCTCTTCCACACCCGCGACGTCGGCCCAGGTCGTGTTCGACTTGCTGCCGCGCGTCATGGCCGCCGGCGTGGTGCGGGGCATCATGCCGACGGTCTTCCACAACAGCCAGCCCATGAAGATGAGGAACACGAAGAACATGAGCGGCAGCCAGGTCGTGGCGAAGTTCAGCGCCGCATGAAGCCAGTTCCCTACCATCTCACGGTCTCATCGGCAGCGGCCCGCCCATCCCTTAGCCGAGTGAGGCAGCCGCTTCCGAGGCCGTCGCGCAGCCGACGCCGGCCTCCCGCCAAGCCGCGATGCAAGCGGCTGTGCGCGACTCGTCGACACCGCGCGACGCGTCCTCGACGAACGCGACGCTGCGACCGCGTCGGACGAGAGCGCGGACGGCCGCGTCGTCGCAGATGTCGGTCGCGACGCCGAAGAGGAGGATCTCGTCCGGATCGAGCATGTCCAGCAGAGTCTCGCTGTTCGGGTTCGTGAACGGGTCGTACTGCTTCTTCGGGATGAGGATCTCGCGACGTCCGTCGAGCAGCCGGCGCAGCGTCGGCGGCGGGACCGGCACGAGCGGCAGCGGAAGCGGGTCGAGCTGCTTCGTCTCGGGGATCTTCTCGGCGCCGCGGGTGCCCAGCAGACAGTGCGGCGGCCACGTGTTGTCATAGTCCGGCTGCAGCGAGATCTCGGGATCGCTGAGCTCGTGCTGGTCGCACGACGCGACGTGGACGACTCCAGCGCCTCGGGCCGCCTCGACGAGCTGCGCCATTGCCGGCTTCGCCTCCTCCGCGCCGGGGAAGTAGAGCTTCCCTTCGGGCTCGATGAAGTCGACCTGCGTGTCGACGTCCCAGAGGATTCTCCCGCTCACGCCGGGTGGTCTACCAGTCAGCGGAGTGCGCGGAGTGCGGGCTCGAGTCGCTGGCGCGTTGTCAAAACGCCCTCGAAGAGATCGCCGTGACGGCGGATCCGCTCGAGCACAGCATCCATCGTGAACGTCGCCGGATCGAGCGACTCGTCGACCTCCTCCCAGCGAAGCGGCGTCGACACCGGAGCGCCCGGCCGCGGCCGCACCGAATAGACCGAGGCGATCGTCTTCCCCTCGCCGTTCTGGTTCGCGTCGATGAGGACGCCGCGCCGCTTCGCCTTCGACCACTCGGTCGTCACGAGCCCGCGGTTGGTGCGGGCAAGAGCGCCCGCCACGATCTCGCAGAGCTCCCGCGTCTGCGCGTACGTGTAGCGCCGCTCGACCGGTACGAGCACATGGATGCCCTCCGCGCTGCTCGTCTTCGGAAAGGCGGCGAGCCCGAGCGCGTCGAGCGCCTGCTTGACGAGCAGCGCAACCTGCACCACCTCGCGAAAGCCGACGTCGGGCGACGGGTCGAGATCGAAGAGCACGAAGTCCGGCCGCTCCGGCTTGTCGACCCGCGAGTACCACGCGTTCATGTCGATGCAGCCCATGTTGACCATCCAGATCAAGGCGTCCTCGTCGTTCACGACCGGCGCGTCGATCCAGCGCTTCTTCGGCGGCCGCTCGCGGGTCGAGACCTCGACGTGGAAGCGCGGGATCCACTCCGGCATGCCCTTCGGAGCGTCCTTCTGGAAGAACGCCTTGCCGAAGGCGCCGTCGGGATAGCGGCGCATCGTGAACGGCCGGCCCTTGAGGTGGGGGACGAGGAGCGGGGCGACGGCGCCGTAGTAGTCGAGCAGATCGCCCTTCGTGATCGCCTCGTCGGGCCAGAAGACCTTGTCGAGGTTGGAGAGCTTCACTTTTCCTTCCTTCGCCGCCGCCGGCCGCTCGCGCCGCACGTCCTCCGCCGGCTTGTCGTCCCGAAGCCCCTGGAAGGACGGCGCCCGCAGATGTCCGTCGTGCGTCCACTCCGCGAATTCGACCTCGGCGACGAGTTGCGGCTCGACCCAGACGACGTCCCCCTTCTTCACCTTCGGCATCTTCGGAACGACCCGAAACGGCGACTCATCGCGCCGCAGCGCTCCGAGCTTGTCGAGCAGCTCGCGAATCGTGCGCTCGCCGAAGCCGGTGCCAACGTTCCCGACCCATTCCCACTCTCCACCGCGATGGACACCGAGCACGAGCGCGCCGAAGCTGTTGCTGCGCCGGCCCTGACCCTTCGTGTAGCCGCAGATGACGAACTCCTGGCGGCCGTGCGTCTTGATCTTCAGCCAGTCGCGCCCACGACCGCCCTCGGAGTAGCGCGACGACGGGCGCTTTGCCATCACCCCCTCGAGCCCCTGCTCTATCGCCGCCTCGAGCAGCGCCTCGCCGTCGTCGAACGAACCGGAGAGCTGGACGACCGGGTTCGGCGCCAGGAGCCTCTCCAGCCGAGCCCTCCGCTCGGTCAGCGGCAGGTCGACGAGCGGCTCACCGTCGGCCTCGAGCACGTCGAACACCTCGTACGCGAGCCGGGTGCTCCCCTGCTGCATCGCGGAGAAGCTTGCTTTCCCATCCGGATCGAGTGCCACAACCTCGCCGTCGACGACCGCGTCCGGAGTGCGCAATGCCTTCACGAGCTCCTTCGCCACGGGCGCGAACCGCTCGGTGAGGTCGTTGCCCCGCCGTGAGACGAGCTTCGCCTCGCCGCCGCGGACGTAGGCAAGCGCGCGGTAGCCGTCCCACTTCGGCTCGAACTGCCAGCCCTCCCCACGAGGCAGCTCCTCTGTCAGCGTCGCCAGCATCGGCCGGTAGACGCGACGGCCCGGCTGCGCGGCACCGTCATCGCGCTTGCGGAGGATGAGCCAGTTCTTCTCGTCGCCGGACAGATGCGCCGGCACGAGCCCCCAGGTTCCCTCGAGGCGTTCGCCGTGCAGGCGCACCGTGAGCCCGCCGTCGCGCTTTTCCTCCAGCAGCTCGTACGTGCCGCGGTCCCAGATCTCGACCGTGCCCGCGCCGTAGCTTCCCTTCGGGATCTCGCCCTCGAAGCTCCCGTACTCGAGCGGATGGTCCTCGACGTGCACCGCGAGATGCTGCTCGCCCGGCTCGAGCGGCACGCCCTTCGGCACCGCCCACGAGGCGAGGACACCGTCGCGCTCGAGACGGAAGTCGTAGTGCAGCCGCCTGGCGTCGTGGCGCTGCACGACGAAGACCGGGCCCTTTGCCTTCGTGCGCTCGGCGCCGAAAGGCTCCGGTGTCTTCTTGCGGTCTCGCTTGCGCTCGTACTCCGAGAGCTTCTCTTTCATGACGCTTTTCTAGCGCGTAACGCCCATGCCCGGAGGGCCGACTCAACCCACTTTTGCCTGTTTCGAGTCGTACCCCTGCCGTTCACACAACGCATACAGGGCGGGGATAAGCCTGTGGACGGTGTGGACAGTGTCCGGCTTGGGGCGCTCCAAAACTGCGCAAACCTACCTCAAGCTGTCTAGGCGAAGACGCCGAGCGAGCGGAACCGCGCGCGGCGGCGACGGCGAAGATCGTCGCTCGAAATGCCCTCGAGCTCGGAGAGGGATTCGCGCAACGCCTGCCCGAGCAGCCGTGCCCCCATGTCGGGATCGATGTGCGCCCCGCCGACCGGCTCGGGCACGATCTCGTCGACGACTCCCAGCTCGAGGCAATGCATCGCGTCGGGCCGGAAGGCCGCCGCGGCTTTCTTCGCCTGCCCCGCATCGCGCCAGAGGATCGCCGCGCACCCCTCCGGCGAGATGACCGAGTAGATCGCGTTCTCCTGCATGAGGACCCGGTCGGCGAGCGCGAGCGCGATCGCCCCGCCCGAACCGCCCTCGCCGATCACGCAGGCCACGGTCGGCACCGTCAGCCGTGCCATCGTCGCCTGCGAGCGCGCGATCGCCGCGCCCTGGCCGTGCTGCTCGGCGACGACGCCCGGATAGGCGCCGGGCGTGTCGACGAGGGAGACGACCGGGAAGCCGTGGCGATCGGCGAGCTCCATCGCGTGCCAGGCCTTGCGGTACCCCTCCGGGTTCGGCATCCCGAAGCGACGGGCGACGCGCTCGTGGGCGTCACGCCCCTTCTGCTGGCCGATGAGCACGATCGTGCGGCCGTCGAGCTTGCCGAGACCCGCAATCATGGCGCCGTCATCGGCGAGCGCCCGGTCGCCGTGCAGCTCGAACCAGTCGTCGAGCAGGCGCTCGACGTAGTCGAGGGTGTACGGCCGGTCGTCGTGACGGGCCAGCTCGACCTTGCGCCAGATCTCCTCGTCGGTCGCCTCCTCGCCGATCCGGGCGATCTGCCGCTGCAGCCGCTCGAGCTCGCCCGAGAGCCGCGCACCGCCGAGCAACGGGAGGTTCCGCAGCCGTCCGAGCCGTTCGCGCAGCCTCAGTTCGTGCTCAGTCGGGGGCATCGAACAGCCTCAGCAGGCGGGACACCGTGGGACGCAGCTCAGAGCGTGGCACGATCGCATCGATCTGGCCGAAGCGGAGGTTCTGCTCAGCACGGCCGAAGTCGTCCGGCAGCTTCTCGCGCGTGATCTCCTGCACGACGCGCGGACCGGCGAAGGACATGAGCGCGTCGGGCTCGGCGAGCACGACGTCTCCGAGCGTCGCGAAGCTCGCGAGCACACCGCCGGTCGTCGGGTGGGCCATCACGCTGAGGAGCGCCTGCCCCGAGTCGTGGAGATCTTCGACCGCCGCGACGGTCTTCGGCAACTGCATGAGCGCAAGGATCCCTTCCTGCATGCGCGCGCCGCCCGAGCTCGTGACGGCTACGACCGGCATCCTCGCCTCCGCCGCCGAGTCGCAGGCACGCGAGAACTTCTCACCGACGACGCTGCCCATCGAGCCGCCCATGAAGCCGAAATCCATCACGGCCAGCTCGCAGTGCCGTCCCTCGATGGTCGCGCGGCCGATCACCATCGCGTCGGCCAGCCCGGTCTTCATCTCGGCCTCGGCAAGCCGTTCGGTATAGGGCCGAAGATCGAAGAAGCCGAGCGGATCCTCGGAGTGGAGCTCGGTCGCCTCCTCCGCGAAGGAGCCCGGGTCGGTCAGCGAGGCGATGCGGGCTCGCGCCCGCATCGGGAAGTGGTGCCCGCACTGCTCGCAGACCCAAAGGCTCCGCTCGAGCTCGTCGTCGCGGTAGTGCGAGTGACAGCTCGGGCAGGTGTTCGGGTGACTCGGGGGAGGGCTTGGCTGGTCGTTGGTCTCGACCGAGACGTCGATCTTGGCCACGTTGCCAGCTTAGACCCATGTCCCACGAGGCAGGTTGCGTTGCAGCTCAGTAGCCGAGCGCGGCGGCGAGTCGCTCGAGCTTCTCGACGTTCGCGGGATCGGGAGCGAGCCCCGTAAAGCCCGCGCCGACGAGCTTGCCGCCGTCCCGGACACGTGCCAGCAGTTGCTCGAGCTCGCCGAGCGACGGACCTCCGGGCTCGGGCATGAAGACCGCGAGCTCGCCCGGGTCGAGCACGTCGCAGTCGAGCGCGACGTAGACCGCGTCCGCCCGGTCGAGCAGGACGCCGGGATCGTCACTGATCCCCGCAGCCTCGATGAACTCCTCCTCCGGCGGGTCGAGGTTGCGCGCGCCCCAGAGGACGACGTCGGCGGCGGCGATCGTGCCGCGGTCGAGCAACATGCGCAGCGGCATCCCCCACTCGTTGCCGGACGGAGAGCTCTCGGGCGTGTTGAGGTCGCCGTGCGCGTCCAGCCAGAGCACCACGACGCGACCGTGGCGCGCGGCGAGCCCCTCGACAGTTCCGACGTGGGAGCAACAGCAGCCGCCCAGGACGAGCGGGCGCGCCGGCAGATCCGAGGCTACCGCCAGCGTCTGCATCGCAAGCGTCTCTTCCTCGACGACGGCCACCTCTGGATAGTCGAGCGCGAGCGCCGCCGCCTCGACCATCGCCTCGCCTCCCTCGCCCCAGGCGCGCGGCACTCGGACGAGCCCGCCGGCGAAGGAGCGACCGCAGCTGTGGCACTCGTAGCCATCGCCAATAGCCACGGCCGTGAGCGTCCGGCAGTCGGGGCACCTCGCGCGAAGAATGCTCACTCGTTCGGCTTCTCGAAGGCCACGCCGCACGACTCGACGTGCATGCCGACGCGCTCGTAGAGCCCGACGGCGCCGGTCGCGTTCTGGGAGTCGACGTCGAGCGTCACGCGCGTCGTGCCGCGGCGCCAGAACTCGGCGAACGTCGCCTGGAGAAGCGCCTTCGCGAGCCCCTTGCCTCTCCACGCGGGCCGGACTCCGATCGCACCGACGTATCCGCCGCCGGCCACGCTCAGGTCGTTGCGCGTGACGGCGGCGAGCTCGTCGCCGTCCCGGACGACGAACCAGATCGGACCGTGCTCGTCGCGGTGCTGGCCCTGCCGTCGTTCGAACCACTCCGCGAACGGCTGCGGATGCCACTCCCAGTGCTCTGCGAACGCCTCGTTCAACGCCTCCCAGAACGCTTCGTACTCGTCCTCGCGCAACTCGTCCAGAACGAGTCCGGCGGGTAGGACAGGGACGAATGGCTCCTCGGTCAGCTCGATCGCCATCGCGTAGAAGCGGCGCACCTCGCGGTAGCCGCGCGACTCGAAGAGGGCACGCGCCGCGGTGTCGGGCTCTGCCGCCCCGACATGGATCTTCTTCACCCCCTCCGCGCCCGCGAACGCCTCACCTCGCTCGACGATCTCCGCCCCGATGCCCTGCCCCCTCTTCCCGACGACGCCGCGGATGTCGGCCGACTCGCCGTGCACACCGAACATCGCGCTCGCGGCGATCCGGCCGTCCTCCTCCCAGACCCACATTTCCTTCGCGAACTGCAGGAACATGAGGATGTCCTGGCCGGTGAGGCGTCCGGGGCGGCCGTAGAGCCGCTCCTCCTCGGCGGAGATGAGCGCCGCGACGGCGGGCGCGTCTTCCTCGACGAACGGGCGGACGTTCATGCGAGCACCTTCTCCCAGACCACCTGCTCGGTGTCGACGACCATGCCGACGCTCTCATACAGCTTCGTAGCGCCGGTTGCATTCTCGGAGTCGACCCCGAGGCCGACCCGCCGCTGTCCGCGCCGGTGGAACTCACGGAAGCTGTGCTGCAACAGGCCCTTCGCAAGGCCGCGACCGCGCCACGCAGGACGAACGCCCAGCGCCCCGATCCAGCCGCCGCCGGAGCGCTCCGGATCGTTCCGGGTAGCGGCCACGACTTCCTCGTCCGCCCGAACCAGGAACCAGAGCGACGGATCGTGATCCGGCCTCGCAAGCTGCCGTTGCCACCAGTCCTCGAACGACACAGACCGATACTCCCAGTGCTCCGCAAACGCCGCCTCGAGGGCCGCGTGAAACGCGGGCCCGAGCCCCGAGGAGAACGGCTCGATCTGGAGACCGTCCGGGAGCGCGGGATCCGGCGGCGGCTCCTCGCCGAGCTCGATCGTCATCTCCCAGAACCGGCGCACCTCGCGGTAGCCGCGAGCTTCCAACATCGGCCGCGCTGCAAGGTCCGGAGCGAGGGTCACGTTGTGAACTCGCGCAGCGCCGAGCGTCCGAAGCCGGTCCTCGCCGCGATCGACCAGGTTCGAACCCAGACCGCGCCCGCGCCACTCATGATGAACGACACCAACCGAGACGCCTGCGTCGTCCTCTTTCAGGAGCTCGACCCAGCCGAGCGCGACAAGGCCGCCTCCTTCCTCGAACAGCCACGTGTCGTCCACGAGCTCCACGCCCGACAGCCAGGCCGTGACGTCCGGCACACCGAGGCGAGACGGCCGGCCGAAGAGATGCGTCTCGTCCTCCGCGAGGAAGGCGGCGATTGCCGGGAGGTCGTCGGGCGTGATCGGGCGAACGGTCACGATACGAGCGAGTCGAGGCTCTCCGAAAGCCCGGTCATGCTGTGCAGCTCGACGTCGGGCTGCGGGTCGGCCTCCTCGCCGACCCGGTTGACCCAGATCGTGCGGAGGCCGAGCGCCGAGGCGGGTGCGATGTCGTGGAAGAGGCTGGCCGCCACGTGGACGTGGCCTTCCCGGTCAGCGCCGCTGCGGGCGAAGAATTCGTCCCAGTGCGCGCGGTCCGGCTTGTACGAGCCGATCTCCGAGGCGACGACGGTGAAATCGAAGTCGACGCCGATCCGCTCCAGCGAGGCGTCGAGGAGGTCGCGATCCGTATTCGAGAGGACGGCGAGCCGCCAGCCGCGGACGCGGGCGTCTTCGAGCGCCGCCGGCACCTCAGGGAACGGATCCCACTCGGGCAGTGATCGTCCGAGCGCGTCCTGCTCGCCGGCCGGAGCGCCGAGGCGCGCGAGCGCGACGGCCATCACCTCGCGATAGCTCCTGCTCGGATCCTCCCGCTGTATCTGCGGCTCGACCTCGTGATATGCATGCAGGGACTCGCCGCTCCGCGCGGCGCCGAACAGCCGCTCGAGCTCGCGCCCGATGCCGCCGTTCCAGTCGATCAGGGTGCCGTAGCAGTCGAAGGTCGCCCACCGGTCCATCCGCTGGGAACCTACCTCGGCGGCGGCTTACTCTTCGAACCGCTCGAAGACGACGCAGGCGTTGTGGCCGCCGAAGCCGAAGCTGTTCGAGACGGCGACCTTGACGTCGGCGTCGCGTGCTTCATTCGGCACGTAGTCGAGATCGCAGGTGGGATCCTCGACCTCGTAGTTGATCGTCGGCGGAAGCTTGCCGTCGCGAATCGAGAGAATCGTGAACATCGCCTCGATCGCCCCGGCGGCTCCGAGGCAGTGCCCCGTAGCGCCCTTCGTGCCGGAGACCGGCGTCTTGTAGGCGTTCTCCGCGCCGAGGGCGTACTTGAGCATCTGCGTCTCGGACGAGTCGCCGATCGGAGTGGAGGTCGCGTGCGCGTTGACGTAGTCGATCTCGTCCACGCCGACGCCCGCGTCGCCGAGCGCCATCTTCAACGCGGTCACGGGCCCGGTCGGGTCGGGATCGGTGATGTGCTTCGCGTCGGACGAGAGGCCGTAGCCGGAGACCTCGGCGTAGATCTTCGCGCCGCGTGCCTTCGCGTGCTCGAGCTCCTCGAGCACGAGCAGCGCGCCCGCCTCGCCCATCACGAAGCCGTCGCGCTCGCCGTCGAATGGACGGGACGCCCGCACGGGATCGTCGTTGCGCCGCGACAGAGCACGCATTGCGCCGAAGCCGGCGATCCCCACCTCGCACACTGCCGCCTCCGTGCCGCCGCAGAGCATCACGTCGGCGCGGCCGAGCCTGATCTCGTCGGCGCCGTCGCCGATGGCCATGTTCGAAGCGGCGCACGCCGTGCATTCGGAGAGAAGAGGCCCTCGGGTGCCGAGCTCGATCGAAACCCAGCCCGCCCCGAGGTTCGGGATGATCGCCGGGATCGAGAAGGGGTTGACGCGGTCCGGCCCGCGCTCGACGAGAACGTCGTAACAGTCCTGGAACGATTGCAGGCCCCCGATTCCCGTCGCGACCGCGGCGCCGATCCGCTCGGCTTCCTTCTCGACCTCGAGCCCGGCGTCGGCAACGGCTTGCCGCGCCGCGGCGAGGATCAGGTGCGTGAAGCGATCCATCCGCCGCGCAGCCTTGCGGTCGATCCATTCCGTCGGTTCGAAG
>Ga0335076_10006475_pt1 | contig 11814 bp, 10 predicted proteins | sample Lox_Sample_25_FD_206717 | JGI IMG/M metagenome (GOLD analysis project Ga0335076, IMG submission 206717) | Soil microbial communities from Loxahatchee National Wildlife Refuge, Florida, United States - Lox_Sample_2.5 | ecosystem: Environmental > Terrestrial > Soil > Wetlands | place: USA... | reverse complement strand
TCGAACACCTACTATCCCGAGTCGAATCGCGGAGTTGGGTTCGTCTTCGGGAATTTCCTGCTCGGCACCGGCCAGAGGGCGGCGGCCAATTTGGCCCAGGAGTTCCTTCTGAGCAAATTCACCCACAAAGCCAAAAACTAAGGCGACTGCCGTAACTGAGAGTAGCGGTATTGGAAAAGCCGGCCAGTCGTGTGCAAACGGCGCTAAGCACGCATCAACTGTGCGCATTTTGTTTTGGGTCGTCGCAGTCGTGCGTCTTGCACCATAAATTCCGATAAGCCATGATCGAAAACGGCTGTCAGATCTGACAGTTGCCCGGCGACCGCTCGGCGCCCACACTTTGATGGAAATAGCTATGCGCCACGACGGTTGCCTCGCCCGCACGTGCCTTCGCATTACCAAGGCAGCAAATAACGAGGCGCCAGTCGTTCGAGGCACCAATGGGCACCTCTTCGACACAGCGGCTTGGGGTGGCCACAGCCTTCACTTCCAGTGGCTTTCGCGCAGTCTGCTGTCCTATTGGCAGGTGGCTCGGAGGCACGCCTGACAGATGGTGCGGGCATGGATGTGTGTCGTGCAGTGACGGGAGCAGCAGCATTCCGCCTTCTCCTTCTCCGAATGCCCCGCTGTTCCAATCCGGGGTTTCCGCGCGCAACGATGCAATGTGGCTGTTCGCGCTCTCCCTACTCTTCTCCTTTTCTTTGTGCCTTGGTCGAGCTAGCTCCCAAGACACAAGGCCGCCGGAATCCAGGGTCAGTCATACTGCTTCGGGCGGAGCTACTTCGAAAGCTTTCAAAAGGGAGAAGGTAGCGGCCAAGTACGACATCAGCCACATCGGCAACCGCGGTGTTGGCAACGGATCTAACAAATATTCACTGGAGCAGGAGCGGAAACTCGGGCAATCGCTTGCCCGGGATGTGGAGTCGAACAGCAAGTTGATCACTGATCCAGTGATCACCCAATACGTCAACCGTCTGGGGCAACGGATTGCCGCTAACTCTGACGCAAAGGTGCCTTTCACAATCAAAGTGATCGAATCGGATGAAATCAATGCCTTCAGCCTGCCGGGGGGATTTCTCTACATCGACACGGGAATGATTTTGGCCGCAGACAACGAGGCGGAACTCGCTGGCATAATGGCCCACGAAGTTGCCCACGTAGCGGCACGTCACGTGACCCGCGCTGAAACGCGCATGGCAATCATGCGCTATCTCTCTATGCCCCTGGGATTGGGAGGGCTCGCGGTGCCGATGTTGTTCATGAAGTTTGGTCGGGACGCGGAGCGGGAAGCCGACTTGCTTGGCCTGGAATACGAATACGCCGCCGGATACGATCCCCAAGCCTTCGTTCAGTTTTTCGAGATGCTGCACGCCAAAGAGAAACAGAAACAACATCTTGTAGAAAAAGCATTCTCTACTCATCCCCTGACAGAAGACCGTATTCGGCGCGCACAAGAGGAGATCTCCTCTTTGCTGCCAAACAAGCTTGAATACGTTGTGGATACCAGCGAGTTCCAAGAGGTGAAGGCCAGAGTAAACAAGTTGATGCACGAACCACCGGTGCTGCATCGCCACGGCCTCTAGAAGACGCAAAGAAGCGGCAGGCTGGGGGCAAAGTAACCACTTTTGGCTCGGGTGCAACAAGGATGGGATGGAGCCGAGGGATTGGCGAGCAAGAACCAATGAATCGCGCCTCACTCACAGGAACCGATGTGCCGTTGGACCTCAGGCCGCTCAGGGCAGCCAGTACACTCACCCCAGATTTGCCACATCTAGACGCGACTGTATCTTCTGACAGTTCCGCGAGGCGAACTGGCGCCCTAGCCTTTTGTACGAGGGCAACGCCCGTTCCAGGGGAGATCGCAAATGTCTGAGAAATCATTTCATGGCACTAATAGATTCAGCGTGTCGGTTCTGCTCGTGATGCTGACAGCGGCAACGGCCATCGCCCACGCGCAAGTATCGGCGCCGAACGACGACGGCGAGTTTCTGAAGCGCTCGACAATGAGCGGCGATTGGGGAGGATTACGAACAGCAATGGCCGAGAAGGGAATGACCTTCGACTTCTCTCTGACTCAGACTGAGGTGGGGGTGGTTCGAGGGGGCCTGGAATCAACAGGACGGTATGGCGGCCGCGGCGACTTCTATTTTAGTTTGGACACGGGCAAGGCAGGGCTCTGGCGTGGCGGCTTCTTCATGATCGAGGGAGAAGTGAATTATGGCAATGGGGCCAATCTGAGCACCGGCACTCTTATGCCGGTGAACACGAACCAAGTCTTCCCTGTACCGCTGAAGCCGGGCAGCGCGGCTATTCCTGCCGTTACATTCACCCAATTCCTTTCACCCTACTTCGGCGTGACAGCGGGCAAGTATAACGTCACGGCAGCCGATGACAACGAGTTCGCCCACGGCCGATACGCCAAAGGTGATACTCAATTCATGAACACTGCACTCAACTTGGTTCCTGCCGCCTTGTTCACTACCCCATATACTCCAATTGGTGGCGGTGTGGTGATCTTACCTAACAAAAATCCTGAGGCAATGATGGTGAAAGCCCTGGTATATGCTTCGTCGGGCGCTGCCAACACCGCTGACTTTTCTACCTTTTCCCACGACGATCTGTCGGTCTACATCGAGAGCCGCTGGCGGACCCACTTTGGGGGAAAGACTGGCCACCAGGACGTGATCTATTTGCACTCCAACAAGGAGAAGACTTCCATCAACCAGATACTGATTGAACCGGGAGTTCAAGAACTGGCAACGAAGCCGGGTTCCTGGATGGTTTCCTGCAACTTTGACCAGTATCTGTGGGAGCCCCAGCCCGGTAAAGGGTTTGGTCTCTTCGGCCGTTTCGCAGCCTCGGACGGTGATCCCAATTTCATTCACTATTTCTATAGTCTGGGTTTTGGCGGCAAGGGCGTCGGTGCGAAACGGCCGAATGACACGTACGGCATCGGAACCTATTACATCAATGCCAGCCACCCCACATTGACAACACCGAACGGGACCCAGCAATTCCTCCGTGACGAAAAGGGCATCGAGACGTATTACAGCCTCGCGCTCACGCCATGGGCCCACCTGTCACCCGACTTTCAGGTCATCCACGGAATTACGCCAACGAACGTTCTTGCTCACGCCGAGCAGGGCGTTCCCCTTAGAAAAATTGACAACCCCGTGGTCCTCGGCCTGAGGCTGAACGTTGTGTTCTGATGGTGAATCCGTCTTCATCTTCGGCGAGCGTTTCGATCCACCCGGGTTCGGGACCTCCTTTGCTGCAGCTCGGTTACTTCACGAAGGAAGAAGGGTTCTTGAGATGTGAGGGCGAATTCAGAAGTAAAGGTTGAGCGACAGCCCCAACGCATTGACCTGGTGATTCGGAGATGTGCTGGTGTCGTTCAGATGCTGATAGTAGGGCTGGATCTCGGTATGTGTGTTGATTGGGAATGCAGCGCCCAAAGTCTCCGAAATGATATTCCATTTCCCATACTTACTATCGAAGAACACCTCGGCGCTCGCGTAAGGTGTGAAATGGTAGGACCGAATCGAAACTGTTCTTTCCACGGTGGGCGAGTTGCGATAGCGCCATGAAAATTCCCCGTTAATGAATCGCAGGTCGGCTCGGTTCCTTACGGAAAACAGGAAACCAGATTTCAGCGCGTAGCGCCCGGTTGCCTCCAGCACACAGCGATTCTCAGTGGGACCAGCGGTTGAAGGTAGGTAGCGATACCCTATTCTCAATAGAAAAGGTCTGGCTTTGGACCGGTCCGGTTGGAAGATGACGGTCCTGTTCGTCCTAAATATAGGCTTGAAGAAGAAGTCAAGGTTCGGTCCAATTTCGGCATCTTTTCCCCGATCTTCTATCGTTTGAGCCGCAATAAAGTACACCCTGAAATTCTCGTTCAGATGTATGTAAGTGTCGATCTCAGGCCAAGTTTGATAAGTTTGTGTCTGGGCCTGGGCCTGAGCTAGCGCAGAGAATAGTATCGCAATCACGCTCAGACCCACAGCGCAGAAACCGCGTAACCGCCCGTCAAACAAAGTGGACTCTCACTACCAATCATTCTCACTTAGTGCAGCGCCAGGCCGAGAGGTTCATTTCTCACTCCGGCAGAAGCGACCGAAGATGGAGCCGACGCTGTCGAAGACTCGACGGGCAAGAAACTGTCAGAAGTGACAGGAAGATGTCCGAGAGGACTCTCCGCCCGCCCGTATCTGAATCAGAAACAGCGTCGTTTTCTGTGCAGCCTAGTTACGGCACTCAAGAAGCCTTAGCGGCCGCTGCTCTTGCCTGAGCACCTGAACTTGGCGTCGGCTTGCGCCCCGTAGCTTCGCGGCGCTCCTTGGCTTTTACACGGTCCAAAGACAAAACAATGCTATGCACCGGACGGCAGGTCGCCAACTGGCATAACTTACAGTCCCGTGGGAACTCAGAAAAGTCGGGCAACAACTGCTTCATGAGGGTGGTCTTTCACTCCCAGATTTGACAGGTCAACAGTGCGCAGTCTGTCAGCCTAGATCGGAATACTGGTATTTCTGCCAGTTGATCTCTGCCATAAGCGCTCCTATCTTCGACAAGTGTCAAGTCAGTTTTCTCTCCCGGCTGTCGACTGACTACCTACAGCGGACCATCCCTTGCAAAACTGACCTGTCAGGGGGTTTCCGTTTAGTGAGGAACGGCGGCCATTTGTGAAATTGATGCCTTGAATTGCCGAAAGTAGGGAGAACTCATTTGAGCCGCGCAAGGTTGCTGCTGCGAATGGAATTACGCAGTAATCCGGAAGTGCTCTGCGTGGTGCGGAGCGCCGTTACTCGGCTCGCGGAACTTCTCGGATTCTCAGAGTCAGACAACAACCTCGTAATCCTTGCTTTGGACGAAGCCCTGACCAACATTATCCGGCACGCCTATCAAGGTCAGCGTGAAAGGTGCATCGAGGCGACATTCCGACTTCTGGAGGTGCCCGGCAGCGGAGTGCCGCAGCAGGCCTTTGAGATTGTCTTACAGGATGAGGGCTTGCCGGCGGACGTGAAAAGGTTGAACCCTCCTCCGCTCCAGGAAGCTCCGGTCGAGGAACTTAAACCGGGTGGACTCGGCCTGCATTTCATTCGTACGAACATGGATAAGGTCGAATTCCGGCGCCGGGACGGGAGGAATGTGCTCCGTCTAGTCAAAGCGATTCCGGTCGCGGAGTCGCATTAGCCTTTCGAAGGAGAAATGACCGTGCAGATTGATATTCGCAAGCTGGACCACATCACGATCGTAGATGCTATCGGGGACATCGATTACTCGACCTCTCCGGATCTGCGGAAGATCCTGTTGCACGAGTTTTGTGAATTGAAGATCCCACGAGTAGCTCTCAACCTGACGAGCGTCCAATACGTGGACAGCTCCGGGGTTGCTTCGCTGCTAGAGAGTCTGAAAGCATCGCGCGATCTGAAGTCGCGCTTCATTTTGTATGGGCTGAATGCGAAAGTCACACAGGTACTGCAACTATCAAAGCTACTCACCGTTTTCGAGATCTGTGAAAACGAAGAGCAGGCAGTGAGGCCCTGATCGGTCGGAGCAAACAAGGAGATGTCCGTTGAGCGCCGCAGAGTTGACAACACAAATCGGGGCATCGGTGACGAACGGCCTGGCCTACGTGGGATCGCTGGCAGGTCTTGGCGGACGGTCTGCTTACTATACGTTCGTCGCTCCGTTTAGGGGTAAGTCCTTGCGTTTGCAGCGCGCCCTTTCCCAGGCAATGGAAATTGGTGTTCGCTCGCTACCGATTCTGTCCTTGATCACATTTTTCCTAGGTTTGATTCTCGCTCTGCAGGGTGCCTACGAACTGCGCCAGTTCGGCGCCATGAACCTTGTCGCTGGCGCCGTCGCCGTCTCGATGACCCGTGAAATCGGACCGTTGCTCACGGCAATCGTCGTGATTGGGCGCTCCGGCTCGGCTTTCGCCGCCGAGATTGGCAGCATGAAGGTCAACGAAGAGATCGACGCTCTCAAAACCATGGCCATCGATCCGATTCAGTTCCTGGTGACGCCTAAATTCCTGGCGATGATCGTGATGTTGCCCTGTCTGACCATCTGGGCCAACGCAATGGGCGTATTCGGCGGCATGGTGTTTGGGGTTGCCCAGGCCGATTTCACCGTCTGGCGTTACATCACGGCTTCGATGGAGTCGCTGTTTCTCCGTGATGTGATTACCGGCCTGATCAAGAGCCTCATGTTCGGAATTACCATCACCGCAGTCGGCTGCCAGGAGGGATTCGCCACAGAAGGCGGTGCAGAGCAGGTTGGTCGCTCAACGACCCGCGCCGTGGTGTTGGCGCTTTTCATGGTCATTCTGGTCGATGTCATTTTCACCGCACTCTTTTACTTCCTTAGCGCATAAAGGAATTCGGGGTCTGCAATGGAGCAAGAAAACAAAACCGCCGCAACACCGAACGCGATGATCTCAGTACGCAACCTTCGCGTCGCCTATGGAGAGAGGGAGATTCTGCATGGCGTGACCTTCGATATTTACGACGGAGAGACGATGGTCATCCTGGGCGGCTCCGGTTGTGGCAAGAGTACCCTGCTCCGCACGCTGGTGGGACTGGAAAGACCGACTTCCGGCGAGATCTGGATCAAGGGAGAGAACATCGCGACGATCTCGGACAAAGAAATGGATAAGATCCGGACACGACTCGGCATGTCATTTCAGGATAGCGCTCTTTTCGGGTCATTGAAAGTCGGCGAGAATGTCGCCCTGCCGCTGCACGAGCACACGAAACTCGAACAATCGACCATCGAGATCATCACGCGAATGAAACTCAACCAGGTGGGATTGTCAAAATTCGAGAACTACTTGCCTTCAGAACTGAGCGGCGGAATGAAGAAGCGCGCCGCCATCGCGCGGGCGCTGGCGATGGATCCGGACATTCTCTTATTTGATGAGCCCTCCGCCGGTCTCGATCCCATCATCGCCGCCGGCGTCGACCATTTAATTATGGATGTCAAGAAGGCGTTTCATATGACGATCGTTGTGGTCACCCATGAGTTAGCGAGCGCGTTCCTGATCGCTGATCGCATGGTGATGTTCGACAAGGGTCATATTGTGGCGATAGGGACGGTGGACGAACTGCGCGCAAGTCAGCATCCGCGGGTGCGTCAATTCCTCGATCGCGTGCCCGAGCCTGCGATTGAACAAGAACTGGATTACTTACAAATGCTGACGGGTGGTAATCCTCGGTAGGCCGCACAAATAGCGGAGTGGAAAGGTGCATCATGGAATCAAAACGCGAACAAGCCATGGTAGGGATATTTGTTCTGGTGGCCACGGCTCTACTGATCATCACTATTTTTGTGCTGAGCGGAACGTTCAGTGGTTCGGCCGTGAAATATCACACCTACTTTTCCTTTGCCGGAGGAATCGAACCCGGCGCCGCCGTACGGTACTCCGGAGGCCCAAAGGTGGGCCGTGTCGAGACTGTGCGACTGGATCCGCAAGATCCATCGCGGCTGGAAATTGTTTTCACAGTGCAGGCGGGCTTACCTGTCAAGGTTGATAGTCACGTGAAGATCATGGCTCTGAGCCCGCTGGGCGACAATCACCTCGAGATTGCTCCCGGAACAGCGCATGCTGCGCTCGCTCCGTCGGGAGCGGTTCTTCCCTCCGAAGCGCTCGTAGACTTCAACGCGCTAACAGCGAAGATCAACGATTTGGCGCCGCAAGCCCAGCAACTCCTGGTCTCACTGACGGATCGGACGAACGAGTTAAAGGTCACAATCGCCCGCGTGAATGATCTAATCAATGACCCGAACCGCGCCAACCTGGCAGGCATCCTGGCCCAGTCGCACGGGCTCCTCGCCGACAACCGAGCGAACGTAAAAACGACAGTCCAGAATTTGAGTACAGCCAGTGCGAAATTCGGACCGCTGTTCGACGATCTTCACAAGACCGCCGGCGAAGCCAATCAGACATTGGGCCACGTCGACGAATTACTTGGCGAGAACCGCCCAGACATTCGCCAGGCGGTCGTTAACCTGCGACGTTCCCTAACGAATATCACCAGCATCACCAGCAACCTGAATCAGACGTTGACAGTGAACTCCGACAATATCGACCAGTTGCTGGAGAACCTGCGCGAAGTATCGGACAACATGCGGGAATTCTCCGACACTCTGAAGTCCAGGCCTGACTCACTGATTCACACCACCAGTTCGCATGAACGGAAACCGGGAGACCTCCAATGAAATACCGACATACATTCGAAAAGTCCATAATCCGGGACGGGACACTTGAATTGCAGAATGTCAATTTCTTGCGAGTGATTTGGACCGTTGTGCTGCTAGCGGCCGCGATTGCTGGATTCAGCGGTTGTGCTTCCACCAGGCCTGCAAAATACTACCAGTTGGGCATCCCGAACAGCGCCGCATTCGCTCCATCCAACGACAGCGGAGTGACCCTGACGGTTGCCAATCTTTCAACCAGTAACCTCTATCAGCAAGACGGCATCGTTTACACGGCAGTCGGTGGCCCCATGGGCATCTACGAGCATGATCGTTGGACAGAATCGCCCGCAGACATGATGCAACAGGCCCTCATGCGCAGCTTGCGCGCTTCCGGCCATTATCGCGGGGTATATACGCTGCGCAACAATTCGACGGCAGACTTTGTCCTCCAAGGCAGGATTCACGACTTTAGAGAAGTCGACCTGGCGAAGAATTCTATTCTAGCCCGAGTGAGTTTCGACTTGGAGTTGCGGGACCGCCAGAACGGCAACACAGTGTGGACGCGCCATTACAATCATGACGAACTGGTGGAGGGCAAAGATTTGAATGCGGTGGTGGCTGCCTTCGATAAGAACGTTCAGGAGGGTATCGGAGACGCTACGGCCGGCTTGGAGCAGTACTTTGCTGCGCATCCGATGCAGGCGAGATTGGACCAGAAGTAGCCCGGATTCGATCGAATTCGAGTCCGCCAATCACAGGGCCACTAGCGTAATTTGAGCCTCGGACACAGTACTCTTTGCATTGCTCCGCAACGACGCCGCACTGTCATTATTGCCAGTTCTAGACCCCGCCAGATTTGAGTAGCGTATTAGACGTCGGATACGCCCGTCTGCAGCCTTGCAGGTTTGTTCTGCGCAGATCCGCAAGCACGCCAGAACAAGGAACTCCGTACGGAGTCACTCGATATGGGTCTGTTCTCGAACCTGAGACTACGAAGAAAACTGCTAATTGCCCTCTGTCCCCTCGTTTTGATGGTTCTGGCGGCGGTACTTTATTCGTCCATTCAAATCAAGAAAATCGATACCGCTTACAGCAAATTACTCAGTAACGATGTGAGTACGCTTCGAAGACTCACCGAGGCCCGTTCCTTGGGCAATCTTTACTGGTTGGTTCTGTACCAGCAGATTGCAGTATCAGGTAAGGACAGGGCACATACCCAACTCGATGATCTCGACAGCATTGCGTCTTCGTACCAGGCGAAGTTGGACGAAGCGGTAGCGAAGTCACCGGAGCTTAAGCCAAGTATTGAGAATATCCGCATCGTATTCACCCACAGCGTGGCAGATGCCAGCGACGTTCGAGAAGCCGCGGCGAACAACGATTACTCCCGTGCGCTGCAGTTGATGGCCAGCAAGGTCGACAAGGAGTGCTCCGAGCAACGAGAAGCGCTTATCAGGCTAGCCGAGACTCAGGAACAACGCATTGATCAACATAGCGATGAGTTGACCTCATACACACATCGAACGATCACCATCACCTGGGTCATTATTATTGTTGGTCTTTTCGTTTCGTTCTTGTTCGCTCTCTACGTAATCCAGACAGAAGTGGTCGACGTCGTGATGTCATTCCGTGGCCGGATCATGGACGTTGCGGAGAACCGGCTCGACAAGCCCATTCCTGATCTCGAGCGACCCAATGAGATTGGGGAAATGAACCGAGCACTTCACGCGCTACAGCACACAGCACGAGAACGCGAGTTGCAGCGGTGGCTGAAGTCGGAGGTCGCCGCCACTGCGGAGCGTCTGCAAACCACAACGAACGAACGCTCATTTGCGCAGATACTTCTCTCACGAATCTCCGAATCAATTGGCATCGCCTATGGCGCCTTCTACATCCTCGATCGAGAAACAAACCGTTTCCGGCGTGCCGGCACATTTGCCTCGGAATCGTCGGACGGGGCCATTGAGTTCGGGCCAGGGGAAGGACTTGTCGGCCAAGCAGCAGCCGAAAAGAGGACACTGGAGGTTTCGACTTCCGGCACTACGCAACTCAAGGTGCCGGCAGGCTTGGGCGTCTTACACCCCGAACGGCTCATGTTTGTTCCCGTTCTCAACAGCGGAACAGTGACTGGAGTCGTGGAACTTGCCGCGGCCCGTGCAATCACCGAACAGCAAAACGCTTTGCTGGAAGCGTTACTCCCCACGGTGGCCCTCAACCTGGAGATCTTAAATGGCAACCTGGAAACCAAGAAACTCCTCCAGCAGACGCAAGTGCAAGCGGCTGCAGTTGCCGCCAGCGAGGAGCGCTCCCGTCTGATTCTGGGCTCTGTAGACGAGGGCATCCTCGGTCTGGATGTCGAGGGTAGGGCCTCGTTCATCAACCCTGCTGGGGCGGTAATGCTGGGCTACAACGCAGCGGAACTGGTTACACAACCCGTGCATGCCCAGATCCATCACTCCTATGCGGACGGCTCTCCCTTTCCCAGAGAAGCCTGTCCGATGTATTTGACCGCCCAGGACGGACAATCGCGAAGCATCGACGACGAAGTGCTGTGGAGAAAAGACGGCAGTTGCTTCCCAGTCGAGTATTCGACTACCCCCGTTAAGAAAGATGGCCGGAACGTGGGGACGGTAGTGGCCTTTCGGGACATCACCGAGCGAAAAGCCGCCGAGCAGCGCCTGCAGTTCACCCAATATGCCGTGGACAACGCCGCCGATCCAGTCTTTTGGGTTCGCGTGTCTGATGGCAAGCTCGAATACGTCAATCACGCCGCTTGTAGTTCTCTTGGATACACCCGGGAGGAGCTACTGTCGATGCAGATCCAGGACGTGAACACTGAGCTGGATCAGAAAAGGTGGAACGAACTTCTTCGGGATCTCGAAGGAAAGCAATCGGTCACCCACGAGGCTCGTCAGAGGACCAAGGATGGACGCGTCGTCGATGTCGAAATAACAGTTGCGGTCGCCGATTATCTCGGTCGAAAAACATTTGTGTCCAACGTCAGGGACGTCACAGAACGTAAGCGGGCCGAAGCGGAGGTACTCCGAGCCAAGGAAGTCGCGGAAGCTGCCACCCAAGCTAAGTCCGACTTTTTAGCCAACATGAGCCACGAAATCCGTACGCCGATGAATGCGATCATTGGTCTGAATCATCTCGCGCTCAAGACCGATCTGACTACGAAGCAGCGCAATTACCTGACAAAGGTGAACTCAGCGGCGCAGGCCCTGCTCGGCATCATCAATGACATCCTCGATTTCTCTAAGATCGAAGCCGGAAAACTTGACATGGAGGAGGCGGTATTCCGGCTCGAGGATGTGCTCGACAATTTGTCGTCCATTGTCAGCCAGAAAGCGCAAGACAAGAACCTCGAATTCCTGATTTCCGCTCAGCACGACCTGCCGCCGAACCTGGTCGGCGACTCCTTAAGACTGGGCCAGATTCTCATCAACCTGGTGAACAATGCCGTCAAGTTCACCGACAAGGGTGAGGTCATAGTGAACGTTTCGAAGGAGGAAGAATACGCGGAGAGAGTAAAACTCAGGTTTTCCGTTCGCGACAGCGGTATTGGAATGACTCCGGAGCAGACCGCCCGGCTATTCCAGGCTTTCT
>Ga0335076_10006474_pt1 | contig 11815 bp, 9 predicted proteins | sample Lox_Sample_25_FD_206717 | JGI IMG/M metagenome (GOLD analysis project Ga0335076, IMG submission 206717) | Soil microbial communities from Loxahatchee National Wildlife Refuge, Florida, United States - Lox_Sample_2.5 | ecosystem: Environmental > Terrestrial > Soil > Wetlands | place: USA: Florida... | reverse complement strand
GACATAGGCAGCCACGCCGGCGACGTGAGCGGTGAATACCCGAGCGAGCACGAACGCAGGTGTCGGCACCGCGTGCACCCGCGACGTGCTTGTCGCCACAAGCGTGCATCGCGTGCTTGCAGCCTTGGTGCTAGCGCTCGGATCGAAGCCGTAGTCCGTGCGGGGTGTCGATGCTGGTCCCAAGGTGGCGACGAACGGCGCCGACCGCCGAGTCGCGCGCTGCTCCTATCGCCCAGATCCACGCGTGCGCGACCCGGGCTTGGCGCGACTGCTTTCGTTCTCGTGCCCGCTCGGATCGCGCTATCGCAAAGCCACGTCCTCACGTGTCTCGCGGTGGCGAGGGGACGGCTGCTTCACCCCGGCGATGCGCAAGCCGAGCCGCTCGAGGCCATCCGGATCCGCGCGCTATCGCTTCTCCACGCGTCGGCCTACCCCTCGCGCCCGGATCGATCGTCGGGGTCGACCATCCGCGTGAGCGATTCGCGGAGAGCAATCACCGACATTGCGAGCTGCCCGTCACTCCTTTTCCACGGCCGCAGCCGTGAGGTCGCGCTACTCCTTCCGCGGGGAGCAGTCGTCCGGGCCGCGGCTACTGCTTCCAGAGCAAGGAAATGGCCAGTCGCCACTCCTCGGATCGTGGCGAAGCGCGCGTCCGGCGCCGACCGGGCGCGCGAGCGCTTTCCGCGCGTTGCGCTCACGCGCATGACCAAGGCGGGACGATCGCTTCTGGCCTCTTGGCCTGCGGGGTCCGGCCGATGCCCTCGGGAAAGCGATAGCGCGGCGGGTGCCGCCGGCCTCAAGCTGCATGACTACCCCTCAGCCGGGGCGAACCAGCAGTCCGCCCCGCCGGGCGAGACGTCTGCTGGCGTGGCTTTGCAGTCACGCCGATGCTGGCGCGCTCACGACTGCATTCAGCGAGCGCGCCCTCTCGTGCTTGCGGGGATCGAGCAAGCACCGGGGCCTCCTCTCGCCGCTGAGCGGTCGGCGCGCCAGCCGAGTCGGGTGCGTCGTTCGGTTGTCCCGAAGGTGGATGTCTCGAGCGTGGTCGGTCCAAGCGGTCGCCGAGAGTGCCCTTGTTCCGTGGGGACGGAAGCTGCGCCGGGTATACTCAGCGAACGGTGGCAGCTGCTCGGGTTGCGCGGTGAGAAGAGCGACTCGGCTCGCCGCGGTAGGGACTGGAGCCGGGAGGCGCCTGAGTGTACCCCTCGCTGTCGGGGCGGCCGTGACGGCTGCGTCGCTCTGCGGCTACGGATGTGGTGGTTCTTCCGTGACCCGCTCGGCGGCGTCAACGGCTGGAAGCGCGACCGCCGGGGCGGCGAGATCGAGACCCGTGGCGCGGGCCTCCGATTTCGGCTCTGACTGGACCACCTACCACGGGAATGCTGAGGCGACCGGGGTCCAGGCGGCGCACACCAAGCTGCGGCCTTCGCGGCAAGCCTGGACCTCGCCGGTCCTGGACGGGCAGCTGTATGGCGAGCCGCTCGTCGCCGACGGCCGCGTCGTCGCGGCGACCGAGAACGACACTGTCTACGCGTTGGCCGCGCGCAGCGGGCGGATCCTGTGGTCACGCCATCTGGCGAGGCCGGTGCCATCTGGTGACCTGCCTTGCGGCGATATCTCGCCCGAGGTCGGCATTACGGGCACGCCTGTGATCGACTCCAAGCGCCACGAGATCTTCGTCGACGCAGACACCCTGATACGCGGCCCGTCTGCGTCTGGTGGGGTGGAAGCGTCGCATCGTCTATTCGGGCTCGATCTGTTCACCGGTAAGGTCGAGCTGGACGAGCGGGCGATGCCGAACGCGGGCGAGGACCAGCTCGCGCAGCTGCAGCGGCCGGGGCTGGCGCTCGACCACGGTTTTGTGGTCATCGCTTACGGTCAGAACTCAGGCGACTGTCCCGGCCCCAACGGTCCTGCCCATGGCTATGTCGTCTCGATGCCGGAGACGGGAGGAGGCCTGAACTACCTCCAGATCGGTGGCGGCAAGGATCGGGGGGCGGTGTGGATGGGCGGCAGCTCTCCGGTCGTTGACCCTCACGGGAACGTCTACGTGGCGAGCGCCGACGGCTACAACCTGGGCGCGGGCCAGCGATATGACGACAGCGACGCGGTGCTTGAGCTATCGCCGACCATGCATCTCGAGTCGATCTTCTACCCCAAGGACTGGCAGACGCTCAGCGGGGACGATCTTGACCTGGGGACCGGGGACCCTGCGCTGGTGGATGGCTTTGTGTTCCAGGTTGGCAAGAGGGACATCGGGTATCTGTTGCGTCAGGGACATCTCGGCGGCGAGGAGGGCGAGGTCGCGTCGCTGTCGGTGTGCAGTGGCGACCCCGACGGTGGACACGCAGTGAACGGCTCGGTCGTGTACGTACCTTGCCCGGATGGCGTGACGGCGATCAAGGTTCTGGCGAAGGCGCCGTACCTGAAACGGCTGTGGACTGATAACGACGGCGCCGCTGGCGCACCGATCATTGCGGATGGATTGGTCTGGACGATTGGAGGCGACAACGCGGTCCACGGCCTGAACCCGGCCAACGGTAAGGAGGTCGTCTCGATCCCCTTCGGCGGGTATGCCAACCACTTCCCGACGCCGTCGGTCGGCGATGGCCTCCTGCTTCTTCCGGGCACCGACCAGGTCTTCGCCTTCATGGGTCCGGGCGGGCGGCCGCCACTACCCCCGGCGCACCCCACGAGGTGAGACGCGTCTGGTGGCTATGCGCTTCGCGCGTAAACGGCCGCCTTCCTGTCCTCGAACGGTCGACTTGCGCTAACTCCGGATCCTCTTATGTGGCGAAGACTCCCTCCCTTGGTCGACGCCTGAGAACGCAACGGCCGGAGGCTGCTCCGGCCAGGAGCCTACCCGGAGCAGAATCGGTTTCGCCGCGCCGACGGCGACCTCACCATCGGCGCTGCTGGTACACGGCTGACACCGAAGCCAAATTCCGGCGGCAGCATTCATCTTCACTGGCTTTGTTGGCAGAGCGGGTGATGTGGCCGCGGGGCGTCGGTCCTGATGCACGATGCGAGCGGTCAGGGGGCCCGCGTGGTCCGCGCTGATCGTCGCCAGCGCCTCATGCGTAAGCAAGGGCACCGCGAGCGGGATAGCGACGGCCAGCACGGCAATGACTACGCGGGCGACCACCGCCTGACACGTTCGGGTTATCGACATTCCTAGCTCACGCGCCCCTCCACCCGGGCCATCGAAGCGTGCCGGCACGATGGCGTTGCGCTGTTTGACCGACGCGAAGTGATGCTTGGATGGGTAGGCCCGGCCAGCGGTGCGGGTGGTCGCGGCGATTCGACGAGTACGACTGGTCGACGATCGTGCGGGCACCAGCGCCAAGTCGCGCCGGCGCCGACGGGCCAGCGGTGCCCATGCGAGGACTCGCGCCCGGGCGACCGCTGACCAGAATCTCGGCAGGAGAGGTTCCCCCGGTTACCCGACGGCGAGCAGGACCGGTGCGGCGACGAGCAACGCTGCCCCGGCGAACGCGGCGGGGAACACAATGCTCCGCCGCTTCGAGCCCGGGATTGCCCGCAGCACGGCAGCGCTCGCGAGGAGCCCGATCAGAGCGAGCACCGAGCTGGAGATCAACTGCTCAATGGCCTGGACCGCCACCGATGAAGACCATGCGTGGTCGATCAGACCGTAGGTGATGTTGTCGATGCTGAGCACGAACGGAAGAGCCCAAACCCACCGGGTCTCGGCAAGCCGCTGCGCATACAACGCGATGCCGAGCCAGTACAGCCCCAAGCCGACCAGGACCGCCGTCTCAATGACGTTGGCGGTGCCGTCCGGGATGCTCCAGTGAAGCCACGTCCCGAGCAGGAAACCGCCCGCGTCGCAGACCCCGAACAGCGTGGCGTACGTCAACCATGACCGTCGGCTAACGAGCGCACCGACAGCGAAGCAAGCGATCAAGCTGTCGACACCGAGAAGCAGAAAGCCCATAGAACCTCCCTCGAGGAGTTGATTAGACCGGTTGGCGGGCCTGCCCGGTACAGCCAACCGGAGCACTCTTAACACGGCCGAGGTGCTGCGTCAACCCACACTGTCCGACCGGGCAGTTAGTGACCTGATAGGTCAGGTAATTCGCTCAGACACCGAGTCCGTCGCCGGACGGGACACGCGTTGTGTGCGGCATGAAACGTGTAGCACATGATGGAAGTAACAGTGCGGGGAGCGCTCTCGGGTCATGCGCTACCCGTGCTCGATGACACATAGGTTGTTCTGCGCATGAAACGTACAGTACGTAGTGACAGGAACAGCGTGGAGACGACTACGATCATGGTCGTCCTGTGGCCCGCGACTGGTTGCTGATCACCGTCTCCACCCCGCCCCGCGGGACCTCGACGCTCCGTGTCTACGCGTGGCGGAATCTGCGCGGCCTGGGGGCTCACTACCTGCAGCAGTCCGTGTGCCGGGTCCCGGCGACGGCGAAGACCACGCGTGCCGCGACGAGGGCGGTGACCCGGCTACGCGCAGAGGGCGGCCACGGCGAGCTGCTTCGCATCCGCCTGGCGGACTCGAAGCAGGAGGCAGTGGTGATCGACGCGATCCAAGGGGAGCGGACCGACGAGTACCACGAGGTGGTCGAGAGCGCGCGCCAGTTCTGCAAGGAGCTCCAGCTCGAGCGCCGCCGTGGCCGGACCACGTACACCGAGCTCGAAGAGTCCGATGCCGACCTCGCCCGCCATCAGAAGCGGCTCGCCGCCGTCCGTGCGCGCGCTACTTCGACGCGGCCGCCGGTCAGGAGGCCGCCGCGGCCGTCGCGTCACGCGAGGAGGCACTGGCCCGGTGCCAGAGCGGAGCGCTGTCCGCCGGGGTCGACGAGTCCGCACCCGGTGGGCAGGCCCGAGTGCGCGCCGCCAAGCGGGGCAACGCCTGACGATGTCCGGCGGATCTGCGCCGCCGCCTACTGAGCGCCGGGATACCTCGGCGTCGCCGCCTGCTCGGCGCCGCCCTGGCGTCGACCCGCTCGCGCTCGAGCGCCTGATTGGCGCCTGTTCGTCGAAGCCGAGCTTCCACACGGCTTGGCGCGACAAATCCGCACGGCGGGAGCAGGCGATCGAGACGCTGGAGCGGATCTCCTCTGCGCTCTGCGTGGCGCCGGCTAGAGCGGTGACGGTGTGTGACGCAGTAGTCGAGGCCGCCGCGCACCTCTTCGACGCACGCTGGGCCGCGATGGTGTTCTCCGGTGACTCTGCCGGTATCGGGATGGCTCGGGTGTTCGTCCATGCCGGCGACTGCGCCATCCAGCGCTGGGGGTTGGCGCCGCGGATGCTCGCGGCACTTACCGAGCGGACGCTCGCCGCCCAGCGACCGGTGCTCGCCGAACACGACGAGGGGCTCGAGTGCCGGACCCTATCCGGCGTCCTAGTGACGGCGCCGATGTCGGTCCACGGCGACCCGGCGGGGATACTCGCGGTGGGCTTGCCAAACGGGATCGAGGTGGCGCCGGGTGACGTGTCGATCCTGGTCACGCTGGCAAACCACGCCGGCGTCGCCCTGCACAACGCCCGGAGGTTTGAGGAGAACGAGCGGCGGGCGGCGGAGCTCAAGCGGCGCGACTCAGAGCTCCAGGGCACGCTAAGACGGCTAGAGCAGGCCGGGCGGCGCCAGCTCCTCTCAGAGGAGCGCAACCGCGTCGCGCGCGAGCTTCACGACAGCGTTGCCCAGCAGCTCCTGACGATCGGCATGAACCTCGAATGGTGCCGGCGGCACCCGATGACCCCGCCGGTGGTGCTAGAGCAGGTGCTGGCCGCTCAAGGGCTGGCGCGCTCGGCCGTGAACGAGATCCGCGAGGTGATCTTCGGACGCGTCAGCGATGCGCCACCAGAGCTGGGTCGGGCACTGCGCGAGGTGATCGAAGACGTCGAGGCCAGCACCCGCCTTGAGGTCAAGCTGCGCGTCTACGGGCAGACCCAGCCGGTGCCCGCCGGTACACAGCACGCGCTGGTCCAAATCGCCCGCGAGGCGCTGTTCAACGTGGTCCGTCACGCGGACGCGCAGCATGCGTGGGTCACCCTGCGTTGGCGGCCGCAGGTGGTGTCGCTCGCCGTCGCCGATGACGGCTCAGGGAACCACCGTCAGCTCCAGCACGAACTCTTCACCTCGGTGCCCAATGGTGATCACCTCGGGCTGAACGGAATCGCGGAGCGAGCCCGCGACCTCGGTGGCGAGGCCTGGTTCGAGCGTCGGCGCGGAGGAGGCGTGAAGCTGCGAGTCGAGGCACCAGCGCGGACCATCGCCAGCGTGTCGCGCGGTCTAGTCCCAGGTTGACTAGTGGACGCGTCCGTAAGTTCTGATCGTTAGGCGTCGAGCGCGAGCTGAGGTTCGTGCCGGTCGATTCGGGCGATCAGGTTGTTGAGGTCTTGGCGGGTGAAGGTCCATTCGAACGGGCGCGCGATCTGCCGGTAGTGCTCGCCGAACCCGAGCAGTCGGTCGGCGAGCGCGTCGAGCGTTGCGAGGTCGTTCGGGGTCAGTGCTTTGCGTTGCACGATCGAGAAGTACAGCTCGATCTGGTTCAACCACGAGGCGTGGACCGGGAGGTGAATCAACCTGGCGGTCGGCCACCGCTTCTGCATCCGTTTGATCGAAGCCTTGCCGGCGTGCGAGGAGCCGTTATCCACGATCCAGTAGACGGTCCTGGCGGACGCGTACGGCTCGGTGCTCATGACCTCCTCCACCAAGCGGCCGAACGGCTCGATCCCGGTGCTCGGCTCGATGCGGTCAAACAGGTTGGCGTGATGCACGTCCCACGCAGCGAGATACGCGAGCGTCCCGCCGCGCTCGTATTCGAACTCATAGCGGCTCGGACGGCCAGGCCCTGGCGCGCTGGTTTCATGGCGGCGGCCGAGCGCTTGCAGCTGGCTCTTCTCATCGGCCGAGATCACGTACTCGACCGGGCGCAACCGCTTGCCCTCGAACACCCGGGCGTAGAGGTCAAGCGCCCGACCAGCCTTCTCGGCGAACGCCGGGTCGCGCTGGTAGATCCAGCACTGCTGTTGCCACGGTCGGATCGCGTCCTCGTGCAGCCAGCGCCAGATCGTCGACGCGGACGCCTCCGTGACCGCCAACTCGATCACCAGCCGGTACGGCTCAGTGCTAGAGAACCGGCCCAGCGGCAGCCCGTACCGCACCGGCAACTCGCACGCGACCGCCTTGACCGCGGCGACCTGCTCCGGGGGGAAAACGACGCGGGCGACCCGCGCGCGGCTTGTCCTTCAACCCCTCAAGACGATCAACGTAGAACCGTTTCGCCACTCCCCCACAATCCCCGCCGTCGTGTCCAACCCGGCCGCGATCTCGGTGTCATGCAACCCATCAGCGGCATACAGCACGATCCGCGCGCGCTGCACATCCTGAAACGGCAACTTCTCCGCCCGGGCCTGACGCGTCAACTCCAGCCGCTCCTCCTCCGAGAGCTCAATCCGATGCCGGGCCGGGCGTGGCATCGCGATACATAACTTCGCCGCCGCCCGCCCGACTCCTTCAACCCAGTTCTAACCCGTACTTCCGGATGTGTCTACTAGTCAGTGCCGCTACAAGGAGTTCGATCACGGTATAGCCAAGAAGTTCGAGCTCAAATCCCCACGAGCGATCGAGACCTACGTGCACGGGCCGGAGGCGGCCCAGCGCCCCGAGTCAGCAGGCGTAGCGCTCTGCGGCGACGCCGTCACAGGCGCCGCGACAGCGACAGCGCGACGCGCCCCGCGACCGCGATCGCCACACCGACCGCCGCGACACCGGCCGTGATGCGCAGCGCACTCGCCGTGAGCGGCTCGACGCCCAGCGTCGAACCGGCGTGGGTCAGCGAGAGGATGAACGCGGCGATGAGCGCGGCGATCGCCCACGCGGGGAATCCGATGTTGCGCCTCAGCGGCAGACCCGGGCGAGCGCGCAAGCACCATGCGATCGCCACGTTCGCAACGAGCCACGCGGCAACGGCGGTCGCAATCGCCATGTCGGTGCCCTACCGTGCATGGACGATGAGGAACGCGGGGAGCACCGAAACGGTGAGCGACGCCGCGATGAGCCCGATCGCGGACAGCCCCGCGCCGTCGAGGAACCGGCTGGCGGGATCGCGCGGTCGACGATCCATCGTCGCCGGCGCCGTGGGCTCGGAGACTAAGGCCACCGACGCGCCGACATCCATGAACAGCTCCAGGATGACGATGTGCACAGGATGAAACGGAGCAGGCAGCCCAAGCACCAGCGGCACGGCGATGACCACGACCAGCGCGATCTTCGCGCCCAGATAGAAGGCGACCGCGCGCCGCAGCTGCGACGCGAGCCCGCGACCACCCTCGACCGCGCGAGCGATCGTCGGGTAAGCGTCATCGACAAGCACCAGATCGGACGCCTCGCGGGCGAGATCGGTTCCGCGCGCGCCCATGGCGATCCCGACATTCGCCGCGGCAAGGGCCGGCGCGTCGTTGACGCCGTCGCCTGTGACGGCGACCGCCTCGCCGCGATCCTGGAGGATCCGGACCAGGCGCAGCTTGTCCTGGGGGGTGGCGCGCGCGATCACTGCCTCCCCGCGCAATTGCCCGGCGAGCTGGTCGTCGTCGAGAGCGTCGAGCGGCGCGCCGCCGCGGAGGATCGCGGAGGTGCGAACGCTGGCCTCGCGCGCGGCCGCGGCGACAGCCTCGGGGTGGTCGCCGCTGACGACGATCGTCCGCACGCCAGCGTGAGCGAGCTCAGCCACGGCATCAGGGACACCCGCGCGCAACGGATCGCGGAAGGCGGCAAGCCCGACGAAGCCGAGCCTGGACTCGGCGTCGACGGCGTCGCACGGGGCGCAGGCGACACGCCGCTCGGCGACCGCGATGACCCGCAGCCCGTCGTCGGCGAGCCGCGCGACACGCGCGAGCACCGCAGTCCGCTCCGTCTCTGACACCGCGCACTGCTCGAGGACTGCCTCCGGCGCTCCCTTCACGGCGACCCACGCGCCAGCGGGCACGCGCCACACCGCGCTCTCGCGCCGGCGCACCGGATCGAACGGGTAGCGGGCGACGCGCTCGCTCCACGTGGGCTCACCAGCGGCCTCGACCAGCGGCCTCGACCAGCGCGCGGTCGACCGGGTCCTGCGCGGCCGCTGCCCCCCTGGGCAGCCGCTGCGACAGCAAGCACGCGTTCGCGCTCGCCGTCGGTGCGTTCGATCAGCAGCCGATTCTCGGTCAGCGTCCCGGTCTTGTCGGCGAGCAAGACGGTCATCGCGCCCACGGCCTCCGCGGCGCGCAGCCGCCGTAACAGCACGCCCTGCTGTGCCAGACGCAGGCCGCCCAGCGCGACGAGCACCGTCACCAGGATCGGCAGCTCCTCGGGGATCGTCGCGAACGCGAGCGTGAACCCATCGAGCAGCATCTCTCGCGGAGGCTGGCCCCGAAGGACGCCGATGAGCGGCACGAGCACGCACGCCGTCACCGCAACGATCAGCGCGGCCTTCGCCAATTCGGCCATCGCGTCCTGGAGCGGGGTGGGCGGCTCCTTGGCCTGTGCGACGAGCCGGCCCAGTCGCCCGATCTCAGTCTCGTCGCCGACCGCGACGACGACGCCCTCCCCGGCACCGGCCACCACGACGGTGCCCGCGTGGAGCACCGAGGACCGCTCGGCGAGAGGCGCGTCGGCGTCCACCGGCTCCGGGCCCTTCGCGGCGGACACGGGCTCGCCCGTCAGCCTGGACTCGTCGGTGGCCAGACCGTCGGCCTCAACGACGCGGGCGTCGGCCGCGACGACGGTGCCGGCCTCGACGAGCAGCACATCGCCGACGACGAGCGTGTCGACCGGGACCGTCACGGCGACGCCGGCGCGCCGCACGAGAGCGTTCGGGGCGCTGAGGTCGCGCAGCGCCTGCAGCGCGCGCTCGGCACGGACCTCGGAGATCGCCTCGACCGCGCTGACCAGCACGATGACCGAGAAGATCGCGATCGCGTCCCGCAGCTCGCCGAAGACCGCCGAGAGCACGCCGACCACAACCAGCAGCAGCTGAAGCGGCTCCAGCACCGACTCGCAGACCTCGCCCAACACGGCCCGGGTGTTGCCGCGTTCGGTCCGGACCGCCGCGGCGGTACGGCGCTGCGCGACCTCCTCGGGCCTCAGCCCGCCCGGGCGGCTGCCGGTTAGCTCCCACACGACCACCGGCGGCTCTGCGTGAACCGGGACCGCCGCCGGTTCGGCGTGGACTGACGCCTCGGGCGCCAGATCGGCCCGTGACGAGACGCGCGCTGCGCTCGGCATGAAACGCATGATACGTAGGATCGGACGGATTTCAGGCGCCTTGAATAGGATCACCCGGTGGCACGCGATTGGTTGCTGATCACCGTTTCCACCCCGCCGGGCGGGAGCTCGACGCTGCGGGTCTATGCGTGGCGCAATCTGCGCAGCCTCGGAGGTCATTACCTTCAGCAGTCCGTGTGCCTGCTCCCGGCGACGCCGAAGACGACCCGCGCCACGGCACGGGTCGTGACCCGACTGCGAGCCGAGGGCGGCCACGGCGAGATGCTTCGCATCCATCTGACCGACCCCAAGCAGGAGATGACTGTCATCGACGCGATCCAGCGCGAGCGAACGGACGAGTACCACGAGCTGGTCGAAAGCACGCGTCAGTTCCACGAGGAGCTCCAGCTCGAGCGCCGCCGTGGCCGGGCCACCTACACCGAGCTCGAGGAGTCCGACGTCGACCTCGCCCGCTATCAGAAGTGGCTCGCCGCCATCCGTGCGCGCGACTACTTCGACGCACCCGGCGGCAGCGAGGCCGCCGCAGCCGTCGCCTCGTGCGAGCAGGCCCTTGCCCAGTTCGAGACCGAAGCGCTATCCGCGGAGCTCGACGAGCGCGCCCCTGACAGCCGTCCCGGACTGCGCGCCGTCGAGCCGCCCACGACTGACACGCCGCGCGTCCGGCGCGACCACGCATACGTCGCGAGCACGGTCCGCGACCGACCACACGTCGAGCGCGCGCCACCGCCCATCCCACACACGCCGCCCTGACACCTACCCCTCGATCGAGCGGCTGACCAACCGCGACGACGTGCCGTCGGTCATGCCAAATCGGCCACGCCGACCCGAACACGCCGCGGCCACCACGCTCGGTGGCATTCGCTCCTCCTGCCAGCGGCCACACTCGCGACGCCCGCTGACCCACCTGGTCCGGACGACCGGCGCCAGCAGCAGTCTTCTACGACCCGCGCTCACCCGCCCAAGCCAAAGCGGGGCCGCCACCTGCGAAGCCGACACCACGAGCGGAACACCTTTCCTTGCCCAGATCACCCTCCTCCGGTGAGGCAGCCGCCCGAGCGCCTCATGGGCCGCGCCCGTTCCTGGGCGATGAGGTATCAGTCGCCGGAGAGGGGCAGGGCGACGCCGAATGCCATCAGGGCTGGCATCGCGGCGAAACCAATCCCGGTCAGCAAGTCGGCGTTGATGCGGGGAATGAAGTCGAAGAAGTGCGCGGCTGTACGGCCGATCTGGTGGCCGGCGACCGACATTGCGAAGGTCAGGACCGCGAACAGGATGGGCGCGAGCCAGGGGGAGTATCCGGCGAGGCCGAGCGCCGTGCCGGCGGCGACGTTGTCGACACTCGGCGGGAGCGGCAGCCCGAACCTTGCCCATCTGAGGTCCGGATCCGCACGCTCACGTGAGACAAACGACCGGACGATGAGAAAAGCGCCGTATGCGGTGAGGCCGATCTTGCGACCGAACACGAAGTCGCTGTTCAGATCGCCGTATTCCTCGTGCATGTAGTCGTTCCGCAGCCGCATCAGCTCCGCCGGCACCGGCACCCCGCCCTCGGCACCGCCCTTGCTGCGC
>Ga0335076_10006473_pt1 | contig 11816 bp, 10 predicted proteins | sample Lox_Sample_25_FD_206717 | JGI IMG/M metagenome (GOLD analysis project Ga0335076, IMG submission 206717) | Soil microbial communities from Loxahatchee National Wildlife Refuge, Florida, United States - Lox_Sample_2.5 | ecosystem: Environmental > Terrestrial > Soil > Wetlands | place: USA... | reverse complement strand
GAGCGTCGTTCGCAGGCTCACCAGCTGCGCCCGCGCCGCGGTCAGCTGCTCCTCGGCCTGCAGCGCCTGGATCTGGACGTCCGGATTGGAGAGCTCGAGGAGCACGTCGCCCGGCTTCACGCGCTGCGAAGGCTGGGCCAAGACCTTGTCGACCCGTCCGGCGGAGAGGGCGGTGATGTAGCGGATGTGTTCCGGAACGAGGGTGCCGGGCCCGCGGAGATCCCGCACCATCGGGCCGCGGCGCACGGAGTCCACCCAGAGGGTACCGCGATCTACCGGTGGGGCCGCCGGGGAGAGACTCGAAATCACGAGGGTCAGTACCAGCAGCACCGCGCCGGCCACGCCTCCCTGGATGAGGCGCTTCCGGTTTTTGACTGGGGCTCGGGGGATGTCCATCGACCGTTCACAAGGCAGGCCTTGTGCCAGCGCGACTGGCTCCTAATCTGTTGTCCGGTTGGCGGTTACGTCATCGGTTGCCGGGGCGGCGGGGCGCGGACTGTTCGGGGACGGGATTGCGAGTCCCAAACCCGGACAGTGAGGTCTGCGGGCGCCCGATTCCCTAAATTAGCCGTGACCCCTGGTCACTCCGGCTCGTGTCCCCAGTCACCGCCGGAAACTCCTGGATCCCGGCACACTGTGAACCCCAGAGCGCTTACGAGGATTTCCGTGGAACCGTCTCACTCCTCATCCGCATCGCCGGCCCCCGCGGGACCGGGAGTCCGGAAACCCTGGGTAGCTCCCCAGCTCACGGAGCTTCCCAAGCTCACCGATCTGACCCTGATCTCCGGGATTCCGGGCGGCGGCGGGATCGGCGGCAGCACCGTCTTCTAGGCCGACCGTGCTGCTCGGTTTCGCCCTCACTCAGCACTGCAACCTCCGGTGCCCCCACTGCATTCGTGACGATGTCGCCACGGTGCAGGCGCTCGACGTCGCCGTGATCGAGCGGACCATCGACGACGCCCGGGAGCTGTTCGGCGCGGTCACCGCGAGCTTCACCGGCGGTGAGCCTCTTCTGCACCCCGGGTTCGAGAGCATCGTGGCGGCCTGCGCCGCCCGGCGGGTACCGTACCGCTTCGTGTCCAACGGCTGGCACCTGGGCCGGGTGATGCCGCTGCTCGATCGGCATCCCCCAGAGGCGGTGCGGCTGTCATTGTCCGGCGCCGACCGGTGCGTGCACGATGCGGAGCGGGGGCGGGACAGCTTCCGGCGGGTCGTCCTGGGAGTCGCCCTGCTCACCAGCCGCCGCATTCCGAGTGAGCTCTCGATCGTCGTCGACCGGCGGGATCGTCACCAGATCGCCGAGGCCGCCGATCTGGCCGAGGGCCTGGGGTGCATTCGCCTTCATTACATACTGCCCCAGCCGGTGCCCGGGAGCCTGGCCCGCGACAGCGACCTGCCTCCCGGGGAGTGGCTGCCGGTGCGTCGGGAAATCGAGGCGTTGGCCCGGCAGCCGGGGCGCCGCACCGCGATCGTGGTCGACTACGGCGCGCCGTCGGACGCGCCGGAGGCGCAGTGCGATACCTTCGCGCTGCGGCGGGTCTATGTGGACGCGCGGGGCCGGCTCTCCACCTGCTGCCAGTTGTCGGAGTACGGCTTCAACGAAGCCGACGTGGTCGCCGATCTGAACGTCGAATCCCTGCGCGGCGCCTGGCCCCGGTACGTCGAGCGGCTCCGCGCCCAGGAAGCGGCCAGCCGTCCGCTCGGTGACCATCCGCTCGATCCGTTCCCCTGTCTGCGCTGCGCCCACTCCTGCGGGAAATTGGGCTTTTTCGGGACCTATCCCGACCGTTCCTGGGCGAAAGCCCTGCACCTCGAGGAGACGTCATGTCTCGTGTAGTCCGTCAGGGTCTCACGCTGAGCGCCGCCGCGCTCCTCTTCGCGTCCTGCACCGACCGGCCCGCGCCCTTCGCCCCGGCGGCGGGAGGGCTGAATTCGCCGGCGCTGATCACCTGTACCGCGAACGTTGTGGCCAGGTCCGTGGCGTGCCAGCCGGCCTCGGCATCGTCGCGATTGATGTCGGATCTGCAGATCGGCGGACAGGGCGTCTACGTGACGCTTCGGTCCACGAACGTGAGCTACGTCGGCGGCGTCGACTCGATCTTCCAGGGCGACATTTCGGTGCAGAACCTGATGGCCCAGACGCTGGGAGACAGCGACAACACCGTCACCGGCGTGAGAGTGTTCTTCCAGTCGGGCCCGGACCATGGCGTCACGATGGTCGGCGACTCAGTCGGCACCTTTCTCGCTGCGGGGCAGCACTACTTCGTGTATCACGAGGCCGTCGCTCCCTTCCAGCTCTCGAGCGTTCAGACATGGCAGTGGAAACTGCATGGCGCGACCGCTTTCACCTTCTCGGTACTGGTCGACGCGAAAGTGGAGATGGAGAACGGCGTCCTGCGCTGGGCGCCGCAGGCCACCACAGCCACGTTCGCCGGGATCTGGGGTGCCGACGCGGGGCACGTCTTTGCGGTCACCAACGAGGGGAGCGTTTGGCGGTTCGACGGATCGAGCTGGACCGACCAGCCGTCGGGGGGCCTGAACGGGCTGGCCGCGGTGTGGGGCGTCGATACGGGGAACGTCTACGCGGTCGGCGGGGCGGGGTCCATCGTCCATTATGACGGCCGCAGCTGGGCGCCGCAGTCCTCCGGCGTGGCGCAGTCGCTCGCGGGCGTTTGGGGAAACGGGGCAACCAGCATCTACGTGGTCGGCGGCGGCGGGACCGTGCTGCACTCCAACGGGAGTTCCTGGTCACCGGTCGTGACCGGGGCTACCGAAGACTTCGCCTCGGTCTGGGGTGCGTCGGATACGGCCGTGTACGCCGTGGGAAGCGCTGGTGAGGTCTGGAAGTTCGACGGGGCCACGTGGAACAACGTCTTCACGGACAGCACCGCGGGAGCGTGCTTCAGCGTGTGGGGCAGCACGAACACCAACATCTACGTGGCGTGCGACCACGGCCTCCTGCTGCATTTCGACGGCACCTGGCACAACGTGCCGAGCGGACAGCTCACCGGCCTGTATGCGGTGTGGGGATCGTCCGCGGCCGACGTGTACGTCGCCGGGGAGAACGGGGTTCTCCTGCATTCGACGGACGGGGGCGCGAGCTGGCCCACCGTTTCGTCGGGAACGACGAACAACCTGCAGGCCCTCTGGGGGACTGGCTCCGCGAACGTGATCTCCGCGGGCGCCCAAGGCACGGTCGTGGTCTGGAACGGGTCCGCGTGGAGTACGTCCCTGTCCGAGCCCATCGACGCCCTGAACGCCGTGTGGGGATCCTCCGGCACGAACGTCTACGCCGTCGGTGACACCGGAACGGTGCTGCACTACAACGGGTCGAGCTGGTCCTTTGCGGCGGCGCTGCCCGTGGAGTTCCTGAACGGCATCTGGGGGTCGTCCGGCACCGACCTCTACGCCGTCAGCTCGGCCGATACCGCAATGGCCACGCTCGGGGACGCCCTGATTTTCCACTCAACCAACGGCACGTCGTGGACCGCGACCCACGTCACCGGTGGCGGCGATCTCTACGCGGTGTGGGGAGCGGATGGGACCCACGTCTTCGCGGTGGGCGCCGGGGGACTTGCCGTCGAGGGGGCCGCGGGCGCGTTCGGGCCAACGACGGACGACTCGACCCAGGACCTCTTCAGCGTCTGGGGGACATCGTCAACGAACGTCGTGGCCGTCGGCGCGGGCGGAGTCATTCTCCGGTATAACGGGGCGAGCTGGGCCGCGGACACGACCGCCGGTCCCAACGACCTGAACGGCGTCTGGGGAACCGCGGCGAACGACATCTTCGCCGTGGGGAACGGCGGCGTCATCCTGCACTACGACGGCGCGCACTGGACCGCGATGCCCAGCCCGACGGGCAACAACCTGGTCGCGGTGTGGGGGAATTCGAGCGGCGACGTCTACGCCGGCGGCGGCAGCACCCTGTTGCACTACAACGGATCGGCCTGGACCGCCCAGTCCACGGGGACGTCGGTCACGCCGCTCAGCATCAACGGCATCTGGGGAGCCTCAGCGACCAGCGTCTTCGCGGCCGGCGCGGGCATCCTTCACGGCACGCGGTAACCGCGCCGCGCTGGCGGTTCTGTCCGGTCTGGGGGCCGCCTGTCTCGACGCGGGAGGGCCCACGCAGGCCCCCGCCGTCGCGTACGACCTCCTGCGGTCCGGGAATCGGGACATCTATCGGGCCGCCATCGACGGCAGCGACACCGTCCGGCTGACTACCGACACGGCCGACGAGCGTCACCCCACGTCGGCCGCGGGCACCATCGTGTTCATCTCGAACCGCGACGGCAACGACGAGCTGTACGCCATGCCCGCCGCCGGGGGGACCGCGCGCCGGCTCACCTTCACCGCCGCCAACGAGGCCGATCCGGCGCTCTCTCCGGACGGCACCCGCCTGGCCTACACCCGGGACGACGGAGGCCTTCCCCGGCTCTGGATCGCCAACGCGGACGGCTCGGGCGCGGTGCGGGTGACCGATTCGCTGGATTTCGCGGGAGCGGTGGATGTCTCCCCCGCGTGGGCCCCCGGGTCTGATCGCGTCGCGTTCGTCTCCACCACCTCGGGCTCCGCCCGGATCTACATGCTGACGCTGGCGACCATGGCCATCACACCGGTGCTTTCCGACACCGCTCCCGATGTCGAGCCGGCGTGGAGTCCGGATGGAGCCACCCTGGCTTTCACGTCGGGGGCGAACGGTGGGGCTCGCCTGGCGCTGCTTTCGCTCGCCACCCACGGCGTCACGCTCATCACGGATGCGCCGGCGTCGAGCGGCGAAGCCACCTGGCTTCCCGACGGGCGCCTGGTGTTCCTGGTTCTCGGCACGACGCCGGCCCTGGCCTGGCTCGACCCGAAGCACCCGGCGGCGATGTACGGGATCGACGTGGGGGCCGGGACGCCGGGCCACCCGGCCGCCATCCGGCCCTGACCGAATGTCCGACCCCGGGTACCGTATCCCTCCGAACGTCTTCGCCGCCCAGCTGGCGGGAGAAGCCGTCATTCTCCACCTGGACACCAAGCGCTACTACCGGCTGAACCTCACCGGCGCCGAAGTGTGGCGTGGCCTCGAGCAGCACGAATCCCCTGAGGAGATCACCCGCCGTCTGGTGCGCGAGTTCACCGTAGACCCCGAAACCGCCGCCGCCGAAGTCGATCGGCTGGTGACGGATCTCCGGGCCGCTCGCCTGCTCGAATAGCCGTGGCCCTCTCGCTCACCGCCGACCACTCCCTGGGCATCGAGATCGCCGCCGATGCGGCCGGGCTCACGGGGCGGTGGCTTCCTCGGGACTTGCCGGCCCCGTCGTCGCCGCATCGCGCGCTCATCACGGTGGCCATCGGGGCACCCCGGCAGGTCCCCGAGTCCGCGCCGACACTGAGGGTCGGGCCGGTCCGGGGCTGGCTGGGGGACGGGCACCTGCTCCTGTACGGAGCGCGGGCCGGCGGGGACGTGGATCTGAGCCGGGGGCGCGCTGAGCTGCGCGTGACGCCGGAGGGCGGAGCGGAGACGGAGATGGACTTGTACGGGATGCTCACCATTTCCGCCGGCGTCCTCCTCGCCGGGTTGGGGCGCGCACTCATTCACGGCGCGGCGGCGGCCCCTCCCGGTCCCGGCGGCGCGTGGGTGCTCCTCGGGGACTCGGGGTCCGGCAAATCCACGACCTGCGCGACCCTCGCCCGGGCCGGCTGGCGGTATCTCTCCGATGATCAGGTGATTCTCGGACCCGCGGACCGGGGGCTGACCGTCGAAGGGTGGGTGCGTCCCTTTCACCTGGACGGGGGTTGGAGCGAAGGTGCTCCGACCGGCGACCGCCGGTCGTGCGATCCCCTGGAGCTCTTTCCGGGCGGGCGGCTCCGCGTCGCGCCGCTGGCCGGCTTGCTGCTCCCCCAGGTAGCCGGCGGGAAGGTGACCCAACTCTCCCCGGCCGACCCTGCCGAGGCTCTGGCGGAGCTGGTCCGCCAATCTCCCTGGGTGTTGCTCGATCGCGGCGCGGCGCCGCGGCTGCTGGAGCTTCTGAACACCGCCGCTTCGCGGTGCCGGCCGCCGCGCCGGCTGGTTCTCGGAGTCGACTCCTACGGAGTGCCCGACCGGATGTCGAGCGTCCTGGCCTCGCTGGCTGAGTGACGGCGTCCCAGGCGGGTCGCCCGGCGCGCGATGCGCGCCGCCAACACCTCGACGAGCGGAAGGCGGGCCAGGCGGAGGGTGCGGCGGAGGACCCGCCCCCCCAGGGACCAGACCGCCTCGAGGCCCGCCAGGCTCGCCCAGGGTGAGTCGGAGACGCCCACCCAGACCGACTTCCAGTATTCTCGCCGTCCCTCGGGTCCGTCGAGGCGCGAATACACGGACCGCACGACGTGGGCACGAAGCCCTTTTTCCCCCGACACCGGCCGCCCCAGACAGAAGACATAGTGCGCCGCCGCCTCCCGCCGGAACAGATCCACGGGGGCGCGTTCGTCCCGCAGGTCGCGCGCCAGTCGCAGCACCTCCCGAAGAGCGTCCCGGCGCGGCGCCGCGCCGAGGCGGCCTCCCAGCTCGGATCTCTCGTCGGCCGTGCACTGGTCGTCGGCCCACGCGATCAGGAGCAGATCCCGCAGCGCGCCCCGGCGGAACGGATGGGTCACCGCCGAGTGCGCGAGCGCGTGCCAGGTGAGGTCGACGGGCGCGGGCTTCCACAGTCCGGGGCGTCCCGCCATCGGGCGGGCCCGGCCCCAGACCTCGTCGGCGCGGAGCTCGCCGAGTCGGTGATGGACCTCGACGTGCACGCCGAAGGGCTGCTGGCGCTGCGACAGATGGTTGGCGGCGGGAGGTCCGTGGCTCACGTAACCCTGCGCGTCGAGGTGGGCGGCGACCTCGGCGGCGACCCCGGGCTCAGCGAGGACGTCGACGTCCACCAGATCGACCGCGGCCGGGCTGGAGAGCGCCATCACGCCGCCCTTGAGGACGAGCACGCGGCGACCCTTCTCGGCGACGGCCCGTCCCAGCGCCTCGATCTGGGCCCGGGCGGAGAGGATGCGCTGGAGCTCGATGGTGGCCGCCGCATGGAGCAGTCCCGGAGCCTCTCCCTCGGCGCGGGTCGACAGGGCCACCGCGCAGCGCTCGGCCCGGAGGAAGAGACGCCAGGTGTCCATGTCGGCGTCGGGCGGCGCCAGCCACCCTCCGGAAAGCACCCGGAGTGCCCAGGCACGGAGAAGCAATGCGTCCGCCACGCGATCGACCATGAAAAGAAAGTGGCCAGGAAGTTCTTTCCCGGCCACTGACGGACTGTATCCCGCCGTGCGTCTGTGCGTCTAGTCGTTGCCCTTCCGCGCTCTTGCTGGCAGACGCGGAACGGGTCCGGCTTCGGATGATCCGCGACGATCCGACGGGGGGCCGTCCGGCGTTGGCTTCAATCTCCGCGCGGGATCAAGTCCCGCGCCAGGATCCCCACGCTCGCCCGCCGGCCCTGGCGGCGCGGTACGCTCATGTAGATGAGGTAGACTACGATCCAGGTGATCCACACGGCCCGTTCGCTTCCCGTCAGGGTCCGGAGCATCAGCCACAGTTGATCGAACCCGGCGCTCCAGACAGGCTGGTCCCCCTGGGCCAGGGCCAGGCTCCGGGCGATCACCTCGTTGGTGCGGAACCCCCGCGCCCCGACCTGCGACAGGTTCCAGACGCAGGTGACTTTTCCCCACCCGTGGTTGTCGCTCGCTCCGGTGACCAGCAAGTCGTGCGCGCGAGCCAGGTCCAGGACGTCGGCGCGGTTCGCGCTCGAGAAGCGGAGGGCCTTCGGGGCGCAGTTGACGATCTCGAAGCCGTCCACGCCCGCGGTCACGAACTGGTCCAGGTCCTCGCGATGGTTCTCCCAGTACTCCGGGATCGAGGCGATGGCCAGCGCTCCCTGCTGGTGGAGGACGTCGAAGAGCTTGAGCATCCCCGGCGTGTCCTTCGAGAAGGCGTCCCGGTCGATCGGTTGGACGGGGCCCAGTGCGACGATGTGCTGGCGGTATACACTCCATTCGACGCCCGGGAGCAGGGGCAGCGGATCTCCGTCGCGACCGGCGAACACGATGTTGTGGTCGGTGACGTATGCAGCCTGGAACCCCTGCGCCGCGTGCCACCGGGCCAGGTCGTCCAGGGTCCAGCCGTGCCGCCCGTCGTGGGACGCCTGGGTGTGGGCGTGGAAGTCGATGATGGTCGCGTCGTCATCCCCCGATTCGAGGGCGGGTACGGGACGAGGAAGCGCCACCGCGGCGGCGGCGAGCGCCAGCACCACCACGGGCGCGAGCACGATCCGCACCAGGCGACGGCGCCAGGTGCGTCCCGACAGGACGCCCCACACGGCGAGGGCGATGGTCCAGGTGCCGAGGAGGACCTGGGCCCGCTCGAGCGTGAGGAAGGTGAGGGCGTCGAGCAGGTTGGAGACGGGTGCGAGGGCGACGTAGAGCGCGGGGCGCGAGAGGGTGGCGTCGCCGGGAACCGCGCCGGTGGCGGCGTCGACGATCGGGGGCAGGGGCGCGAACGCGGAGACGATCACCAGGGCGAGCAGGAGCCAGGCGAACGGATGGCGGGCGAACGCCTTCAACAATAGAATCCGGGTCGGTGACTCATGGAAGCTAACATCAATCCGTTCGCCCTCTGGGGCGTCGCCCTCGCGCTCTTTCTGGCCATCTTCAGCGTCTCGAAGGTCTACGAACGCCGCCGGCGGGAGGCCTTCGCCGCCTATGCCGTGACTCACGGGTGCAACTTCGACGCCGAATGTGAGTCGGTTCGCGAACGGCTCGCCTCCGTGTTTCCCCTGTTCAGCCTGGGGCACAGCCCGACCTGGCGGTACGCCATGACCGGCAGCCGGAGCGGAACGCCCTTCACGATGTTCGAGTTTCTGTATGTCACCGGCGGCGGGAGGAGCTCGCAGACGCACTATCACGCCATCGTGGTCTGGGAGCGGCCGGAGGGAGTCTTTCCGTCCTTCGTGGCCGCTCCGGAGACCTGGTGGGACCGCGTGAAGCAGCGGTTCGGGGCGCAGGACTTCGACTTTCCGGAGGACCCGGCGTTCTCCGCCGCCTACCAGCTCCAGGGCGAGGACGAGGCCCAGGTGCGGGCACTGTTCGACTCCGCGAAGCGTTCCTACCTCATGGGCCACCCGGGCGTGCACGTCGCCGGATCGGAGCGCTACCTCCTGTGGTGGCGCCCGGAGCGCCTGCCGCCTCCGGATGAGCTCGACGGGTTCCTGGCCGATGGCGACGGCGTTCGGGGAGTCTTCCTGCGATGATCCCCGCCGCCTTCAAGACCTTGCCCGACCTGGTACTCGGCCCCCTCGCCGGCCGCCCGGACGCCGACTGGTACCGCGCCCCCGCCGGCAAATGGAACTCGGCCCAGATCGTGGAGCATCTGTCCATCTCCCTCGAGGGGAGCAGCCGGGGATTCGAAAGCCGGCGCGACAAGCCGGCCATGCGCCGCCGGCCGCGCACCGGGCTCGAGCTCCTCTCCGGCTTCGTCATTCTCAGGGTGAGGTGGTTCCCGCCCGGCCGCACGTCGCCTCCCGGCGCGCGTCCCCCCGAGCACGTCGACCGATCGTATGCCGAGGCCCACTTCCGGGAGGGATTCGAGCGATTCCTCCGCGTCGCGCCCGAGCTGCTCCCGACCCGCTCGAAGGACCTCTTCGTGAAGCATCCCGTGCTCGGCGATCTCACCTTGCCGGAGTGGCTCGAGTTCCACGTCGTCCATTGCGGTCACCACGCCGCGCAGATCCGGTCCCGGGCGGCCGGGTGAGCCGGCGCAAGCGTCCGCCGACCAAGCTCCGCGTGCCCAACCCGGACGCGCCGGCGCGGGAACGGCTCCGCACGCCGCCTCATCAGCGGCACAAATCGAAGCGGGACTATCGCCGCACCCCGAAACACCGCGGGCGGTCGGAGGATTGAGATGAAGCGCGTCCAGCACCTGATCGTGGGCGGCGGGATGACCGGGGCCGCGGCGGCCCGGGCGGTCCGCGAAGTCGCGCCCCACTCGTCCCTCGCCCTCATCGGTGCCGACCCGCATCCGCCGTACAACCGCCCGCCGCTGTCGAAGGCCCTCTGGAAAGGCGATCCCGAGTCGAGTATCTGGCGGACCGACGACGTCCAGGGTGTGGAGCTGCTCCTGGGACGCCGGGTCACGGGGATCGACACCGCCGCGCGACGGGTCGACGACGACCGGGGCGAGAGCTACCACTTCGACACGCTTCTTCTCGCCACCGGCGGCGCGCCCCGGCGCCTCCCGGGCGCGCCGGACTCGGTGATCTACTTCCGGACCCTCGACGACTATCGCCGGCTCCGGGGCCTCGCGGCGCCGGGGAAGCGGTTCGTCGTCCTGGGCGGCGGGTTCATCGGCTCGGAAGTCGCTGCGGCGCTGCGGATGCAGGGCGCCGACGTGACGATGGTGATCCCCGAGGCGGGGGTGGGCGCCCGGGTCTTTCCGGCCGAGCTGTCCCGGCACCTGGCTGCATTCTATGGAGAGAAGGGCGTCACCGTGCGGACCGGGGAAGGCGTCGCCACCGTGACCGATGCTGGAGGCATCTCGCGGGTGAAGACGACCACGGGGGTCGAGCTCTCCGCCGACGGCGTCGTCGCGGGGCTCGGGATCGTTCCGTCGGTCGAGTTGGCGCAGCAGGCCGGGCTCGCCATCGAGAACGGCATCGTCGTTGACGAGCTGCTGCGCACCTCCAACCCGGCGATCTTCGCGGCCGGCGACGTGGCCCAATTCCCGGCCCCGGCCCTGGGGAAGCGCATCCGCGTGGAGCACGAAGACAACGCCAACGCCCAGGGACGGCAGGGCGGACGGAATCTCGCCGGTCTGGCGGAGCCGTACCGGCACCTGCCGTTCTTTTACGGAGATCTCTTCGAGCTGGGGTACGAGGCCGTCGGGGAGCTCGATTCACGCCTCGAGACGTTCGCGGACTGGAAGACGCCCTTCCGGGAGGGCGTCCTCTATTATCTCCAGGACGCCCGGGTGCGCGGCGTCCTGCTCTGGAATACCTGGGGCCAGGTGGACCACGCCCGGGCGCTCATCGCCGAGCGGGGTCCGTTCACGCCAGCCGCGTTGAAAGGCCGGCTCCCGGCCTGACTAGAAGCGGTACCCGATCGCCAGGTTCAGGTGATTGGCGCGGGCCTCACCGGTCAGGTACGTGGTGCGGATCTGCCGGAACTCGAAGCCGAATACCAGCGGGCCGGGGGGCCGCCATTCGACATGCCCCTCGCAGGCGAGGTTCCGCAGGCGTCCCCCTTTGGTGAGATAGGTCGAGTCCCCCGGCGTGGCGATGTCGGAGTCCCTGGGGTCGTCCATCCCGCACCCGGCGCCGAGCATCCAGCCTCGCGTGGGCCGGGCGTTGAGCTGCAGCCACCCGCCCTTGGTGTGCACCGCGACGCCGTCGGCGCCGAAGTTCTGGCCGATGCCGCCTCCGCCCAATCCGGCCAGCGCCTGCCCGATGAACGCCTCGCCGAGGATCTCGACGGGGCCGAGCACCACGCGGGCATCCGCGGTGAGGGCCTGCGAGACCTGGATCGAATCTCCGCTCAGGCTGTCCAGGCTCTTGAGCCACCCTTCGTGCACGCCGATCGCGAACTCACTGGGGTCGTCGGTGGGTCCCCAGCCGACGCGCACCCGGCCCTCGAGATACGGGTGGCTGGTCCGCTCGGCGGAATCGAGCACGGTGAAGAACGCGGGTTGCGCTGTGCCCGCCGTGGGGGCGAGCACGGCCACCTGCGCGGCGAGGCGGAGGGAATATCCGGTCTCCACCGTCAGTCTCACCTGGGGGATCCAGAGCCAGAGATTGCCGGAGCCCGAGAACTCGGGAAATCCG
>Ga0335076_10006472_pt1 | contig 11816 bp, 13 predicted proteins | sample Lox_Sample_25_FD_206717 | JGI IMG/M metagenome (GOLD analysis project Ga0335076, IMG submission 206717) | Soil microbial communities from Loxahatchee National Wildlife Refuge, Florida, United States - Lox_Sample_2.5 | ecosystem: Environmental > Terrestrial > Soil > Wetlands | place: USA... | reverse complement strand
GCCGCTTCGCGGCCAGCTCCGCTGTTCGCGCCGCTCCTGCGGCGCAGTGCACCAGCAAAGAAAGTTACCCGTGCGGCGAAGCCGCGCGGAAGCTCTGGCATTGGTCAGCAAAGAAAGTTACCCGTGCGGCGAAGCCGCGCGGAAGCTCTGGCTGGTCAGCAAAGAAAGTTACCCGTGCGGCGAAGCCGCGCGGAAGCTCTGCTCCGAGAGTTACCCGCTGTCCGCAGGACAGAGTAAGCTTGCTCGGCGCGCCATGCGCGCCACGCCCGCCTGCAAGGGTGCAAGAGAGATCCAGACGGATTCCCGCGGGCGGGAATGACGAGGTAATCGCTTCAGCGATACCTCTCCGGTGCCGGATTGACATGCCCGCATCCGCGGCAGGTGCGCGCGTCCCGCGATCGATAGAAGCGTTCGAAAACGGCGGGGAAGTCCTGTTCGATGTCCTGCAGGACGAAGAACTCCTCGTAGAGCTTGTGGTTGCAGCGCTCGCAGAACCACAGCAGGCCGTCCTTCTCGTGCGGCAGGCGCTTGCGCTCGATGACGAGTCCGATCGAGTCGGCCATGCGCTGCGGCGAATGCGGTACGCGTGGCGGGAGGTAGAAGATCTCGCCGGCGCGGATCGGAATGTCACGCACCTTGCCTCCCTCCTGGATCTTCAGGACCATCTCGCCCTCGATCTGGTGGAAGAACTCCGGCCCCTCGTCCCAGTGGTAGTCGGTGCGCGCGTTCGGTCCGCCGACGATCATCACGATGAAGTCGCCATCGACGATGCACTTGTTGGCGACCGGCGGCTTGAGCAGGTGGCGGTGTTCATCGATCCACCTTCGAAAATCGATCGGCGGTGCTAGCATCAGGTTCCCTCCGGCAGCACGGCGATGCATTTCAGTTCGATCGCGATCGGAGTCGGAAGCGCGGTGATGCCGAGCGTGGTCCGGCATGGCTGCGCGCTGGTGAAGTGCTCGGCGTAGACGCGATTGTACGCGGCGAAGTCGCGCTGCATGTCGGTCAGGTACACGGTGACGTCGATCAGGTCCTCCCAGCGGGCGCCGCTGTCTTCCAGAATGGCGCGCACGTTCGCAAACACCGCCCGGCATTGCGCCTCGATGTCGTAGCGGAGCAGTTTGCCTGCGGTGTCGTAGACGTTACCGGCGATCGCGTTCGTGGCCGGATCGCGCGGGCCGACGCCGGAAAGAAACAGCAGATGACCCACGCGGCGCGCGTGCGGATAGGCGCCGACGGGCGTTGGTGCGCTTTGCGTGCGGATGATCTCGCTCATGGCGTCGCCGCTGCGTTGCCGACGACGATGTCGCGGGTCGCCAGCTGGCGATTGTTGCGGTCGGTCGCCCGCAAGCGGTACTGGCCGGGACGCAGGAACAGCCGGCTCGACGTCTCGCCGTGGCCGGCGAGGATGCGCTGGTTTTCCGGCGCATTCGGGTCGACGACGGTGAGTACGGCGCGGTCGGCGGCCACGGCATCGTCGCCTTCGCTCGCGTAGCGTGCCTCGATCATGCAGGGAAACTGGTTGCGGCACAGTTCGCTGCCGACTGGATACGCCTCGCGCAGGCCGTCCAGTGTCAGCCATCCGGGCCGCTGCTTCACCAGTTCGTGCTGCGGAAAGAACACGCTCATGTCGTACTTGTCCGGCTTCAGGGTCCAGGTCTTGCCATCGCCGCGCACGAACACGATCGGCTGCGCGGGATGCTGTGCCTGCATGACCGCGACATAGTACGGGTGATCCTGGTCGGGCCGCGCGTGCTGGATCAGCATGGTCTGCTCGATCGTGAGCGGATCGATGCCCGACACCTTCCGGAAGAATTCCCCCATGCTGCTGCCGCGCAGGTAGACGCCGGTCTTCTGCACATGCGCAAACCCGGCGTTGACGACCAGGCGCGCGTTCGGATCCTTCCTGAACACCTGGTCGTACAGGGTCTCGGCACCGGCACGCTCGCGCGGGTCGCCGACCCCCGCGCTCTCGACGTCATAGGCAATCACCCTGAATCCGAGGCGCAGGGCCGTGCGCACCATTTCGCCATACAGCGGTTCATCGATGTAGAAGCCGCTCTTGGCGGTCGGATAGCCGCGCTTCTGCAGGTCGCGGTCGGTGTTGTACAGCGTCTCCGCCGCAAAGTAGTTGAAGCCGAGCTCGCGCAGTTTCGGCAACAGCTGGATCGTCAGCGTGCGCGTGATCGGCGCGCTGTGCGCCTCGTTGAAGAACACCGCCTTGCGCGTCTTCGCCAGCTCGAGGATCACATCCGCCGCCGGCCTGGCCGTGTAGCCGCCGTTGAGCGGCGAGGGCCCGTCGTCGTCCTGGGGCGGCTGCGCGATCGAGAAGCTGGCCGCGGCAGCGGGATAGTCGCCGATGAACGTCTGAAACCACGACAGGTACTGGCCGAAGATCACCTGGAATGCCCGGTCATGATTGGTGTCGTAGTTGATCTGCATGTGCAGATAGCGGCCGAGCAGTCCCGGCAAGCGCTGTGCCTCGGTCATGATCTTGTCGGACTTGTCGGCAGCAATGAGCTGCTGGCGGCGCCATTCGGACGGCGACATCTCGTCCGCGCTGGGCGTCGAGTTCACCGGGTTGTCGGCGAAGGCGGCGCTTGCCGTGAGCAGAGCGGCCGCAGCGAAAGCGATCGTTCGCGGCATCTTTTTCGTTTCCGCAGTCATGCTTGATCCAGCTGCACGCAGACATTCTTTGCTTCGGTGAAGAAGCGCAGGGCCTCGTAGCCGCCCTCGCGGCCCACGCCCGACTGCTTCACACCGCCGAACGGGGTGCGCAGGTCGCGGCGCATCCAGCAGTTGACCCAGACGATCCCCGACTGCAGGCGCGCGGCGACGCGGTGCGCGCGCACCAGCGCACTCGTCCATACGGACGCGGCAAGGCCATACGTCGTCGCATTGGCGAGCGCGACGGCTGCATCCTCGCCGTCGAACGGCGTGAGGGTGACGACCGGACCGAAAATCTCTTCCTGGTTGGTGCGCGTGCGCATGTCGAGCCCTTCGATGACGGTCGGCGCAATGAACCAGCCGTCGGCGCAGCGCCCGTCGACGCGCAGCGCCTCGCCGCCGCAGAGGACCCTGCCGCCTTCCTTGCGCGCGAGGTCGATGTGGCCCATGACCTTGTCGAAATGGGCCCGGGAGACAACGGCACCGAGATCGATCCTGGCCTCGCGCGGATCGCCGACGTGCAGCGCGCGCACGCGCTCGACGAAGGTTGCCTTGAACTTCTCGTAGATGCCGCGCTCGATCAGCAGGCGCGAGCCGCACAGGCAGATCTGTCCCTGGTTCGAAAACGCCGAACGCACGATCGTGGCCCAGTTCGCGTCGGTCGCGTCCCAGTCGGCGAATACGACCGTCGGATTCTTGCCGCCCATCTCGAGCGAGACCTTCTTGAACCGGGGCGCTGCGACGGCCGCGATCATGGCTCCGGTGCGCGTGGAGCCGGTGAACGAGATTGCCCCGATGCCGGCATGTTCGATCAGCGCCTGGCCGGCGCCGGGGCCGCTGCCCTGGACGATGCCGAGCACGCCCGGCGGCAGGCCTGCATCGATGCACGCCTGCCCGAACATCGACGCGGTGAACGGCGTGACCTCCGAAGGCTTGGCGACCACCGCATTGCCGGCCGCGAGGGCCGGCGCGATCTTCCACGTGAACAGGTACAGCGGCAGATTCCATGGCGAGATGCAGCCGACCACGCCGATCGGCTGGCGCAGCGTGTAGTTGATCGACGTGGCGTCGGTATGCGCTTCGCTTGCGAACTGGGTTGCCGCCGCGGCGAAGAAGCGCAGGTTGGCGACCGCGCGCGGGATGTCGAGGCTGCGTGCGAGCGACACGGGTTTGCCGCTGTCGCGCGATTCCGCCGCGACAAAGTCGTCCATGCGCGCTTCGACCCGGTCGGCGATGCGATTCAGCAGTCGCGCGCGCTCTGCGGCCGGCGCGGCTGCCCATGCCGGTTGGGCGGCTTCCGCAGCCCTGACCGCCGCGTCGATGTCGCGCGAGTCGCTGTCCGGGCAGTGCGCGTAGACCGCGCCAACGGCGGGCTCGTAGACGTCGAGGTAGCGACCCGACAGCGGCGCGCACAGGCGTCCGTCAATGTAGTTCGTCAGGATCACGCGGGTGCTCATGGCAAGAGCATAGCCGCTTTCGACGAGCCGGACCTGTGCGCAAGGTCCCGCAGACGGCGCGGCAAGGCGGCGCTTCCGCTGCAGCCCTGTGAGTCCCGGGGGCGACCCACCGCTACAGAGACTGGGTACGTCCGCCGTCGACCGGAACGTTGATCCCGTTGACGTAGCCCGCGGCCGGCGAGGCGAGAAACGCGATCACCGCGCCGATCTCGCTCGCCTCGGCGAAGCGCCCGAGCGGCACGGCGGCGAGCATGCCCTCGGCAACCGCCTGCTCGCTCTTGCCGGAAGCGCGTGCGCGGTCGCCCAGGATCTGATCCAGCCGTTGCGTCTTTGTGTATCCCGGCAGGACATTGTTGACCGTGATGCCGAACGGCCCGAGTTCGGCCGCGAGTGTTTTCGACCAGCTCGCCATCGCGCCACGGATCGTGTTGGAGACGCCGAGGTTGCGGATCGGTTCCTTCACCGACGTCGAGATCACGTTGATCACGCGCCCGTAGCCCGCTGCGCGCATGCCGGGCAAAACTGCCTGCAACACGATCTGCGCGGCCATCACGTGCTGGTTGAACGCGATGCGGAACTCATCGAGCGCTGCCGTGTGCGCGGGTCCGCCGGGCGGGCCGCCGGTGTTGTTGACGACCACATGGACGGGGCTCGCTTGCGCAATGCTCTCCACTTTCTCGCGCAGTGCCGTGTGGTCATTCATGTCGAGCGCGGCGCGCGCGTGCGTCTGCGCCGCATGAATTTTCGGCAGCAGGCCCAGCGCCGCGGCCAGAGGTTCCGGCGAACGCGCGATCAACGTGAGGTTTGCGCCGAGATTCGCCAGTTCGATGGCGGCCGCGAGGCCGATGCCCTGCGAGCCGCCACACACCAGCGCATGCTTGCCGGTCAGATCGAGATTCATCCGTTGTACCCCGCCGTGAGTTTTTCCGTCATCCGTGCGACCAGGTCCTCGTCGTTCTCCGCCTCGGGCGGCGCGATGGCATCGAGTGCGAATCCGAGCAGGGCGGCGTCGTCTTCATCGAGCCCGTCGTAGGCGCGGAATTCCGCGTCGAGCAGCGCCGCGTGCGCGCTGTCCTCGTCGTCGTAGCGCAGCGTCTCGCCGGAGGCGTCGAACACTTCCGCGATTCCGGAATCGAGCACGCGCAGCCGCGCCCAGATCAGCACGCCGCCGGGATTGGCCACCCACCATTGCTCGAGCGTGTTTGCCATGTCCTTCGGAAAGTCCGCATTGCCCGGGACGTGCGCAGTCTACTGCACGCTGACGCCCGCGTAACTCACGCGCCAGATGGACCCGGAGGCGTCGTCGCTGACGAGCAGCGAGCCGTCCTGCGCCACGGCCACGCCGACCGGACGCCCCCAGACATCGCCGTTGTCGAGCACGAAGCCGGTGAGGAAATCCTCGAATTCACCTCCGGCCTTGCCGGTCTGGCGCAGCGGCACGCGCACGACCTCGTAGCCGACGCGCACCGAGCGGTTCCAGGAACCGTGCTCGGCGGCGAAGATGTCGCCGCGGTACTGCGCCGGGAACTGCGTGCCGTCGTAGAACGTGAGCTGCAGCGAGGCGTTGTGCGGATTGAGCAGGACATCGGGGACGATCGTCTGCTCGCGCAGTTCCGGATGCTTGCCGGTGTGGCGCGGGTCCTGGTGCGCGCCGATGTACCACCACGGCCAGCCGTAGAAGCCGCCTTCCTGCACGTGCGTGATGTAGTCCGGCACGAGGTTGTCGCCGAGTTCATCGCGCTCGTTGACCGAACACCACAGGGTGCCGCTTCCCGGCTGCACCGCGAGGCCGACAGGATTGCGTATGCCCGCGGCGTAAATGCGCGGGTTCGAGCCGTCCGGATCGAACGCGAGGATATCGGCGCGCTGCTTCTCGCCAGTGGTCGTGTCGGGATCGTCGACGTTGGAGGCGGAGCCGACGGCGACATACATCGTCTTGCCGTCGGGCGAGAACACGACGTCGCGCGTCCAGTGGCCGCCGCCGTGCGGCAGATCGACAACGTGCTGCGCGGGGCCGGACGCTTCGACGTCGCCGTTCCTGTACGGCAGACGCACGACGGCGTCGGTGTTGCCGACATAGATCCATTGCGGAGCCGGGCCGGGCGGATAGAAGGCGATGCCGAACGGCTTGTTCAGACCGCTCGCAAAGGTCGTCGACGCCTGCGCCTTGCCGTCGGCGCCGACGCCGTGCAGCCGCTGGATCTTGCCCACATAGCTCTGCGCCACGAAGACATCTCCATCGGGAGCCGTGCGCAGAAGGCGTGGCGTCGTGAGGGACGCATACAGCTCGACCTTGAACCCCGGTGGCGCCTTCGGCCAGGCATGCGCCGGCCGCGGCACGATGTTCGCGTTGTTGCGCGAGGATTTCGTCGCATACGGCGCGGGCAGGTCGGCCGCCGTGATCCGGTGCGCCTTGCCCGGCACTTCGCCGCGGTAGTCGGTGAATGGCTCGGGAGCGCCGTTCGCGGGCTGCCCGGCGCGGCACGCGGGCAGCACCATCAACGCGGCGAGTAGCACCAGCCGTGCGTCGCGGCTGGCGGTCGCGTTCATCGCAACATCTTTTGCCGGGCGCATGATCGAATCCCGACCGCTAGAACTCCGCCGATCCGGGCACGCGCGGATACGGAATCGCGTCGCGGATGTTCGTCAGGCCGCAGACATACACCACGAGTCGCTCGAAGCCGAGACCGAAGCCGGCATGCGGCACGGTGCCGTAGCGGCGGAAGTCGCGATACCACTGGTAGTGCTTCGGATCGAGCTTGAACTGGGCCATGCGCCGGTCGAGGTAGTCCAGGCGCTCCTCGCGCTGACTGCCGCCGATGATCTCGCCGATGCCCGGCGCGAGCACGTCCATGGCGGCGACGGTCCTGCCGTCGTCGTTCAGGCGCATGTAGAACGCCTTGATCTTCTCCGGGTAGTTCATCACCACGACCGGCCGGCCGACGTGCGTCTCGGTGAGGTAACGTTCGTGCTCGGTCTGCAGATCGTGACCCCACTCGACGGGGTATTCGAACGTCTGACCCGACTTCTTCAGGATCCCGATCGCGTCGGTGTAGTCGATGCGCTCGAACGGCGCCTGGACCAGCGCCTCGAGGCGCGAGATGGCCGTCTTCTCCTGGCGCTCGGCGAAGAACTTCATGTCGTCCATGCGTTCGTCGAGCACGGCCTTGAACACGTATTTGAGGAAATCCTCGGCCAGCGTCGCGTTGTCGCTCAGGTTCGCGAACGCGATTTCCGGTTCGATCATCCAGAACTCGGCGAGGTGACGCGCGGTGTTGGAATTCTCGGCGCGGAACGTTGGTCCAAATGTATACACCTTGCTCAGCGCGAGGCAGTAGCCCTCGACGTTGAGCTGGCCGGAGACGGTGAGATACGCCTCCTTGCCGAAAAAATCCTGGTGCCAGTCGATGGCGCCGGTCTGCGGATCGCGCGGCAGGTTGACCAGGTCGAGCGTGGACACGCGGAACATCTGGCCCGCGCCTTCGGCATCCGACGCTGTGATGATCGGGGTGTTGATCCAGAAGAAGCCGCGCTCGTGGAAATAGCGGTGCGTCGCCTTGGCGATGCAGTCGCGCACGCGCGCCACGGCGCCGAACGTGTTCGTGCGCGGACGCAGGTGGGCGACTTCACGCAGGTACTCCATCGTGTGCGCCTTGGGCTGGATCGGATAGGTTTCCGGATCCTCGACCCAGCCGATGACCTCGACCTTCGTCGCCTGGATCTCGAAGCTCTGGCCCTTGCCCTGCGACGGCACCAGCGTGCCGGTGGCGATGACCGCACAGCCCGCAGTCAGGTGGGCGATCTCGTTCGCGTAGTTCGCCAGCGTGTTCTGCGCCACGACTTGCACCGGGTCGAAGCAGGAGCCGTCGCTGACGTTCACGAACGACAGGCCGGCCTTCGAGTCGCGCCGCGTGCGCACCCAGCCGCGCACGGTGATTTCGCTGTTCGCCGGGATCGAACCCGAAAGAGCCTGCTTGACGCTGACCACCGCCATGCCTTGAAACCTCGCAGAATCGCCCAAGTTCTGGCTTGGAGCGTGAAACGCGGATGATAGCGGAAGTTGCACACCCTGCTAAAATGCAAACGGGCATGAATATCCGGATCACACCCGCCGCGCGTCAGCGCATGCAGACGTTCCTAGCCACCGCGCCGGGGAGTGTCGGCGTGCGCTTTGGGGTGCGCAAGACCGGCTGCTCCGGCTACGCCTATGTGGTCGAAATGGCGGAAAGCGTCGCTGCTGGAGACAGCGTCGTGGAGCACGACGGCATCCGGCTGGTCGTCGATGCGCAGAGCCTGCCGCTCGTGGACGGCACCGAGATCGATTTCGTCCGGCAGGGACTCAATTCGAACTTCGTCTTCCGCAATCCCAACGTCACCGGCGAATGCGGCTGCGGCGAAAGCTTTACCGTCGATTCGGCTGCCTGAGTGCCAGGCCCGTTCGTCCTGACGCATCAGCGTGACGAGCGGCCAGCGGCCCATCGGCTGTCCGCGCGCTGACTGCGCACGCGGCAGTTGCGCCAATCTGCTGATTCCCTTAGAATTCGCGCCCCCTTGTCCGGCACTCGGACGAAGGACCTTGCCTCACCGCGCCGCGGGAGGCTGCCGTCGCGGAATTTCCCGCCCGGTATCCACAAGGAGACAACATGCGTCACTACGAGATCGTGTTTCTGGTCCACCCTGACCAGAGCGAGCAGGTGCCCGCGATGATCGAGCGCTACAAGGCGCTGATCGAAGGCGACAAGGGCAAGATCCACCGCCTCGAAGACTGGGGCCGCCGCCAGCTGGCGTATCCCATCGCGAACCTGGCCAAGGCCCACTACGTGCTCATGAACATCGAGTGCGGCCAGAAGGTGCTGCAGGAACTCGAGTCCGGCTTCCGCTTCAACGATGCGGTGCTGCGGCACCTCATCATCGCGAAGGAAGGTCCGGTGACCGACCAGTCGTTCATCCTCAAGAACAAGGACGACAAGGGTGGCCGCCGTCGCGACGAGGAAGGCTTCGGCTTCGGCGGAGACGACGACGAACCGCGCCGCGACCGCGACCGCGAATCGCGTCCCAAGTCCGAATAAGCACCCGACCGCATCCGGAGATTGCCATGTCCAAGTTTTTCCGCCGCAAGAAGTTCTGCCGTTTCACCGCCGAGGGCGCGACCGAGATCGATTACAAGGATCTCAACACGCTGCGCCAGTACATCACGGAGACCGGCAAGATCGTTCCCAGCCGCATCACCGGCACCAAGGCGCGCTACCAGCGCATGCTGACGCAGTCGATCCAGCGCGCGCGGTTTCTCGCGCTGTTGCCGTATTGCGACAACCACTGAGAAACTTCGCCTGCTTGCCGGAACTGCGTTAATCGGCCGCTCGCAAATCCTCATTGACTGACAAGTCAACTCCGGTTTGCTCGCGACCTCGCGCCTTGTTCCGGCTACGCAGGCTGTGTTTCTCCAACATCCACTCGGACACCTCAAAACAAGCTGCACCGGGATCCCGGTGCTAACGAATCGGAGAAAAACATGCACGTCGTACTGCTGCAGAAAGTGAAGAACCTCGGCAACCTGGGCGACAAGGTCAAGGTGAAGCCGGGTTACGGCCGCAACTATCTCGTCCCGCAGGGCAAGGCCGTGCCCGCGACCGAGGCGAACGTCGCCGAATTCGAGAAGCGCCGCGCCGAGTACGAGGCGAAGGCCAACGAGGTGCTGGGCGCAGCCGAAGCGCGCAAGGCGTCGCTCGAGGGTGCCGCGATCACGCTCAAGGCCAACGCGAGCCCGGAGGGCAAGCTGTTCGGCTCGGTCGGGCCCCGCGACATCGCCGAGGCGTTCAGCGCCGCCGGCAAGCCGCTGCAGAAGAGCGAGGTGGTGATGGGCGAAGGTCCGATCCGCCACACGGGCGAGTTCGAGATCCACATCCACCTGCACGCCGACGTGCAGACGACGGTCAAGGTGACGGTCGCCGCGGAAGAATGAGACCTGCCACAGGGTCTTCGGAAGAACGGGCGCTGCGGCGCCCGTTTTTTTTCAGCGATCGCCGATCAGAATCTCCTTCGTCACGTGCCGCACGTCGGTCTGCCCGGTCAGCGCCATGCTGACGTCGAGTTCCTTGCGGATGATCTCGATGACCTTCGCCACGCCGGCCTCGCCCAGCGCGCCGAGACCGTAGAGAAACGCCTTGCCGATGAGGCCCGCGCGCGCGCCGAGCGCGAGCCCCTTGAGCAGACTCTGTCCGCTGAGGATGCCGCCGTCGAACAGCACTTCGGTGCGCCCGCCGACGGCATCCACGATGCGCGGCAGCGCGTCGATGGAGGCCGCGGCGCCATCGAGCTGGCGGCCGCCGTGGTTGGACACGACGATCGCATCCACACCCGCCTTTGCGGCGATGACCGCGTCTTCGGCGTCGAGAATGCCCTTGAGGATCAATTTTCCCGGCCAGATCCTGCGCAACCAGTCGAGATCGCGCCACGACAGCGTCGGATCGAACTGCTGCGCGATCCACTGCGCGAGCGTGAGCAGGTTGTCCGCGCCGCCGATGCGGCCTTCGAGGTTGCCGAACGAGCGGCTTTTCCCGCGCGCCACACTCCAGATCCAGCGCGGCCTGGTCAGGATGTCGAGGAAATTGGCCAGCGTCAGCTTCGGCGGAACGGTCAGGCCGTTCTTGATCTCGCGATGGCGCTGACCCTGGATCTGCAGGTCGAGCGTGAGCATGAGCGCGTTGCACTGCGCCGCGATCGCGCGCTGCACCAGCGACTCGGTGAAGCCACGGTCGCGCATCACGTAAAGCTGGAACCAGAACGGTTTCTCGACGGCTGCGCGCACCTGCTCGATCGAACAGATCGACATGGTGCTCAGGCAAAAGGGGATGCCGGCCGCCTGCGCCGCGCGCGCGGCGAGGATCTCGCCGTCGCCGCACTGCAGGCCGGTGAGCCCGGTGGGCGCCAGCGCGAGCGGGAACGACACCGGTTCGCCAAGGATCGTCGTTGCGAGGTTGCGCTGATCCACGTTCACCATCACGCGCTGGCGCAGGCGGATCGCCTCGAGCGCGCGGCGGTTCGCATTCAGCGTGATCTCGTCGTACGAGCCGCGGTCGGCATATTCGAAGAATGCGCGCGGCACGCGCCGGCGTGCCAGCTCGCGCAGATCGAGGACGTTGGTGATGGTCTGACTCATGCACGCTCCTCGTCGAAAATTTTTTCAGCCCACAAGTTATCCACTAGCCCATCAACAAGCAGATGTGCAAGCATGCCGCACCGGCGCGGCGCACGCCAACGTCACGCGGTGGACTTCGGTAATGGACGCCGCAGGAATCAGACACGGACGCGGTGCAGTCTCGGACGGTGAGATGGGTTGCGGGGAGCATGTCGGGCACCCTCTTGCCACGCGGCTGCGTTGACAACAAGTGCAAAGAATAGGGTCCATGGCTGTCTCGCCCGATCGAGTCTTTCCCGCGCGCGTCGATGCGCTGCGCATTCCGCCGCATTCCATCGATGCGGAACAGGCCGTGCTCGGCGGCCTGATGCTGGACGAGCGCGCCTGGGAGCGCATCGCCGACAAGCTCAGCGAGGACGATTTCTATCGCAAGGATCACCGCCTGATCTTCCGCGCGATCGCCGAGCTGTCGGAAAAGAACATGCCCTGCGATGCGGTGACGCTGGGCGAATGGTTCGATTCCAACGGTCTCGGCGAACTGGTCGGTGGATCGA
>Ga0335076_10006471_pt1 | contig 11819 bp, 7 predicted proteins | sample Lox_Sample_25_FD_206717 | JGI IMG/M metagenome (GOLD analysis project Ga0335076, IMG submission 206717) | Soil microbial communities from Loxahatchee National Wildlife Refuge, Florida, United States - Lox_Sample_2.5 | ecosystem: Environmental > Terrestrial > Soil > Wetlands | place: USA: Florida... | reverse complement strand
CATCCCTGGCACCATCGGCTGTCGCACCGCGGGCTGGCCGGCGCGCGCCTGGGCGTAGAGCTCCACGCGCAGCAACACCGGGTCCAGGGCGCCGAAGTCGACCTCTGCGGCGAAGTGGTGCGCGCCTTCAAGCGTCTCGACGTCCACCCGGCCGAAACGCAGGCCGCCCCAGTCCCGCTCGAGCCTCTGCAACTGCTCTGCAATTTGCTCGCCGCGGCGCGCGCGATTCTCGCTGCGCCGACGGAATGCGCCGACCGCCGGCAGGTAGTACTTATCGACGTACTCGCGCACGCTGCGATTCGCCGAGAAGTGCGGGGTGAGCTGCGCCATGCTCGCGCGCACACGCGCGACCCAGCGCCTCGGGATGCCTTCGCCATCGCGTGCATAGAACTCGGGGATCACCTCGTGCTCGAGAAGGTCGTAGAGCCGGGAAGCCTCAGCGGCATCCCATGACGGGTCTTCGCCGTGCTCCTTGCCGTCGCCGAGCGCCCAGCCGAGCTCCGGGGCGAAGGCTTCCGCCCACCAGCCATCGAGCTCCGATAGATTGAGTCCGCCGTTGACCAACACTTTCATGCCGCTCGTGCCACAGGCCTCCCACGGACGGCGTGGAGTGTTGATCCAGACATCGACACCGCCCACGAGGCGCTCCGTCAACAACATGTCGTAGTCACTGAGGAAGACCGCGTGCGGTCGCACGTCGGCGCGGCGTACGAACTGTACCCATTCGCGGACCAGCTCCTGGCCGGGACGGTCGTCGGGATGCGCTTTGCCGGCGAGAATTAGCTGCACGGGCCGCTGCGGATCGGTCAGCAGCCGGACCAGTCGCTCGCGGTCGTACAGCAGCAGATTGGGGCGCTTGTAGGTGGCGAACCGTCGGGCGAACCCGAGCGTCAGCACGTGCGGCTCGAGCACCTGCGTGCCCTCCCTGATCGCCTCCTCGCTCGAGCCCGAGGCGGTGAGTTGCCAGCTGAGCCGCTCGCGCACGTACTCGACCAGCGAGGCACGCACGGCGCTGCGGAATTCCCACAGGTCCGCGTCGGCGATTGTACCGCAGCCGGCCTGCATGGTTTCGAGCTCCTCCAGCCAGCGCCCCTTGCCGCAGGCGCGCGTCCACAGCTCATCCGCCTGCGGGGAATCCCAGCTCGGTGCGTGCACTCCGTTGGTCACCGAACCCACTGGCACCTCTTCGGGCGGCCGCTGCGGGAACAGCGGCAGGAAAATGCGGCGGCTCACCTCGCCGTGCAGGCGGCTGACACCATTGACCGCCCCGCTGCCGCGCACGGCCAGATAAGCCATGTTGAAGGGCTCGGACCCGTTGCGTGGATCGGCTCGCCCGAGTGCGAACAGCTTCTCCAGCGGCACGCGCAGCTCATCGCGCGTATAGCTCCCGAGATACTGCTCGATGAGGCGCGGGTCGAAGCGGTCGAAGCCGGCGGGAACCGCGGTGTGGGTGGTGAAGAGGTTCCCGGCGCGGGTGACGGCGAGGGCTGCATCGAACGCAAGACCGCTGCTGCGCATGAACGAGCGGGCGCGCTCGAGAATCGCGAATGCCGCATGCCCTTCGTTGAGATGACATACCTCCGGCGCTTGCCCGAGCAGCTCGAGAAGCCGCCAGCCGCCGATGCCGAGCGCAAGCTCCTGCTGCAACCGCAGCTCCGGCCCACCACCGTAGAGCTCGCTGGTGATCGCCCGGTGGGTCGGGTAGTTGGCCGGGTCGTTGCTGTCGAGCAGATAGAGCTGCAGCCGCCCGACCTGCACCTGCCAGGTGCGCAGCCAGAAGGCCCCGCCCGGGAACGCCAGGCGCAGGCGCAGCCACTGACCGTCCGCGGCGCGCAGCGGGGTCACCGGAAGCTGACCGGGGTCGTTGTAGGGAAAGAGCGCTTGTTGAGCACCGTCGGCGCCGATGACCTGTCGGAAGTAGCCCTGCTGGTAGAGCAGACCCACGCCGACGACCGGGACGCCGAGGTCGCTCGCGGACTTGAGCTGATCGCCTGCCACGTTGCCGAGGCCGCCCGCGTAGATGGGCAGCGCCTCGCTCAGCATGAACTCCATGCTGAAATACGCAACGCGCTCGAGCGCCGCAGCTCCGTGCGTGCGCTGAAACCACGCCGGCGCATCGTGCGCCTCCCGGGCTGCGCCGAGCAGCTCATCGACCCGTCGGCTGAATGCGGGATCCGCCAGCAGCCGCGTCAGGCGCTCGCGCGAGACTGTCTGCAGGACCATCAAGGGATTGCGCGTGCTCGCCCAGAGCTCGGGCTCGAGCTGCCGCCAGACTTCATCGGTGGCGTGATTCCACGACCATCGAAGATCGAGTGCCAGCCGCTCGAGGGACGCGAAGGCGTGAGCGGTCTTGTCGTCGCGTGAATCGATCATATATGCGCGCGCGCCTTGCAGAAAATCACGCTGCTGTGTCATCGACTTCAAGTCCTGACAGTTAAATGCCCATGAAGCTGCGGCCCCCTATGAGGTCCGATCCGCGGGGACACCGGGCGCAGCCGCGGCCTTTTGCGCCTGGTGGTACTGGCGGCGAATACGTGCCAGGTCGACGGTAGGCTTGGGGTAGCTCAGGCCGAGCGTCTGCAGGTGCTCGACGACAATCTGGGCGACTACGAGATTCCGGAACCACTTGTGATTGGCCGGAATGATGAACCATGGTGCGCACTCGGTGCTGCAGCGCGAGAGCGCCTCCTCGTAGGCCGCCATGTACGCATCCCAATAGCTGCGCTCCTTGTAATCAGCTTCGCTGATCTTCCATTGCTTGGTGGGATCGTCCAGGCGGTCCCTGAAGCGCGACAGCTGCTCCTCGCTCGAGATGTGCAGGAAGAACTTGAGAACGTGGGTGCCGTTCTCGCTCAGCCCCTGCTCGAAGCTGTTGATGAGGTCGTAGCGTGCGGACCACACGTGCTTCGGCACCAGGTTGTGGACGCGCACGACGAGCACGTCCTCGTAGTGCGAGCGGTTGAAGATCACCACCTCGCCGCGCTCGGGGGCCGCGCGGTGGACGCGCCAGAGAAAGTCATGCGCGGCCTCCTCCGCCGAGGGCTGGCGAAAGGCCACTACGCGGCAACCCTGCGGGTTCATGGCCCCGAGAAAGTGCTTGATCGTGCCGTCCTTACCCCCGGTGTCGAGCGCCTGCAGGCAGATCAGCAGCGATCGCCGCCGCTCGACGTAAAGCATCTCCTGTAGCTCGAGCAGTCGCTTGCGGTACTGCTCGATCTCCTTCTCAGCAGCCTCGCGGCTCTGGTGGTGGTCCTTGAACGCGGGATCGACGTCCTTGAGCCTGACCGCGCTGCCGGGCCGTACCTTGAATTGTTCGAGGTAGCTCACTGCACTTCCCCTGAGAGCTTCGGCGCCAATTCTCCTACAGTCGCCCGGCAGGCACACCCCGTCTGCGCGGGTCGCGGCGCCGGTGGATCGCACGCGCCAGGAGCGGGCTCCCGCTCAAGATCAGCTCCCGTTGATATTATTTATCTAATTAATTAATATTTACAAGATGTGCTCCACTCGCACGGCACGACGCAGCATCGGCCGTCCCCGTCCGGTCGCCGGCGTCGCCCTGCGCGAGCTGCTGCTCGACGCCGCGCTCACGCTCTTTGGCGAACAGGGAATCGCCGGCACGACGCTCGCCGAGATCGCCAGCCGGGCCGGCGTCACCCCGGCGATGGTGCACTACTACTTCAAGAACCGTAATCGTCTCCTCGACGCGATCGCCCGGGAGCGACTCCTGCCCATCCTGACGAGCGTCTGGTCGCCGGTGCTCGAAAGCACGGAAGTCGTGCCGATGCTGCGTGGACTGGTGCAGCGCATCTTCAAGGCCACGGAAGTCAACGCCTGGCTCCCCTCGCTGTGGCTGCGCGAGATTGCAAGCGAAGGCGGTCAGTTGCGGACCCGTCTTTTCAAGTTGGCCTTCTTCGACTACGTCCGCCATCTGATCAGCACCGTCACCGCTGCCCAGCGTCGCGGCGAGATCAACCCAGAGCTCGAGCCACGGTTGGTGCTGATATCCGTAATTGGGAACACGCTGCTGCCGCTCGCCACCGTCGGTATGTGGCAACAGCTGCCGGCGGTACTGCAAGGCGTCACGCGCGAGCAGATCGCCCGTCACGCCGAGGCGCTGCTGGTGAGCGCGTTCTCGAAGAACCTCGGATCGGCGCGTGGCCGTTAGGTAGGGGAGTCATGGACCGGAATATCGCGCGCGGCATCACCTCCCACCGTGGCATCGGCTATGCGCCGGGCAGCGGTGCATTCCTGCTCGTCACGTTGCTACTCATCCTGCCCGCGTGCTCCGGCTCGCGCAGCGCGAGTTACCAGGGGTACGTCGAGGGGGAATTCGTCTATCTGGCCTCCTCGCAGTCGGGCCATCTCGAGCATCTCGCGGTGTCGCGCGGGCAGCAGGTGGAGGGCGGCACGACGCTCTTCAGCCTGGAGGCGGTTGACGAGAGGGCGGAGCAACACCAGGCACAACAACAGCTCTCCGCCGCGGAGGCGCAGCTTGCGGATCTTAAGACCGGCAAGCGGGCTCCGGAAATCGCCGTGATCCGCGCCCAGCTGCAGCAGGCCGAGGCCGCGGCGCGAAAATCCTCGCAGCAGCGCGAGCGCGATGAGGCGCAGTACCGCAGCGGCGGTATCTCGCGCGAGCAGCTCGAGGCGACGCTTGCGCAGGCGAGCACCGATGCGGCCCACGTGAGCGAGCTCGAGAGCCAGCTCGATGTGGCCCGGCTGCCGGGTCGGGATCAGCAACTCCAGGCGCAGTACAACCAGGTGCAGGCAGCGCGTGCCGTGCTCGCGCAGGCGGACTGGAAGGTCGAGCAGAAGTCGGTCTCGGCACCGAGGGCTGGCCTCGTGTACGACACCATGTATCGCGAGGGCGAGTGGGTGATGGCTGGCAACGCCGTGGTGCGCATGCTCCCGCCGCAGAACATCAAGGTACGCTTCTTTGTTCCCGAGACGGTCCTCGGAAGTCTTCCGCTCGGGCGCAAGGTGAGCCTGCGCTGCGATGGCTGCGCAGCCGACATTCCCGCCACGATCACCTACGTGTCGTCGGAGGCCGAGTACACCCCGCCCGTCATCTACAGCAACGATACCCGCGGCAAGCTGATTTACATGATCGAGGCTCACCCGACGCCGCAAGACGCGGTGAAGCTCCACCCCGGTCAACCGCTGGCGGTGCGGCTGCAGTGAACGCCTCGGCAATCCCGGCCATCGACGTGCGCGCCCTCAACAAGAGCTTCGGCGACAAGCACGTCGTCATCGACCTGAGCCTGCAGGTGCAGCCGGGAGAGATCTTCGGCTTCCTCGGGCCGAACGGCAGCGGCAAGACCACGTCGATCCGCATGATGTGCGGGCTCCTCACTCCGGATTCGGGCAGCGGGAGTTGCCTCGGCTACGACATCCTCAGCGAAAGCGAGCAGATCAAGCGCAACGTCGGCTACATGACTCAGCGCTTCTCCTTCTGGGACGATCTTTCGATCCGCGAGAACCTCGACTTCGTCGCGCGCGTCTACGAGATGCCCGACCGGCGCGAGGCGGTGGAACGCGCGCTCGAAGGCCTCGGCCTCAAGGATCGGGCCAACCAGCTCGCCGGAGAGCTCTCAGGGGGCTGGAAGCAGCGCCTGGCACTCGCTGCCTGCATGCTGCATCAGCCACGCCTGCTGTTGCTCGACGAACCGACCGCCGGGGTCGACCCGACCGCCCGGCGCGATTTCTGGGAAGAGCTGCATCGCCTCGCCAGCCAGGGCATCTCGGTGCTCGTGAGCACCCACTACATGGATGAGGCCGAGCGCTGCCACAAGCTCGCGTTCATCGCCTGGGGAAGACTCCTGGTACAGGGCACGGCAGCCGAGGTCGTGGACAGCCAGCACCTGAGCACCTGGTCGATCCACGGCGAGCACCTCGCGGAGCTGGCGCAACGGCTGCACGGCAGGCCCGGCGTCGACCAGACAGTGGTCTTCGGCTCATCGCTGCACGCCATCGGTCATGATGCGCCCGCCCTGCGCGCCGCCGTGACCGAGGCGGCCGACGCCGCGGGGTTGCGCGCCGAGCCGATCGACACGGGAATCGAGGACGTGTTCATCTACCTGATGAACAAGTCCGGGCCCTCTCCCGGAGAGCCGCGCCCATGAAGCGGCAGGACTTCTTCTCGGCGCGGCGCTGGTGGAGCGTCGTGCTCAAGGAATTCCTGCAGCTGCGCCGCGATCGCATCACCTTCGCGATGATCATCGGCATCCCCATCATGCAGCTGACGCTCTTCGGCTACGCCATCAACTCCGACCCCAAGCACCTCCTCACCGGGCTCCTGGTGCAGGACCACAGCGAGTTCACCCGGACCTTTGTCGAGGGCATGACCGCCTCCAACTACTTCGACCTGGTACAGGAGCTGCCGAACGAGGAAGCTGCCCGACGGCAGCTCGCCCGGGGGAAGCTGCAGTTCGTGCTGACCATCCCGCCGGATTTCACCCGTCGGCTGCTGCGCGGCGAGCGCCCGCCGCTCTTGCTCGAGGCCGATGCTACCGACCCCTCAGCGACCGGCAATGCGCTCGCCGCGGCGCTGCAGCTGCCACAGTCCGTGGCCACCAAGGACCTCATCGGGCCCCTCGCCGGCCTCGCCGGCGGCCAGCCCCCGTTCGAAGTGCGCGTGCATAGTCTCTACAACCCCGAGGGCATCACCCAGTACTTCATCGTGCCCGGCCTCATGGGGGTGATCCTCAGCATGACGCTCGTCCTCATGACCGGGCTGGCGATCACCCGTGAGCGCGAGCGCGGCACCATGGAGAACCTGCTCGCCATGCCGATCCGTCCGCTCGAGGTACTGAGCGGCAAGATCGTTCCTTATATCCTCATCGGGCTGCTCCAGGTCAGCATCATCCTGGTGGCGGCATGGGTGATGTTCGCCGTACCTTTCGAAGGAAGCCTGTTCACGTTCTACTGTGCCGCCCTCTTCTTCATCGCGGCCAACCTCACGGTCGGCATCTCGCTCTCTTCGCTGGCGCAGAACCAGCTGCAGGCCATGCAGCTCACCATGTTCTACTTCCTGCCCAACATTCTGCTGTCAGGCTTCATGTTCCCCTTCCAGGGCATGCCGCGCTGGGCCCGCGCCATCGGCGAAGTACTTCCCCTGACGCATTTCAATCGCCTGGTGCGTGGAATCCTGCTGAAAGGTAACGGCTGGTCGGACCTGTGGACCGACGTGTGGCCGATCGCACTCTTCATCGTTCTCGTCATGTTCGTCGCGCTGCGGTTCTACCGCCGGACGCTCGACTGATCGAAAGGCTCACCATGCAGGCTCGTCATTTCGCCCTCGTTGCCGCGACTCTGCTCCCGGCGTGCGCTCTCGGCCCGAACTTCGAGCGCCCGCACGCTCCCGCTACCGGCGCGTACACGCCCACCGAGCAACCCGCAGCGACTGCGGCGGCGAGCGGAGAAGGGGGGGCGGTCCAGCACTTCACCAGCGACAGCGTGCCGACCCGCTGGTGGGAGTCGTTTCAGTGCGCTGCGCTCAACGCTCTGGTGGAGGATGCGCTGGCGCATAGCCCGACGGTGCTCGAGGCTCGGGCGCGGTTGCGCCAGGCGCAGGAGGATCTCACGGCGCATAGCCGCGGCACGCTCTATCCGGCCCTCGATGCGCAGCTCGGCGTGACTCGCCAGAAGCTCGATCCCGCCGCGTTCGGCTTCCCCGGAGTCCCCCCCGCGCCACCCTTCACGCTGTACAACGCCCAGGTCAACGTGTCCTATACGCTCGATCTCTTCGGTGCCAACCGGCGCAGCCTCGAGGGCGTGCGGGCGCAGGGCGAATACCAGTCTTACGAATCGCAGGCCGCAGACCTGACGCTGGCCGCCAACGTCGTCTCGGCGGCCATACGCCAGGCGGACCTCGAGGCGCAGGTCGAATTCACCGAGCAGCTCCTCGAGGCACAGGGCCGACAGCTCGCCATCAGCGAGGAGCGCTATCGGGCGGGCGGCATCGCCCTCGAGGATTTACAGAACCAGCACAGCCAGCTCGAGCAGCTACGCGCGACCTTGCCCTCGCTCAAGGCCCAGCGCCAGCAGGTCGATCACCAGCTCGCCGTCTACACCGGCAAAGCACCCGCCGCGGTGGCCGTGCCGCGCTTCAAGCTTCAGGATCTCAAGCTTCCCACCGAGGTGCCTGTGACGGTGCCTGCGGAGCTGGTGCGGCGGCGCCCCGATGTGCGGGCCTCGGAAGCACTGTGGCACGAGGCGAGTGCCAACGTCGGTGTCGCAACGGCCAACCTCTTTCCGAACATCACCGTCTCGGGTTACGCCGGTTCTGACCGCACCGATGCTGCCGATCTGGTCGACAGCTTCAACGTGTGGAGTATCGGCGCAAAGCTGCTGCAGCCGATCTTCCATGCCGGGGAGCTGCGCGCGAAGAAGCGCTCCGCGGTGGCCGCGTACGACGCAGCGGCGCAGGCCTACGAGCAGACCGTGCTCGAGTCGCTGCAGCAGGTCGCCGATAGCCTGCGGATCCTGGAAGCCGATGCCCTCTCACTACAGGCGCGCGCCAACGCCTACGAGCAGTCGGCCGCGAGCTACACCATTGCCCGGCAGCGCTTCGCCGCAGGCGGGATCAGCGAGCTTTCGCTGCTCGATGCGCAGCGTCAGGACCTGCAGAGCGAGCTCGATCGCAGCCGTGCCGAGGCGCAACGCTTTTCCGACACCGTGGCGCTGCTGCACGCGGTGGCGGGGACGGTCTGAAGCGCACCCGCTGGGCTCCTTGCGCCCGGACGGGGATCTCCTCGCGTGGCGCCTGGCGCGCGCGCCGGGGACGATTCAGCGGAACAGGGGCTGGTTCAAGATCGAGCCCGTGCCAACCGGTGTGCCGAGCGTGAGCCAAGCGGCCCAGTCGCCGGTGGCCTTCCCGACCCCGATGGCCAGTGTGCCGATCGGCGTCCGTCCCCCGAGGTAGCCCGACACGCCGTAGAGCGCGCCGTTGGATACCGGATCGACGCGGTCGTACGCCCTCGCTCCCTGCAGCCCGAGTCCGCCGTACAGCGTCTGATTCGCGATCGGCAGGATGTCGGCGACGCGCCAGAGAAAATCACCGGTGACGGTCCAGTAGCGGCGGGCGCGTATTTCGCCCGGAGCGTAACCGGGGAAGCTCTGTGGGCCGCCGAGCGAGAACGCACGGTCGGCTGGCAGTGTGCTGCCGAGGTCAGAGCCGCCGGCGGCGGTGAGCCACAGCGACGTCTTGCTGAACCGCAGGGCTTCGCGAACCGCAAGTTCGAGCCGCTGCCAGTCGCGGGTCGCGCCGAGGGCATCGGCCGACCAGAAATATTGAACCGCGGCCGCAGTGCCGCGGGTGGCGAAGCTTGCCGCATCGCGGGTATCGTAAAAACCCGTGGCGGCAAGCCCCGCGTCGGTACTCTCGCCGGTCGGCAGCTGGGGAACTCCCGTGTCGATCTCCGTTTTGCGGCGATCGGCCCAGTAGGCGGCCCTGAGCTGGCCGCTGTTGCCGAGGTTGGCACCGAGATCGACGTGGCCGATAAGATCGTTGAAGAAGTATTGCGCTACGCGCTCGTAGTCGTTGTAGACGTACTCGAGGGATCGGGAGGCGGCCACGGCGGGTTCAACGAAGAAGGTCTGGCTCACGTTGAGCGGCTGGTAGAGGCTGCTCGCGGCGAGCGACGTCGTGCCGATCTCGAGCTCATTGCGCCACTGGCCACCGTAGACGTTGAGCCAGCGTCGCACGTACTGCCCGTCCAGCTCAAAGAGCAGCACCCCGCCGCCCGCGGCATACAGGCCGCCGCCGAGCCGCAGGTAATCGGGGCCGTATTGTTTCTCCGTCGGACGCCATACCAGTTCGGGATTGTTCGGGTCACCGCTCAGCTGGTACTCGACTCCTTGCAGGTCATCGAGCGCGGCAAGCCGTGCGGCATCGCGACTGATCGCCGCGATGTCCACGGTGTCGCCCGCACGGACATTCGTTACGTTCCGCAGGTACTGCGGATTGACATACTTGAGCCCCTCGAAACGGACGTCGGCGATCCGGATCTCGATGTGCTGGCTCACCGTCACGCGACGGCGCCAGGCAAGGTACTCGTCCTGGGAGACGGACAGCGCCGCCAGACGCGCTGCCACGGCCCGCGCCGCCTTCTCGCCCTGCGGTATGGTCTCCGCGGTGCGCTCGAAGTCTGAAGAGCCGATGTCTCCCGAGTCGACGTCGATGCGCACGTCGCGGGCCGTGAGCGTTTGTAGCTGCAGCCGCTCGTTTTCCTCCATCGTGATGTCGGTGCTGCGCCACACCAGGCTCGCGCCCGTGATCAGCTGTTGGCGCGTTACGGTCGGCTTGACGAGATTTACGGCGATGACGATGTCCGCGCACGTGTCGCGCACCACGTCGATCGGCAGGTTGCGGACGATGTAACCGTCCGAGAGCACGTATTGATCGGTAATGACGGGCGGGAAAGCGCCGGGTATCGCCATGCTCGCCCGCATGGCGGTGGCAATGTCACCATGATCGAGCACCACCATTTTCCCGCTCAGCATGTCGGTGGCGACGGCACGGTAGGGAATCGGCAGCTTGTCGAAGTCTGACACGGAGCGCGCCTTCGCGACGTAAGTGCGCAGCACGTCCTCGATGCGGCTCGAGGCGATCAACCCCCCGGGCGTGACGATCTTGCCGCCCTTCAGGCCGAACTCGAGTGACCCGCTGGCGTCGTCGAAGCGCTTCTGCTCCGCAGGTTGCAGCGGCCGGCTGCCGACACCGCCCACGGCTGATTTCCAGTCGACCGCCCTGATGAAACGCTCGATCTCGCTCGCCGACAACCCCGAGGCGTACCCGCCTCCGACCAGCGCGCCCATGCTCGTCCCCGCGATGCAGTCAACGGGCACGTGCAGCTCCTCGAGTACCTTGAGCACGCCGATGTGAGCGCCCCCGCGCGCCCCGCCGCCCGCGAGCGCGAGCCCCACCCGGGGGCGCTTCGCAGTCGCCGTCGCAGCCCCGGTACCCTGCGTCGCAGCCCCGGCAGCCTGCGCCGCAGCCCCGGTAGCCTGCGCCGCAGCCCCGGTACCCTGCGCCGCAGCCGGGGTACCCTGCGCCGCGGCACCGGAAGCGACCAGCGCGGCGAGGCACGTCAACAGCCCCAGGTGTGCCGCTGCAGCCAGCGGAGTGAACAGTGGACGCAACATTCCCCCTTGGTTCGACGACTGACCCACCGGTGTCCCGATACCGGCCGCGCACGTCGCGTCGGGCCAGCGCGCCACCGGGCTGTTACGTTGTGCAGGAGGCGCTTCGGCCGCTATGCCGATAATCTATCGTCCCGCTGCACCTTGAGGCTACTACCCCATGCCGGCGAGGATCAGGAGGACGGCGCAAGTGATCGCCCTGGTGCTGCTCGGCGTGCTGATGCTCGGCATGAGCGCGTGGGGCGTGCTGGCGCTCGTCTACTGGGACCATGCAAGCGAGCCGCTACGCCACGGACTCGCCGTGGCATACGCTGCTCTCGCACTGCTTCTCATTGCCGTCTTCGCGGTGCGTCGTCCGCGCCGGCAGGCATTCGCCGCATTCGTGGCGCTGTTCGCGCTGCTGCTGGCCTGCTGGAGCGCGATCGAGCCCTCCAATCACCGCGACTGGGAGCCGGAGAATGCAGTCCTCGCCTACGCCTCGGTCGACGGTGACCGCGTCACGCTGCACAACATCCGCAACTTCGACTACCGCAGCGAGACCGACTTCACACCCGCCTACTACGATCGGACCTTCGACCTGCGCCAGCTCGACGCCGTCGACCTGTTCGCCTCCTACTGGGCGGGCCCGACGATCGCGCACGTGTTCCTGAGCTTCGGGTTCGCCGACGGTAGTCATG
>Ga0335076_10006470_pt1 | contig 11822 bp, 14 predicted proteins | sample Lox_Sample_25_FD_206717 | JGI IMG/M metagenome (GOLD analysis project Ga0335076, IMG submission 206717) | Soil microbial communities from Loxahatchee National Wildlife Refuge, Florida, United States - Lox_Sample_2.5 | ecosystem: Environmental > Terrestrial > Soil > Wetlands | place: USA... | reverse complement strand
GACGCTGAGCGCCATCATGTCTTCGCGGCACGCTCAGGAGCAGCCGCCAAAATTGCGGATGCCACTCGGACTGGTGATGGTATCCCGCGGCGACTTGACTTCCGAGCAATTGCGGGTTGTGCTCGACGAACAGCAGAAGAGTGGCACCAATATCGGTGACGTTGCGCAACAGCTGGGGTTTGCGACCCAGGAACAAGTGACCGCGGCTGTGGCTGCGCAATGGTCGTGTGGAGTTTTTCCCTTGCGAGATCGTCTATTGGCGCCGTCGGTCCATGTTCCCCGTCGTCTGCTCGAGGTCTATGGGATGTTGCCGGTGCATTACGTCGAGACTGGGCGCAGGCTGATGGTAGGTTTCGTCACGCGCGTGCAGTATCACATTCTGCACACCATCGAACACATTACTTCGTGCGTGGCTACGCCATGTTTCATCACCGCCCGCGAGTATGACCAGCACTTGCATTCTGCCACGTTTGGCGAGCGCGAGAATGAGATTGTCTTTGACCGGGTCAACGGCACGGTTGAAATGGCCAAGCTGGCACGCAACTATGTCAACCAGATCGCCGCCCACAAGGCTCGCTTCGGCATCTGCCGGGACTACCTGTGGATGAGGATCTGGGGCAGCCAAAATGAGATGGATCTGCTCTTCCACCTGCAACCGGAGTAGGACTAAAGCCGCGACCGTTTTCTGCCGATTAACTAGCCCGGAGCGAATCGGTGGCAAACAGGACAAAAAGCGACTCTCAACTCACACTCTGCGAACGCGAACAGTTCTTCTCGAAAGCAATGCCCGTCTCCGCGGAAGCGGCCGGGCGTTTGCGAGCGCTGCTGTCTCAGCCCATCCTGAACCTGCAGGCCGTCACCGAGGCCATTCAGAGTGATCTCGAACTAACGCTGCGGCTCTTCCAGTTTGCCGCACAGCGGCCCGCTACTGTGCCCTGTAGCGCGGTCGATATCAGTGAGATCGTGGTTCACCTCGGACGGCAAAATCTCAGAGCCATGATTTGTGCAAGTCAATCCAGCAAACCCTGCATTTTTTCGGGAGCCTGCTAAGAGGGCGGCTTAAACATCGTCGCAGGTTAGAAATCCTGATCTGCCGCTCGAGAAAGTCCCTCGAGCGAGCACCTGGCTAATCTGCTTCTCATCCTGCCAATCCTCGCACAACCATTCTTCAATCACTTAGGTCGCGCGTCTCCGCCGCCTAGTGGCCTTGCTCGTGCTTCCTATGGTTGGGGGAGATTCCATGGACAGCGGCTTCTACGCGGCTTGCACGGCATTCCTGGCTCGCAGCCAGGCTCTGGATATGGTGGCAAACAATCTTGCCAATACCAATACTCCTGGTTACCGCGCCGGACACAATGTGTTTCGCTCGCTCCTCGCCACGTCGTCGCCGTTCCCCATCTCCAATCTGAATTACGCGGTCAATAACTACTCTGTCTTGGGCAGCAGCGAAATTGATCTGTCGCAAGGCAACCTGGAGAAAACCGGGAACGACCTGGATCTCGGGATTCAGGGATCGGGTTTCTTTGTCGTGCAGACCGCCAGCGGTAAGGTTTTCACCCGCAATGGCAGCTTTCACGTTTCCGGCAAGGGCCAGTTAGTGACCACGGCCGGTGATGCGGTCCTCGGAGACAACAATAAGCCGATTCCGGTTGTAGGAGCTCCTGTTTCTGTCAGCCCCGATGGAACGATTTCAGTCAACGGCGCGCTGGCGGGGAAACTCAAAATCGTCGACTTCCCTCCAGGTACGCACTTTGAGAGTATCGGCAATACTTACTACTCGGCGCCTGAAAGCAGCGCCATCCCTGCCTCGCAGGCAAGCATAGTGCAGGGTACGCTCGAGAACTCGAATGTGAACCCGATGGCCAGCGCGGTCGAACTGGTCACGGTGCAGCGCTACGCCGAACTCATGCAGCGGGCTTTGTCGATGTTCCAGACTGACATGAACCAGGTTGCAGCCCAGGAATTACCCAGAGTCACCAACAACGGCTAAAGGAGCCCGATCATCATGCTTCGTGCACTCTATACAGCAGCGAGCGGAATGTCCGCGCAACAACTGAATCTGGACACCATCGCCAATAATCTTTCGAACTCCAGCACTGCCGGCTTCTACGCGCGCCGCGTACAGTTCTCCGACTTGGTTTATCAGAACGTGATCATGCCGGGCGCTGCGGCCACACAGCAAACCACGGTTGCAGCCGGCTTGCAGGTAGGATTGGGCACTATGCCCGCCGCTTCGGAGGTCGTGCAGACGCAGGGCAACTTCAGTTCTACCGGAAATCCGCTGGATCTGGCGATTCAGGGTCTGGGCTTTTTCCAGGTAACTCTTCCGGACGGGTCCATTGCATACACCCGGTCAGGCTCGTTTCACCTCGACGCCCAGGGCAACATCGTTACCGCCAACGGAACCCCGCTGCAGCCGAACATCACGATTCCGGCGAATGCTACTTCGATCACAGTCGGCTCCGATGGAACCGTATCGGTCACCGAATCCGGACAAACCGCGGCGCAGCAAGTGGGCAGCATTCAGCTGGCGATGTTTCCGAATCCCGGCGGGTTGAACAGCGTTGGCACGAATTTGTACTTAGCGACTACAGCTTCGGGCGATCCGATCGTGGGTGCCCCGGGAGCCGCCGAAGGCCTGGGAACGATCCAGCAAGGAATGCTGGAGCAGTCCAACGTGGATGTCGTGCAGGAGTTCGTCAACATGATCGTGGCGCAACGTTCCTATGAATCGAACGCCCGGGTGGTCACTTCAGCGGATCAGATGTTGCAGGACCTTACCAATATCGGCCACTAACGCCATGTTGATGCCGAAGCTAGCTCGTCTCAATAAACTCGCCGGATTGATCCTGCTGTTTCTGCCGCTGGCTGCGACGGCGGGCCAGTCCACTCCTCGCTTCGCCATTTCCACCCAGCAGATCGTCGATGCCATGGCTACAGCGGGCCTGACGGCAAACCTTACCCAAATCGAGTTTCTCTCAGATGTGAGTGCCAATTCAGACCATGCCGCAATCCAGGTAGTCAGCATGGCTCGCCGCGGCGCCGGCACTGCAATCGTGAAGCTGCGCTGCCGTGACAATCAGGAGTGCCTGCCTTTCTATGTGCTGATACGTGGCTTCAAGAACACACCAAGAATCCAGCTGGCCGGCGATCGGCAACCAGTGCTTGAAACTGCCACGCTCTCCCAGATGATCCGGGGCGGCGATCGCGCAACCCTGATTCTGGAAAATGCCGACTACCGCATCAGCATGCCGGTGGTCTGCCTGCAGGACGGGGCGCGCGGCCAGAAGATCCGTGTGGCCAGCAGAGATCATCGGAGATTTTTCGAAGGAGAAGTGATTGGCACCGGCATGTTGAAAGGCAGACTCTAGGAAATGAAGATCATGACATACCTGGCAACTCGACCAAGAGTGGCGCTGTGGGCAGCCGCGCTGATGCTGGCGGCCACGCCATCCGGAATGGCCGACGCCACTCCCAAGCAGGACTCTCAGCAAATACGGGCTGATTACGTGGCCCGCATGCAGAAACAGATGCCGGCGCATCAGGAGATCGGCACGCTGGGCAGCTTGTATCTGCCGAACGGCGCCCTCACCGATATGGTGGCGGATTACAAAGCTCGGCACGTCGATGATGTGGTCACTCTGGTCGTCTTTGAAAACACGACGGCACAATCCACCGGGGACGTAGCTACATCCCGAGCCACCACAACCAGCGCAGCCATTACTGCCTTGCCCGGAAAACTGAAGACGGGCGGCGTCAGCCCGCTGTTTGGCGCAAATTCTTCCAACCAGCTCGCCGGAAAAGGCGAAACGTCCGCGGGTTCCAATGTCACTACCACGCTTTCGGCCCGCGTAATCGCCCTGCTATTGAATGGCGATATGGTAGTGGAGGCCGAGCGCCGGGTGGACATCAACAGCCAGCATGAAACCATGGTGGTTCGCGGCGTCTTACGCCCGGGTGATGTCGGACCCAACAACACCGCTCCTTCCACGGCGTTGGCAAATCTGGAAATTGAGTTGAAGGGCAAGGGCGTGGTTTCGGATTCCATCCGGCGGCCCAATCCCGTGCTTCGAACCTTGCTCTGGCTGGTGGGTTTCTAATGCCCAGGACTCTGCAATTGTTTCAACAAGGACGAATCCGCTCATTGATACCGAGCTTCTTACCCCTTTTATTGGCCTACGTGCTGCTCTCGGCAGCGCAGGCTGAGGAGACTCGTCAAGTAATGATTCGCGATATCACCACGGTCGAAGGCATAAGGGAAAATCCTCTGATCGGTTACGGAGTAGTGGTGGGTCTGAAGCGAACCGGAGACAGCCAGCAGACTCTATTCACCACGCAGACACTGGCCAACGTGCTGCAGAGATTGGGCGTGCAAATTCCCGCAGCTCAGGTCCAGGTGAGAAATATCGCAGCCGTCATGGTGACGGCCGAACTTCCGCCATTCTCCCGCCCCGGAACAACGGTCGACGTGACGGTTTCGTCAGTCGGCGATGCCAAGAGCCTGGAAGGCGGCGTTCTCCTGCTTACTTCGCTTCATGCCGCCGACGGGCTGGTGTATGCGGAGGCCCAAGGACCGCTCACCCTGGGTGGTTACACGGTCGGCGGTAACGGAAATGCGAAGGAAGTGAATCACGTGACGGTGGGCCGGGTGCCGGCCGGAGGCGTAGTCGAACGCGATGCATCGATCGATCTCAGCCGTCTCAAAGTTCTGTCGTTGTCGCTGCGTGAACCCGATTTCACGGCGGCGCGGGACGTTGCCGGCGCCATCAACCATCAGTTCGGCAAGGATCTGGCAGCTGCACTCGACAGCCGGCAGATCGATATCAATATTGCGGAAACCGGCGCGCCATCGGTCCCTGCGCTTATCTCGCAAGTGCAGAATCTGAGCGTTTCGATTCATCCTCCCGCCAAAGTAGTTATGAACGAGCGCACCGGCACCATCGTGATGGGTGGTGACGTGAAGCTCTCGCCGGTATCGGTGCTGCACGGCGACCTTACGGTTGAGGTATCGACAACATTCGCCGTCTCGCAACCTGCGCCCTTTTCGAAGCAAGGTGAGACCGTCGTGGTGCCGGAAACCGATCTAAAGGCCCACGAAGGCCCTGCCAAGTCCATTGAACTGAAAGAAGGGGCGAGTGTCGAGGAGTTGATTAACGGGCTGCATGCCATGGGCGCCAGCGCACGGGATATCGTCGCCATCCTGCAAGCCATCAAGGCTGCCGGAGGATTGCAGGCAGAGTTGGAGGTTTTGTAACCATGAGCGACTTGCGCATTGCGTCACCACTCGCCAGCAACCCCAGCCTGAACCAGGTCGAGGGTGGACAGGCAATTCGAGCCCTACGCGGAGCCCAGTCTCACGCCAGCAGCCCGGCGAAAATCGATAAGGCGGCACACGATTTCGAGAGCATCCTGGTGGGAGAGTGGCTCAATCAGGCGGAGAAATCCTTCGCTACCGTACCCGGAACCGACCCCGATGCGCAGAATGACTCGGGTCACGACCAGTTCCAAAGCCTGGCCTGCCAGTCTCTGGCCCAGGGCCTGAGCAAGGCAGGGGGGTTCGGAATTGCCGCGATGATCAGCAAGCAGTTGCTGGCCAGCCAAGCGAACCACGAAGCGCAGGCAGGTCAAGCACATACAGATGATTCTGGCACCAAAGTGGCGGGCCGTAAGTGACACAAAATACGATAGTTGTTAGAGATTACAAAGCGACGGGAGAGTGGCTAAAGTTCTGGTCCCTTAGTGCCGATTAGAACAAATCGTTAGAGAACCGTGAGGACTCAATTATGAGAATCGGACTGAACCCACTCGACCCCCAAAGGGTATCCACCGAGCAGACGGCATCGGCGGCGGCATCGCGCCAGGCCGGCAAAACCTCGGGCGAGGACGCCGATGCTTTTTCGAGCGACACCGTCAGCCTCAGCGCGCTGGCAAATCGTGCATTACAGGCACCCGAGGTCCGGCAGGAAAAAGTCGCCAGCTTGCAGCAAAGCATCGCCACCGGACAGTACCGGCTGGATGCGCAAAGCATTGCCGCTGCCATGTTGAACCAGTAAGCACACGAGAAAGAAAAAAAGAAGATGAGCACGAAGAGCCACGGGGCCGGGGCCGAAGCGAGCAAGCATCTGGCTCGTCTGCGCGCTCTCTCGCGGCAGCTCACGCGGGCCATTTCTGCGATCGAAAACAACGATCTGGCGGAGCTGCAGAACAGCGTGGCCTCCCAGGAGTTGCTGTGTTGCGAACTGACTGGTGCGCCATGGCCAGGTTCGCCACAGGCAACCGAACTTTCTCTGACTGACGAAATTCGCGACGCCCAGATGGAGCTGGCGCAGCAGAATCGGATCTATGCGCGGGTTTTGAAGCAGGCGCAGCGCTCAACCGCTTTGATGATGGCGCTCTATCGCAGCTTCGAGCAGGGCTATGGCAAAGATGCCCCGCCGGCCGCGCAGAACCAAACGCTCTCTTGTGAGGCTTAAGACGAATGGGCTCGTTGATGGCATCGATGTGGATCGCGGCACAAGCCCTGGATGTAGACCAGGGTGCGCTCGATGCCACCAGTAACAACATCGCCAACGCCAATACACCCGGGTACAGCCGCGAAGTCGTGGATCTGTCGGAACAGACTCCGGTCGTGAAGGCGGGCATAACCTACGGATCGGGCGTGGCTCTGGAGAAAATCCAGAGTATCCGGGATCAGGTCCTTACTCTGCAAATTGCGCAGCAGACGTCCCAACAGAGTAATTCGCAAGCTCAGATCAACGCCCTGCAGCAGGTCCAGGCCATGTTCTCCGATCCCAACCAGGGGATTGGCGCGAACCTCTCGGCCTTTTTTTCCAGCATCAGTCAGCTCTCCACCAATCCAACCGATGGAGCACAGCGGCAGGCGGTGATTACCGCAGCGCAGAATCTGGCCAGTTCATTCAATCAGACTTCCCAGAATCTGACCGGTGTGCAGCAGAATCTGAATCAGTCGGTTTCTTCTACCGTAAGCCAGATCAACAGCCTGACCCAGCAAATCGCGCAGATCAATGCGCAGGTGGGACAGATGCAGCAGCTGGGGCAGGATCCCGGAAGCCTCATGGATCAGGAGAACCAGCTGATTAACCAACTTTCCCAGTTGACCAATGTTAACGAGATCCAAACCGAACATGGATTGACGCTCACTACGGGGAACGGAGCGGCGCTGGTGGTCGGCAATCAGAGCTTCGCGCTTCAGACCCAGACCAACTCCACCACGGGAATGGAAGACGTATTTTCCCAGGGGCAGGACATCACCAGCAGCATCTCCAGCGGGACTCTCGGGGGAACGGTCCAGGTACGCGATCAGGATATTCCCGGCTTGCTCAGCCAACTCGATACGCTTGCCAGCCAGTTCGCCACCAGTTTCAACACGGCGCAGGCAGCTGGCTTCGACGCCAATGGGAATGCGGGAAAAGCTCTGTTCTCAGTGACCGCAGGACCGGGCGCGGCTGCCAGCTTTGGCCTGGCGACCACCGATCCTAGTGCGATCGCTGCGAGTTCGGATGGTACAGCCGGCAGCAATGGCAACATTGCGAACCTGATGGCCGTACAAACCAACTCGCTGCCTTCCGGCGTGACCCCTACCGTCGCCTACGCGAATATGGTGGCGCAAAGCGGCAACCTGGCCGCACAGGCACAGGCGGAGAACGCGGCCAGCACCACCAATGTAAACCAGTTGAGCAATCAACTGGGTTCGATTTCCGGAGTCTCCATTAACGAAGAGACTACGAATCTGCTGAATTTCCAGAATGCATTCTCGGCCGCGGCCCGGGTAGTGACAACCGTCGATCAGTTGACCACGGACGTCCTCAATATGGGCTCTGGCGTGAACCCGGTGGCATAAACTTATGCGAGTCAATCCCAACTTCACTCCCGAAATTCTCACTGAGCTCTATATTTCACAGAGCCAGGAGCAGACCACGCTCGAGCAGATGTCCACCGGCCACCTGATCAATATGCCCTCAGACAATCCGGCGGGCGCGGCCACGCTGGTGGAGAATATGGCGCAGCAGAATTCCACCGATCAATTTGTACAGAATACAAACACGGTCGAAGGTTTGCTGCAAACGGCGGATTCAACGCTCAGCTCACTGGTGGAAGCACTCAACCAGGCCATTTCGCTCGGAGTGCAGGGCGGGAGCAGCACGGCCGGCCAACAGAACCAGCAGCAGATTGCGCAGCAGGTACAGGGAATTCAGGCCCAGGTCCTGCAGCTGGCCAACACCTCCTACGAGGGCAACTACATTTTCGCCGGCACCGACACCACCACAGTTCCATTCACCGCGAACTCCTCGGCCCCAGACGGGGTCACCTATAACGGGAACAACAATACCAACACAGTCGAGATCGCCGAAGGCAGGACCGTACCGATCAATGTTCCCGGATCGCAGATCTTCCAAGGATCCGGTGGCGACGTAATGGGATCATTGCAGCAACTTGTCACTGCCCTGCAAAGCGGCAATATCACCAGCATCGACAACGCCACCACCCAGCTGGGCACCGCGCTAAACTACGTTTCGCAGCAGCGCGTGTTCTACGGCAACGTGATGGACCAGCTCACTTCGAACCAGAGTGTCCTGCAGCAAGAGCAGGTCAACCTGCAGTCGCAACAAAACTCCGTGGATGGGGTAAACATGGCGCAGGCCGCAACCAATCTGTCGCAGGAACAGGTCACGCAGAACGCCACCCTGGCCGCGCTCGCCAAAGTCATTCCCGTCACCCTCTTGAACTATTTGTAATAGCGCGCAAGGAGATGGTCTTCCGCGACTCCGATCGCCGGAGTTGTCTAGGATTTTTCTGCCTGGATGTTTTGGAGAATCAGGCAGTCCAGTCGCTGCCTGCTGCCCGTGGTTCTTCGGTTGCGGCGGGCGGCTGCGCGGGTGCGTTTCCCGCAGCCGAACCGGCGCTGGAGGTGATATTCGGTGTATCGACCTGTTGCCACGCCTGGCGTACATCCAGCAGGAGCCCGATCTGGGAAACCAGTATGGCTGGATCAGCTTTGATATGTGCTTTCATCATGGCAACACGGACGGTGGAATAGAAGCGGGAAAAGTTAATGGCCGCCTGCCCACCCTTCTCCATGTCGAGGGAGCCTTCCAACTGGGCCAACACCAGGAACCCATGTTTAAGCTCGGCCGAGCGGGCTTCTATGTCCCGGCTCTCGAGCGCAGCAATGGCGCGCTTCAGGTCGTTAATTAACTGGTCGAGCAGAATGATGACAAGTCCCACCGGTGATGCATTCTGCACTGCCGCTTGTAAATATGCCAGTTCAGTCTGATTACGTTTCATTACCCACCGCTGCTCGAATTGTTAGTGGTGGAAAGGCCCAGTTCGGCGTTGAGCTGTTGTTCTTCAATCGGAAGCTGCTGTAATGCAACGTCGGCCTGGTCGTACTCGTTGGTGAGCAAGGTAGCCTGGTTGTTAAGATACGTTTGGAAGTCGTTGATCTGGTTTTGCAGATCGGTGTTCTCGCTGCTGATACTTTGCAGGTCTACGGTAAACGCGCCGCTCACTGGATCGTTGATGGTGTCGAGCTGGTTCGTCAGCGTCGCTGCGAACCCATTGGAGGCCGTTCCCTGGAAAAAGTTTTGCACGGCGCTGAAGTTGTTCTGGACGGCGTTGTTGAGAGTCGAAGTATCCAGAGTAAGAGTACCGTCATTGTTCATGGTGATGCCGAGGTCCGCAAGGGTCGAAACGCCGCTCCCGCCGCTTGAGTAACTGCCAACTGACAACATTTGGCTCTGCAGCATGGCCAGCATCGGGTCACCCCCCAGCGGCCCCTCTGCCCCATTGGAACCTACGGTGTATTCCTGGTTCACCTCGCCGATCACCGTGTTGTAAGCATTCACGAAGTTGGTTACAGCGGTAGAGATCTGACCCGAATTAGGGGCAATCGAGACATTCACTTCGGTTGTCGGCGAAGCGCTTAGCAGATTGAAGGTCACGCCAGTGACCGCGCCCGTCACGGTGTTCGAGGCACTGTCGATGGGGATTCCATCCACCGTAAGGGACGCGTCTACTCCCTTCACTGCTTGGGTAAAGTTCAATCCGGTCGCGTTACTAACGGTGAAATTGGCGGCCGCTCCAGAGCTGTTGCTCACGATTGCCAACCGCGATCCCGCGGAGTCGTTGACCACGCTTGCCGTGACCCCGGCACCCAAACCGTTAATGTAGGTGGCCAGGTCACCCAGCGTGTCCCCGGTGGTCCCGGTGCCGGTGTTGATGGTGACGGGCGCATTTGATCCCACGGTCAGCGTGAAGCTGCCTGTCGGCAAAGCGGCGCTGCCACTAGTCTCCTCGTTCGAGTACCAGGACGCGGTCGAGGCCAGATTGTTCACCACGACGACGTGGTTTCCTGCCACCGTGCCGGCCTCGGCCGAGGCCGTGACTATGCTGGAATTCGAGGACGCGGTGCTCATGGAGGTGAGCGCACCCGCCGGCTGCCCCAACGCGTTCAGAGCTGTTTGCAGGGAGGTAATGTCGCTTTCGATCTGACTGATGTCGCTGGATTGGGTTTGCAGCAACGATTGTTGCTGCTCCATTTGGGTAAGCGGACCTGACATGGCGGCAATCGCTTGAGCCACCGCCCCTTGCACGTTAATTCCCGACGAGGACGAACCGAGAGCAGACAACAGAGAGCTGAGATCGATACCTGACGTACCCATGAGTTCTACGCGCTCCTTGTAAACGGCCCCTCAGTCGTGCTCGAAAACGAAGGGTGGGACCGGTTAGTCCCACCCATTCCGGACATGACTATTGGAGCAGCTTCAACACTGACTGCTGCATCTGGTTCGACTGTTGCAGGGCGGCGATACCAGTCTGCTGCAGGATGCTGAACTTGGACAGGTTGGAAGTCTCTGTCCCCATATTGGCGTCCATGATCCCGCTCTCTGCGCTCTGCAGATTGGTGATCTGGACTCCCATAACGTTACTGGCAGACGACAGCTGGTTGGAGCTGGCGCCCAGGGTGCCACGCAGAGCAGCAACGTCTGCGATTGCGCTGTTGATGTCCTTCAGCGCAGAAGTGGCGGCGGCTTCGGTGGTCAGAGCGTCAGCCGTCAGCGAAACGCCATTGAGGTGACCAGCATCCACGGTTACCATTCCGACCGTCACGGTGGTGGTACCCGCGCTGGAGGAATCGCTCATGAAAATGGTGAGCGTGCTGGCCGCGAAGATGGCCTGGCCGTTGTACGTGGTGTTGGCACCGATGTCAGTGATTTCGTTCTTGATGGAGGTGAACTGAGCATCCAAGGCAGTGCGCTGAGAGTCGCTGACCGTGCCGGTCGCGGCTTCAGTCGCCAGGCTGACAGCTGTGTTCAACAGGGTTGTGATCTGCGACAGGGCGCCATCAGCGACCTGCAGCATACCGACACCGTCCGTAGCGTTGCGGGCGGACTGTGTCAAAGCGGTGACGTTGGCCTCCAAGCCATTGGCGATCGCCAGGCCTGCGGGGTCATCCGCACCGGTGTTAATGCGCTGCCCAGTGGAAAGAGCCTGCAGAGTCTTATTCAAAGACATCTGCGTTGTGCTCAACGAATTCTGCGCTTCCAGGGCCGAAATGTTGTTCAGGATACTGAGTGCACCCATTTGTGAATCTCCTTTTTCGATCCCGCCTGCCTAGAATTTCGGGCCCCAGATTGAGACTCGCTTGTTCGAGCAGGAGGTTGTTTTTTTGTCGGGGTACTTATCGGCACTTCAGTCCTCAGCTCCCTAGTCACGGAAGTAATCTGTCTGGTGTTACCCTCAAATTCGACACGGAAAGGGAGGAACTGAATCACCCACTTTCCGGACGGATCTCTCATCTC
>Ga0335076_10006469_pt1 | contig 11822 bp, 12 predicted proteins | sample Lox_Sample_25_FD_206717 | JGI IMG/M metagenome (GOLD analysis project Ga0335076, IMG submission 206717) | Soil microbial communities from Loxahatchee National Wildlife Refuge, Florida, United States - Lox_Sample_2.5 | ecosystem: Environmental > Terrestrial > Soil > Wetlands | place: USA... | reverse complement strand
TGCTTGCTGGATCTCGACTTATTCGCTAGTCTCTGGTTCGGCTCAACAACATTCAATATGCCCTGCGAAAGCTTGATGCTCTGCAGAATTCAATCGATGTCGACAAATTTGCGGCAATCATGGAACGCGAGGCCGGAAAATCGAGTGAAAAACGTAATGAAAAGCAGAACTTTATATTCACGATCAAGATCGTGTCTGCGGAAGATCTGAAACCGTGTGATGTTAACGGCCTGAGTGACCCGTACGTCGTTTTGAGTGATGAGCACGGACGACGGATTGCGAAAACGCGTACGATATGGGGTGACTTGAATCCTAGATGGGATGAGACGTTTGACGTAGCAACGACGGGATCATTATGGTTAGCTGCCACGGTGTGGGACAGAGATCGAATGGTCTCAAATCACGATCTCTGTGGACGTTGCTATGTCAAGCTAGATCCCGGCTTCTTTGGTGACTATTTGCCTAGGGTATGTCAGTCCTTTGCTTGTTCTGAACATTCAGGATCTGTGGCTCGATTTGGACACGCAGGGGAAGTTGCTGCTGCGAGTAAGTATGGAAGGAGAAAAGGACGATATCCAATTCTACTTTGGTCGCGGATTCCGAGCATTGAAGCGAGCAGAGAGCGACATGTCAAGGAAAGTTGTTGATACTGTATGAAGCTTGGCGAATTTTCGGCTGATTATACAGATGACTACGTATTCTCGTCACTGTCTTTCTACCTCTGTAATTCGCAAACTACTGTCAACACCTTCGACGCAGAGGATCACAAGTTGGCTAGGGAAGGCGTCCTTGACGAGCAGTGTGGCAAAGCCACCGAAGCAAGGATTGACCGATGGAGACATCGAAAAAGCGATCGACCCATTGATCGATTATTTCGACTCCAATTTTAGCACCTTGGACGAGAGTTTGAGTAAAGTGTCATCGGTTCTGCTCATGGGAAAATTGTGGAAGGCCGTATTGTCTATGTTTGAGGATCTCCTCCTTCCTCCATTGTCCGACAAACCTTCTCGAAAACAACAGTTGAGTGAACCGGAGGTGGACGTAATCTATAAATGGCTTGGGGTTTGTCCACTTGGCCACTAACTCTAACCATAGTTTCTGCGCAATTACTTTCACGCCGGCGGGGAAGGTGTCCCGATGGATGTGTTGACAAGTCTCAAATATAACGAAATATTGTCAGTCCGGTTTTTCTACGATGAAAGTACCGAACGTCTGATCAGGGAGTCGGCAAAGATCGCCGACCTGGCGTACGAACAGTACGAGCAACGAGCGGCCAAACCGATCCCGGTTGCATTTAGTCAACCAAAGAGCGTCCTCAAATATCGAAGCCTGGGGACGATCAAACTACACAAAGCGCGAAAAAGGGATGCAAAACAAAGGGATCCGAATGACGATGTGATTTTGAGGATTTTGAGGATGCGGCCTGGGGCCCAAAATTATCTGAAGGACCGGTTTAGGCAAAAGAATAGGCTGGCAGCGACGGCTGCTGCGGAGGGGGTTTTACGGGGACCTAGGCGCCAACAGGCATGACCGACGGTCATGCTTTTTCATTTTTGAGATTTCAAGTTGTTTGAGGGCCGTGCATTTGGGCATACAGTTTGGATGGTATTGAACATCATACCCCATGGGAGGTTATTCATTTTTTTGGTAGTAGGTATTTCGAAATTATATACAAATGTAATATGAACGCAGTCATGGTTCGAAGCTACGTCGTTTCTCTACTCATCATCACTCTCGAGCAGCTGTAACTCCCGTTCTTCGTCTTCGACGGATCTGGACTATTGGGATTAGATATTTCACGGAAGGAGAAAAGGGGAAGCACTCGCCACATGTTGCCGCCTTGTTCTTTCGACAGACCATTGTATGGCAACGTTCGCGGGGCGGCAACTTTTTTGGGTGCATTTTGGTATATCACATAACACACGCCGGCAAAGACAGTCCAAAATCCGAAGAACTGCAACAGGGCTGTTCTGGTGGAGACGTGGTCATGAACATCGGGACCGAAGATATTCAAGACTTCGTATTCCTCGGGGACCTAAGGAAAGTCCGTTAGCGGACGACGTCCAGGCAAATGCGATTATGCAGATGATGTTGGGGGGGATGATACGGGTTCTCCATAGTATCGTCTATTCTGAGGATCATCATAGGGGACCTCGGGATAGGGCGTGAGGTTCTGTGGATTGACGGGAGGGACTTTCCAATCGGGGATATCGGAGAAGCGAGCATCCAGCTCTTCTGGATCGGGAGGGAGATACGGATCAACGTAGACCTTCTCCTTGGGCTTCTCATCGGCATAGAACCGCTTGCACGTCACCTGCCGGCCGACTGGCGGCTCCTTTGGGATTGGGAGCGCGGGGGCTCGGAGGCGGTGCGGGTGTGGAAGGGCGAATTGGCGGCAGAGGAGGACGGATGACCGCCGTGTGGCCGACAGCATTGGCGGCGGCGAGGAAGACAAATCGCGGCCTCTCGAGGGATGGCGGCGACAACGCAAGAACAAGGGGAGGCGATGGGAGACGGGGACGGGGACGGGGATGGAGGCGGAGATGGAGATGGAGATGGAGATGGAGATGGAGACACACCGGGCGATGGAAGCGTGCGAGAAGCGACGGGAACTGTGTCCGCTGAGTCAGCAGCCGGCCGGCGGTGCGGTGGGGGGCATTTTGGGTGGAAAATTTCAATCTGCATCGGCACAAACCACGACATCCTCTCGCAACCGGCGCGCACGCCTGCTTCTCCGCCGATATCTCGCCCAGATCATCCGCTACGCTGTCCGCGACCACGGCATCCGCTCGCCCGCGTCGTGGCCTTCCAGATGACACTGCGCACGTCCGTGGCTGCCTGAATGTCACTGCAGAATCTGGAGTCGATGTCTCACGCCCACGCATTAAGCGGCGACCCTGCCCTGGCCGGGTCAGAACTCGTTCAAGCACATGCACACACATCGCCTGGCCCTGTCGCCCCGCCTATCGTGCACGAGAGAGACCTAGTGGCTGCTCCCGACACGGAGAACGCAAAATCTCTCCAGGTATCGCTGACAAAGCGGAGAAAGGTTACCGTCAACGGTTCTCCGCCATCATTTAGTCGGCGAGAAACTCGCTCGGGCGGCGTAATACCTCCTCCACCGCCTCAAAGAACGAGAGCGCCGCCAAAGAGGAAAACCTCAGATGAAAACAAGGCCTCTGCCAGAGCCATCCGTCAAAAACAGCTCCACGACACCTACGAACGCCACGACAACAAAGTGCGCGAGCTCTTTCATCTAACAAAGTTTGTCACTCTTGTTGATTATGACGCAAATGCCGCCAAAGAAGACGAAAGCGAAGTTTTCAAGGAGGTAAATGTCGCTTGTTTGGTTTTAGATTGCTGATTATCTCCAGTTCAAAGGACCCTTCGAACTATGGCAGAAGGCGGCTGATGCGAAATCTGGTGGACGGGTCCGTGCCACCAGGCATGCCATTAGTGCTCAGAAAGACGCCCTTGGTCTGGCATTCCAACAGCCTGCGGCTCAGAAACCGTCCCCGTTAACCGCTGTTTCAGGAAGACAGAAGAGATCCTCCCTCGGGGAATTATCTCCAATTGGATCTGTAAAAAGGGGACGGAAAAGTGTCGATCAGCCCGTGCAAAATGGTGTACACAAGCACAGACTATCCTCCCAGGTTGTAAACGATGAAATTGATCTCGCGACATTCCGATCACCTCGTTTTAAGCTAAAGTATCGCATGCCCGAACCCTTAATCACTCATCGATTCCACTTTCCCCTCGAAAAGCAGTTCAGTTCGCTGAATGACTATCTCGACTCGTTCATCCAACTCGAAGACCACGAAGACACAACCCTCGAAAAGGCTGAAGCAAAAGCTTTGCATGAGGCTTCCATCCGATATCGAATCGCGGTTGCCAAGGCTAAAGGCTGGCTCACGGGCGAGTCTAGTCCTAATGCGCCTCGCAAACAACCCGAACCTTCTCCTGTCCAGACGAGGCATGACATTATGCTGAAACATGTCGTCAACTTTTCCACTCTCATGGGTCAAGAACGGCGATCCAATATATCTCGAGCAAAGCGAATCGCTCTCATGGTTGCCCAGCATTTCAAGAAACTTGATGGAACCGATGAGAAGGAGATCAAGGCGGAAGAAAGGCGAATACGACGTCTTGCGAAACAAACTGCTCAAGAAGTTCGCAAGAAGTGGAAACTTGCCGAAAGGGTATTGCAATTTCTATTGCATCATTTTCTAATGACTAGGTTGTGAAGCAGAGAAGGGCCGCTCTCATGGCGGAGCATCAGCGCTTGCTCGGCAAACAGCATTTAAACCAGATCCTCGAACATTCAACTCAGCTCTTGGAAGCACGGCGAGTCGCTCGCGATTCCCCCTCGCTTGAACCTAGCACCCCTCGCGATACCGAATCTCTCTTGTTTTCCGAGGATGACGATTTTGACGCCAGTGAGACCATAGAACAAGAAGTCTCGTCAGATGCGGAAAGCGAGATGGAGGGTTCGGAATCTGAAGCTTATGAAGATTCTGAGGACGACAACGACGAGGCCGGAGATGCGGATCTGACGGTCGAAGAGTTGCGTGCAAAGTACGCCGAAATCTTGAACCAAACACCAAGTGCACCGCCCTCCATTATCCTCTATGCCTCTGACGGGGAAGACGAAGAAGAATCTGGCCGTCATAAAGTGGAAGACGACGAAGGCGAAGCAACCCCTCCTGTGGATGCTCCAATTTCCACTTTGGAACCTGAAGAAGCGGAAAAAATGGCGCAGGTCAACGGCGATTCAAATGGCATGCAGGTCCTTGAAGCTGGGCCGGAGGACGACAACTCGATCTTCGATGAGGACGAGGATGACAATCCAATAGACTCAGAAGAAGACGAAGTCGAAAGCGACGAGGATGAGGGCAGTGGTGAAGAGATTCCCTCTCTAGGAGCTCTTCTGAGCGGATGGTATAAAGATACAAAAGGGGCTTCTGTTTGTGACGAGGACGTCGAGATTGAATCGGTATACGACACAGCTTCGAGTGGTTCGGCAGAAGAGAAACCTGCAATTGACGTCACGACCCCTGAAGATGTCACGATGGAAGACGTTCCTTCCGAGGATGTTGAGGACAACGAGAAGGGCCTGCAAATCCATACAGCAATTCCGTTCTTACTGCGTGGCCAACTCCGAGAATATCAGCATCTTGGTCTGGACTGGCTCGCTTCTCTATACGACAATAATACGAATGGTATACTTGCTGATGAGATGGGTCTAGGGTATTTTCCATTCCTTCAAGACTTAATCTAATAATAGAAAAACAATCCAGACCATCGCACTCATTGCCCACCTTGCCACGGAAAAGCACGTCTGGGGACCGCATCTCGTCATCGTGCCCACCAGCGTCATTTTGAATTGGGAAATGGAATTCAAGAAATGGGCTCCCGGGTTTAAGATCCTCACGTATTACGGCGACGCCAAACAACGCGAGCAGAAGCGGAAAGGATGGAATAAGCAAGATACTTGGCACGTTTGCATCACGTCATATCAACTCGTTATCCACGATCAACAAATCTTTCGTCGAAAACGTTGGGAATACATGATTCTAGATGAGGCCCATAATATCAAGAACTTCCGATCCCAGCGATGGCAAACACTGCTAAATTTCAACGCAAACCATCGGCTCCTGTTGACTGGCACACCGCTGCAGAATAATCTCGTGGAATTATGGTCGCTACTGTACTTCCTCATGCCTCAAGGGATTTCGAGTTCCATGCCTGCGGGCTTTGCGAATTTGAAGGAATTTCAGGAATGGTTTGCAAATCCGGTCGACAAGATTATCCAGACGGGCGCACACATAGTAGATGATGAAGCAAGGAATACAGTGGCTAAACTACACGGCGTCCTTCGACCATATATCCTGCGTCGTTTGAAGCAAGATGTCGAGAAACAGATGCCAGCCAAGTACGAACATATCCTATACTGTCGACTGTCGAAACGGCAACGGTATCTCTACGATGACTTTATGTCCCGCGCGCAAACCAGAGAAACGCTGGCGTCCGGCAACTTTATGAGTATCATCAATTGCCTGATGCAACTACGGAAGGTTTGCAACCACCCTGATCTTTTCGAAACTCGGCCGATTGTCACCTCCTTCGCTATGTCACGTTCCTGCGTCACCGACTACAAAAAAACGGAATCGTTTATCCAGTCTAGTCTCCTCGCTAAAAGTCCGCTCGACTGCGTCGATTTACATACCCTCAACCTCCGATTCACTCATCATGAAAACATGTCGAGACAATACGCCGATGATATTTTGCATCTCAGCGCGTCGCCGACGATTGCAAGGGCATGTGATGAGTTGGAAGAGGCCGTCAAAGATGTCGTGGTTCCCGATTTCACGACATTGAAGGGACACTCCGCGTATAAGGACTATCGAACGAAGTTAAGCAGGTTGGATCGATTGCAGCATGTTGGTTACCTATCCGATTTGCGATGCGAGAGGAGGCCGGTATACGGTGTCGACATGTTTAGAATCTGTGAACGACTTCAGAAATCGGGCTCGAATCAAGTCCCTCCGGAGCCTCCCCGCAGCAGTGACGAATACCTGGACTCTTCAGACGTCATTTCAAACATGATAATGGACGTTCAACGCCGATTCCAGTCCCTCAGACCTTCAATCGACAAGTTTGCAGTAATAACTCCCGCGGTTTTCGCTCTAGATCTGCCGCACTTGATGTTCTCCACATTTCGCCCTGCTGACCTGAGGGAAATCAAAACGACATTCTCCGATCTCTCCTTTCCCGTCCGAACCCGCCTATCCATTGCCTTCCCCGACAAACGACTTTTACAATATGATTGCGGCAAACTGCAACGCCTCGACGTGCTATTACGCGAATTGATTGGTGGCGGACACCGGGCTCTTATCTTTACGCAGATGACCCGGGTCCTCGATATCCTCGAGATTTTCCTTAATTTCCATGGGTATCGATACCTTCGTCTCGATGGTGCCACGAAAATCGAGCAGCGCCAGATCATGACGGAACGATTCAATAGCGATCCGAAAATCTCTGTATTCATCTTATCTTCTCGATCAGGCGGCCTCGGCATCAATCTCACCGGTGCGGATTCGGTTATCTTCTACGACTCGGACTGGAATCCATGCATGGATAAACAGTGTCAAGATCGTTGTCATCGAATTGGACAAACACGGGACGTACACATTTATCGTTTCGTCTCAGAGTACACGATTGAGGAGAACATATTCAAAAAGGCGAATCAGAAACGGATGCTGGATAATGTCGTTATTACTGAAGGAAATTTTACGTCGGATTTCTTTAATAAGGTTGATTGGCGGGACATGTTGGGTGACGATATGGGGTTGCCGGACATTGTTCCGGAGCATACCGCGGGTGATCTGGGACATGGAGCCAAAGTTGAACAAGCTTTTGCGGCTGCGGAAGATGCAGAGGATGCCATTGCTGCGCAACGGGCGCAGAAAGAAATGGAATGCGATGCCGTGGAGTTTGCGGAGAACCCAACACCTGGCACTCCTGCCACTCCCGCAACGCCGGCCACTCCCGCAGGAGTAGCATCTGCGACTCCTGCCCCAGTCATAGTATCGGCCAGCGACCGGGAAGTGTCGATTTCAACGCAGGATGTCGTTGCGCAGACGCCAAGTCTCATTGAAATGGATGCGACGGAGGAAGAAGAAGAGCCTGGGTCAATTGATGATTGGATGATCAAGTTTATAGAACGAGAAAATTTGGATTTGGATGAAGTAAAGTAGGAATGCATTTGCGGTGGTTGATGAATCATATTGCATTGCATTGGCATGTTATCTCTATATCCCCATACTTGCAGAGGAAAGAATATGTACCATCAATATAGATTGCTGAATATATCCGGAGTTCTCTCAGTCATTCCGCAAATCATTTGAAATGCATACATTTTCTGATTCTAGTACTCAAATGCAATGACCTCCTTGCCTTAGATGCCAAACTACGTGACCCGACTTAAATCTAATGGAACAGTACTGCCAGTCCGCCGACCACTTTTATATTCCTTGACTATTGCTCTGTAAGGTCGCGGATTGGGCAACATTGACTCGTCTTTGAACTTCCATCGAGAATCATCAACTACCATTAGCAGTGAACAAACAGGAGAATGGTACTCTTTGTGATTGTAGGCTTGAGACTAAACGAAGCTTGTGCGGGCTGAGGTGAGATAGAATTGGTTTGTGGTGTCCAGCCAATGGGCGGAGCGGAGGGCGAATTGGTGGCTCCGAGACGAGAGGGAACCGAGAATGAGGGTAAGGGGGCCAATCCCGTAGTCTGAGGTGATGGTGTCCGATCTGGCAGGGAGGATAGTTGTGGTGCTGAAGAGACTGGCGGTGGAGGTGCCCTAGCTGATTGGGACGAGAGAGATTGGAAGACTTGGGGGAACGAAGGAGGTGATTGATATTGAGATGCGGAAACGGGAGGGGGAGGTGGCGGTGCAGGAGGGGGAGCAGTTGCGAGTTGAGGGCTTGCTCGCCGAGGAGGTGAAATAGATGGAGGAGCTGCGGAAGGCCGCGGGGGGATTCCATTCGATTGTAAAGGTGGAGGTGGTGGCGGGGGGGTTGGTACGGAGCGTCCCGGTGTAGACAAAGATGGTGGCGGAGTTGGAGCAGATGACGTCAAAGGTGTATTTCTCGTTAAGCTTGATGGTGGAGGGGGTAGCCCAGGTGGTGGAGGAGGGGCGCCGCTTGGAGAACTCAGGGAAGCGTTTGGTTTGCGCCCTGGGAATCCAGGGATCGGAGGAGGCCGTGCTGGGACGGGTGTAGGAGGGGGAGACTCATTCGCTCTGTTTGCGGCAGCTGTTATTCGCATATTTCCCATGCTTGAGGCTGGTCGAACCTGCTGGAGTGTTTGCTGGAGGGTCTCGGAGACACTACGGGGAACGCGGGGCGCTGCGCCTATCGGACGTCGGGGTCCCGACGTGGAAGGCGGGGGAGGAGGCGGAGGGGCTCTTCCAACGGGTGGTGGTACAGGCGGCTTTCCTGATCCTAGCATTGTCGTTGGTCGCTTGGGCATCTCTATCGAAGGGTTCGTCCACGGACGGGCAGGAACATCGATCGTCGAAGCAGGTCGTTCAGCTGGCTGATTAGGACAGGGAAAAGCTGTCTGTACCTCCGGTGTCTATGCCGCCCTTGGTGGCTCGCAGCTTGGGGATTCCCCCTGCAAATATGCCTCCTAGGCCGGGTGAAGGGCCCGTGGGAGGAGAAGCAGCAGCAGGTAAAGCAGATGGAGCATTGACACTCCCAGTGCTGTTGGCTCTTGCCCGTGACGGAGCAGGCGGACGCAGGCCCCCGGGAACAGGCGGGGCGCCTCCTATCGGAGCAGCACTACTACTGGCCGTCTTGCCTATGAGTCAGCGATGCACGAAGACGAAGACAAATACTGACGGTGGGGGCGCTGCGGTCGTTTGTGACGGCCTTCTTGAGTTGCGTTCCTTTCTGGATTTGGGAGAGAAGAGCACTACGGCCTGGCTGTGCAGCGGAGACTGGAGCTGCAGGGGGTGGCCCTGGAGCCGGCGGGGGAGGAGGTCCTCCGCGCAGCGTTGGTGGAGGGCCTGGGGGAGGAGGAGGCGGCGGTGCTGGCGGAGGAGGAGCCATCGTGTCGAGGCCGCTGAGCGGCGTGTCGGAAGATGATGGGCGCCAACCGGCGGCAACCAAATTAACCACACTTGAAACTTGGTAATTTACAAAGGTAGGCGGATTTGGCTCCTCACCTTCACTAATCCGATCGCAGTTGAACTGATCATAGGGCCGACTCGACTGGATCACATCTTTTTTTTTTTTTTTTTTTTTTTTTGTTACAAAAAATTGATATATATCTGTATCTCTGAACAATGGCTCTGTCCCACCTATCTACCACAACAAGGGACAATGACCTCTTCTCCGAAGACGACGACTTGTGCTCCCTCGCCGAAGATAAACGCTCTGCGTCCCAGGCTGAAATCCAGTCATCTAATGCCATCATGTCTCTGAGAAAGGACAATACCCAATTACGAGAGTCTCTCCTGATCCAGAGGACATACACGCAACTCGGGAACTTGATCTTTCGACTTCTTCAGGATTACTAAGATTCGCTCCTGGAGACGGATGCTACAGGACAAAACCAATACAAGTGGTTGATAAGATTTGAACCATATGAGTCATCTGACATCACTACACCTCCAGGGTGGAAACCGATGGAAGCTGTCGGCCAGAGACATCGAGATGAGGATAATTGTGTCCCATATGGACATCGTCACTGGTGTTTACACAGGTGGATAGTGGGACTCGTACTGTTTTATATAGGCTGATGTATCAGAGCATACGGAAAACAGCCCCTGGGCCCATCGCACCCCAAGAAATATTACTGCTATCTCAAGAACTTCATGAACAGGTTCACTACCTCGGAATTTGTCTTTGAAAACGACTAGTTCCGTCGATCGATACTCGCAAGCCTCAATAAGGAGTTGCGAAAGTATTCCTCTACCTCCTTCATCCTGTTGAACATAGAAGATGCTGGAAGAGTGACATAAGTGGATTGATAATTGTTAATGGAAGTGTCGCCTGGAAGGTTCTAGAAGGGTGATACAAAGTGGATTACTAATTGTTTTATACTATATGTTTTCATCAGATTTAGTATAAATAGACCTGCTAGATCTCATTTGGCAGAAGAGGAATTCAAGTATAAGCCATTCATTTAATACATCCCCCTCACCATCTCCACCACTCTTGTCGCTTCAACCATCCATTTTCCCATCCAACCTTGTGCCTCTCCTACGAAATCCCCCATGTAATCTCCCCTCCCAAACCAATCTCCCAAATGTTTACTTCTCCTTTTCTTTTCCTGATGGGGTAAAAAGACGATTAGCAAGATGTTTTCGACAATAGAGATGGACTGTTGGGAGCCCATAAGGCAGACTCCATAGAGGACATTGTCAAGATGGCGGAGGAGTATATGTTGAGAATTGAAGTTTTCAATTGAAGATTATTGAGCAGATGGAGATGTATGTTTTATGTAAGGGGCTGGAGAATGAGCAATGCAAGATGATTGAACAGATGGAGAAGTATGTTTTGAAGAGTAAAGTGTTGAAGGACGAACATTTAAAGATTATTTAGAAACATAGTCTGAACCCTCTTTTTTGAAGTGACTTGAGAGAAGCTGATATAGTAGGAGACGAGAATAAAAGGATGATAGAGGTGCTTTTCGACTGTTGCAACAAGTTCCCTTGTTCTGTTATAAAGATTACTCTGGAAGATAAGACTGAGGTTCAAATTCTGTTGTCTCTGAAAGACTATTTATCTCAGTCGGTTTGAGTATTAGGGGCTCCCATTGTACTTATAGTTGAGATAGAAGTTTGAATAACTACATGAGAAATGTCACAAGTTAAGGGGCTCTGGGCTCATGGCTCTCACTGCTCTCATGGCTCTCCACCACGTAACTCAAATATTTCAATTTAGACTAGTTTTACTTAGTGCGGCACCACTATCATCTGATCCTTAGTAATTAACTCTTCTACAGATAGGGAGGGTTTTTATTTTTCTAACGAGAAAGTTGGTTTAAGGTGGTGTCTAAGCCAATAAAGTCAAGTTAGAGAATGTCAAAATTAACTAAGCATGAAAACAAATTTCTGATAGAAAAACAAAGTATAACTATTATTAGTAGTTGATAGCTAATCGAGAAATGATTTTCTTAATGTAATAATCACTATTATAAATAATTTTAAATAATTATATTAAACAATTAAATATCATATTATATTTATTTAATTAACTTATATCAACAATAAGATTGAATTTACTAACGAAAATATATAAATG
>Ga0335076_10006468_pt1 | contig 11822 bp, 8 predicted proteins | sample Lox_Sample_25_FD_206717 | JGI IMG/M metagenome (GOLD analysis project Ga0335076, IMG submission 206717) | Soil microbial communities from Loxahatchee National Wildlife Refuge, Florida, United States - Lox_Sample_2.5 | ecosystem: Environmental > Terrestrial > Soil > Wetlands | place: USA: Florida... | reverse complement strand
GCCGTCCAGCGCGGCCGCCTCGTACAGGTCGGCCGGGATGCTCTGCAGCCCGGCGGTGAGGATGAGGAATGCGAACGGCCAGGTGCGCCAGATCTGCACGATGACCAGCGACCAGAAGCTGTCCGGGCCGATCAGCCAGAACGGCCGGGAACTCACCAGATGCAGGTCCAGCAGCAACTGGTTCAGCATGCCGGTGTCCCGCTGCAGCATGAAGTTCCAGGTGATCACCGAGGCGAAGACCGGCAGCGCGTACGGGATGAGGAACACGGTGCGCACCATGCCCCGGCCCCGGAAGGCCCGCTGGGTGAAGACCGCCCCGGCCATGCCGAACAGCCAGGACACAGCGAGCACGAGCACCGTGTAGGCCAGCGTGACGGTGAACGAGTGCAGCAGGGCCGAGCCGGTGGCCGAGGAGAAGTCCACCGCTATCGCGTAGTTGGACAGCCCGGCGAACGGGGCCGCGTGCCAGTTCCGCAGGAAGAACTCGGTGAGCTGCAGGAAGCTGATGGCCACCCCGGCCAGCATCGGGATGAGGTGAATCAGCAGTTCGAGGATGATCGCCGGGATCAGCAGCAGGTAGGGCAACCACCCGCGCCGCCACCGCCGGGTCTTCGGCGGCGGCGGCGCGGGGGCGGTGACACCTGAACCGGCCCGGAGGGTGTCAACCACGCAGGGTCAGCCCTGGATCTGCTGCTGCGCCTGGGTGAGCGCCTGGGCGATCATGCTGTCGGTGACCGTCTTGCCGGTGGCCGCGCTGGCGTACAGGTGGATGATGGCCGTGCCGACCGCGGTCTCGAACTGGCTCTCCGTGGCCACCGCCGGCATGGGCGCAGCCGTGCTGGTCAGGATGCTGCGGAAGGTGTGCACGTCCGGGGTGTTGAACGCCGGGTCGCTGTAGGCGGCCTGGACGGTGGGCAGTGAGCCATAGGTCTGGTTCAGGCTCTCCTGCTCCGGGGTGCTGGTCATGAACTTGACGAACTTCTCGGCGGCCGCGAGGTTCGGCGAGTCCTTGAAGATGGCGATGTTGATGCCCGCCACCATACTGGTCACCTTCTTGCCGCCGGCCGGCATCGGCGACGGGAGCGGCAGCGGCGCGACGCCGATGTCCGACGCCTTCATCCCCAGCTTGGCCAGCGACCCGGAGGCGGCCTGCCAGAACACCATGGCCGCCTTGCCGGTGGCGTAGTCGTTCAGCGCCTCAGTGCCCTTGGAGTACTGCGCGTCGCTCGGGTTGGCGATCTTGTCGGTCTGCATGAAATCGATCATCTGCTTGATCGCGGCCACGTTCTGCGGGGTGTCGAACGTGGGCTTGCCGGCCGCGTTGTAGAACGAGCCGCCCTGCTGCTCGCTCAGTTCGAAGGCCAGGTGGATGTTCTCCGGCACCTGGCCGGCCTCCAGGGTCAGCCCCCAGTGCCCGTTCCTGGTCAGCTTCTTGGCATCGGCCACGAACTGAGTCCAGGTCGCGGGCGGGCCGCTGATCCCGGCCGCCGCGAACTCGGCCTTGTTGTAGTAGAGGCCGTAGGCCAGGCTGTACAGCGGCACCGCAACGGGCGGCTGACCGGATGCGCCGGTGGCGGACAGGCTGCCGGCCAGGAACCGGCTGGAGCCGCCGATGGTCTTCATGACCGACGGGGTGAAGGGCAGGAACGCGCCGGTGGCCTGCAGGGACGCCGACCAGGTATTGCCGATGTTGAGCACGTCCGGGCCCTTGCCCGACGCGGCCGCCGCGGTGATCTGGCTGAGCAGGGTGGTCCAGGGGATGACCTGGAAATTGACCTTGATGCCGGTCTGCTTGGTGAACTTGGCAATCTGCGGGCCGAGCACCTGGCGGTCATCCTGCAGGCTGGTGCCCTGGTTGCTGGCCCAGTAGGTGATCGTCGGGTGGGCGGATGAGCCGCCGCCGGAACTACTGCTGCCGCAGGCAGCGAGCGGTGCCGCTACCAGCACGACGGCCCCGGCCAGGATCGACAGCTTCGTCGGTCTCATGTGGTGTCCTTCCGGGAGCAACCAGATCTTTTACGGCTTCCTATAAGCCGTAAATTATGGAGCGAGCTCAGCACTGTCAACGCCGGGCTGGCCTCCGTGTCCCTTTCGTTACCTGGCCCGGCTCGCGTTGCGGGCCGCCTTATTCCAGGCCGTAAAATAGGGTCCCCATCAGCCGCATCGTCGCGGCCCCTCGCTTGTGAGGCAGGTCGATGCCCAGGCCCAGAACAACCACCGTGCGGGACCTGCGGAAGAGCAACCGGTCCCGCGCGCTGTGGGAGGTATTCCTCAACGGCCCGCTGACCCGGCAGGAGGTCGGCACCGTGGCCGGGCTCAGCCCGGCCACGGTCAGCAACCTGGTCGCCGCGCTGGTCGCCGAGGGCGTGGTGGCCGAGGTCGGCCTGGAGGACTCGAACGGCGGCCGCCCACGCGGCCTGCTCCAGGTCAATCCGGGCTACGGCTACGTGATCGGGGTGGATGTCGGGGAGACCGAGTTCCTGGTCGAGTTGTTCGACTTCGCGTTGCAGCCACTGGCCCGGCACACCTCGGTGACCGACATGAGCGTGCTCGACCCGGATGACGCGGTCAGCCACATCGTCGAAGGCATCGAGGCGGTCATCGCCGAAGCGGGGGTGGGCCGGACCGCCATCCTCGGCGTCGGGGTCGGGGTACCCGGCCTGGTCGAGCACCATGCGGACGCGGTGGTGCACGGGCAGAGCGTGGGCTGGCACGCGGTACCGCTGGAGCAGATGCTCCGGGACCGGACCAGACTGCCCATCCTGGTGGACAACGGGGCCAAGACCCTGGGCCAGGCCGAGCGCTGGTTTGGTGCCGCGCGCAGCACCGGCAATGCGGTCATCGTGCTGCTCGGCATCGGCGTGGGCATGTGCATCATCAGCAACGGCGAGGTGTACCGCGGCGCCACCAGCAGCGCCGGCGAGTGGGGGCACACCACCGTGGTCGCGGGCGGCCGGACCTGCCGGTGTGGCGCCCAGGGCTGCCTCGAAGCGTACGTCGGGGCGGGCGCCATCGTGGCCCGGTACGAGCAGCTGAAGCGGCGCCGGGCGGCCAGCGGCCCAGGCGAGCTGGAAGCCGGCGTCGCGGAGATCATCGCCGCGGCTGGCCGGGACCGGATCGCCGATCAGGTTCTCGGCGAGACCGTGACGTACCTCGGGGCCGGCCTGGCTGACCTGGTCAACCTGTTCAACCCGGAGCGGATCGTGGTCGGCGGCTGGCTGGGCCGCACGCTGAGCGACGCCCTGCTGCCCCGGATCCGCGAGGCGGCCGAACGCCAGGCCCTGCAGCTCCCGTTCAGCCGGGTTGAGATCGTCAAGGCTGAGCTGGGCCCGGACGCGGTCGCGCTGGGCGGGGCCACGCTGCCCATCGCCCAGTTGCTCAGCGCCGGCGCGATGAGCTCCGCCGACCCGGACACCCGGCCCCGGCCGCGCCCCGCGGTCTCCCCCGGCTGATCCGGCCGGTTGACCGGGACTTTCCTCAAGCCTTAACGTAAGCGCTAAAGTAAGCAGGTCTCTGGGGCCGGCGGCGCTGCCCGCAGTCCGGCCAGCCCGCGCCCGGACGGGCGCGCCGCAGCGAAGGAGCAGCCGCCCTTGTCCATGCGCTTCCCGCCCGGCTTCGTCTTTGGCGCCGCGACGTCCGCCTACCAGATCGAGGGCGCGGCCGACGAGGACGGCCGCGGGCCGTCGATCTGGGACACGTTCTGCACGGTCCCGGGCGCGGTCCGGAACGGCGACACCGGGGCGATCGCCTGCGACCATTACCACCGGGCCGAGTCCGACCTGGACCTGGCGGCCGGGCTGGGACTGGCTGCCTACCGGTTCTCGATCGCCTGGCCGCGGATCATCCCGGACGGCACCGGAACGGTGAACCAGAAAGGCCTGGACTTCTACCGGCGGCTGGTGGACGCGCTGCACGCACGGGGCATCCAGCCGGTGGCCACGCTGTACCACTGGGATCTCCCCCAGCCGCTGCAGGATGCGGGCGGCTGGGCCAGCCGGGACACGGTGTCCCGCTTCTGCGACTACGCGCAGGTCGTGCTGGACGGCCTGGGCGACGCGGTCGGCCAGTGGGTCACCATCAACGAGGCGTTCTGCGCCGGGATGATCGGCTACCTGCAGGGCCGTCACGCGCCAGGCCTTCGCGACCTGCACGCCGCGCTGGCCGCCACGCATCACCTGCTGCTGGCGCACGGCCTGGCCGTGCCGATCGTGCGCGACCGGGCGCCCGGCGCCCAGATCGGCCTCGCCCACCTGTTCTCCGACATCAGCCCGGCCTCCGGGTCAGCCGAGGACCAGGCCGCCGCCCGGCGGCTGGACGGTCACGAGAACCGCTGGTTTCTCGACCCGGTGTCGGCCGGCCGCTACCCGGCCGACATGCTCGACTGGTACCAGCGGCAGGTGCCCATCGACTTCATCCAGGACGGCGACCTGGATGTCATCGCCACCCCGGCCGACTTCCTCGGGGTCAACTACTACGAGACCAAGGTGGTGGCGGAGGACCCGGGCGAGCCGTATCACCAGGCTGCGGTGCTGCCCAGCACCGGCCGGCTGACCGCGGGCGGGCTGGACATGCGGCCCGCCGGACTGGGCCGCACCCTGCGCCGGGTACATAGCCAGGCCAGGCTGCCGCTGTACATTACCGAGAACGGGGCCGCTTTCCACGACTACGCCGACCCCGAGGGACAGGTCCGCGACCAGGACCGGATCGACTACCTGACCGGCCATCTCGGCACGGTGCTGGACGCGATCGCGGACGGAGTGGACCTGCGCGGCTACTTCACCTGGTCGCTACTGGACAACTTCGAGTGGGCCGACGGCTACGGCCGCCGGTTCGGCCTGGTCTACGTGGACTTCCCCAGCCAGGCCCGCATCCCGAAGGCGAGCGCCGACTGGTACCGGGAGCTCATCGCCAGCCAGCCGGGTCGTTAGGCCGCCGGCCGGCGGTCACGGTTGCCGCCACCGGGAGCGGAGCAACCGGGCGGCTGCCTTGGGCTGCCGGTCGCGGGTGAACACCCCCTTGTGGTTGCCGCCGGGCCGGTGCACCGCCTGAGCCGTGCTGAAGTCGGCGAAATTCCAGACGTGCTCGCCGATGACCTCGGGGATCCGCTGGAAGACCCGGGCCGACATCTCGATCAGCGCCGCCTGGTACTCCTCGGACCACATCACCGGCGGCAGGGCGTGCAGCCCGGCCAGGGCATCCGCGCCGAACTCGGTGACCACGATGGGCTTTCCGCGGCGCGCCCAGGCCCGAAGCTCGGCTTCCAGTTCCCGCTCCGCGGCGGCCAGGTCTCCGGTCTCCGCGTACCAGCCGTAGTACCGGTTCACGCAGATCAGGTCGAACAGGTCAGCCACCACATCAGCGCCGGGCGGCGCGGTCGCCACGTTGGCGAACGTCACCGGGCGGCCCGGATCCAGTTCCCGCACCGCGGCCACCAGCGGCGCGAAATACTCCCGGGCGGTCGGCTCGGCCGTGTCCGGCTCGTTGGCGATCGACCAGGCGATGACGCTCGGATGGTTCCGGTCCCTGGCGATGAGTTCGCGCAGCGCGGCCAGGTGCGCGGCGCCGGCTGCCGCGCCGATGGCGCCGGGGCCGAACGTGCGCGCGCCGTGATCACCCATGTTGCCCAGGCTGAGGTGCAGGCCGACCGCCGGGCCCTCGTCGATGACCAGCAGGCCGTGCCGGTCGGCGTAGTCGAGCACCTCTTCGGCATAGGGGTAGTGCGAGGTGCGGAACGAGTTCGCGCCGATCCATTCGAGCAGCGCGAAGTCGCGGACCATCCTGGTGTCATCGTGGCCCCGGCCGCGCAGCGTGGTGTCCTCGTGCATCCCGAAACCGCGTAGCGCCACCGGTTGCCCGTTGAGCAGCAACCGTGCGCCGTCCACGGCGACCGTCCTGATGCCCACCGGCAGCAGGTACTCGTCCGGTCCGTGCGCCACGTCCAGCCGGTACAGGTACGGGCTGTCCGGGGACCACGGCCGCGCCGCGGGGACGGTGAGCTCACCGCGCACGCCCGTGCCCTGCGCCACTACCTGGCCGGCCGCGTCCCGGAGCCGGACCGACGAGACATCGTCGCCCACCACCTCGAGCTGATAGCTGACCTGGCCACTGCCGGTGCCGGGATCGAAGCCGGTATCGACCGAAACGCCGGCCACGAAATGCCGCGGCGTCGCGTACAGCCACACCGACCGGTGCAGCCCGGCGTAGTTGTAAAAGTCGTGAAAGTAACGCTGCCGCGGCTGGCCGCTGGCGCCGCGGGAGGTGACCCCGGGCGGGATCGTCGCCATGGTCAGCTCGTTGCCGACCCGGATCGTCACCCGCAACGGCTCGCCGCAGCGCACCTGCCCGGTCACGTCGGCCTCGAACGGGGTGTAGCCACCGGTGTGCTCGGCGACCTGGACCTCATCGGCCCACATGGTCCCGTGATGGGTGGCCGCGTCGCAGCGCAGCACGATGCGCTGGCCCGCCCAGGCCGCGGGCACCCAGACGTCCCGCTGGTACCAGACATCGCCGACGTGCTCGCGCTCGGCCGCGTCGGTGACCAGATCGTTGTAGCTGGCCGGGACGGCCATCTCACGTGCGCCGGGCAGCGGACCCCGCCACCAGCCCTGGCGCATCCCCGCACCGCCGGGATCGAACCGGAACCGCCACACCCCGTCCAGGCGGCGGCAGTCACGGCTCCGGCTGTCTCGGGGCGTCAGCATCGGTTCAGTCCTCCGGGATTACATTGATGATCAGGTCGGCGTGCGGCCTGGTGGCTTCGATCAGTTCGGCGTTGCGCTGGTCGGGACCGGTAGCCCGGGCCGCGGCCTCGGCGGCGTCCCGGCCGTAGCGCACGTGCCGGTCGGCCAGCCAGCGCAGCCGGACCGGCTCGTCCAGGTCCAGGTACCAGACCTCGTCGAGCAGGCCGCCCAGCTCCGCCCACGGCCCGGACTGGACGAGCAGGTAGTTGCCTTCGGTGATGACCAGCCGTACGTCCGGCGGCACCGGGATCGCATTGGCCAGCGAGTCCTCGATATCCCGGCAGAACTGCGGTGCGTACACCGTGCCCTCGCCCGGGTCGCGCAGCCGGCGGAGCAGCGCCACGTAGCCGGCCGCGTCGAACGTGTCCGGCGCGCCCTTGCGGTGCACCATGCCCAGCTCCTGCAGCACGTGGTGGGCCAGGTGGAATCCGTCCAGCGGGACGTACGCGGCGGGTGGGGCCAGTTCGGCCAGCAGCGTTTCGGCCAGCGTGCTCTTGCCCGCGGCGGGCGGCCCGGTGATGCCCAGGATGGCCCGGCCCGGACGGCGGGCCAGCGCCGCGGCCCGCTCCGCCAGCTGCTGGACTGCCGGATCCGACCGCACAGCGTCAGCATAGAGAATTGGCCCAGCATACGGATCCGCTCGATCAGCGGGCCGGCCGGGCGCCGGGCCGGGCCAGCCGGGGCGAGTCGGCCAGCAGCTGTGCGGTGTACCCGCTGGCCGGCTCGGCCAGGATCTGCGCAGCTGGCCCGGCCTCGACAAGCTGACCGTGCCGCAGCACCACCGCGGTCTGCGCCACGGTGCGGACCAGGGCCAGGTTGTGCGTGATGAAGATCATGGCCAGCTGGCGCTGTGCCGCCGCGGCCCGGAGCAGCTGCACGATGACCGCCTGCACCGAGACATCCAGCGCCGAGGTGACCTCGTCGCAGATCAGCACGTCCGGCTCGGCGGCCAGGGCGCGCGCGATGGCGACCCGCTGCCGCTCGCCGCCGGACAGCTGATCCGGGTAGCGGGCCAGGAAGCTGTCCCCCAGCGCCACGTCGCGCAGCACCTGGGCCACCCGGTCGGCCTGCTCGCCGCGGGACAGGCCGAGGAAGCGCTGCACCGGCTCGGCCACGATCTGGCCGACGGTCTTCCGCAGGTTGAGCGAGCTATACGGGTTCTGGAACACGTACTGGATCTGCCGCAGCACCGGCCTGGGACGGTGCCGGGCGGCCCGGGCCAGCGGCACGCCGCGCAGCGTCACCTCGCCGGTCCAGTCCTGCTGCAGCCCGGTAATGCACCGGGCCAGCGTGGTCTTGCCCGACCCGGACTCGCCGACCACCGCCACGCAGCCCCGCGCGGGCAGGTCCAGGTCGATGCCGGACAGCGCGGGCACGCCGTGATAGCGGGCCGAGACGCCGCGCACCGAGAGCAGCGCAGCCGGCCCGGGTCCGGCCACGGCGGCCCGGGGCCGCGGCAGATCGGGCCGGCTGGTGCTTCGCTCGGCGGCGCGCCAGCAGCGAACGGCGTGTGCGCCGGGCAGCGGGATCAGTTCCGGCTCCTGCTGACGGCACTGCTCCCGGACCAGTCCGCAGCGGGCGGCGAACGCGCAGCCCGGGCCGCGGCGGCCGGGCGGCGGCTGCTGCCCGGGTATCCCGGCCAGCGGGCGGTCGCTGCCCGGTTCCGGGACCGCGGCCAGCAGCCCCCGGGTATAGGGGTGCAGCGGCCCGGCGAACAGCCCGCCCGCCGGGCCGGCCTCGACGATCCGCCCGGCGTACATGACGGCGACGGCGTCGGCCAGTTCGCTGAGCACGGCCAGGTCGTGGCTGACGTACACGGCGGCGACCCCGTAGCCGCGGCACAATTGCCGGACCGTGTCCAGGATGCGCCGCTGAGTGGATACGTCGAGGCCGGTGGTCGGCTCGTCCAGCACGATCAGCGCCGGCCGGCAGGCGAACGCCATGGCCAGCCCGATGCGCTGCTGCTGGCCGCCGGACAGCTGATGCGGGTAGCGGCTCAGCAGGTCAGGGGTGGCGTCCAGGGAGGCCTCGCGGAGTACCTCGCGGATCCGGGCCGCCGGGTCGGCGGTGCTGCCGGGATGCACCCGGAGCACCTCGGTGAGCTGGTAGCCGACCCGCAGCGCCGGGTTCAGCGCCGCCGCCGGGTCCTGCGGCACGTAGCTGACCACCGCACCGCGCAGTGCGCGCAGCCGGGCCGGCCTGAGCCGGAGCAGGTCGGTGCCGTCCAGCCGGATCTCACCGCCGGTCACCGACAGCCCGCGCCGGGTGTGCCCGAGCAGCGCCAGGGCGACCGTGGTCTTCCCCGACCCGGACTCGCCGACCAGGCCGAGCACCTGGCCAGGCCGCACCGTGAACGAGATCCCGCTGACCACCGCCGGCCCGTCCCGCCCGCTCCTGATCTCCAGATCACGAACGTCCAGCCGGTCAGGTCCCCCTTTGAGCTGCTCACCCATCAGCGCACCGGTCCATCGACCACGGGTCCATCGACCACGGGTCCATCAACCACGGGCCCATCAACCACGGGCCCATCGGCCGGGGTCAGGTCGTCGAGCAGGGCGGCTTCGGCGGGCGTGCGGTCCACGCCGAGCGCGGCCTGGCCGATCGCGTCGGTCAGCAGGTTGGTGCCAATGGTGAGCAGCGCGATCATGACGGCCGGGATGATCACCGCCCACGGGTTGAGCGGCAGGCCGGTCCGGTTCTCGTTGATCATCATTCCCCAGTTGGCGGCGGGCGGCTGCTGGCCGAACCCGAGGAAGGCCAGCCCGGACATGATGATGATCGAGTAGGTCAGGCGCAGCCCGGCCTCCACCATCAGCGGGGTGCTGAGGCTGGGCAGGATCTCCTTGGCCATCACCGCGGCCGGGCGCATCCCCTGCAGTTCGGCCGCCTTCACGTAGTCCCGCTCGGCGATGTCCAGGGTGGCGGCCCGGATGACCCGGGCCACCGCCGGGGCGTGGGTCAGCCCGACCGCCAGCACGATCAGCCACAGCTGCGGGCCCAGGATGCTGAGCAGCAGCAGGGCGAACACCAGCTGCGGAAAGGCCAGGATGACGTCCACCGTGCGCATGATCAGTCCGTCGGTGTGCCCGCGCAGGTAGGCCGCACTGATCCCGGCGACCGTCCCGGCGGCGATGCCGAGCGCGGTCGCGCTGACCGCCATCAGCAGCAGCACCCAGCCGCCGTCCAGCACCCGGGACAGCACGTCGCGGCCGAGGAAGTCGGCGCCGAACGGGTACGCCCCGGACGGCTTGGCGAACGGGAACGTGAGCAGCGCCGTCGCCGGGTGCGGCGCCACGGCCGGGCCGGCCACCGCGACCAGGACCACGAAACCGGCCAGGCCCAGCCCGGCCGCGCCGCGCGGGGTGCGGATCGCCCGGCCCAGGATGGCCAGCCCCGGATGGCGGCGCAGCCGCGGCAGGCCGGTAGCGGTCATCCGGGCCTCCGACGTCTCACCTGGGAATCCGGTGCCGCGGCGTGGCCAGCAGCGCGATCACGTCGGTCACTATGTTCAGGCAGACGTAGCAGGCGGCCAGCACCACGACGATGAACTGGATGACCGGGATGTCCCGGGCGTCCACCGCGTTGACCAGGCCCTGGCCAATGCCGGGGAACGCGAAGACGTACTCCACGATGACCACCCCGCCCGCCAGGTACAGGAAGTTCAGCCCGATGACCTGGATGATCGGCGCGGTCGCGTTGGGCAGCGCGTGCAGCAGCACGATCCGCCACCGCGGCACGCCCTTGAGCTGGGCCATCTCCACGTAGTCGGACTCCAGCGCCTCGATCATCGCGGCCCGGGTCATCCGCTGGATGTACGGCACGATCACGATGACCAGGGTGGCCACCGGCAGCACGAGCAGCCGCGGCGCGTTCCAGGCGTAACTGCCCGGCGGCAGCACGGACACCGCGGGCAGCAGGTGCAGCAGCACGGTGGCGAACAGGATGATCAGGCCGATCGCGACCACGAATTCGGGCAGCGAGGTCAGCGCCAGCGCGCCGACCGCGGTGATGTGGTCGAACCAGCCGCCCTTACGCAATGCGGCCAGGATGCCCAGCGCCACCCCGAGCAGCGCGCCGATCACCCCGGTGACCAGCATCAGCACCGCCGAGTTGGCCAGCCGCGGCGCGACGTAACCCCAGACCGGCTGCCCGTTGGCCAGCGAGTGCCCGAGCTGCCCACGGAACAGGCCGGAGAACCAGATCCAGTACTGATCGAGCAGCCCCCGGTTGAGGTGCAGTTCGGCCTCCAGCCGGTGCACCGCGGCCGGGTTGCCGGCCGCGGTACGGCCCAGCACCGCCACCGCGGCGTTGCCCGGCAGCACCTGGGTGGCCAGGAACACCAGGACCGACACGACGCATAAGGTGAACACCCCGACCACGGCCCGCCGGCCGATGAGGTCGCGGACCGGGTGCGCCGGCCGAGCGGCCCGGGCAGATGCCACCTGGTTCCCTCCCGCTCTGTTTGCCTTGCGCCTCCGGCGCGGGCGGCTGGCTGGCCCAAGCCCTACCGTAACCGGGCGGCTACGCCAGGACAACGAGATGGTTCTAGATCATTCCGTTTAGCACTATTGCGGATCGTATTAGTAGCGGGCTTACTATGCGCTTATCCGGACTGGCAGCCAAGTCTGACACCGGAATTCCCAGGACGGGAGCCATTTGCCAGGTTCGGCCCATATCCCATGCTTCGCGGAGATATTCTCGTGGCAGCACGAACCGACCACCGAGCAGCCTCGCCGTCCGCCAGCTCAGGCTGCCTGGCCTGGATCGATGGCCTTTTATCTGCGAATTGGCTTAGTAATTCGGTGTCACATCAGTGGGAGCTGGGGCAGCCTGTGTCTGACTTTATCGCTGAGCAGCACGCTCATCCCGTGGCAAATGAAACTGCTGTTATGCCGGAGCCCGCGGGCGAGGCCCAGTGAAAGCGGCTGCGTTCTACGAATACGGGCCCGCCGAGGCCATGTGCTACGCCGACATCCCGGACCCCGAGTTCGGCGCCGGCGACGTCCTGGTGCAGGTGCAGGCGTGCGGGGTCAACCACTCCGACCTCGACTCCCGGGCCGGGACCTCGCGGTGGCCGTTCGA
>Ga0335076_10006467_pt1 | contig 11822 bp, 9 predicted proteins | sample Lox_Sample_25_FD_206717 | JGI IMG/M metagenome (GOLD analysis project Ga0335076, IMG submission 206717) | Soil microbial communities from Loxahatchee National Wildlife Refuge, Florida, United States - Lox_Sample_2.5 | ecosystem: Environmental > Terrestrial > Soil > Wetlands | place: USA: Florida... | reverse complement strand
TCACCGACATGACCCTGGTGCTGGCCGACGTCTGGGCCTACGGCGCGGCGCTGGTGCCCGAGCGCTACCGCGGGCTGCGGATCGGCTGGGCCGACGTATGGCACCGCGGCAGCGAGGACGGCAGCCCATACGCGCACCACGTCACCGGGCTGCACCCGGTCGTGGATCTCAACCGGATGGTGCTGCTGGAACTAGAGGACAGCCTCGAAGACGAGCCAGAGGCCCACGACCCGCCCGGCGTCATGGGCGAGTACCTGCCGAAGCTCATCCCGATGCCGCTGCGCCAGGTGAAGCCGCTGCAGGTCAGCCAGCCTGACGGGGTTTCCTTCACGCTCGACGGCCGCTTGCTGTGCTGGCAGAACTGGGAGCTGCGCCTGGGCTTCAACCACCGCGAGGGGCTGGTCCTGCACACCGTGGGGTTCCGCGACGCGGGCCGGCTGCGCCCGGTCGCGCACCGGCTCTCGTTCGCCGAGATGTTCGTGCCGTACCGGGACCCCACGCCCGATCACTACCGGCGGACGGCGTTCGACATCGGCGAGTGGGGCCTCGGCTTCATGACCACCTCGCTGGAACTCGGCTGCGACTGCCTGGGCGAGATCACCTACCTGGACGCGGTCGTACACGATTCCCGGGGCGAGCCGGCGCTCATACCCGACGCGATCTGCATCCACGAGGAGGACAACGGAGTCCTCTGGAAGCACGTGGACCATAGGTCAGGCGCGGAGGTGCGGCGCGCCCGGCGGCTGGTCGTCTCCTTCCACGTCACGGTGGCCAACTACGAGTACCTCGTCTACTGGCGCTTCTACCAGGACGGCAGCATCGAGTGCGAGGTGCGCGCGACCGGGATCATGGTCACCTCGTACTTCCTGGACGGCCGCAAGCCGCCGTACGGCACGCTGGTCGACCAGCGCACTTACGCGCCGTACCACCAGCACTTCATCGTGGCCCGCCTCGACCTCGACGTTGACGGCCAGGACAACACCGTCTACGCATCCCAGTCCGAGCCCGCCGCGGTCGGCGAGGACGACCCTTACGGCCTGGGCCTGGTCATCCGCGACACCCCGCTGCGCACCGAAGGGGAAGGCCGGCAGGACTACGACTGGAGCGTGCAGCGGAACTGGAAGATCGTCAACGACAACGTCAGGAACGGCCTGGGCACCTCCGTCGGGTACAAGCTGGTCCCCGCCGGCGCCTTCCCGCCGCTGCTCGACCGGGCCTCGCCCGCGTTCCGGCGGGCCGAGGCGATCGGGCACACGCTGTGGGTCACGCCGCAGCGGGACGATGAGCGCTGGCCGTGCGGCGACTTCCCGAACCTCAGCTCCCGCGACTCCGGGCTGCCCCGGTGGACCGCGCAGAACCGGACCATCGAGAACACCGACGTGGTGCTCTGGTACGTGTTCGGCATCCACCACATCACCCGCCCGGAGGACTGGCCGGTGATGCCCGTCGACACGGTCTCGTTCTGGCTCAAGCCGTTCGGGTTCTTCGACCGCAACCCGGCGCTCGACGTCCCGCCCAGCGGACCGCACGGTTAGACCGGTCAGCGCGGCGGGATGGTCAATCCCTGTAGCTCCTCCCGGGCCGGCTGCGTCCTGCCGTCGGGCGCCCACGCAGCCAGCGCCAGGTCGTGCCGTCCGGCGGGCAGCGGAGACAGGTCGAAGCTCGCCATGCCCGTGGCGCCCTTGATCACCACCGGATCCTGCAGATTCCAGCCGAATTCCCCCCGGCGGAGAACCAGGGCCGCGGCGTGGATCTCCTGGTCGCGCCTGGCCCCGCTGACCGATATCTCTATCCGCGGTGTCTCCGCCGGGTCGGCCTGCGAGGTGGTGACCGCCGTGCCGGCGGCCACCACATCGCCTGTCGCGGCCGGGCTTATGACCGTGATCCTGTCTATCCGGAGCTCGGGACGCGCGCGAGTCCCCCCGGCCGGGGCCGGGGCCGGGGTGGCTGTCGGCTCTGCCGCCTGCGTCTCTGCCGCTTCGGCCGCCCGCGCCTGCAGCCGTGCGATGTCGGGGACCTGCTCGTGCATCCACCCGCAGATTCCCCCGCAGTCCCAGCCTGGCCAGATCCTGGGCTCTTGCTCGGGCTCGACCTCGGTCCGCTCGACCTCGACCCGGTGCTCCCAGCCGTCATCGACCTGACGCTGCGCGAAGACGACCGCGAACGACGCGGCCGGGTGCCACTCCGACCTGTCGGTTTTCGCTTCACTCAGCCTGCCCCGGGCATGGTCTTGCCACTTCGCGATCTGCTCGTGGGTTGGCCGCAGGCGGGAATCCCGCATTGCCCGGTAGATGTCGTGCTGGTCGGCGTCGACCAGCGCGCGGAAGGTCGTGATCTTGAGTTTCCCGGCGAGCACCCTGCGGTACTTGTCCTGCAGACCGGGGATGGACCTCAGATCATCGCTGGGCACTGACGGTTCCTTCGGCCTAGACGAACTGGTAGCCGCCGAGCCTCTCGAACCCACTGACCGCGAGGTGGCTGTCCTTGTCCCGGCAGCCGCCGCAGCACCGCAGTTCGAACCAGGCCGCGACGTCGTACACGATCCCGCAGCATTCGGTCGGTATCGTGTCGCACGGCACCCTGACGCACCACTCGATGCACACCTTCTGGCAGCCGTCCCAGTCCTTGTATTCCAGCTCGTCCGGATTGATCTTGTCCGAGAGATTGAAGCGTGGCCCGTCGCCGAAGGGCGTGAAGCCGAGGTTGAAGCACCAGTGGCCGTGGAGGCACTTCCAGAGTCGGCCGATGAGCTCGACGCGGAAGCGGACCACGAATTCTTCGCTCACTTCGATGATCTTCGTGTGCGGGTCCTTGCATTCGTAGTCGAGGATCTCGGCGTGCCAGTAGGCCTTCAGGTGGTCCTCCGACGGCAGCTCGACCCTGGTATGAGCCTTGTGCCAGTTGTCGTCGTCGGGCCAACAGTGCCTCCGGGGTCCGCAGCCCTTCTGGTAGTCGGTGGCCGGGGCGGCCGCGTCCGCAGGGGCGGACGGGGTAGCCGGGGGAGTGGGCGTGGTCATGAGTGGTCTCCTTCTCCGTTGGTGCGAGATCAGCCGGTGAATGGCCTGTTCTCATGATTCACCCGCGTGCTCAATTCCCGCTTCAACCGGCACTCAATAAGCAATTAATCTGCGCAAAATCTTCGCGCCGCAGCTTAATAAGCGCATAAGTAAGGCTTAAGCACCCGAGGTAAGGCTGCGGAAGAGCTCGACCGTATCTGTGCCCGGAGACACACCGAGCTCATCATGCAAGGCCGCGGAGCATAGCCGGTACTGACGGCTCACCAGCTGCTGCTGATGTTGCAGGGCGTAACAGCGCATCAGGAGCCGGTGCGCTGGCTCGCAGCACGGGTCAGCACCGATCGCGAGCTGGCCGAACTGAACTGCGGTAGCGAGATCGCGCTGATCGAGATGCAGCTTGGCCAGGCTTTCCAGGACCTGGAGGTATAGCTGCTGCAGGCGGCGTTGCTCGGGGAGGTACCAATCGCCTTCCCGGTCATCTTCAAAAAGCGGGCCGCGGTAAAGACGGACAGCTCGCATGTAGGTATCGATAGCTTCCTGAGAATGGCCGCTGCGCCAAGCCCGTTCAGCGCGCTGAAGAATGGTCAGGAATTCGGTACGGTCGATCCACCACATCAGTTCGGGATTCGGCAGGTAACATCCGTCTCTATAAAGGATGTACTGGATTTTCCGGCCGCGATGATCAAGGGTGTTACGCAGGCTGTACAGCGCGGCGTTGAGGTTATTGCGAGCTGAGCTGACGCTGTGGTCAGGCCACATCAGCTCCATGAGCGCTTCGCGCCGGACCGGACGGTCGATCTGAATGATCAGATACTGGAACACGGTCTTGGCCTTGAGGCTGTTCCACCTCAGGATGCGATGGCCGGCCACGGTCAAGTCCAGCGGCCCGAGCACAGAGGCTGCTACCTCAGCCTCAGACCTGGCCACCTGCTGTGCTGGCATCGGTTCCAGCACGCCGACTGGCGACGTTACCGGTTCCGCCGCGGCGAGCCCGGCGGGCGCCCCGGCCTGGGACGCGGCATAGCCCGAGCCGAGAATCCACCAGCGCCGCCGGCGTCGGCCGTCATCGCGCCGGTTCAAGGAGACCGGCGTCGCCGTCTCCTTTCCGGCCGCCTTAATGTGCCGCTCCCAGCTGGCTAGGAGCGCTTCGATCCCGCCCTGCACCTCTTGCGCCAGAAGACGCTGGGCCCGGGCCGCCGAATCCAGCTCGGAGGCAATCCGAAGCTGCTCGGCGCCTGACACGCAAAGCTGGCGCAACGTGTCAATCGTCGTAATTGATCCGATGCCGTGCAGACTGGCGAGCATGCGCTCGGCCGCCTCGAACTGCTCATCCAGCACTAATCGCCGCAGTTCCGCCACTACCGCTAAGGTCTCGTCGCTATGTGACGTCATTGTCGCGGGATCCAGGAAGGATCGGGAAGGCCGCGAGCCCTCCTCCCGATGTCGGCCGCGTCAAGTCCCCCATACAGCTGATATTCCACATGGCGCCCCCTTTATATCGTCGATGCTGTAACCGATCCCGACCTTCGTCAAGGGATTATCAAGCGAGCGTAAAGGAAAGGTAAGGGTAGCGCTTGGTCGCGCGGGTGCCGCGGTTACGCTGCCGCGCCCAGGCCCAGAGCCTCCCGGATCCGGGCGATGGCGGCGGTGAGGTCGTCAGCCTGGGGCCCGCCGCCTTGGGCGAACCCGGCGCTGCCGCCGCCGCGCCCTCCGGTCACGGCCAGCACCCGGTCCAGCACCGCGGTGGCCGCGACCGGCACGGCCAGGTCACCGGGGACGCCCACCCCGACGCGCAGCAGCCCGGCCTGCGGGTCGGGCAGCACCAGCACGACCACCGCGTCCAGCTCGCTGGCCAGCCGCCGGGCCTCGCCGGGCAGGCCGGACGGCCCGAGGTCCGGGTCGGCGGCTACGAGATAGCGGCGTCCGGAAGGATCGGCCTGTACCGAACCGGCCAGCGCCTGCGCCGTAAGCCCGCCCGGCGCGGGCTTGCTGCCCCGGGCAGCCAGCGCCTGGACCCGTTGCGGAAGCTGATCCACGGAGACGCGCAGCCGGGCGGCGAGTCCCCGGAGCAGCTTGTCGCGCTCCAGCGTGCGCCTGACCGCGGCCTCGCCGGTAACCGCCTCGATCCGGCGGACGCCGGAGCCGATGCTGCCTTCGCTGACGATCAGGAACAGGCCGATCTCGGCGGTCCGGTGCACGTGCGTGCCGCCGCACAGCTCGGCCGAGAAATCCCCGAACGAAACGACCCGGACGTCCTCGCCGTAGGAGTCGCCGAAGAACGCGATCGCACCGTCACCGACCGCGTCCCGGTACGGCCTGACCTGCGTGGTGCGCGGCTCGTTGGCCAGGATTTCCGCGTTGACCAGCCACTCGACCTGCTCGGCCTGATCCTGGGACAGCGCCCGCGGATGCAGGAAGTCGAAGCGCAGCCGGTCCGGGGCGACCAGCGACCCGGCCTGCCGGACGTGCTGGCCCAGGACCTGGCGCAAGGCCGCGTGCAGCAGGTGGGTCGCCGAGTGGTTGCGCATGACCGACCGCCGTCGCGGTGCGTCGACCGCGAGCTCGGCGGTGTCGCCCGGGCGCAGCACGCCCTCGGTGACCGTCACGAAGTGGACGTGGTGATCGCCGACGATGCCGGTGCCGGTGACCAGGGCCGACAGGCCGGGAGCGGTGATCTGGCCGGTATCGCCGACCTGGCCGCCTCCCTCGGCGTAGCAGGGAGTCTGGTCGAAGACCGCCAGGCCGCTCTCGCCGGAAGCCAGGCGGCTGGCCGGCCCGTGCGGCCCGGCCAGCGCGACGACCCGGCCCGCGGCGGTGAGCTGGTGATGGCCGAGGAACCGGGTCGTCGTGGCGCCGAGAGCCGCGACGACGTCCGGGTCCGCCCCGGCCCGCGCGTCCTGGCCCGCGCCGGTTCCCGGCCCGGCCGCAGTGCCGCGGGACAGCTCGCGGTGCCCGGCCAACAGCTCGCCGAACCGCTCCTCGTCCAGCGACCCGCCCCGCTCCGTCGCGAAGTCCCGGATGAGGTCCACCGGCATGCCGTGCGTCGCGAACAGCGTGAAGGCGTCGTCGCCGGTGATCTCGAAGCCGGGGCCGGCGGACAGCGCGGCGAGCCGGTCCAGGCCCCGGCGCACCACCCGGCCGAAGTCACGCTGCTCGCGGGCGAGCAGGTCCATGATCCGGTCACGGCCGGCTGCGAGCTGCGGGTAGGCGGGCCGCAGCTGGCCGATGACCGCCCCGGCCACGTCGCGGAGGTCGAAGTCCGCGGCCCCAGCCTGGGTCACGATGGCGATCACCTTCCGCAGCAGCCGCCGCGGGATGTAGCCGCGGCCCTCGTTCGAGGGGACGACGCCCTCGCCGAGAATGAACGTCGAGGCCCGGACGTGGTCTGCGACGATCCGGATATCCCGCTCGCCCGCGCCGGTCCCGGCCAGCGCCGACCGCACCGCCGCGACGACCGGGGCGAACAGGTCCGTCTCGTACGCGGAGTCGCGGCCCTGCAGCACCATCGCCATGCGTTCCAGGCCGGAGCCGGTGTCCACGCTGGTGAACCGCAGCGGCTCCAGGGTGCCGCCGGGGAGCCGGTTGAACTGCATGAACACCCCGGCGTTCCAGATCTCGATGTACCGGCCGCTGCTGTCGAACTCCCCGCCCGGCCGGTACGCCGGGCCGTGCTGCGCGCCGGTGTCGTAGAAGACCTCGGTGCACGGCCCGCACGGCCCGGTATCGCCGGCGGACCAGAAGTTGTCCTCCGCGCCCAGGTACACGACGTGGTCCCGGGGCACCCCGACCTGCTCCCAGGCGGCGGCCGACGCGTCGTCCGGATCGATGCCGAGCTTCTCATCGCCCGCGAACACGGTCATGTACAGGTCCGCGACCGCGAACCCGAAGCCCTGGGTGAGCAGCTCGAAGGCGAGCTCGACCGCGCGCTCTTTGAAGTAGTGGCCGATCGACCAGCTACCCAGCATCTCGAAGAAGGTCAGGTGATGCCGGTCGCCGACGTCCCCGATGTCGACCGTGCGCACGCACGGCTGCACGTTGCACAGGTCCGGCGCCGGCGGCATCGCCGCGCCCAGGAAGTACGCCTTGAGCGGGGCCATCCCCGCGTTGATGAACAGCAGCGACGGGTCGTTGACCGGGATGATGGAGGCGGCCTCGATCCGCGCGTGCTGCCTTTCGGTGAAGAATCGCAGAAAGGTCTCGCGGATCTCGTCACTGCTAGACGGGCGCTCCATGCGCCAGTATGCGGCCAGCCCCCGCCGCACGCGCCACTGGTTTTCTAGCCAGGAACCGCTTGCTTAGGCCGTCGCTCGAGTTACCAGCGCCCAGACCACCTTTCCGGCCTGCTGCGCGGCGAAGTCTGCTTGACCGGGGCTCGGGCCGCCAGCAACGCTGGCGTGGATGAGCGCGCTGCCCAACGACTATGACTGCGATCCCGGCCGGTTCCTGTCCGCCGAGAAGCACGCGCACGATGATGTGCACCCGTATGTTGCGGCGCGGTTCGCGGCGGCCGGCACGCGGACCGTGCTGGACGTGGGCGGGGGCAACGGCAGGCTGGCGCGGCTGCTGCCGGGGCTGGGCATGCGCTGCCTGCTCGTGGACCTCTCGCCCGCAATGCTGGCCCTCGCGCCCCGCCCGTCGGTGCGGGCCGACGGTGCCCGGCTGCCGGTAGCCGACTCGTCCGTGGACGCGGTGGCTGCTCTTTACACCCTGTACCACTACGCTGATCCGCTGGTCCCGATCCGGGAAGCGCGGCGGGTGCTGCGGCCCGGGGGCCTGCTGGCGGCGTGCGCGGCCAACCGGGACAGCGACCCGGAGCTGGCGCGCGTGCTGCCAGGCTGGGGCGCCGCCTCGCCGTTCGACGGTGAGGATGCGGCAGCGATCGTGGCGTCGGTCTTCGCCGCTCCCGGGGACACCGTGGAGACGGATCGCTGGGACGGTCCCCTGGTCACCCTCTCGTCGGCGGCCGACTCTGTCGCGTGCCTGCGGGTGTTCGGGCTGGGCGAGGCGGCCGCTGCGCAAGCCGCCGTCACGCTGGACCTGCCGCTCACGCTGACCAAGCGCGGCTGTGTCGTCTATGCGGCCAAAGACCGGGGAGCGGCAATCTAATCTCCTGGCCTGCTGCGTCGCTGGGCCCGCGGCGATCGTCGGCGCCCGTACCGTTCTGCCCAGGACGAATTACCTGCACAACGGCTCGGCCGGCGGGTTAGCTTCGGTGGAGGACCGGCAGCGGCGGGAGTCCACGATGTCGCTTACGAGATCGCGCTACGACGGGTACGCCGATTGGTACGACGGCTGGAACAGGCCGAACGCCGAGCGCAATGAGTCGGATGTCCTGGAGCTGTTCGGTCCTGGCGATGGGCTGTGCCTGGACCTCGGCTGCGGCGGCGGACTTTACTTCGACATTCTCACTGCCACCGGGCGGACCGTGGTCGGGCTGGACCGCTCGTCCGACCAGCTGCGCATCGCGCGGGGCCGCTCTCGCCAGATCGTGCAGGGGGACGCGGCCGCGTTGCCGTTCGCCGACTCCACCTTCCCGACCGTGGCCACGATATTGATCTCGACCGATGTCGATGACTTCACGGCGGTACTGGCCGAGGCGGCCCGGGTCCTGACGCCGGGAGGGCGGCTGGGCTTCTACGGCGCCCATCCCTGCTTCAACGGCCCGCATGCGCAGTGGATGGACGACGGCGGGGTTCTCGCCCATCCCACCTACCGCCAGGCTGGCTGGCATGAAGAAGCGCCGTGGTGGGGTCCCTACGTCCGCAAGCGAGTCGGGATGCGCCATCACCCGCTGGCCGAACTGCTCAACGCGTTCATCAGCACGGGACTGGTGATCGAGCACGTGGCGGAGATGGGCCCTCGTCCGGTCCCGGTCATCCTCGCCATCCGCGCCCGAAAGCCGTAACGGGCACGGTTACATCTCGACCTGGCCGGTCACGCAGGTGACCGTGCCGCCGCCGACCCAGATCGTGCCGTCGTCGTCCAGGGTGATGTGCACCCGGCCCTGGCGGCCCAGCGCCGTGCCCTGGCTGGCCACGTACGGGGCGGTGGCCCGGCCGGTGCGCAGCAGCCACCCGGCCAGCGACGCGTTCAGGCTGCCGGTCACCGGGTCCTCGTCCGTGCCGCCGTCCTTGGGGACGAACGCCCGCACCTCGAACGCCTGCGGCGAGCCCGGCGGGTACGGGCCGGCCACGCCCAGGTCCAGGTCGGTGACGCCCGGCCGAAGCGCGAGCACCGCCTCCGCGCTGCCCAGCAGGACGGCCACCCAGCCCGGCCCGTTGTCGGCCCACTCGGCGTCCACGATCTCGTTCCGGTCAATGCCGAGCACGTCGGCGATGTGCCGCACCAGCGGCTCCTCCACCGGCCCGGAGCGCGCCAGCGGCGGCGCGGCGAACTCGAGTCCGCCCGGGGCCTGGCGTATCGGTATCAGGCCGGCCGCGCATTCCTGCACGATGATGCCGGCCTGGCGCGGCGTGCCGCCCGCCTCGAGCCAGGCGTGGCAGGTGCCCAGGGTCGGGTGGCCGGCGAACGGAAGCTCGACCGACGGCGTGAAGATGCGGACCCTGTAGTCGGCGCCGTCCAGGGTGGGCGGAAGCACGAACGTGGTCTCGGACAGGTTCGTCCAGCTCGCGAATTGCTGCATGGCCGTGTCGGCCAGGCCGCCGGAGTCGAGGACCACGGCCACGGGATTGCCGAGGTAGGGGGTGGTCGTGAACACGTCGACCTGGCGGAAGGCACGCTGCACGCCTGCGAGTGTGTCACACGGCCCGGCGTGTAGGGACCTGGCTCCCGACGGAAGGGGTGCTAGCTCCATAGAGTGAGCCCTGGGCCGGTCCTAACGTGGTAGGGCCCAACTGCCGAGCTGACGAATCCGAGGCCGCAGCCGTGAGCACGATGCCGATCCACCCGGTGGGCGCCGATCGCCGAGCGGCGCAACTCGAACGCGTGACCGTGTGGCGGCGCGCCTGGGCCGTGGCCCGGTGCGGCGGCCTGCTGCTGGCCGGCGGCTTCATCGCCGCCGCGGCGATGCCGCTGTTCCTCCTCGCGCTCGGCATGCTGGTGTTCAGCCCGGTGGCCGGGCTCGGCCTGCCGTTCCTGGCCGTCATGGCCTGGCTGGTCCGCCCGCTGGCCCGGGCCGAGCGGCACCGGGTCCGCCTGGTCACCGGCGCACCGGTGGCCGAGGCGTACCGCCCGCTGCGCGAATCGCTGCTGGCCCGGGTGCGTACCCTGCTGACCGACGCCGGGACCTGGCGCGACCTGGCCTGGCTGTTCGTGCAGATCGTGGCCGGCGCGGTGGGGCTGGCGTTCCTGGCCGCGCTGGTGGTGGGGCCGGTCCTCGTGGCCGCGGTACCGGTCCAGTTCCTGCGGGGGGCAGGAAACGGAAAGGTCCTGGCCCTGCTGCCGCTCGGGTTGTTCCTCGCCGCCGTCGGCTGGTGGGGCTGCCCCCTGGTGACGCGCGGCACGGCGCGGCTGTCCCGCGGGTTGCTCGCCCCGGGCGAGGCAGCCCGGCTGCGCGCGCAGATGGAGCAACTGGCCGAGAGCCGGGCGGAGACCGTCGACGCGCGGGCCGCAGAGCTGCGCCGGATCGAGCGGGACCTGCACGACGGGGCCCAGGCCCGGCTGGTGTCGCTGACCATGAGCCTGGGGATGGCGGAGCAGGTGTTCGACCGCCATCCGGAAGCGGCGCGCCAGCTCGTGGCCGAGGCCCGGGCCTCGGCCAGGACGGCCCTGAACGAGCTGCGCCACCTGGTCCGCGGCATCCACCCGCCGGTGCTGACCGAGCGTGGCCTGGGCGGCGCGGTCGAGGCGCTCGCCCTGGCCAGCGCGGTGCCGGTCGAGGTCGAGGTGCGGCTGGATGAGCGGCTGTCCGATCCGCTGGAATCGGCGCTGTACTTCGTGATCGCCGAGGCGCTGGCCAACGTCGCCCGGCACAGCCACGCGTCGTGGGCGTTCGTCCGGCTCTGGGAGGAACAGGGCAGCCTGCGGCTGATGGTGCACGACGACGGCCGCGGCGGTGCCGACCCGGCCCGCGGCAGCGGGCTACGCGGAATCCAGCAGCGGCTGGCGGCCTTCGACGGCCACCTGACGCTGAGCAGCCCGCCGGGCGGGCCCACGGAGCTGTTCGCCGAGCTGGCCTCCCGTCCGTGACGTCTGCGGTCATCGTCGAGGACCTGCTGCTGCTGCGCGACGGCCTGACCCGGCTGCTCAGCACGAACGGCTTCGAGATCGCCGCGGCCGTCGACACCGGCCCGGCGTTCCTCGAGGCGATAGACGCCTGGCGTCCCGACGTGGCCGTGGTGGACGTGCGGCTGCCGCCGACCTTCACCGACGAGGGCCTGCGCGCCGCGATCGAGGCGCGCCGACGCTGCCCGGGCTTCCCGGTCCTGATCCTGTCCCAGTACGTCGAGCAGCTTTACGCGCGCGAGCTGCTCTCGGACGGCGCTGGCGGCGTTGGCTACCTGCTCAAGGACCGGGTCGGCGACGTCGGCCAGTTCGTCGAGGCGGTGCAGCGGGTGGCCGGCGGGGGCACCGCGATGGACCCCGAGGTGATCTCCCAGATCCTCGCCCGGAGATCCCGGCGCACGCCGCTGGCCGAGCTCACGCCGAGGGAGCGCGAGGTGCTCGCGCTGATGGCCGAGGGCCGGACGAACGCCGCGATCGCCCGCAGCCTGCTCATTACGACCAAGGCGGTCAGCAAGAACATCGCCCGCATCTTCGACAAGCTGGGCCTGCCGCCCTCCGACGACGATCACCGGCGGGTTCTCGCGGTCCTGGCCTACCTCAACTCGAACGCCTGAGCTGATC
>Ga0335076_10006466_pt1 | contig 11824 bp, 16 predicted proteins | sample Lox_Sample_25_FD_206717 | JGI IMG/M metagenome (GOLD analysis project Ga0335076, IMG submission 206717) | Soil microbial communities from Loxahatchee National Wildlife Refuge, Florida, United States - Lox_Sample_2.5 | ecosystem: Environmental > Terrestrial > Soil > Wetlands | place: USA... | reverse complement strand
CACCGCCGTGGCCGGCGGCCCGGCCCCGCCGGCCGCGGCGCCGGCCCGGGCCCGGGGGCCGGCCGGAGGGTCAGCCGCCCGGGCCAGGGCCGCCGGAGAGGCCACATCGGGGCCTGGCCCGGCCAGCTGAGTCTGGGGGTCCGGTCAGGAGCCGCCGGAGATGGCGTGCGCGGGCGCCTGGTTGGCGGTGCCGCCCGGCACCGTGAAGGCCCCGCCGCTGTCGCTCCCGCCGTCATCGCCCGACTGCCCGGTCCCCGCCGAGGGCTGGGTGGTGGCCCGGGTGGCGGCGGTCCCGCTCGACGCGGTGTGGGTCGAGCCCGGCAGGTGGAACGCGACGACACCGGCGGTGGCCAGCGAGGCCGCCCCTACCGTGGCGGTGAGCAGGCGTACCCGGCCCCGGCCGCGTTCGCGCTGCCTAACCGCCGAGGCGAGATCGTGGCGCTGGTTCACAGGGCATCACCTTTCTCCGCGGGCCAGCCGCCGATTGTGTGGACGTGGCCGGCCTCATCGACGAGGCGGGCGGGGAGGCCGAGCCGGGTGAGCCAGGCCGGTGCCGCGCGGCCGCGGATGATCGCGGCCGTGCTGGCGATGTTGGCGTCGGTGCAGGTGGCCGCCGCGACCGAGACCGTCCGCCAGACGGGCGCGGCCGGCAGCCCGGTGCGCGGGTCGAGTATGTGGTGCAGGATGTCGCCGCCGCGCCGCCAGCGCCGTGCCGCGGTGCTGGAGGTGGCCAGGCCGCCCGCCTGGATGGCGACGACCGCGGCCGGGCCGGCCGGCGGGTCCTCGGGGCGGCCGCTGATGTCCTGGACCCGGATCCGCCAGCCGCCGGCCGGGGGCTGGCCGCTCACCGCGACGTCCCCGCCCAGGCTGACCAGTGCCCCGCAGCCGAGCGCGGCGGCGATGCGGGCGGCCGACCGGTCGGCCGCCCACGCCTTGGCGGTGGCGCCCAGGTCGAGCCGGACCCCGGGCGGGACTCGGAGCAGCCGGGCCTGGTCGTCGAGCTCGACCTGCCGCCAGCCGGGGATGGTCCGGACGGTCAGCTTGACCGCCGGGCCCTCGCGCGGGACCAGCGAGAAGTCGCGGTCGTAGCCGACGGCGTTCATGGCGGCGCCCACGGTCGGGTCGACGTCCCCGCCGGTGAGCCACGCCGCCCGCAACGCGACCGCGATCGCCTCCGCGAGCAGTGGGCTGACCCTGGCCGCGGCCCCCGGCCCGGCCATCGCCCGGTCCAGGGCAACGATTTCCGAGTCCGGCCGGAACCGGCTGCAGGCCAGGTCGACGGCGGCGAGGTCGTCCTCCAGCATGCCGCGAGCGGCGGCCAGCCGGGCGGCGTCGGTGACGGTCACCTGGACACCAGTGCCGAGCGCCTGCCAGCTGGCCGATCCCTCCCGGGTGCCCGGCCCGGCGGTGCCCGCGGTCATCACGAGCCCCCCGAGGTCGCGTGGCTCGTCCCGGAGCTCGCGGCGGGCGCGGACGCCGACCCGGTGCTGGCCGAACCGGCCGTGGTGGCGACGGCGGAGCCGCCCGAGGTCGTGTGCACGGTGGCCGCGCTGCCGGTGGCGGCGCCGGCCGCCGGTGTGCTGGTGGCCGCGTGGCTCACCCCGCCGGGCAGCGTGTAGGCGACGGCACCGGCGGCGACCAGGCCCGCGGCGCCGAGTGCGAGGGTGGCTGAGCGCAGCCGCGCCCGGCCGCGCTGCCGCGCGACCACCGCCGACAGCGCGTCCCGGTTGTTCGCGTTCATCGTGACTGCCCCTCGTAGGTTGCTCTTACTGCAGTGTGGGCGCACGGCGTCTGCGCGACCTTGGAGGTGGCTCTGACTATTCTCTGAGTTCGCCGCCGGCGGGTCCGCCGAAAGCGGTCAGGGCGCGCGGCCAGTGTCCGTGGGCGACTGCCCGGGCAGCTCGCCGTCCAGGGTCAGCCAGGTGACGTGCTCACCCAGCCGGATGGTGGCCCGGCGGCCTGCCAGCGTCCCCAGGGCCCCCAGCACGTTCAGCGGTTCTCCGGCACCGCCACGCCCGCCGACGCGAGCAGGCGGCCGAGCTTCGAGGCCTCGGCCGACGGCGCCGCCCCGGCACGGAGCAGCTGGCCGCCGACCGCGTCCAGCAGGTCGCGCGATCCGGCGCGCAGCTCGACCTCGACTTCGCGCCAGCGCAACGCCTCCTGCCACTCCGGCCGCCCGGGTGCATCCGGCCCGGCGCCCGGGTCCGCCCGCCCCGACCGGGGCAGCGAGCCGATCACCAGGTCGTCGGCGATCTCCGCGAGTACCTGGCCGTCCCGGCCCGTCAGCCACCGGACCCGGCGGGTGGTCGCCAGCAGCGCGATGGGGCGCAGCGGCTGGCCGCCGGTCCACCTGGCCACCAGCTCGGCCAGCCTGGCCGGGACCCGGGCGGCGCCGCGCCCGAGCGGCGCGTGGACCTCGCGCCGGCTGTCCGTCCCGGCCGGCAGCTTCAGGTGCCAGCCGGCGTCGGTGCCGCCGGTCCGGCGGCGCAGCGTGACCTTGGCCTCTATCAGGCTGAAGCGCGGAGTGTCGAAGTACACGGCCCGCAGCCGGTAGGTCCGCGGCCCGGTCATCGCCGCGACGCTGTCCACCCCAGCCAGGTCGGGCAGGGCGAACTCGGCCGCCGCGTCGTACTTGCGTTCGGTCTCGATGAACTCGTCTTCGCCCTCGGCCATGGATGAAGGCTACGGCTAGCCGGAAGGTGGCGTGTTTCCCCTGCTTGAGTGCGCTATCAGTGTCACACTTCGATAACACCCTGCGTGCTGGGCGGAAATAACCCGGGAGACGTGCAGGACAGTCTGACGCGGCGGCGTCCCGGAGCTCATCAGGACCGGGGGGGTCATGGGTCTGACCACGGAGCACGACGGGCGGGGCGGGCCGTTCCAGGGCTATGAGACGGTGCCGCTGCTGACCGCCGGTTCCGCGGCAGGCGCAGGCAGAAACGGCCTGGCCGTGCTGCGGCGGCGCACCGCCCGGCCGAGCAGGCGGGCGGTGGTGTACGTGCACTGCCTGGACGACTCCTTCGTGCCCGCCGATCTGGTCGGCTGGTACACCGACCGGGGGTTCCACTTCTACGCGGCCGACCTGCGCGCGGTGAGCGGGCCGCCGGGGACGCCGCAGGCCGGCCGGCCGGGCGGGGAGCTGAGCCGGTACTTCGCCTGCCTGGACGCGGCCGTGGCCCACCTGCATGGGACCGATGCCATCGACACCGTGGTGGTGTCCGCGCACACGGCCGGCGCCCTGTTCGCAGCGCTGTGGTGTCACGCCCGGCGGGGCAGCCAGCCGGTGGACGCCCTCATCCTGGCCGGCCCTGACCTGGGGCCTGGGCGGCGGCGGCCGGCCAACCCGGTGGCCGCGTACGACAACGGCGCTCCCGGCCGCTCCTCGCCGCTGCTGTCGGGAGCCCAGCGCAGGCTGCGGCGCGGGCTCGAAATCGCCTGCCCGGTCCTGGTCATGTGCCCGGCCGCGAACGGCCAAGGGCCGGGCGGCGCGGGCGGCCTGCTCCCGCTGAGCGTCCTGGGGGCACTGGGGACGCTGGCGGGCCGCCGGGCCACCATCCGGCTGGGTGAGCACGTCACCTGGCTGACCCTGGACGGCGGGCTGCCCGGGCAGGCGCCCGCGCCAGCGCCGCAGCGCAGGCGCTTCCTTGACGAACTGGGGCGCTGGCTCAGCGCCTACCTGTCCGGGCAGATCCGTGATCAGCTGCTGTTATCGGGCCTGAATTAGGCTTGACCATCGTGACCAGTGCCACGCCGCCCACCGGGTTCTTGCACCTCGTCGTCGGGTATGACGGTTCGGCTCCGGCCGGCCGGGCGCTCGACGGCGCGGTCAGCCTGCTGCAGGGCCGGACCGGCCGCATCGGCGTCGTGTACGTGGCCCAGCTGTCCAGCGTCGCCATGCTGTCGCCCGGCGCCATCGCCGAAATAGAGTCCGATTTCAACGAGATCGAGCAAGAGCTTCGCACCCAAGCCGCTGAGCAGCTGAGCGGGCGCGGTACGGCCTGGGCGTTCGCGCGTCGCCAGGGCATCGTCGTCGACGAGCTGATCGCGGCGGCCACCGCCTTCCGCGATGCGCACGCCGGTGAGACCGTGGCGATCGTGGTCGGCAGCTCGTCCCACGCCGCCCACCGCGTGATCGGTTCGGTTGCGGTCAGTCTGGCCCGTCACTCGCCGTTTCCGCTTGTCATCGTGCCCTAGCGGCAAGATCAACCCGATGGCGCCGCCCGTCTTGCTTCCCGGCGGCCGCGAGCCGGATGATCGTATAGTGACTGCCATGCCCGCCGGCCCGCCCACGCCGTCCGCGCCGGTCACCACGGTGGATGGGGCGATAGCGCAGATGGAGGCGATCGACGCCGCGCTTCCCGCCGCCGATGGGCTGGCGTGTTTCAACCGCATGTACCTCGGGGTGACCAGGCAGGTCTACGCCCGGCTGGGCCAGGGCTTCTTCGCTGATCCCGTCTTCATGACCCAGCTGGATGTGGCGTTCGCCAGCCTGTATTTCGACGCGGCCGACGCCGCGGGCGACCCGGCGGCGGTGCCGCTGGCCTGGCGGCCGCTGGTGGAGGAGCGCGCCAACACCGGGATCGAGCCGGTCCAGTTCGCGCTCGCCGGCATGAACGCCCACATCAACCACGACCTGCCGCTGGCGCTGGTCAGGACCTGCGCCGCCCTGGCCACCTCACCCGAGGCCGGCGCGCATTTCGCCGACTACCAGAAGGTGGACCAGCTGCTGGACGCCGCCGAGCAGTCGGTCCGGCAGTCGTTCGAAACCCAGTCCGAGCTCGCCGTCGACCAGCACGTGACCGCCGTCAACAACCTGATCGGCAACTGGACCATCAACTCCGCTCGCGACCTCGCCTGGAACAACTGCCTGCTGCTGTGGCACGTACGCGATGACCCCATCGCACGCGCGCTGCTGACCGACAGCATGGCCGGCTCGGCCGCGCTGGCCAGCCGCCTGCTGCTGGTAGCGGTCTGAGACCGGCCACCTGACGCCGGCGCCGTCAGAATCGCTGCGCACGACCGCAACCAGGTCTGCCCTGCGGGTGGACGGGAGGTACCGGCGGCGGGGGGACGGAACGCGGCTCAGCCACGGTGCGCCTGCCCGGATCGTGGCGGGAGGGTCCAGATGGTCGTGCGCTTGATGTCGCTGTCTTCCAGCGCGCGCAGGCCCGGGACGTCGTAGGCGGCCAGCGGCACCAGCCGGGTGCGGGGCAGGTGCGCGCGGCCGAGGTCGCCGACCAGGATGGCGGTGCCGTGGGCCTGGCCCCGTTCCAGGAACCGCATCACGCGGCCGGCCAGGTCGCGTTCGTAGAAGGCGTCGGCCACCAGCACCAGATCGGTGCCGGGAGAGGGGGGACCATCCTGGCCCAGGACGTCGGCGCAGACGGCCTGGATCTCCACCCCGTTGGCGGCAGCGTTGATCCCGATGGCCGAGATGGCGAGCCGGTCTATGTCATAGGCGGTAACGGCCGCCGCCCCGGCCCTGGCCGCCGCGATCGCCACCAGTCCCGAGCCGGAAGCGATGTCGATCGCGCGCCGGCCCCGGACGGCCTCCGGGTGGTCAAGGAGATGGCGGGCCAGCGCCTGGCCACCGGCCCACGCGAACGCCCAGAACGGCGGATCCAGGCCAGTTCGCCCGGCCGCCAGCTCGGTGCGCTCCCACAGGCGGATCGGATCGCTGGCCTGATGCAGCCGGATCTCTGGCACCAGCGGCACCGGCCGGAGGCGGGTGCCGGTCCGGATGATCTCCGGCGTGGGCGGCGGGAACGAGATCACGACAGCCAGTCTGCTTGGCGGCCGCCGGCTACGCCCGGCCGGGGCGATCTTCCGGTTACTGCACCGACACGGTGACCGTCGGGTATCCCGTGGCGCCGTTGGGCTCGGGTGGTGCCTGGGCGGCGGTCTGGGTGTAGCCGGTCGCGTCGGTGGCGCGGGCCTCGATGAGATGGCTGCCCGGCGTGGCATCCCAGTCCCACACCCACTGCCGCCAGGTGTCGATGCCGGGGACCGCGGCCAGCCGGGCCCGGTGCCACTGCCCGCGGTCGACCCGCACCTCGACCGCGTCGATGCCCTTGTGCTGGGCCCAGGCGACACCGGCGACCTGGACGCGACCGGTCCGCAGCGTGGCGGAGCCGTTCGGCACGTCGATCCGTGACTCGGTCTTGATCGGCGCCTGCTGCGACCAGCCGCGCGGTATCCAGTAGGCCTGGGCGTCGGCGAACGTGGTGACGTTGATGTTGGTCACCCACTTGCAGGCCGACACGTACCCGTACAGCCCGGGCACGACCAGGCGGGCCGGGAAGCCGTGCGCGACCGGGAGCGGCGTCCCGTTCATCGCCACCGCCAGCAGCGCGTCGCGGCCGTCCATGACGACCTGGACGGGGGTGCCGGAGGTGAATCCGTCCGACGAGGTGCACAGCAGCTGATCGGCCCCGGCTTTGATCCCGGCCGAACGCAGCAGCCCGGCCAGGCTGGCGCCCAGCCATTTCGCGTTGCCGATGTAGGGCCCGGCGACCGGGTTGGAGACACAGCACAGGGTGATGTAGTCCTCGATCAGCGGCATCCGGAGCAGGTCGGCGAAGGTGATCGTGATCTCGCGGTCCACCATGCCGTGGATCCGGAGCTGCCACGTCGCCGGGTCGACCTCGGGCAGGATGATCGCGGTGTCCACCCGGTAGAAGGCGGAGTTCGGGGTGATGAACGGGCCCAGCCCCGGGATGCTGAGGTTGACGCCGGCTGGCAGCGGCGGGGCCGGGTGGGTGGCGGCCGGGATGCGCAGGGTGGTGCGGGCGTGCACCACGGCGCTGGAGGGCCCGGCCAGCCGCTGTCCGACCAGCGCGCTGGCCCCGGCGACGCCAACGGCCACCGCGCTCGTGACCAGGAACGCGCGGCGATCGGGGCGCGGCGCGGCCGTCGCCTGCACCGGGAGCGGGCCGGACGGAACCCAGGATCCGCCGCCGTCCTGGGCATCGCCGTCCTGGCCGGCGTCGCCGTCCTGCCCTTGGCCGGCAGCGGCGGCCGTGGGCTCGCCGGAACCGGTAGGTGGGCCGGGGGGGCCCGGCTGGACCGGTGAAGCATCCGGGGGCCCGGCCACCGATGACGGCGCGGCCAGCCGGGCTTGCTCGGTGGCTACCGCCGCCCGCACCAGCCGGGTCATCGCGAATGCCCCCACCGCGGCCCCGATCAGGACCGGCACCGCGTCCACCGCGCTGGAGTCCGGCCGGGTCCCGACGGCCAGCAGGCCGATCAGCGTGAACACCCCCAGCCCGGCTAGCCCGTAACCGAGCCGGCGCATGGCGGCGACGCCGATCAGCGCGGCGAACACCGCCAGCACCACCAGGATGCCCGCCACCAGGACCCGCTTGTCGTTGGCGCCGAACGCCGAGATGGCGAAGTTCTTAACCGGCGCTGGCGCGGCGTCGATGGCCGCGCCGCCGACGGCCACCACCGGCGAACCCACCGGCCCGATGATCCCGGCGACGAGCTGGGCCACGCCCAGCGCGACGCACGCGGTGATCAGGCCAGTCGCCACCCCACGGCCGACATGCCCCCGGGCGGGTGCGGTGCCACGGGGATCGGGGGAGGATGTCACATCACCTATTCGTAGCCGAGATCGGTGCGGATTGCCCATTGAGGGGGTGGCCAAGCCGGAACCGGCGCGGTTACGAATGTTCCATAGGGAAGTAAGGACGCTGGCATGACCGAGGGACAGCCGGGCACCGGGCCCGCGCCCGCGCCCGGGACCGACCTGGCCAACCTGCTGGCCCGGGTGGCCCGGGGCGATCAGGCTGCCTTCGCCACCGTCTACGACCGCTGTGCCGCGCAGGTCTACGGCCTGGTGCGCCGGGTGGTGCGCGACCCAGCGCAGTCGGAGGAGGTGACCCAGGAGGTAATGCTGGAAGTATGGCGCACCGCCTCCCGGTTCGACCCGTACCGGGGAAGCGCGACGGCCTGGCTGATGACAATGGCGCACCGCCGGGCGATCGACCGGGTGCGGTCCGGGCTGGCGGCCGCGCAGCGCGAGGCCCGGGCGGCCGTCGCCGAGACCGATTACGACGTGGTGGCCGAGGAGGTGGAGACCCGGCTCGATGCCCAGCGCGTGCGCCGGTGCCTGGAAACCCTCACCGAGCTGCAGCGGGAATCGGTCATCCTCGCCTACTACGGCGGCTACACCTACCGGGAGGTGGCCGGCCTGCTCGGGGTGGCGGTGGGCACGGTCAAGACGCGCATGCGGGACGGCCTGATCCGGCTGCGCGACTGCGTTGGGGCCGAGCCGTGAGGCTGCGGCGGGAGGACCCGCACACGCTGGCCGGCGCGTACGCGCTGGATGCGCTCACCGAGGCCGACCGGGCAAGGTTCGAGCGGCATCTCGCCGGCTGCGACGCCTGCCGCCAGGAGGCCAGCAGCTTGCGGGAGGCCGCCACCCGGCTCTCGGCCGTCTCGGCCGCGCCGCCGCCCCCACGTGTGCGTGAGCAGGTGCTCGCCGAGGCGGCCCGCACCCGCCAGCAGCCGCCGTTCACGGCGGACGGCCCGGCCGGACCCGGCACCGGGCGGCGGGTGATCCGCTGGAAGACGCCCCGGATGGCGGTGGCGATCGCGGGCGGGTGCGGCCTGGTGGCGCTGGTCCTCGGCGGCCTGTTCATCAACACCCAGCACCGCCTCAGCCAGGCGCAGGCGCACACCCGGGCGATCGCCACGGTGCTGAACGCCCCGGACGCCACCATCACGTCGGCGCGGGCAGTGGCCGGCGGCACCGCCACCGTGGTCATGTCGCACCGTGATCATGCGCTCGTGCTCACCACCGCGCGGCTGCCCTCCCTGCATGCCGGGCAGCGCTACCAGGTGTGGCTGATGGGACTGCAGCGAATCCGTTCCGCAGGAATGCTGCCCGCGCCGCGCGGGGGGATGACCCCGCCCATGGTCGTGTCCGGGGTCAGGCCGGGGGATTCGGTGGAGCTGACGGTGGAATCGGCCAGCGGGGCGACCGTGCCGAGTTCCGCCATGGTCGTGATGCTCGTCCTGCCGTCCTGACCGGCCCCGGCGCAGGCCGGGAGGACCCAGTCCGGGAAACCCTCTATCGTGAGGACTCGTGAAAGCATCTCCCGACGCGCAACTGCGGCTGCTCGAGCTGGCTGATCTGGACGCCGAGCTGAGCCGCCTTGACCATCGCCGGCGCAGCCTGCCCGAGCTCGGGGAATACGAGCGGATCGAGGCCCGGGACGCCGGGCTCGGCGACGAGCTGACCGCCCTGGAGGCGGCCGAAAGCGACCTCGGGCGGGAGCAGGCCAAGGCGGAGGCCGACGTCGACCAGGTCAGGTCCCGGGTGGACCGCGATCAGACCAGGCTGGACGCGGGTCAGGTGTCCTCGCCCAGGGAACTGGAAAACCTGCAGTCGGAGATCGTCTCGCTGGCCCGGCGCCAGTCAGATCTGGAAGAGATCGTGCTCGACGTGATGGAACGCCGGGAGGCGGCCGACCGCCGCCGCGCCGCGCTCACGCAGGAGCGGGCCGTGCTGGCCGCCCAGCGCGCAGAGGTCGGGGCCCGGCGGGACGCGGCTCTCGGGGAGATCGGCGAGCAGATGGAGAAGGCCGAGACCGCACGGGCCGCGGTGGCCGCCGACGTGCCGGACGACCTGCTCGGGCTGTACGAGAGGCTCCGCGCCCAGCACGGGGTCGGCGCCGCCGCGCTCCGGGGCGGGCGGTGCGAGGGATGCCACCTCTCGCTCAACACCGTCGACCTGGCCCGGATCCGGGCGGCCGCGCCGGACGAAGTGCTCCGCTGCGAGGAATGCCGCCGGATCTTGGTCCGCACCCCGGAATCGGGCCTGTGACACGCCGGCTCGTCGTCGAGGCCGACGGCGGCTCGCGCGGGAACCCCGGCCCGGCCGGCTACGGGGCGGTGGTGCGCGACGCCACGACCGGGGAGGTGCTCGCCGAGCTGAGCGACAGCCTGGGCCACACCACCAACAACGTGGCCGAGTACTCGGGGCTCATCGCCGGCCTGCAGGCCGCCGGCGCGATCGCGCCCGGCGCCGACGTCGAGGTCCGGATGGACTCCAAGCTCGTCGTCGAGCAGATGTCGGGCCGCTGGCAGATCAAGCACCCGGCCATGCGCCCGCTCGCGGCCAGGGCCAGGCAGGCGATGACGGCGCTGGGCCGGGTGAGCTTCACATGGGTGCCGCGCTCACGAAACGCGCACGCCGACCGGCTCGCCAACCAGGCCATGGATGCGGCGGCGCGGGACCCGGCGGGCGAGGCCGGCCCGGTCGGCGGCACCCGCTGAGCCGCTGACCGGCAGGGGGAGACATGCGGGAAGGTACGTCACGGACGGTACCCGGCTGGCTGCCGGCCGCGGGCCCGGGCACGACCACGGTGCTGCTGCGGCACGGCGAGACTCCGCTGTCGGGCGAGCGGCGGTACGCCGGCCGCGGGGACATCCCGCTGACCGCCACCGGGCTCGAGCAGGCGGCCGCGGCGGCGGCGCGGCTGGCGGCGCGCGGCGGCATCGACCTGATCGTCACCTCGCCGTTGCGGCGGACCCGGCAGACCGCCGACGCGGTCGCCGCCGCGACCGGCGTGCCACTGGTGGTAGGCGACGGCTGGGCCGAGACCGACTTTGGGGAATGGGAGGGGCTCAGCCACGCCGAGGCCGAGCGCGGCTGGCCGGAGCAGATGGCCGCCTGGCTCAGCGACACCGGCGCCGCCCCGCCCGGCGGCGAGAGTTTCGCCGCCACCTCGGACCGGGTGCTGGCGGCGCTGGACACGCTGCTGGCCGAGCACGCCGGGTCCACGGTGGTCGTGGTCAGTCACGTCACGCCGATCAAGATCGTGCTGCTGCGTGCGTTGCTCGCCCCGCCGGCGGCGGTACGGCGTATCCAGCTGGATGTCGCGTGCCTCAGCGAGATCGACTGGTTCGCTGCGGGGGATCTGGGGGTGGTACGCACCGTGAACGACACCGCGCACCTGTCCCTGCCCGAGATGGCCTGAGCGCAAAGATCCACCGAGCGCGTTCCAGCGCCTATGCTGGAGGCCGCGGCGGGCGAGCCGGCCGGGCGGCCGCGCCGGGTGAAACCCGGTGAGGAAGGTCCGGGCTCCACAGGGCAGGGTGGTCGGTAACGCCGACCCGGGGTGACCCGCGGGACAGTGCCACAGAAAGCAGACCGCCCTTGACCGGGCTTCGGCCGGGCCAAGGGTAAGGGTGAAACGGTGGTGTAAGAGACCACCAGCGCCCGGAGTGATCCGGGCGGCTCGGTAAACCCCACCCGGAGCAAGGTCAGAAGGGCCGTGCGGCGTCAGCCGCAAGGCCTGCGCGAGCGCTCGAGGGCGGCCCGCCCGATGCTCGCGGGTAGACCGCATGAGGCTGCCGGCAACGGCAGTCCTAGATGGATGGCCGCCGGCCCACGCAAGTGGGTGCACAGAACCCGGCCTACAGGCCGACTCGCCCGCCGCCTATGACTCTGGACTCCGCTTGGGCAGGATGATGGAGCGGCGGGGGCACTGGGGGGCACGTGCGCGCCTACCGTGCGGGCGGGCGGCGGGCGGTGGTCAAGACGCTCTCAGGGTGCGGCACCGGCCTGACGGGGATCGGCCAGCTGGCTGATGTTGCCGGCCGCTGGAACTTTCACCATGAGGGAGGTGGAGATCCGCATTGTCCTGGACATCGTCGAGCCGCCGGCGGGCCGTCTTTGGGTCGGCCGCGACCCGGGGCAGGCTCATCGCCCTGGCCGTGAGCAGGAGATCAGTTTCACCGGCTGGCTGGGGTTGCTGCGGGCGCTGTACGAGGTGACCGCAGAGCATGGGCCCCCGTAATATCCGGGGCCCTGAGA
>Ga0335076_10006465_pt1 | contig 11825 bp, 9 predicted proteins | sample Lox_Sample_25_FD_206717 | JGI IMG/M metagenome (GOLD analysis project Ga0335076, IMG submission 206717) | Soil microbial communities from Loxahatchee National Wildlife Refuge, Florida, United States - Lox_Sample_2.5 | ecosystem: Environmental > Terrestrial > Soil > Wetlands | place: USA: Florida... | reverse complement strand
GCAGTGCGCCTGGTCGAGGTTGCCGTGGATCGCGCTGTGGATCACGAAGCCCGCCCGGTTCACGGGCCATTTCGCTTCGCGCACCGGGTTGCCTTCGAGGTCGATCAACACCAGCGACGACGCGGTGATCTCGCTGTAGTGCAGGCCGAACGGATTGATGAGGAAAAGCTTCTCGGCCCCCGGCACGCGCAGCGTAACGTGGTTAAAGATCATCTCGGTCCAGCCGAGGTGGTGAAAGATGCGGTAGCAGGCGGCGAGCTGCACGCGCGCGGCGCGCTCGGCCTCCGACACTGGCAGGTCGCGCGCCTTGCGGGCGGCGCTCTCGAAATAGATGGTCATTTGCGAACTCCGGGCGACGAGGAGTAGTCTACCCCTGCATGCGAGGCGCGTTCCTTGCGTTGGCGGTGCTCCTCCCCGTGGCAGCGGCCGCGCATCCCCATAGCGCAAGCGAATGCCGCGAGGGCGGCGATTTCATCCGCAATGCAGCATTGTCGCGCGACGGCGGCGCCACGCGGGAATTCTTCCTCGGGCGCCTGGAAGAAGACCTGCTGACGATTCGTGCCTTCCCGGCAGCGTTGCGCTGGTTCGTGAGCGACGAGGAAGACGAGCGCTTCCTGCGCGCGGAGGTCGAAGCCGTGTTCGACGCGCCGCAAGACAGCGAGCGTCACCGCGCCGATTTCGTCGCGCACTGCGAACGGCGCGCCCAGCGCCAGGCCGGACCGACCGCCTAGCCGAAGTTGAAGATTCGCAGGGCGTTTGCGCCGCGAACCCGCTCGCGCGCGCCGTCGGGCAGCCGGTCTACGCGCGCGAGACAGCCGATCGGGTCGCCGATGGTGTGCGGATAGTCCGAGCCGTAGAGCACGTTTCCCGAGCCGAACACGCTGACGGCCATGGCGAGCGCCTCGTCGGTGAAGACCACCGAGTCGGCGTAGATGCGGCGCGCATGCAGGCTCGGCTTTTCCCGCGTCTTCGTGCGGCAGGCGGGGATGTGCTCGTAGCACTGGTCCATGCGGCCGATCAGGTAGGGCAGCGTGCCGCCGCCGTGGCTGGCGATGATCTTCAGCTTCTGGAAGCGGTCGAAGAAGCCGTCGTAGATCATGCGTGCGACCGCGAGCGTGGTATCGGTGGTGAAGCCGATCGAGGCGACCAGCTGGAATTGCTGCATCTCCATCTCCGCGACGCCCGGCGGCGCGGTCGGGTGGATGAGCACCGGCAGCCTCGCCTCGTCGATCGCCCTCCATATCTTCTCGAAGGCCGGCGCAGTGAGCGGCTCGCCGCCAATGTTGGCAAGCACCATCACGCCGCAGGCGCCGGCCCGCAGGCAGCGCCTGAGCTCGGCGAGCGCCACCTTCTCGTGCTGCCAGGGCAGAGAGCAGAGCCACTGGATGCGGTCGGGCCAGTGCCTGCGCGCCCGGGCCATCTCGTCGTTCATCACTTGCGCCGCCTTGAGGCTCACCTTCTCGCCGCCCCAGTAGACATTCGGGCAGGTGAGCGAAACCACCGAAACGTCGATGCCCACGCGGTCCATGTTCTTGATGCGCAGGTCCCAGTCGAACATCTCCGGAACCGGCGTCATGAAGGGCGCCCCGTCCAGGTGAATCGCCCGCAGGCCGCCCGCGACCGTCTTCAGCGTATAGCGCGGTCGGCCGTGCTTCTCGAGCAGCTTCAGCCACTCGTGGTTGAGCATGTGCGTATGGACGTCGATGACGGGGCTCATTCGTTTCCTTTTGCTCTAGTCGACCTTTGCGCCGGATGCCTTTACGACCGCTGCCCAGCGAGGAACGTCGTTCCGGATGATGTCTCCGAACTGCTCAGGCGTTGTCGCTGTCCAAGGTTCCATGCCGAACCTGACCAGCAGCGCGCGGAATTCGTCCGTGTTCTGGAAGCGCTGCATCTCGGCGTTCAGCCGCGCCACCACCGCGGGTGGAGTGCCACCGGTCGTCACGACCCCCTGCCAGGCCTGCCAGTCGAAGCCGGGCAGCGTTGCGGAGATCGGTGGTACGTCCGGCATCAGCACCGACTGCTTGCCGGCCGAGGTGCCCAGCGCGGTGATCTTGCCGGCCTTGATGTTCGGCACCGCCACCGAGAAGTCGAGGAACATCGCCTCGGGCTTGCCCGCGATGATGTCGAGCACTGCCGCCGCCGAGCCCTTGTAGGGCACGTGCTGGATGTCGAGGCCCTGCTCCTTCTTCAGCACCTCCATGAACAGGTGGTGCGGACTGCCCGAGCCCGAAGACGCGTAGTTGAACTTGCCCGGGTTCTTCTTCACCAGATCGATGAACTCGCGCACGTTCTTCACCGGCAAGTTCGGCGAGGTGACGAGAAAGAAGTTCACCGAGCCCACGAGCGACACGGGCGCGAAGTCCTTGACAGGGTCGATCGCGGGCTTGGCGTACATCGCCGGGCTGATGCCCAGCGTGGTCGACGTGGCCATGAGCAGCGTGTAGCCGTCGGCGGGCGACCTCGCGACCAGCTCGGCGCCGACCAGCGTGCCCGCGCCCGGGCGGTTCTCCACCACGACCGGCTGCTTGAGCGCCGCGCCCAGCCGGTCGCCGAGGGCGCGCGCGAGCACGTCGGTGAGCGCGCCGGGCGGGTACGGAACCACGAAACGCAGCGGGCGGGATGGATACTCCTGGGCGTGGGCGGCGCCTGCGAGCAGCAAGGCAGCCAGCCATGCGAGCAGTCTCATCGTTTCCTCCTCTGGGAGAGCGAAGCCTAGAGGCAGGCGCCGCCAAAATCAAACAATTCCCGCAGCGATTTCGCAGATGCGCAAGACGGCGGCTCCTAGGTCATCTGTCGCCGGCGCTTGAGCAGCAGTGCGTTGCTGACGACGCTCACGCTGCTCAGCGCCATCGCCGCACCCGCGATCATCGGGCTGAGCAGCCCGAACGCGGCGAGCGGAATGCCGACTGCGTTGTAAACGAAGGCCCAGAACAAGTTCTGGCGGATCTTGGCGTGGGTGCGCTGCGAAATTTCGATCGCTGCCGCGACTAGGCGCGGATCCCCGCGCACCAGCGTGATGCCGGCTGCGTGCATTGCCGCGTCCGTACCCGATCCCATCGCAAAACCGATATCTGCGGCGGCAAGCGCCGGCGCGTCGTTGATGCCGTCGCCGACCATCGCCACTGTGTCGCCGGGCTGCCGCAGCGCGCGCACCACGCGCGCCTTTTCCTCCGGCATTACCTCGGCACGAACGTCGCGGATGCCGACCCGCGCGGCAATCGCCAGCGCCACCGTCCGGCTGTCGCCGGAGAGCATGACCACCCCGATGCCCCTGCGCACAAGCGCGGCGATCGCCTCGGTCGCCGACGGCTTGAGCTCGTCGCCCAGTCCAAGCAGCGCGAGCGAGCGCGCACCGGGTTCAAGCTCGGCCAGCCAGGACACCGTCTGGCCCGCGCGCTCCAGCCTCGCGCACGCCTCCCTGAACCGGGCGAGGTCCACTCCGAGTTCTGCCATCCAGCGGGTCGAGCCGATCGCCAGCCTACGCTCTCCGACCTGCGCTTCGATGCCACGGCCCGGCACGACGCGAAATTCCCGCGCCCGCGGTCCGGTCACCGACCGCGCGGCGGCAGCAGCAATGATCGCCTTCGCGAGCGGATGCTCGCTGCCTGCCTGTACTGCAGCAGCCAGCGCGAGCGCACTTTCCGCGTCTCCGTCGGCAGCCTCCAGTGACAGCAGGGTCGGCCGGCCAACGGTCAAGGTGCCCGTCTTGTCGAACACCACAACGCTAATGCGGTGTGCAACCTCGAGCGCTTCGGCGTCCTTGATCAGCACCCCCTGCTTCGCCGCGACGCCGGTGCCGGCGATGATCGCCGCGGGCGTGGCAAGCCCCAGCGCGCAGGGACAGGCGATGACCAGTACGGCGACCGCATTGAGCAGAGCCTGTTCCCAGCGACCCGACGTCAGCCCCCATCCAAGGAAGGTCGCGAGCGCGATCACCAGCACCACAGGCACGAAGACGGCGCTCACCCGGTCAACGAGTCGCTGGATTGGTGCCTTGCGCGCCTGCGCCGACTCGACCAGTTCGATGATGCGCGCAAGCACCGATTGCGCGCCCACCGCCGTGGCGCGCACCACGAGCAAACCCTCGGCGTTGACGGCGCCGCCCGTGACGCGATCGCCAGGGCCCTTGGGCACGGGCAGCGATTCGCCGGTGATCAGCGACTCGTCCACGTGACTGCGCCCTTCAAGCACCTCGCCATCGGCGGCGATGCGCTCCGCGGGGCGCACGACCACGAGGTCGCCGGCGGCGACGCGCTCCAGCGGCACCTCCACCTCGCTGCCTTCGCGACGCACGCACGCACGCTCCGGTCGAAGCGCCTGCAGCGCGCGAATCGCATCCGTCGCCTGGTGCTTGGCGCGCGCTTCGAGCCACCGGCCGAACAGCACGAGGGTGATCACTGCGGCGCTCGCTTCGAAGTAAAGGTGTGCACCAGCCTGTTCGCCATGCATCAAGAGCATGTAGACAGAAAGGCCATAGGCGGCGCTGGTGCCGAGAGCCACCAGCAGGTCCATGTTCCCTGTGCGGGCTGCGAGCGCCTTCCAGCCGGCGCGATAGAAGCGCGCACCGAGCACGAACTGCACCGGCGTTGCCAGCAGCAATTGCACCCAGCCCGGCAGCGTCCAGTTCTCTCCCAGCGGTGCGACCACCATCGGCAACACAAGGGGCAGCGTCAGTACCGCAGATAGCACGACCGGCCACCGCGACGAGTTGCTTGCCGATATCGGCGGCGGCTGCGCGCCTAAGCGCGCTTCGTAGCCGGCCTTGCGCACCGCCTCGACGAGCGCTTCCGGCCGTGCGCCTGCTGCCAGCATCACTGTCGCCGTCTCCGTGGCGAGGTTCACGTCAGCGCCGCCGACGCCCGGCACCGACATCAAGGCTTTCTCCACACGCGCCACGCAGGATGCGCAGGTCATGCCCTCGATGGGCAGGCGGATCCGGATGCTCGTTTCCATGGGGGCCTAGCCTGGCATCCTGCGCCCCAGGTCCCGCAAAACTTCGCGCGCGCAGTTGTGGCCCGGGGCACCGGTTACCCCGCCGCCGGGGTGGGCGCCGGCGCCGCACAGGTAGAGGCCCTTCAGCGGCGTGCGATAGTCGGCGTGGCCGAGCACCGGCCGCGCCGACCAGAGCTGCTCGAGCGAGAGCCGGCCGTGGAAGATGTCGCCGCCGGTGAGGCCGAATTCGCGCTCGAGGTCCGCAGGCGAAAGCGCGCCATGCGCGATCACGCTCTTGCGGAAGCCCGGCGCTTGCGATTCGACCACGTCCAGGATCCGCTCGATCGCCTCGGGCTTGCGGCTCGCCCAGTCCGCCTCGGGCGCGAAATGCTGGCAGAACAGGCTCGCGACGTGCGCACCCGCGGGCGCGAGGCTATCGTCAAGCGTGCTGGGAATCACCATCTCCACGATCGGTGCCCTGGCGATGCCCCCGGCGCGCGCATCGAGGTACGCGCGATCCATGTAATCGAGCGAGGGCGCCAGGATGATTCCCGAGGCATGGTGCGGCCCCGGCTCGGGCAGCACCGAGAAGCGTGGCAGCGCCGACAGCGCCACGTTCATGCGGAACGTCGCCGAGCCGCATTGGTAGCGCTCGATGCGCTCGCGGAAATCCCGCGCCAGCAGGCTCGGGTCCACGAGCTTCAGGAACAGGCGCTTCGGATCGACGTTGGCGACGATCGCGCGCCCCGCGACTTCCCTACCGCCATCGAGCACCACGCTGCCGGGCTGCACGCGCGCTACGGGCGCATCGCATTCGATCTCGACGCCCAGGCGCCGCGCTTCGGCCGCGAGCGCGGCGCTGATCGCGCCCATGCCGCCGATTGCATGGCCCCACTGGCCGCGCTTGCCGTTCACTTCGCCGAAGCAGTGGTGCAGCAGCACGTAGGCCGTCCCGGGATGGAACGGGCTGGCGTAGTTGCCCACCACCGCATCGAAGCCGAACACGGCCTTGACCGGATCCGATTCGAACCAGTCCTCCAACCACTCGGCAGCACTGCGCGTAAACAGCCCGAGCAGGTCGCGCTGGGTTTCGATGGGGAGATTCCTGACTCTCCAGCCGGAACGCAGGAATCCCAACAGATCCAGAACCCCTCCCCCCGCGTTGGGCGGTGTTTCCAGGATCATTGCGCGCATTACGTCGGCGACGCGCTCGAGCTTCTCCCAGTAGCGTGGCAGGCTTTTCGCGTCGCGCGCCGAGAAGCGCGCGAACTCCGTCTGCGTCGCCGCCAGCCCGCCGCCCACCTTCAGGTAGCCGTCCGCGAGCGGCAGGAAATTGGCGAGCGGCCGCTCGACGATGCGCAGGCCGTGATGCGCGAGGCCAAGGTCGCGGATCACCTTGACCTGCAGCAGGCTCACGGTATAGGCCGCGGTCGAATTGCGAAAGCCCGGATGGAATTCCTCGGTGACCGCGGCGCCCCCGACCACGCCGCGGCGCTCCAGCACCCGTACCTTCAGCCCCGCTTTCGCGAGGTAGCACGCGCAGGTCAGGCCGTTGTGACCCGCGCCGATGATGACGACGTCGGCGGCGCCCGCGCTCACTCTACGGTGACGGACTTTGCGAGGTTCCTGGGCTTGTCCACGTCGGTGCCGCGCGCGAGCGCGGTATGGTAGGCGAGCAGCTGCAGCGGCACCACGTGCAGGATCGGCGAGAGCGGTCCGTAGTGCTCCGGCAGGCGCACCACATGCACGCCTTCTTCCGCGACGATGCGCGTGTCGGCATCGGCGAGCACGTGGAGCTCGCCGCCGCGCGCCCGCACTTCCTGCATGTTCGATTTCAGCTTCTCCAGCAGCGCGTCGTTGGGCGCCACCGTGACCACCGGCATCGCCGAGGTGACGAGCGCGAGCGGGCCGTGCTTGAGCTCGCCGGCCGGGTAGGCCTCGGCGTGGATGTAGGAAATCTCCTTCAGCTTGAGCGCACCCTCAAGCGCGATCGGGTAGTGCAGGCCGCGGCCGAGGAACAGCGCGTGCTCCTTCTTCGCGAAGCGCCCGGCCCAGGCAATCAGCTGCGGCTCGAGCGCGAGCGCCGCGGCGAGCGCCTTTGGCAGGTGCCGCAGACTCCGGAGATGCCTCGATTCATCCCTTCTTGAAATTCGCCTGCGCAGCTTCGCCAGGCAAACGCACAACAGGAAGAGGGCCACCAGCTGCGTGGTGAAGGCCTTGGTGGAGGCGACACCGACCTCGACGCCCGCGTGCGTGAGGAAACGCAGGCGCGTCTCGCGCATCATCGCGCTCGACGCGACATTGCAGATTGCGAGCGTGCGCTTTTGCCCGCGCGAGCGCGCGTGCTTGAGCGCCGCCAGCGTGTCGGCGGTTTCGCCCGACTGCGACACCACGACCACCAGCGCATCCGGGTCCGGCACGCTGTCGCGGTAGCGGTACTCGCTCGCGATCTCGACCTGCGTCGGCAGCCGCGCGATCGATTCCAGCCAGTACTTGGCGACCAGGCCCGAGTAGTAGCTCGTGCCGCAGGCGAGGATCAGCACCGACTTCGCCTTGCGCAGGCTCGCGCCCTTCGGGTCGCCGAAAAGCGCAGGTGATATTTCTTCGATGCCCTCCAGCGTGTCGGCGACCGCGCGCGGCTGCTCGAAGATTTCCTTCTGCATGAAGTGCCGGTACGGACCGAGCTCCGCCGACTCGCCGCCCGCCTGCACGGTCCGCAGCGTGCGCTTCGCCTCGCGGCCGGCCGCGTCGAACACGCGGAAGCCCGCCAGGCCGATTTCGGCGACGTCGCCTTCCTCGAGATAGGCGATTCGGTCGGTCGTGCCCGCGAGCGCGAGGGCATCGGAGGCCAGGAAGTGTTCACCGTTGCCCGCGCCCACCACCAGCGGGCTGCCGGCGCGCGCGCCGACCACCTTGTGCGGCTCGCGTTTCGAGACCACGGCGATCGCGTAGGCGCCCGCCAGGCGCTTGACCGCGCGGCGCACCGCGTCGAGCAGGCTGCCGGCGTACAGGCTGTGTACCAGGTGCGCGATGACTTCGGTGTCGGTCTGGGTCTCGAAGGCATAGCCCTTGGCCTGCAGCTCCGCGCGCAGCTCCTCGTGGTTCTCGATGATGCCGTTGTGCACGAGCGCGATCTCGCCGCGCGAGAAGATCGGGTGCGCATTGTGCGTGACGGGGGCGCCGTGCGTCGCCCAGCGCGTGTGCGCGATGCCCGTCTCGGCCACGAGGTGCTTCCTCTCGATTTGCGCCGATAGGTCGGCGACGCGGGCCACGCTGCGCAGCCGTTCCAGCCGATCGTTCGCGAGCGCCGCCACGCCGCAGGAATCGTAGCCGCGGTATTCGAGCCGCCGCAGCCCTTCGACCAGCACCGGCAGGATGTCGCGCCGCGCAGCCGAACCGACGATTCCGCACATGACTATTTCTTCCCGGCCCGCTTCCGGGGCGGCGTCCAGCGCGGTACCGACACCTGCTTCGCGCGCGCGACCGTGAGCTGGCCGGGCGGCGTGTCCTTGCTGATGGTCGATCCGGCGCCGATGTAGGAGCCCTTCGCGATGCGAACCGGCGCGACCAGCGTTGCATTCGAGCCTATGAAGCAGCCGTCCTCGATCACCGTGCGGTGCTTGGCCACACCGTCGTAGTTGCAGGTGATGGTACCGGCGCCGATGTTGACCGCACTGCCGACGTCCGCGTCGCCGATATAGGCGAGGTGGTTCGCCTTCGAGCCCTTGCCGATCCGGCTTGCCTTGACCTCGACGAAATTGCCGACGTGTACGCCTTCGTCAAGCTTCGCGCCGGGCCGCAGCCGCGCGTAAGGCCCGATGCGGCAGCCGGCGCCGACCTCGGCATCCTGCAGCAGGCTGAAGTCGAGCACTTCGGTATCCGCGGCGATGGCGACGTTACGCAGCACGCAGTTCGGGCCGATCCTGACGCGATCGCCGAGGCGCACGCGGCCTTCGAACACGCAGTTCACGTCGATCGTCACGTCCTCGCCGCAGGCGAGCTCGCCGCGCACGTCGACGCGCCATAGATCGGCGAGCTGCACGCCGGCCGCAAGCAGCCTTCTCGCCTGCGCTTTCTGGTAGGCGCGCTCAAGGAGCGCCAGCTCTTCGCGCGAGTTCACGCCCGCGACTTCCATCTTGTCGGTCGCCTTCACCGCGCTCACGGGCGCGCCTGCGCCGGCCGCAATGCCGATCACGTCGGTGAGGTAATACTCCTTCTGCGCATTGCGGTTCGCGACCTTGGCGAGCCAGCCCGCGAGGCGCGAGGCGTTGGCCGCGAGGAAGCCCGCATACCACTCGCGGATCGCGCGCTCCCTCGGCGTCGCGTCCTTCTGCTCGACGATGCGCAGCACGCGGCCCCTGGCTTCGCCGCCTTTCGCTTCCCGCACCACGCGGCCATAGCCGGTCGGATCCGAAAGATCGCTGGTGGCGATGGCGATGCCCTTGCCCGCAGCGCGCACGAGCTTGCGCAACGTGTCGCTGCGTACGAGCGGCACGTCGCCGTTCAGCACGAGGACGGTCGCGGCGCGCGGAATGCGCGGCAGCGCCTGCATGAGCGCATGCCCGGTGCCGAGCCGGCGCGCCTGCTCGACCCAGTCCAGCGCCTCGCTGCCGAACGCGGCACGCACCTGCTCGCCGCCGTGCCCATGGACGATGGTGATGCGATCCGGTTTGAGCGTGCGCGCGGCCTCGACGACATGCGCCAGCAGCGGCCGGCCCGCAATCCGATGCAGCACCTTCGGCAGCGCCGAGTGCATGCGCTTGCCCTGGCCTGCAGCGAGGATGACGACGTGGAGTGGCATTCGGGGTCGGGCCCCGAATTCTAGCACCGCCCCGTCAGAACCCCTTGATACTTCTTGGAATTCCGGTCGCGCGCGCCGTCGGCACGGCGCACGCTGCTCAGGCGCCCTGCGTGGGCAGAACCAGCATTGCGACCACGAGCGCCGCCAGCAGCAGCGTCGGGAGCATCATCAGGAGCAACTGCAGGTGCTCTTTGAAGATCATGGCGTCCTCCCATGAACAGGACCAAGGCGCCAGCGTAGTCAGAGAGTGTCAGGATGGCAGCGGAGCATTGCCGCCGCGCCCTGTGCGAAAAGCACGTTTGCGGACGTTTTTGCCTACCAGTGCTCAGGCGGCTTGCGGTGCAGCACGATGCCGGTGCGCGACTGGGTCAGGTAGCCGCCGGTGGACAGGTCCTTGAGGATCCGGCTCACCATCTCGCGCGAGGCGCCGATGCGGCTGGCGATGTCCTGCTGCGTGAGGCGCTGCGAGATCACCAGCGTGCCGCTGGATTCCTCGGCGAGCTCGAGCAGCAAGCGCGCAACGCGGCCATAGACGTCCATGAGCGCGAGGCTCTTCACGCTCTCGGTGAGCGAGCGCACGCGCGCGATCAGCTTCTCGATCAGGCTGAGCGCGAACGCCGGGTTGTTGACCACGAAATCGCGGAAATCCTGCAGCGGCACCACGAGGAAGCGCGACGGCTCCAGCGTCATCACCGAAGCCGAGCGCGGACCCTCGTCGAGCACCAGCTCGCCGAAGTACTCGCCTGGCCCCTGCGTCGCGAGCACCACGTCGCGCCCATCGTCGTCGCTCACGTAGACCTTTACGCGGCCTTCGAGAATGACGTAGAGCGAGTCGGTGCGGTCGCCCTCGCTGACGATGACCGTGTTCTTCGGGTAGCTGCGCGCGATGCCGTGGGAGCCCACGGCCTTCAGGTCGGCGTCGGAGAGCGTCCCGCTGCGTCGGCTGCTGGCGCCCATGCGCGCGCCTAGCGCGGCAGTTCCGAGAATCCCATCAGGAACTCGTCCACCGCGCGCGCGCATTGCCGGCCCTCGCGGATCGCCCAGACCACGAGCGACTGGCCGCGGCGCATGTCGCCGGCGGCGAACACTTTCTGCACCGAGGTGGCGTAGGCTCGCGCACCCTCGGTGCCGGCCTGCGCGTTGCCGCGCGCATCGCGCTGCACGCCGAATTCCTCGAGCAGCGACTGCACCGGCGACACGAAGCCCATCGCCAGCAGCACCAGGTCGGCCGGCAGCTCGAACTCCGAGCCGGGCAGCTCGACCGGCTTGCCGTCCTTCCACTCGAGGCGCACCGCCTTCAGGCGCTTCAGCTTGCCGCCTTCGCCAGCGAACGCCTTGGTCGCCACCGACCAGTCCCGCTCCACGCCCTCTTCGTGCGACGAGGAGGTGCGCAGGCGCGTCGGCCAGTAGGGCCAGACCGGGTTACGCTCGACCTCGGGCGGCATCGGGAACAGCTCGAAATTGGTTACCGAGGCCGCGCCGTGCCGGTTCGAGGTACCGATGCAATCCGAGCCCGTGTCGCCGCCGCCGATCACCACCACGTGCTTGCCCTTCGCCCAAAGCTCGGTCACGCCCCGGTCGCCGGCGACGCGCTTGTTCTGCAGCGGCAGGAATTCCATCGCGAAATGCACGCCGTCCAGCTCGCGCCCCGGCACCGGCAGGTCGCGCGGCACCTCGGCGCCGCCGGAAAGCACGACGGCGTCGTACTCGGCGAGCAGCGACGCAGGCGCAAGCGTACGCGTCGCGTCGTTCGGCACGCCCTTGCCCGGGCGCGCGCCGCCGACCCAGACGCCGCTGCGGAACTCGACGCCCTCGGCGCGCATCTGTTCGAGACGCCGGTCGATCACGCGCTTCTCGAGCTTGAAATCCGGGATGCCGTAGCGCAGCAGGCCGCCGATGCGGTCGTTCTTCTCGAACACCGTGACCGCGTGGCCCGCGCGCGCGAGCTGCTGCGCGCAGGCGAGGCCCGCGGGCCCGGAACCGACCACCGCGACGCTCTTGCCGGTCTTGTGCGCGGCGGGCTGCGGCTTCACCCAGCCCGAGTCCCAGCCCTTGTCGACGATCGCGTGCTCGATCGACTTGATGCCGA
>Ga0335076_10006464_pt1 | contig 11825 bp, 13 predicted proteins | sample Lox_Sample_25_FD_206717 | JGI IMG/M metagenome (GOLD analysis project Ga0335076, IMG submission 206717) | Soil microbial communities from Loxahatchee National Wildlife Refuge, Florida, United States - Lox_Sample_2.5 | ecosystem: Environmental > Terrestrial > Soil > Wetlands | place: USA... | reverse complement strand
GGCGTCGATCTTGGTGTAGACGTGCTCGATGTGGTTGGCGACCGTCTTGGGTGAGATCACGAGCCGCTCGGCGATCTGCTTGTTGGACAGGCCACGCGCGAGCAGCCTGAGCACCTCGACCTCGCGCTGCGTCAACCCGGCGGGCCCCTCGCGCCGACGCGAGACGCGATGGCCGGCGCCGCCGAGCACCGCTTCGACGGCCTCCGCGTCAAAGCGACCGGCCTTGACGTCCGCTCGCAGCTCGGCGGCTGTGTCCTGAGCCGACCGTGGTGGGCGATACGCCCGCGGCTCGCGCATCGCCTGATAGGCGTCGGCGGCCCCGAGGATCCGCGCCCGGCGGGAGATCGCGGCCCCAGCCAGCCCGCGGGGATATCCTGAGCCGTCGAGCCGCTCGCGGCGCGCCACCGCGATCTGACCGAGCGGCGCGAGCGCCTGGGAGCAGTGAAGCATTCGCTCGGTCAAGTGAGGATGGAGCCGGACTCGCTCCCACTCCTCCGCTCCGAGCGGGCCGGGCTTGTCCCAGATCGAGTTCGACACCCCGAGCCGCCCAAGGTCGTGAAGCAGACCCGCCCGGCGAAGCGTGCGGATCTCCGCCTCTGGAAGCTTGAGCTGCTCGCCTGCCGCTGCCGCCAGCTCCGCGACGGCGTGTGCATGCCCCAGCGTGTACGGCGATTTGAGGTCGACGAAATTCGCGATCGCGAGCAGCGCCGCGTCAAACCGCGCTCCGGAGAGCATGACCGCTAGCGCCGGCTCGGCGTCGATCACCGCGTCCCACGTCGCCAACATGTCAAGGCCTGACAGGATCAATCCTGCGTCCTCGGCCAGCACCCTCGCGAGCGCGGGGTCGAACTGCGTGCCGGCGCGATTCCGGGCCAGCGCTCGCGCAGCGTCGATGCCTCCGACACGGTGCGCGACCTCGACGAACTCGGCCAGCATCGCCAGCCGCGACGCCAGCGGCACTTGCTCGCCCTTCAATCCGTCCGGCCAGCCGCGGCCGTCCCACATCTCGTATGCACCACCCAGCGCGACCAGAACGTCATCCGGCAGCTCGAGCTGCTCGCCCAGGGTGCGCGCCATCGCAGCATGGTGAGCGATCATCTGATCGACGTCGCGGTGGCCTGAGATCGCGAACTCAAGCCCGATCCGGAAGCGATGTAGCGGCGGATTGCCCGCGCCCAGCTTCCGCATCCCCGCTGCGGCTGCTCCGAGGCTGCGGCGCTCGTGGTCGTACTTGCCGGACTTCAGTTCGATGTCATCGCCGAACCACTTCGCCTGCTCGTGCGCGTCAGAGTGACAGCCGACGTTGACCAGTAGCGCCGTGTAGTAGACGGCCACGCGTGCGTGCTCGTCAAGCCCGATCCGCTCGGCCAACCGCAACGCGATCAGACATTGACGCAGCACGTGCTCCATCGGCTGCCCGAACCCGAGGTCGATCCCGAGAGAAAGCGCTGCCACCAACTCCGCAAGACGGACATGCGCGCGATCGGTATCGCCGGCCACATGCCGACACTACCGCCGCACGCCCCCCTCGCGAAACATAAGGCGAACGCCCCACGAGCGACACAACCACCACTTCCACGCTCGCCGAACAACATTCGAAGAGCCGCGACGAGCACGATGAAAATCAAACGCCGAACCTGCTCGGCGGCGCGGGCGGCAGCGTCAGCGCCAACAACGTCGACATCGACCACACGAACGACGGCGCCGGCCATCCGCCGCACTCCTGCATGGCGGGATGGTCTCGACCAAACCGATCTAGGCCGGCGTGCCATTCCCCTACCAGGCGCAGGTGGAAATGCTCCGAGCATTTCCGCGTTGATCGCACCGACACGCACGACTACGGCCGAACTGCGCACACAGACGGGAAGATCACGTTGGACTTGCTCTCTGATGACCTAATCGCGATGATCGACGCGCCCGGCGTGGACCGGCGGCTGATCATGGGCTTCAGCGAAGGTGCGATCACGGCGACGATCGGCGTCCGCAGCCCTCGGTCAGTATCGCCGTAGTCAACCGACCCGCTACGACCTCTTCAACCGGCGCTCCAAGCTTCACGATCATGCGCGCCGGACGCTCGCCGGTGGCAAGGCCACCGAGGCAGATCCAGACGCCGCCGCACGGTTCTTCGAACAGTCACCCGACCCGCGCCCGACTTTCGAGCTGATGAAGGCAGACCACGACAGCGGATACGGCGATGGCGGGCTCCTCCGCCATCATCACATTCGCTCGACGCCCCGAGACTCGCCGCTGCATCGTCGCCCACTTGGGAGTCTCGACCAGGCTGCCCCTCTTCGGTGGGAGCGCTAGCCGCGCCGGCACGGCCGCTCCAGCGTGATTCAACAGCGCGCTCGCAACGGCCGCCGCGGCTCCTCTCACGAGCTACCGGTGGTCCGAGCTGACGATCGCTTCCATGGATTCCTCGGCGTTTCGTCTGCGATCGCTCATAGGCGACCGAGCGATGCTCGGCACGGCGGCCTCGCGTGGCCGTACCCTGGCGACGCCCGCTGTGGGTTCTCAGCCCTGAGTGCCGAGCGCGGCGCGAACAGACACCCGGCGGTCTCGCGGCGCTCGGTTGCCGCTGGCGCGGGCGAGGACCTTGTGCGCTCGGGTGTAGAGGTCGTCCGCTCTCTCGGGGGTGTCCGCTATTGCCGTCACGCCCACGGTCGCGAGGGGCTCGACGGAGCTCAGCATGTGGAACACGACGCCGCGTCCGCGGTTGTGGTCGAAGCGAAGGTCCTCCCGCGTCGCTCGAGCGAGTAGGCCTGCTAGGCCGAGCACCTGCAACCGCGGGATCTCGAGGTGATCGCTGGCGACGTAGTGCCGTGGGTGCCCCAGACGCGTCGTGAAGCTCGCCGTCTGTGGGTTGTAGCTACCGCCGGTGAGGCGGGCAAGGGTCTGGTACGGGTGGGTTGTTCCGCCCATGCGCAGGTTCACCTCGAGCGCGAACGGCTGCCAGCGGTTGTCCTCCCGACGGGTGACGATAAAGTCGATCGCGAGCCGGCCGATCACGCCCTTATCGGCTAGACGCTCTGCAACCCGTTGCGCGTGTGCGCTGATGAGGGGGGCATATCCCGGGTCGGCGGGGAAGCGGCAGCCTGTGAATTGTTGCCCGCTGCGACCGTGAAGGATTTGGTCGTGGGTCGAGAGCAGCGTGACTGCGCCCGCGGGTGTGATCTCGAGCTGGACGCTTGGGCTGCGGGGTTCGCGTCCAGTGATGCGCTCTTCCACCACTCCGCCCTGTGCAGCGAGCTTGCGCAGGTACGCGGCTGGGCTGACACCATCCACTTCGGGGACCAACCGCTCGAGGCGCTGTGCGATCAGCGCACCCTCCTCACATGCGCCGGGTACCGGGAGTCCTGCCAGGTCAAGTAACACGTTTCCCTCGCCGGACACTGCGTGGTCGAGCTTGATGATGAGAGCGGCGAGCTCGGGCTTCGCTGCCCGGAGCGCGCAGATCGCCTCGACCGCGTCCGGGATCGTCCGGATCTGCTCGGCCCCGAGCGGATGGGGAACTCCGGCCCGGGCGAACAGCGCCCGACTGCCGCTCTTGGTCCCAAGCCAGGCGTGCTTGGGATCGGCGCCGAACAGCGGAATATCGAGTCCGAGCGCAATGTCCCGTTCGAGCGTGGTCGAGTTGTATGGCATGAGGTAAGCGAGCTTCGCGTCGGCGAGCGTACGCCGGATCTGCTCGAGCACGTCGGGCCGCTCGAGCAGCTTCTCGCTAAGCGGGCGAGGACTGCCGTCGCCCAGCGACACGAGCCGCAGACGCTTCCGCGCCGACAGCCGGCGTCTGCGGGGGAGAAGCGAGATGTGGTAGTCGATTGTGCGCCGCGCGACCGGTAATGAGGTGATGTACGTCAACTCCAAGGCCGGATCGTGCAGCTCCAACAGAAAGCTGAGTAGACGCTCCTCGTACGATCGCGTCTCGGCAGGCGGCTCGTGCCATCGGTCGACTGACCGAGACGGCAACACGACCACCGAGCGCTCCGTCGCACCGCGCCCAGCGGTCGTCGCTGCGGCAAGTCGGCGCTGCAAGCGAGCAAATCGCTCCTCCTGCCACGCTTCGGCCGCTGGGTGCGCCGTGGGTCGCGGGAGGGCGCGAACAAGCGGACGGACGTGGCGCGCGGCGCCCGCCTGTGCCGACGGGTGCGACCGCAGTGTCGTCAGCTCGGAGCCCTCTCCCGCCGACGGCCGCATCTGCTCACGGATATACGCCGCCCGGCGATCGCCCTGATCGTTCATCGGTCCCTCGCAATCTCGTCAAGTCTTCGCGCCGGGCGCCCGGCCGGACTAAGCCCCCGCCGTCCTGCATTCCGCGAAGTCAGCGGACGTCAGATGACTTCTCACGACCCTACAGACGCCAGGGTGGCGCGAATCCTTCCTCGGGGTGAACCGTCGAGGAACAAGCACCCGCGGGGCGGCGGAGTCCTTCTTGAGGCCCTCGGATCCAGAAGAGAGGCCGGGCGTGAGCCGAGCCTCCCAGCAACGGCGTAAGGTTCCCCTTCGCACGACGCACAGGCAACACACCCGCTAACGCGGCGAAACCCCGTCCCCGGCAGGCGACTTCTTGTAGCCAACCGCGCTCAGATCGTACGATCCGTACGGCGACGAAGAAGCTCTCTGTCAATGGCCATCGAGTTCTCCCCAACTGCGGCCACGAAGTTCCCCACTGGTGGCCATCTTTTCTCCCCACTGGTGGCCACGAATCTCCCCACCGACAGCTGCTGCAAGAGTGGAATAACAGTCATGCCGGCTAACCCGATCGGGCGGCTCAGTTTGTCTGGTTGCAGCTGTCAGGCGACGACGGGCGAGGTGGCTGCTCCGTCGCGGATGGAGGAGTTTGCCGAGGTGCTTCGGACGCCCCCGACTCTTCCAACCCGGCAACGCGAATAGCGGCGAGCCGCGTGCTCCGCAATCCCTTGCAAAGCATCAACATTGGGCCGTGTGCGGCTGCGCTTCCTCGTGGGTGAGAACAAACTCTCTCGGCAGCCTCTGTGGACCCCTTTTTGCTCGGTTCGGCCTCGATGTGGCTCAAAAAGCCGGCTTGACCGGGCGCGTGAACTTGACCCTGCTCAGAGGCGTCGGTACTGTTAGGTTTTGATGGATCGGGGGCTTGGTCGCGGTTGCCGTGCAGTCGTCTCGATGGTGGCGGCTGCAGTGCTTCTCGCGGGCTTGGTGCTTGCCGACGGCGTGCAGGCGTCCGGCGTGTCCTGCGGTGAGTGCACCGGCTCCTACAGCGGCACTTGGACCGCGAGCGTCACATACGCGAGCGGCGCCTCGGCCAGCCTAACCGTGAACTTCGCGGAGTCCCTGGTGCCGGGGGCCGGCGGCGCCTCCGCCTGGGACCTCACGTCTGCGTCCGGGACGGTCAGCTACACCGACCAGTTCGGCCACTGCTCGGCGTCGTTCAGCCCTAATCCCTCCGTCGCGGACGGGCTCGGTAACAGCGAGGGTCCGCAGGTCGTCCAGGGCGCCGAGATTACGGTCGACCCGTGGCCGCCGAGCTGGTGGTCGAGCGATCCGCAGACTACACCACAGGCGCTGGTCAGCTCGCCGGCCACCGGCAACTCCGAGTGCGACGACACCAGCCTCGAGACCTCCTACGAGTCCCACGGGTGGAGCTTCACGGGCCCGGACTGCCACACGCAGATCACGGCACCGCTGAACGCCACCACGACCTCGCCGGACAACTGCGACGCCATGTATTCCGACAACCTGGGCAACATGGGGACGGGGACGCTGACCTCGACGTTGACGATCTCCGAGGGGGTGTGCACCTGCTCGTGCATGGCGGGCGCGCCGGCGGGCGACCCGCAGACGGGCTTGCGTGTGGCCGTGGCGGCCGCCGCCTCCGGGGGTGGGCTGTCGGTCAAGGTCGGACCTCAGCGCGACCACTTCGAGACGTTCACGCTGAAGCTGACCGCGGACGCCGGCGGCGGCTGCAAGCCCTACCACTTCACCTGGACCCGCGGGCCGATACCCAAGCCGCACATACCCCCCGTGGGGCGCAAACCCGCCGCGGCGGTGACGGTGCTGCCCAAGTCCGCCGGGCCGATCACCGTCCCCGCGCCCAAGGCGTCGAACTCGCTTCGGATCAGGTTGACCTGCTGGATAAACCCCGTGGTCAAACGGAAGCTGGGCATCTCCAAAGACAACCCGCTCCTGGCCCCGTGCGGGACACCGTTCACCTACACCGTCCAGGTGAGCGACTCCAGCTCCCCGCAGAAAACCGGGCAGGGCAAGCTGAACCTCCGGTGGGAGCCAACGTGCCGATCCGTGGAGGACCGCGCAGACCTCAAACGCAAGCGCACCGAGATCGAGTACGAGCTGTGGAAGGATCTGGGCGGGACGTTCAGCCTCAGCAAGGTGGCCGAATGGGTCGAGTCGCCGGAGCTCGCTCCCGCGTTCTTCGTCAAGGACGTCGCCGAGATCGGCGCCGCCGGCGCCAAGGCCTGGGCCGAGGCCGGACAGATCGACGACGAGCTGACCCAACCGGCCTGCTGATCTCGGACCGCCGCCGGGCTGCGCGGCGGCTGGGGCGCGTCGGCAGGCGCGGGCAGCCGGGGCGGTGCGTGGTCATGACACGCCGCACCCCGCGTCACCGCAACGTCGCAAAGCACCAGCGGTGGACGACTTGCGAGCATCCACCGCCGACGCGGGCGGACTGCTCTATCTGTGACAGAGCAGTGCGCGCCCGGGCACGCTGCTCCTTAAGGCAAACGCCGATCTGGCGCGTACGCCGCTGCTGCTGTTTCGGGTTGCGGGAGCCGCGGCGACCATTGAGGTGAAGCGCCAGACTGCTCAGATTCGTCCGTAGCCGAAGAGCCGTCAACCAGCGTCAGGTTGCTCGCAACGCCAAGGGCTGCGGCAGTCTGATCGCAAAGTAGCTGGTTGGCCCTTTCAGCACGAACCGGTAGCAATCCGTGAGCCTGCCTATGGAGTGCCCCCGGTTTCGAGGACACGCAGCGATGAGCACCGAAAAGAGTCCAATCGTCGGCAGATATCTGACGGTGTCGCTCCAGCAGAATCCGGATGGGTCAGCCGCTACAGACGCATATCGCTCCCGAAGTGCGCGTGCGTTAGAGACCACCTCGGCAAAACGTGCGTATCGACGGGCCGGCGATCCAGCCTCTGCGCTGTCTTCACCTTTCTTCCACGCACGTATTAGCTCGTCCTTTCGTGCCCGCTCGACCGCCGAGAAGTCTGGGTCAGCAAGAGGGCCAAGCAGGTAGCGCACCCGGGCGTCGATGTTGGCGTCAGCAACGGTGTCCCAGTCGAATCGGTGATCCCGCAGTTCCCTGTGCGCCTCAAGGAGGCGCTCGCTCGTGTTGCGCATGTCATTGACCTCATCGACCAGAGCTGCTGGAAGCTCGGTGCGATCGAGGCGGTCGAGGTAATCGGCTTGGAAAGGTTTCAGGGGCGGATCATCCGGATCGCAGTCGAATGCCTCGTGCCAAGTGATGGCGAAGGTTTCGCCGCTGAATTCGCGGGCCGCAGCGTCCAGCTCCTCACCAATAAGGCCAAGAGGTTTTCTCCGATCGTGCTGAGAACTGCCGCCGCCCCTCCGTCGGTGTCGGTGGGCAAGGCGATAGACGCTCCAGAGGCGCTCGCAGCGCGGATTGACGAAGACCTCCCGCGCCTAGTCCGTACCGGCGCCTTCCTGGCTGACCCGCGCTCCCAACCCTGATGGACCTCCGCTGCGCGACGCTCTCATTCTCGAGCTCGCCTGCTGCTCCTTTCCCATGCGGAGCAGTCGCACGCCGGGTGGGCTGCCGATCTGCCGCCGGTCTCGAGCCCGTCGGCAGCGGGATCCAGACGATCGCGGTCGTGATCCCGCCAGCGGCTCCTGACCCGTCGCATGCTGCCAGGTGGGATCGCGTATCGGAGGCGTCCACGAGGCGGGTCCGCTCAGGCTCAACCCAACGCTGTTCATAACCCGGCCTGCATGCGCCGCGGGTCGGTACGGTGGCAGGATGGATCGGCCGCCAGGCACGCATCCGGCCCGACGGTGGTACAAGATCGACTGGGAGCTCGTCGCCTGCGGGTGGCGGGGCCATGAGATCGTCGGCACCGACGTTGCGGAACTCCGCTCAGTGGACACGGTGCTAGCACGCGACGCCGGCGGGATGCGGTGGCACAGATGCCTGCGCTGCGACTCATGGGTGGTGTTGCCGGTTCCGCCTGCGCCCGCCCGACGGCATCTACCCGATCGTGCTGCGATCGTGATCCCGCTGCGCGGCAAGGCGCTTCGCGACAAGGTCGTGTTGCGCCTGATCGCCCTCGATCGCGTCGTTCACTTTGTGATCCTCGTCGCGCTCGGGATCGGCGTGCTGGCGATCGCCGGCAACGAGGTGAGCGTTAGAACTCGGTTTTATCGGATACTGGCCGATCTCCAGGGTGGTGTCGCGGGTGGTCCGGTCCAGACCAGCGGCCACGTCGGCATCCTCGGCGAATTCGACAAGCTGTTCTCGCTCCGGTCGGGCACTCTCCGCGAGCTTGGCATCGCGCTTCTGGGCTACGGGTTGCTGGAAGGTATCGAAGCCGTCGGGCTGTGGCTGACCAAACGTTGGGCGGAGTACCTCACCTTCCTCGCCACCACCCTCCTGCTCCCGCTGGAGATCTACGAGATCATTCAGAAAGGCACCGCGCTGAAGGTCATCGGTTTCATCATCAATCTGGGCGTTGTCGTCTACCTTCTGTTCGCGAAGCGTCTGTTCGGCCTGCGCGGAGGCGGCGCGGCGGACGAACGGGAGCGGGCCCGCGGCATGAGCTGGGAGACCATCGAGCGCGCCAGCCCACCGTTCACCGATCCAACCAGCGCCCGCAGCAAGTGAGACCGGGCGCGTCCTAACCGCGCCGACGAGGCGACCCGACCAGCCCGCCCGCCCGCGATCGAGAGCCACACCGTGCCATGCTCGCGAGAACTTTGGGGACGATCGGGCACGAGCGTCGGCGCGGCTTCCCAGCTGGCGTGAACTCGCTCCTCGCTGCCGAGATAGCCGGAAACAACAGGCAGGGTCGTGGGGTCTGAACCCGAGGGAGTCGCAGGCAGCTTCCCTGGCCGCGTTCATACCGGTGCCAGACGTCCGAGTGGAGCTCTCCCCCCATGGAAAGGGGAGCGCGGCGCCGGATTCGAACGTGGAGCGAGAGACGGCTGGGTCCCGCCCCTTACCGCGTCACCGGCTCCATGGTCCGACACCACCGATGCGGTCAACCGTGATGTGAGTAATGTAACCCGGAGGCGGGTCGTCCATCGGAGGAAACTTGACATCGGGGCCAAGATAGATGCGGGCAAGCTGCTGAAGCAGTTCAGGAGCGCCCCCCTCCGTGATTCGACCGCGGCCATGAATGACGATGTACTCATCGAGGCCAATCTCGTTGCGGGTGCCGGCCTCAACGGACAATGTGACGCGAGGGTCACGGCGAATGTTTCGAACCTTCCGGTGCTCAGGCAAGTGCGCGGCGACGATCTCATCGCCGTCCAAGCCGATCCAGACGATCGAGACCTGCGGTCTTCCGTCTGGCTCGAGCGTCACCAAATGCGCTAGCGCCCGGCCTTCGAGTACTCGTCGAGCCGAATCGGGAATCGCTGCCACGGTGTGACGCTACCAATTCGCGACCCGAGACAGCCCGTTCGCGTGGATCCGAGCGGCATGGCCGGGCGGCCGGGATTACGCGTTTGGACGATCCGGAGCAGCTCGCCCTCGCGCGTCGCCTGAGGTAGTCGTTCGCATGCCGCCGACCCGACACTCATGACCCGGTGGCAAGGCCGACGGAATGATGGCTATCACTCGTGTCCGGACATCTCGCGCACTGCCGCGTCGATGCCCGCACCGGCCGCCTCGACCGGCTCGACGTACAGACGAGCCCACGCGATGGACGCGTTTCGCACGCCCATCACGATCACGCCGGCCATCTTCAGGCGACTGCCGTCCGCGTGCGTGCCGTGCCAGCGCCATTCGGTCCACGCCGTATCGGAGTCGACCGCGCTAGCAACCAGCTCGGCCCGGAAATCCGGAACTCCGGAGAACACCGCCGACCAGTTCGCACGGACCTGATCGCGCCCGCGGAACGTGCGATCTGGGTGCGCAGGCTGCTCGCTGGCGTAATCCTCGGAGAACAAAGAGACGAACGCCTCGAGGTCATGCGCGTTCATCGCCCGGGCGAGCGCGGCTGCCACTCCGAGCGGCGTCTGCATGTCGCTGTCTGACACGGAGCCAGTCTCGCCGCTCGATCAGCCGATCGCAACCTCACTTCGACCGCGACCACCCTGGCTGCCGCTTTCCATGCGGCTGGGCATCCCGTTGCGTCGCCGCAGTTGGGGTCGGGGCGTCTTTCCTTATCGAGCGAGGGGTCGCGCACGAGGCGTGTGCGTATCGAGTTGTTAGCTCCTCGCCGCCGTTCGTGGGGTTGTCGAGCACGGCGGCAAGTACCGGTGGCTGTGAAGGGACCGGTTGATGCCATCAATGAAATCGCTGGCGGTCCATAGCTGGCCCCCGCGGGTACCTGTCCTTCCGCATGGAAAGGAGCAACCTCCAAGGCTTGGTGTCCGGCGCCTGCCGATTAGTTCGCGGCTAGAGTGCATCCATGCGGTCCGCGGCCCAGACGGTCCTAGAAGCGTCGAGTAGGGTCTCCTCCATCGAAGCGAGGGTCGCCTGACTGAGGTATTCGCGCACGTGCTTCAAGAGGTTCCGGAGCTGGCACGGTGGCTTATCGCGTCAGTCGAACGTGCGCCAGCCGCGGCAGCATCTGCCCCTATCGAAGTCTTCACGCAAGGGGCGATGGCGGGCGAGGGGCAGCCTGACCTCCACATTTACTACCGAGACGAGTCAGCTTCGAGCGTCTACTTCTTGGCGAGCATAAGCTCGACGCCGAACTAACCGAGTATCAACGTGCGGGCTACCCGGGTTGGAACCGCGATGGTTTGTTGCTTGTGGCAAGCGACGCAGAGAGGTATCGGCTCCAGGGAGTGGCCTTCGACGGCTATTTGACGTGGTTACGGATAGCAGACGAGGTGGAACGGTTGGGCTTCGAGCAGGCTGGAGCGCACTGGCGCGTAACCGCAGTGACGCCCAACGCCCCTGCTCGTCTGCGAGCGCTCCACGAGCTTCAGGTGTTTCTGGAGAATCTCACACTGGGACAGGGCAGCATGCACGCGCTCACCAACGCGACCGTAAAGGCGTACGCACAGATCAACTTCGCCCGATCTCGCCTAACCCAATTTCTTCATGCTGGTAGGCAAAGATCACCGTATCCGCGAACTGGGATCTGACGAGACGGCATGGCCATACCCGCAGGACAAGCTCAAAGACACGCTTTGGTCGCTTAACGTTCAGGTTCACTGGCTGGTCCTTGAGGCTATCGACAAAGAGTACGGATGCGAGCTTACGATTGAGCCATCGGCCCGATGGCTGACCGATGAGCTCGACGGAGCAGTGTTGTACGCGGGCTTCTACTTCGCGATCAGCCATGGTCGGCTCCCTCAGAGCCTCACGGGCAGTGCCGCGTTTTGCGCGGGCCTCCATATGATCGGCGCGGTAATGGCACCGCAGACCGGCCGACAGGCAAAGTGCGTAAAAGTTCTGCCCCTGACCACGATCGTCGACCACAGCGATGCGCTTAGTGACCAAGTGGAGTTTGCAGCGAGCTGGGCCGCCGAGGCGTTCGATGAGCTATCAGCCATAGGGCTGTAACATCTTGGCGGCAGCGTTGATCGATCCGGTGAGCCTGCCAATGTTCCGCCTGGGAACGCCGGCGACACACCGCGCTTGAGTGTCGGTGGTTCCTCGCATGGAAAGGAGAAGAGCGGTTGCCCGCGGTTGATC
>Ga0335076_10006463_pt1 | contig 11826 bp, 10 predicted proteins | sample Lox_Sample_25_FD_206717 | JGI IMG/M metagenome (GOLD analysis project Ga0335076, IMG submission 206717) | Soil microbial communities from Loxahatchee National Wildlife Refuge, Florida, United States - Lox_Sample_2.5 | ecosystem: Environmental > Terrestrial > Soil > Wetlands | place: USA... | reverse complement strand
GTGCAGCCGGAGGAACGCCCGGTCCTGAGCGCATTCGCGGTGCGTGTCCGCGATGCCGATGCGGCGTTCCGCTGGGCGCTCAATCGAGGCGCGTGGGAGATCCCGGTTCGGGCAGGAGCGATGGAGCTCAATATTCCGGCGATCCACGGCGTGGGGGGGAGTCTCATCTATTTCGTCGACCGGTACGACGAGTTCTCGATCTTCGACGTCGACTTTCGCGCGATCCCCGCGGTCGACCCTCGGCCGCCGGCCATCGGCAATATGCAATTCTTCGGGATCGTCCAGTACATCGGCGCCGACCGCACGGCGGACTGGGTCGAGTTCTACTCGCAGGTCTTCGGCTTCAGGCCGCTTCCGGACCGCGTGCGGTTCGGCATCATGCCGAAGGGATTGCTGCTGCAGAGTCCGGGCGCCAAGTTCTATCTGCAGCTGATCGAGCCCGAGGACACGGCGCGTTACGCGCCCGCCGAGGAGCACTTGCAGCGCATCGGGTTCGGGACGCCGGATGTCCTCGCAACGGTCGCGCTGCTCGAGAAGCGCGGAGTCGAGTTCCTGGCCTCGGAGAAGGTCCACTCGAGCGACCGCGGCGCCCTCACCAAGCCTTGTCTCGGAAACGTGATGTTCGAGCTCGTGCACGACGAGTCTTCGGCCTCCGCGGCACAGCGATGATCTTTAACGATTTCGGGATGGACACTGCCTCGCTGGCAGGTCCCCTCGAGGGCAAGCTCGCCACCGTGCAGCAGGCGGGGTTCTCGCAGGTGATGATCTCGGCGGCGGACATCGTCGGACACCCTTCGGGGATCGCCGGGGGAGTCCGCGCAGTGCACACCAGTGGCTTGCGCGTGACCGGGCTGGAGGTATTGCGCGATTTCGAGGGCCTCGCGGGCCAGCTGCACACGTACAAGATAGGCATCGCCAAGTCGATGCTCGAGCTCTGCGGCCAGCTTGGCGGAAGAACGCTTCTCGTCGAGGCGACCACATCGACGCACGCCAGCGCCGATGCCGATACGCGCGCCCGCGATCTGCGCAAGCTAGCGATCCTAGCGATTCCGATGGGCATCAGGGTCGCCTTCAAGGGCGTGCCGTGGAGCCGGACGGCGCGCGATTTCCGAGCCGCGGAGGATCTGGTGTCTCGCGCAAGCTGCCCGAACCTCGGACTGTCGATCGATGCATTCGACGTGCTGGCCGCGAAGGTTCCGCAGGAGGATCTCGACGCCGTCGATCCGGAGCAGATTTTACTGGTCCAGCTGTCCGACTACATGTGGCGCGACATGCGTTCGACGGAAGTACAGCCCACTGCGACTCATTTTCGCGTCTTCCCCGGGGAAGGCGCTCACAGCGAAGAGCTGGCGAGCTTTGTCACCAAGCTCGACTCGATCGGCTACATGGGCGATTACAGTTTCGCCGTCTACAATGACGACCATCTGCAGATTCCGCCCGAAGCGGTCGCCGCCCGCGCACGACGCGCCGCGGAGTGGCTCGAGGAAACCGTGCTGCGACGCGCCTTGCCGGTTCCCAACATTGGGCCCCTGCAACGCTCGGCGGAGTAGTCGCGCACCGGGGCGGTACGCACATCATGCCAGGCCTGCCCACCGGCACCGTCACGCTGCTCTTCACCGACATCGAGGGCAGCACCCGCCTGTGGGAAGCGCATGCCGCGGCGATGCGCGCCGCGCTCGCGCGCCACGACGCGCTGCTGCGCCGTTGCATCGAGGATCACGACGGCCACGTGTTCAAGACGGGCGGCGACGCTTTCTGCGCGGCGTTCCACACGGCGTCCGACGCGGCGGCCGCGGCGCTCGATGCGCAGCGTGCACTCGCGCGCGAGCCCTGGCCCGAGACGGCGAAGCTGCGCGTGAGGATGGCGCTGCACACCGGCGCCGTCGAACTGCGCGACGGCGACTACTTCGGCGCGACGCTGAATCGAGTGGCGCGCCTGCTGGCGGCCGGGCATGGCGGGCAGACGCTGCTCTCGGAATCGACCCACGACTTGTGCCGGGATCACCTGCCGCCGCTCGCGAGCGTGAGGCCACTCGGGTCGCACGGCCTCAAGGATCTCGGCCGGCCCGAGGCAGTGTTTCAGCTCGTTCACCCCGATCTGCCCCAGAGCTTTCCGCCGCTCAGATCGCAGGTCGCGCCGGCGGACAAGGAAACGCCGTCGATCGCGGTGCTGCCGTTCGTCAACATGAGCCGCGACGAGGAGAACGAATATTTCGCCGACGGGCTGTCGGAGGAGCTGCTCAACGTGCTGGCGAAGATCCGGGGCCTGCGCGTCGCGTCGCGCACCTCCGCCTTCTCGTTCAAGGGCAAGGGCGCGGACATCCCGACGGTAGCGCAGAAGCTCAACGTGGCAACCGTTCTCGAAGGCAGCGTGCGCAAGGCGGGAAAGCGCGTGCGCATCACGGCGCAGCTGATCGAAGTCGCGTCGGATTCGCACCTCTGGTCGGAGACTTACGATCGCGAGCTCGACGACATCTTCGCGGTGCAGGACGACATCGCGCAGTCGGTGGTGAAGGAGCTACGGGCTGCGCTGCTTGGGGCTTCATCTGAGACTGCAACCGACAAGGCAGCAGCAGCCGAAGTGCGCAAGGCCGCGGCCGGCCGCAGCGACGATCCCGAGGCCTTCCGGCTCTACCTGCAGGGCAAGTTCCACGGTGAGCGCGTCACGCAGGCGGACACCGACAAGGCGATCGAGCTTTTCCGCCAGGCGCTGGCGATCGATCCGGGCTTTGCGCTGGCTTGGGCCGGGCTGTCGCACATCCACCAGCTTCAGGCAGGGTACGGTTTCGCGCCGATCAACGAGGGCTTCGAGCGAGCCCGCGAGGCCGCGCAGCAAGCCCTGCGGCTCGCTCCGGACCTGGCCGAAGCTCACATCGCCCTTGGCGGGGTGCTCGAAGGCCACGACTGGAATTTCGCTGCGGCGGAAGCTTCGCTTCGGCGCGCGGTGGAGCTGGCACCGGGCGACGCCAACGCGCTCCGCTCGGCAGCGCAGCTCGCGCGGATTCTGGGCCGCGTTGACGAGGGACTCGACCTGATCCGCAGGGCCATCGCACTCGATCCGCTCTCGGCGCGCACCCATCGCCAGGCAGCGATGATCGCCATCATCGGCGAACGCCTCGACGACGCCGCGGCGTCGTTTCAGCTCGCGCTCGATCTCTCCCCCAACGCCGGGCTCAACCAAGGCTTTCTGGCGATCACCCGGCTGATGCAGGGCCGCACGCAGGAGGCACTGCCGATCGCGCAAGCCGAATCGCACGACGTATTCCGCAACCTAGCGCTGGCGATGATCCATCACACGATGGGGCATGCGGCTGAATCGGACGCGGCCCTCGAGGGCCTGATCGCCGGCTTCGGATGGACCGCCGCCTATCAGATCGCCGAGGCCTACGCCCACCGGCACGAGATCGGCAAGGCGTTCGAATGGCTCGAGCGTGCCTACACGCAGCGCGACCCGGGCACGATATACACCGCATCCGACATCTTCCTGCGGCCGCTGCACGGCGATCCACGCTGGCAGCCGTTCCTGCGCAAGCTCGGCCTCGCGTAGTGCCAGCGGTCCGGAATCGAGCGCCCGCGATTGACCGCGACGGCGCGACAGGCGAGCTCGCGGGCTACTTTCGCACTACTTACTGGACAGGCGCCGGCTGATCGAGGCGCCCCATCCGCGGAATCTGTTCCAGGTGTGGGGCGAGTCGGCATCGTCGTCACCGCTGTCGAATACCACGCTGAACGGTCGCGGCACGGCCGACTTGTCCGCGGCGATGCGCACGACGATGAGCGGGCTGAGCGCCGTGATCTTCCCCGCGATGTCGCGCAGCGCATCGCTCTTGTTCAACGGGGTGCGCAGGCGCCACGCCTGAGCTTCCGGACGTCGGCGGAAGACCAGCCACAGCGAAAGCTCCGGCAACCGCTTGCTGCGGCTCATGTAACTGCCGGAGACAAGGATCATCCTTATTCTGAACGGGGTCCGACCCCGATCAGCATTGATGCGTGCGGCCCGTTTGCACGCCAGAGTCATCAGTTCCTTCGCTTCTGCGCGCGACAGCGGTGCGGTGATGTGTGCCAGAGCGTATTCCAGGAACCGAGCCGACGGGCGGTAGCAGCCGGGGCCGTCGGGAAGTAGCAACCCGCTCGCAAGCATGGCGCGAAGCAGTGTCCAGCTGGCTGCGGCATCGAGGTGGAAATCCTCGCCAAGCGCGTGGACGTCGATGCGCGGCGGCTGCTGCCCGCAAGCGGACAGCCGCGCGAGAGTCCGCTCTGCCCCGTAGTGGAACGCTTGTGCCTCGAGTCCGAAGTACTGCTGGCCGGCGATCAGTCGGTGGACCTTCGGCGTGCGTGCGGCGCTTGTCGCTGGGTTAGTCGGCGTTTCCGCAGCGACGCCACCGCTGAGGCCCGAGATGTCACCACCGGGCCCCGCCACGGCGGCAGGCACTTCCGGCATTCGACCTTGGACACGAGCTGAAACACGAGAAGGTTCCACGTCCTAGCCTCCGCAACGGCGTCGTCGGACGGTGACGTGGACCCATGCGCTGACGGCGGTGCTCCGCCGGCAACCCCGCTACCCTGTGCAAACACCGGGCCGGAGGCTTTGCGTCACTGCCTTACGACAGTTTTGCCCTTACGCCACGGCGCAACCCCGAAGGGAGCACCGGGCAACAGTAATCCTTCACCTTGCCGTGCACCGTGTCAAGACGGGGCGGACGGCGAGCGGCGGCGACCCGCTGGCGCAGTACCGACGACAACACTTTGTTTTGGCGGATCTTTTCTCCCGCGGAGGGATCAGAGCTCTGCCAGCACTGCCTCGGCTTTTGCCCGGATCATCGTCGCGCGTGCGACTGCCGGAAGCGTCTTTTTCAGCGCCAGCATCGGGACCTCGAGGGATAGCGGTATGTCGCGCGGCAGCGCGAGAAGGATCCCAGCGAGATCGAGCCCGCCGTCTCCTGGCATGAGTCGCTCGGCACGCGCCTGGTGCAGCAGTGTTTCCTCGTCCCGCGGACGCTCGGCAGGCGCGTCGCAGAGTTGCGCGTAGCGCAACCGCTCGCGCCGTACGGCGACGATATCCGCGGGCATGTTGCCGCCGCGATCGAAGTGGATGGGATCGATGAGGATTGCCGCGTTCGCGCGCCCCGACGCTTCGATGATCCGCGCGCCCTGCTGCAGAGTCTTCACGTCCGTCCACGGCATCGGCTCGAGTGCGAAGTCGAGCCCGAGCGGCGCCCCGAGGTCGCAAAGCGCGGCGAGGCGCTCGACGAGGCGCGCCTCGAGCGGATCGTTGCCGGCGACGAGCGCATACCTCGCGCCGAGCTGCGCGCCAGTCTCCAGCGCCGGCAAATAGTCGTGCACGTCGGTTTCCGGCTCGAGGCGAAAGATCTCGATGTCGAGCAAACACACGCCTGCGTCGCGCAGCCTCGACTCGATCTCGCGCACCATCGGTGTGTCACCGATCACCGGCCATGTCGGTTCGTGGTCTGTCGCCGGAACGAGCCTCAGTCCGACGTGCGAATAGCCGGCCGCCGCCGCGCAAGCGACCATCTGCGGTGGCGAAAGCTCGAGAACGGTCAGCGCGGCTAGCGATAGAGCGCGCGTCACGCTGCGGTCTTGACGTGGCCGCCGAGGAAGAGCCGGTTGAGATCGGGATCGCCGAGCAACTCGGAGGCCGGGCGGTCGAGCGCGAGGCGGCCCATCTCCAGGACCAGCGCCCGGTTCGAATACTTGAGTGCTGTGCGCACGTTCTGCTCGACCATGAGCACCGTCACCCCCTGGTCCGCGAGCCCCCTGAGCAGCGTCATGACTTCCTGCACGAGCTTCGGCGAGAGGCCGATCGAGGGCTCGTCGATCAGGATCACCCGCGGGCGAAGGAGCAGCGCTCGCCCGATCTCCAGTTGCTTCTGCTCGCCGCCGGACATCGTCGATGCCTGATTGTCGATGCGCTCCTTGATCCGCGGAAAACGGGCAAGCACCTCATCGATGCGGCCGCCCAGCTCCCCGCGCGGCAGCGTGATGCCGCCCAGCTCCAGGTTATGCCGCACCGACAGCGAGCCGAACAGATTGCGTCCCTGCGGCACGAAGGCGATGCCCTGGGCGAGCAACTCGCGCTGCGACTTGCCGTTGACGCGCTTGCCTTCGAAGCGGACCTCGCCGGAACGCGGAACCAGCATGCCGAAGAGAGTCTTGAGAACGGTCGATTTCCCGGCGCCGTTGGGACCAATCAGCAACGTGATCTCGCCCTTGCGCGCGTCGAGCGTTGTCTCGTTGAGGATGGTCAAGCTCGGCGAATAACCGGCGACGACCTTTTCGAATTCGATGATCTTCTCGCTCATGGCTGTTCCCCGCTCAGTTGCCCAGATAGGCTTCGAGAACCTGCCGGTTCGACTGCACCTCCTTCGGCGGTCCCTCGGCAAGCACCTTGCCCTCCACCATACAGACGACGTGAGGGCAGAGCTTCATGATGAAGTCCATGTTGTGCTCGATGACCACGAAGCTGCCGCCCTGCGTCTTGTTGAGCTCGACCAACCGATCGTGCAATTCGTCGACGAGGCTCGGATTGACCCCGGCGCACGGCTCGTCGAGCAGCACCAGGCGCGGTGCCGGCATGAACGCCATGGCGATGTCGATCAGCTTTTGCTGGCCGTAGGACAAGCTTCCGGCAGGCAGGTGCGCGACGTGCTTCAGACGGAAGAGCTCGATCATCTCGTCGGCGTGGTGCCCGAGGCCCGCGTCGGGCTGGACGAAGAGCCTTCCCGGCATCGTGCCCTTGAACTCCTGCGCCGCGGCGATCAGGTTGTCGCGCACCGAGAGCTTCACGAAGACTTGTAGAGTCTGGAACGTGCGCCCAACGCCTCGGCGTGAGAGCTCGAGGGGCGACATTCCGGTGATGTCCTCGCCGCAGAACTCGACGCTGCCCGCCGTCGGCTTGATCTGCCCCAGGATACTGTTGAAGAGCGTGGTCTTGCCCGACCCGTTGGGCCCGATAACTCCAACGATCTCGCCGGGACCGACCGATAGGCTCACGCCATCGACAGCCTTGATTGCGCCATAGTGCTTCTGGACGTGCTTGACTTCGAGAAAGCTTGGACGAGTCGTCATTTGGCGCCCCCGCTCGTCTTGAAGCGGTCGGCAATCGACAGCAGGCCGCCGGGGAGAAATACCATCATCACGATCACCGCGAAGCCGAAGATGGCGAGGTACCAGTCCTGCAGGAAGCGCAGCCACTCCGGCAGCAGAATCACGATGACCGCCCCCACAACCGGGCCGAAGAAGCGCCCGGATCCGCCCACGATCACGGCGAGCAGCATCATCAGCGACACCGAGAGGTGGAACTGCCCCGGCTCGATGAAGTTGACCAGGGTGGCGAGGTAGACACCGCCGACGCCTGCACACGCCGCCCCGATCGCGAAAGCGAGCAGCGTGTACGCGGTGATGTTGACGCCCGTGCTCTCGGCGCGGATCGGATTGTCGCGCAGCGCCGCAAACGCACGGCCCCACGGCGAGCGCAGGATCCACCAGAGCACGAGCGCCAGCACGATCACCGACGCGTACGCAAAGTAGAAGAAGGGCAACGCGCCGTCGAGTGAATAGCCAAGGAGCGACGGCCGCGGGATGTTGGGAATCCCGAATGTGCCGCCGGTCAGCGCTTCCTCGTTGCGCATGACGAGGTAGACGAGCACGTTGAAGCCGAGCGTCGCGAACGCGAGGTAATGATGCTGCACGCGCAGCGCCGGGAAACCCAGCGCGAGGCCGATCGCGAAGCAGGCGACTGCGGCGATGGGCAGCACGGCGAAGAACGGCCAACCCAGCTTGAGCAGGATCGCCGCGTGATAGGCGCCGATGCCGTAGAACGCTGCCTGCCCGATCGACATCTGGCCAGCGTACCCGACGATGAGGTTCAACCCGAACACCGCCATCAGGTAGACGCAGAGCAGGGTCATCAGGTAGATGCCGTAGCTCTTGAGAAACAGCGGGAGGATTGCGTACGCCGCGAGGCCGACGAGAAGCGCGATTCGCTGCGGCTTGTTCATACCGCCTCCTTTGGCGCTCATACCTTCCGCTCCTCGACCTTGCCCAGCAGGCCCTCGGGTCGGACGATGATCACGATGAGGAAGAGCAGCAGCGCCACTCCTTCCTTGTAGGCCGACGAGACGTACGCTCCGGTAAGGTTCTCCAGCACGCCCACCAGCACGCCGCCGAGCAGCGCGCCGCGCGTCTGGTTGAAGCCGCCGATGATCGCTGCGTAGAACGCCTTGAGGCCGATCGACTCGCCCATGTCGAACTTGGCGAGATAGGTCGGGGTGACGAGCAGCGCTGCGACGGCCGCCAAGACAGCGTTGATCAGGAAGGTATAGAGCACCATGCGCCGGACGTTGATGCCGAGCACCTTCGCCGCGTCCGTGTTCTGCGCGACCGCCTGCATCGCGCGCCCGGTCACCGTCCGGTTGAGGAACATTTGCAGCCCGATGACAATGAGCCCGGCGAGGATCAGCGTTCCGACATCCGCGTAGGAAACCTTGAAGTCGCCGAGAGCGAGCAGCCCGTCAGGGAACGGATTCGGAAACGGCATCGCCTGGGCGGTCACTCCGGCCTTGACGAGCTGCTTGACCCCGATCGACAGCCCGAGCGTCGCGATGACCAGAGGAATCACGCCGTGCCGGATCAACGGATCGACGATCGCTCGCTTGAACGTGTAGCCGAGCAGCAGCATCGCCACGACGCAGGTCAGTAGAAACGCGACCCAGAGCGGCAGACCCGCGGTGTTGATGAAGAACAGCATCACGAAGGCGGGAAGCATCACGAACTCGCCCTGCGCGAAGTTGATCGTGTTCGATGCTTGCCATAGCAGCGTGAAGCCGAGCGCCGCCAGCGCGTAGATGGCGCCGGTCGCGGTTCCGGATATGACAAGCTGCAGGAAATCGCCCATGGCCTTCCCCCGTATGGATAGAGCTCGCGCGGCCGGTGCCGGTCGGCTCCGGCCGCCCGCTCAGTTGCGCTCCGTCACCGCTACTTGATCGGGTTCAGCGGGGGCAGAGTCGTCGTTACGACCTGCTTGCCGTTGACCACCTTGACCAGGAAGCTCTCGCGATCGAGGTCGCCCTTGTCGTCGAAATGCACATCGAGCAGCACTCCGGGCTGGTCCTTTACCAGGATGGTGGCGCCATGCATCGCCTTGGCGAACGCCTTGGGGTCGACCTTGCCGACCTTCTCGGTGACCGCCTTGACGACGTACATGCCGCTGTAGCCCTTCATTCCGTTGTGATCGCTCTTGTAGTTGTACGCTTTCTGGAACTTCTCGTCGAAGGCCTTGATTTGCGGTTGCGGCGCGTCGACCGTCAGTCCGACATGCGCGACAGCGCCGTTCGCGGCGTCACCCGCCAGCTCGATCACCTTCTGCCCGGTGAGCGTCGTTTCGCCGACGATCGGCTTGTCATAGCCCTGCTTCTTGAGCTCGCGCAGCGCACGTGCCGATTCCTCCTCGTTCGTGTAGACGAAGAGAGCGTCCGCGTTGGATTGCTTCGCCTTGAGCACCGGTCCCGAAAAATCGACCTGGCCCGGGTCAGTCGAGATATCTGCCGCAACCTTGATCCCCTCTGCGTTGAGCGCCTTCGTGATCGCGTCGCGGCCGCCCTTGCCGAAGTCGTTGTTCACCCACATGACCGCCACGCTCCTGGCCTTGACCTGGTCCTTGAGGTAGCGCGCGACCTTCGGCATCGCGGTCGCCTGGGTGAACGACGTGCGGAAGATGTACGGGTTACCCTGCTCGGTGATGTTCGCCGCCTCGCCGCCGGTGAAATTCGGGATCTCGGCGCGCCTGGTCTCGGCCATGCTGACGATGATCGAGCCCGAGAACACCGGCCCCATCACCACGTACGCGCCCTGATCGACCGCCTTCTGCGCCAGCGCCTTGGCGGTTTGCGGCGCGGTCTGCGTATCCCAGGACTGATATTCGATCTTGCGGCCGAGGATGCCGCCGGAAGCGTTGATCTCCTTCACGGCGAGCTTCACGCCGTTGTCAAAGTTGGTCCCTGCCGTCGCGCCCGTCCCCGAGAGTTCCACCAGGCCGATGATCTGGATGGGTCCCTGCTGAGCTAAGCCGTAAGTGGACGCGGCCAATGCGAGAACCGCGACAGTGTTGCGCAGTGCGTGCTTCACGATTGCCTCCTTGGAGTTAGACAGCGATCAGGCTCCGCCCTCGAGCCGGCGGCCGTACGCTTGCATCGCAGGGACGGGGCGCGTGAACCGCCCCCGCCTCTGCGCTCGATAAATATCTGGCGGGTCGTCATTTCGATGCGGCCTCAAGCAAGGGAAGCGACGGCGCGCAGCTCGTCGGCGGTGGCCCTGCCGAAGCCGAAGAATTCGAGGTACAGAGGAATCTGCTCGAACAGCATCTCGGTACCCACCTGCGTTCGACAGCCCTTCTCGCGCGCCGCGCGCAGCAGCGGGGTCACCTCCTGCTTCATGACCACCTCGCCCACGAAAGTCCTCGGCGCGAGCCGCCCCACGTCGAGCGGGGGCGCGTCGCCGGGATTCATGCCGAGCGGCGTGGCGTTGACGACGAGGTCGAAGCCGGCGGGATCGTTCGAGCCCTGCGTGACTTCGAGCGCCGGGTAATGCAGGCGCAGTCGTTCCGCAAGCCCCTTCGCGCTCGCCGGATTGCTGTCGTAGAGCGAGATCGCGCCGGCGCGCCCCGCTGCCAGCGCGGCAGCGATCGCGGAGCCGACCCCGCCTGTGCCTACGACGAGGCAGCGTGCCCCGGCGAGGCTGAAGCCGTTGCGCTCGAGGCCCCTGACGAAGCCGGCACCGTCGAAGAGGTCGCCGAGCAGACTGCCGTCCGCGCGGCGCAACACCGCATTGCACGATTGCGCGATCTTCACCGCGGTGCTCGCTTCGTCGAGCAGCCCGACCGTCGTAACCTTGTGCGGCATCGTCACCAGCGCGCCGGCGATGTTGGTGAGGCGGAAGATCGTCCTGAGAAATGCCGGGTAGTCGCCTGCGCGCACCCCCATCGGCACGACGACCGCGTCGATGCCGGCGCTCTCGAAGTACGGGTTGTAGATCATGGGCGACTTGACCGGCGCGATCGGGTCGCCGATGTGCGCGATGATCGTCGTCGTGCCGCGAATCAAGTTTCCTCCTCCGCCGGCCGCGATCGTCGCAACCGAGTGTTCGTTTATCGCACCAATGTGCGGCTAACGAACAAAGTCTAAGGCGTTCAGGCGAACAGCGTCAAGGGCGATTATCGAAATACTGGGCGATTATCGATCACAAATTCGCCCTTCTTCCCCATCTTCCGGCGCAAAGCGTACTCCTTCGCCTGCGCCTTGATAAACACGCTTTCACCCCTCACGCCACGGGCTTGGGATATTTCCACTTGTTGTGCACCCACAGCCAGTCGGGCGGGCTCGCGCGGATCTCCTGCTCGAGGCGTCGCGCGTACGCTTCGATGATCCAGTCGCCTTCGCGCTCGTCGTACGGCGGCTCGGCGAGAACGTGCAGTTGCACCCCGTACTGCCCGCGACTCAGGCGGCGCATCGCCACGTAGACCACCGCCGCGTCGAGGAAACGCGCGATCTTCACCGCCCCCGTGAAGAACGCCGTGTCCTGGTGCAGGAAAGTCGTCCAGTGCTTGTCCATGCCCTTGAGCGGCGTCTGGTCGGCCACCATTCCGTAGGCACGCGGCTCGCCCGCGCGGCGCAGCAACTCGAAGGCGAATTCCTTGATCGGGATCGGCTTGCCGCCGAAGCGGCTGCGCGCCTCGCGCATGTAGGTATCGAGGCTTGCCACACGCAGCGGCTTGTACACGGCGTCGATCGGGATCCCGAAGTGCGCGCCGCC
>Ga0335076_10006462_pt1 | contig 11827 bp, 8 predicted proteins | sample Lox_Sample_25_FD_206717 | JGI IMG/M metagenome (GOLD analysis project Ga0335076, IMG submission 206717) | Soil microbial communities from Loxahatchee National Wildlife Refuge, Florida, United States - Lox_Sample_2.5 | ecosystem: Environmental > Terrestrial > Soil > Wetlands | place: USA: Florida... | reverse complement strand
CCCGTGCCGGTGCCCGCCACGTCGGCGATGGCCACGCCCGCAGGAGGAGAGCTGACCGCCAGCGGCGATTGGGAGGCCGCCGCAAACGTGCCGTCGCCATTCCCTAAGAACACGCTGATGCTGTTGTCATTCTGATTAGCGATGGCTAAGCCTGGACCCGTACTGCCCGCCAGAGTCCCCGCCGCGATGGCCACAGGAAATTTCCCGGTCCCAAGAGGACCGCCCGAGAACGGCTGGAAGGTTCCGTCCCCGTTGCCTTCGAGCAGCGTCAGGTTATTGCTGGTCTGGTTGACGATCGCAAGGTCGGGCTTGCCATCTCCATTGAAATCCGCGGAGGTGATAGCAATAGGTCCGGTCTGACCGGCCGGCAGATGGAAAGGTGAACCGGGTACTTGAGTAAAGGTGCCGTCCGCATTGCCGGTGAACACGGAATAGCTGTTATCGGCAAAATTGGTAACTACGAAATCGAGATTTGAATCCGTGTTGGAATTGAAGGTTCCCAAAACAATTCCGCTGGGTTGATTGCCAACAATGTAGCTCACCGCTTGCCTGGGATTGGTGAATGTACCGTCGCCATTGCTGAGGAGCACTATCACGGAGTTATTGATTTGTGAGGCGACGACCAAGTCGGGCGTGGTATCCGTTTTTGTATTGAGAGGTCCGGCAGCGATGGCCACGGGACTTCCTGCGCCGCCTTGGGAAGCACTAATCGATGTGCTGCCTGGGGCGACTCCGGTTGCCAAGCCAGAGCTGGCGCTAATGGTTGCGACGGAAGTCGTCGAGGACGCCCAAGCAACGGAGGACGTGATGTTCTGAGTGCTGCCGTCACTGTAGGTACCGGTGGCAGAGAAGGGCACAGAAGTGCCAGCGGCGATGGCCAAACCCGCAGGAGAAACAGAGATTGATTTCAAAGTGGCCGAGGTTACGGTGAGCGTGACCGGGGTGCTCGAAAAAGTGCCGAGTACGGCGCGGATTTGCGTAGTGCCAGTGTTCAGCCCGCGTGCCAGGCCGGAGCCAACCCCGACGCTGGCAACTCCGGGGTTCGAGGAACTCCATGTGGAACTGGTGGTTACATCTTGTTGAGTACCATCACTGAAGTTGCCCAACGCGAAGAATTGCTGGGTGGAGCTTCGGGCGATGGATCCGGCAGTGGGGGTGATAGAAATGGATTGCAGGATCGCGGAATTGGCGGTGAGGCTGGCAGCGGGGCTGACGAGATTGCCCAGCGTAGCGGTGATTTGCGTGGTTCCCGGCGCTTGGCCTTGCGCTAAGCCGGTTTGCGGTCCGATGGTGGCCGCCGCGTTGTTGGAGGAAGTCCAGGTCACGTCGGAGGAAATATCCTGTGTTGTGGCGTCGCTGAACGTACCGATGGCATGAAATTGCTGAGCGCCACGGGGTGCGACCGAAGCAGTCGCCGGGAACACGGCAATGGATTGCAGAGTTGCATTGGTGACGCTAAGGGTGACTGGGGGACTAACAACGCCACCACTGGTGGTCGACGCGGGAGGCCCGAGCGAAATAGGGGAGCCCGTGGCTTGAACGAACTGCGGGCTGATGCCGGTACCCTGGTTTAGCAGAATCGTTAGGGAATTGTCTGCTTGATTGACGACCGCGAGGTCCGGACTGCCGGTGCCTCGAAAATCGGCGGCAGCCATAGCCACGGGTCCCTGGCCCACGGTGTACTGCTGCGTCAGAATCGTACCGGCAGGAGTTCCGCCTACGCTGGGAGTAGCACTTCCGCCGCCGAGGCTGGACGAGAGTAAGGACAGAGTAATGGGATAACGCTCACCGACAAAAAAGGTAGCGGGCTTTCCGTCCTGCGCCCTCATCAAGACTTGACGGCCGCTGTGAACAAGGGACAGCGATTCGGAAAAATCCGCAGTGGCGGAAGGCAAGGTAACCAGGAACGTGGTTTTCCCGCCGCCGAACGCGGCAAAAGGCGGAATGGCTGAAACTAAGCTACCCACCCCGCCGGTGGCGGCGGTGCCGAATATCGAGGCCACCAGCGTAAGCAGTTGTGTGTAGGTGGTCGCGGAACGTAGCTGACTCTCCAGATTGGAAGGCACATGATAGATGGTGGTGCTTGTTGACGGGGTGATGCCCAGCTTTCTTGCATTGTTGCGGTCCACTTCCAGGAACTGCATATCGAGCAAGACTTCGCCGTGGCCGTGCTCCAAATCCTTGATGACCGCCCCCGCGAGCCGCACGCGGGGAACAGTGTCACGAATGGTGAGGCTGTGCGAGGCCAGAGATTGTTGAATGCGATTGGAGCCAGTGACGTCGCGAACTGCTTTCACTACATCGGAAACTTCGGCGGGCGAAACCGACTCTGGAAGTTCGAAGGTCTGTTCGATCACGGTTTCGAACGCTTTGCGCTTCTCGGCAGTATCGGCAGCAACGAAAATAGTTTTGGAGTTCAGCGCGGTCCAGAACGTGCCGGTCTCCATCGTCAGCACCTTCATGGCGGTATCGAAGTCGACATCGTCGACCCGCAGTTTCACGTTGCGGCCCGGAAGTTCCGGATCGAAGGTGGCTTTCAATCCGAATGCAGCGGATACCTGTTGGTATGCGCTCTGCAGGTCAGCCTGGAAATGAAAACTCTTGGTGCCCTTCGCGGGATTCAGTTGCGGCATGCCTTCAGGAGGTTCTTCCGGCGAGGGCTCTGTCGTCCGGTCGCGCATGGAATCCATTTGCTTAAGGCGTTCCACCAGAATCGCGTTGGTGGGATCGATACGCAGTGCGTCAGCCAGTTGTTCAGTGGCTTCCAGGTAACTTCCTTGCACGGCCAACTTTTCTGCGTTGTCGACATATGCCTGCACGAGCTTGGAGCGTAGCGCTGCGGCTTTGCCGACAATGGTCACGTCGAAAGGTGCATAGCGGGCGGCTTCGTCGTATGCCGACAGAGCTTTTTCCAGCGCGCCCGCTTCTTCTTCCTGTCTGCCTAATTCGACAAGCTTCTTCGCGCGCTTGGGATCCGGCTTAGTCGAGGCGGGAGCGTCCTGGGCGCCGCGGGTCAAACTCTGGCGTTGCTGCGGCGGCGCTGGGATAACAGGAACGACCAGAACCCAGGACAGGAGGCAAGCGGCGAGTAGGCGATGGGGACGCTGGTACATAAAATTACTTAGACGCAAGTCTCTATTCTACAGTGGCTGAGGAAAACAGGAGGAGAGCAATACAGGTATCGTTTGAGTGTACCTCAGCCGAAAAGGCAAGGCTGTGTCGGCACTCCTTGACGAAAAGAAGAGGGGGAGAGTAGACTGGGGCGTAGTTGCAAATCATTTTCAAGTGGAGATCCCGTGCTTTCCGCTTTTCTAATAGCTCTGCGCGAGGGAGTGGAAGCCTCTCTCGTGGTCGGAATTGTCCTGGTTTACCTGGCGCGTACCGGCCGGACGCAACTGTCACGCTATGTGTGGGGCGGAGTGGCGGCTGCCGTGGCGCTGAGTCTGGGCGTGGCCATAGCCCTCGATCGCTTCAATATAAGCGAGGATGGTTTCGAAGGCTTGATGTATCTGGTGGCCGCGTTCTTTGTAGTGACCATGATTTTATGGATGAACAGCGTGGCCAAACACCTGAAAAAAGAGATCGAGGACAAGGTCGAGAAGTATGCCGAGCGGGAAGGTTCCGCAGCAGGCTGGGGGATTGGGCTATTTGTGTTTTTGATGGTGCTGCGCGAAGGGGCGGAGTTGGCATTGGTGTTGCGGGCGGTGGAAATGTCTACCGAGGGCCTGCAGACATGGATTGGAACGGTGGCAGGAATTGCGGCGGCGGTGGCAGTTGGGTTGTTCTTTTTCAAAGGCACGTTGAAAGTGCCGCTGCATCGATTTTTCGCGGTTACCAGCGCGATTCTGATTTTGGTCGCAATCCAACTGGCGGTTACTGGGCTTCACGAGTTGAGCGAGGCGCAGTGGATTCCATCGAGTAAGACGGAGATGGCGGTTTTGGGGCCCATTGTTCGCAACGACCTGTTCTTTTTTATTTTCGTGTTTGGTGCGGTGGTGGTGATGGTGTTTCGCGAATGGCAGAACATGGCACAAGCAAAAGCACCGTTGGCGTCGATGAACGATGCGGAGCGGCGATTGATGCAGGCGAAGAACCGCCGGCAGCGCCGCTGGATGATGGCCGCAGCGGTAGCGAGTTTGGGAGTGATCCTGGCCCTGACGGCCGATTTCATCTATGCACAGGTGAACGCAGCGCCCCCGAAGGCGCGGCCGGTGCAGGCGGACAATAACATCGTGCGAATTCCGGTGGCCGAAGTGCAGGATGGCAATCTGCACCTTTTTACGTTAACTAGTGGCGGCCAGTCGATTCGCTTTATGGTCATCAAAAAGCCAAATGGGTTCGGCACGGCGTTGGATGCGTGTCTGATCTGCGGAGCCGAAGGTTACCGCCAGGAAGGGCAGAACGTGATCTGCCGACATTGCGCGTCGGCAATCTACATTCCGTCGATCGGTCAAAAGGGCGGATGCAATCCGATCGGTTTTCCTTCCCAGGTGCAAGGGGAAAACATCGTGATTGACGTTTCAGCGGTAACGAAAGCGGAACAGGAAGTTCCGCGATAGGAGAGAGCTTCATTTCCATCTTTTTAAAATGTTCCTGCGACTTGTAGCCGATTCCTTCACGCGACGTCCCCGTCGGAAAATTTTGAGCATGGCCGCACTGGCTATGGGAATGGCCGTGGCCACCGCCGCGCTGAGTGTGTCCCTGGATGTGGGAGACCGGTTAGCTCAGGAGTTTCGCAGCCTGGGAGCCAATTTGCTGGTCACCCCGCAGGCCGACTCTTTGCCGCTGGAGATTGGGGGCGTGGATTACCGGCCGGCCAACGCGGGCACGTACTTGCCGGAAGCGGATCTAGGGAAGCTCAAGACGATTTTCTGGCGGTTCAACATTGTGGCCTTCGCGCCAATTCTACAGGCGCCGGGGCAAATGCTGGCCGGCGATGCAACCAGTCCTAAGCCGTCGGACTACCGCGATGTCGAGATTATTGGAACGTGGACGAACCATACCGTTCCCATTCCCGACGGCAGCACCTATGTTACTGGCATCGAGAAGACGAACCCATGGTGGACCGTGGAGGGGCGTTGGTTTCAGGAAGGCGCGAGGGAATGCGTAGTTGGTAAGGCGCTGGCAAAGCGGCAAGGCTTGCATATTGGCGACAAGGTTCTTTTGAATGTGCCGGACGATTTGAAAAAAGTGCAGACATTCGGGACATACACCATCACGGGAGTTCTTTCGACAGGGGCGAGGGAGGAAGATGCGGTGGTAGTTTCGCTGGCAGATGCGCGGGCGCTGGCCCGTCTACCGGAAGTGTACCGGCAACTCTACGTCAGCGCGCTAACGAAACCCGAAGATGCCTTCGCGCGCAAAGATCCAAAATCGATGACCCCGGAAGAATTCGATAAGTGGTATTGCACGCCGTACATCTCTGCGATTGCGCTGCAGATCAGCGAAGAACTGAAGGGTACCGATGTGCGGGTGATCCGACGCGTGGCGGAGGGCGAGGGAAACGTGCTGACGCGGGTGCGGACGCTGCTTTGGCTGGTCACGTTCGCGGCGCTGCTGGCGGCTGCATTGGCGGTAGGGGCGTCAGCGGCAGCTTCGGTGATCGAAAGGCGGACCGAAATCGGGTTGATGAAGGCACTGGGAGCGAATTCCGGGCTGGTTGGGATTTTGCTCGCGGCCGAGCAGTTACTCCTGGCGTTTGTAGGTGGAGGCGTCGGTTATGCCATTGGGATTTTGCTAGCGCGAGTTCTTGGCGAGCGGATTTTTGGGTTTACGCCGGAACCAAGGCTATTCGTGTTGCTGATCATCCTGGTGCTGGCGGCACTGATTACCTTGTTGGGCAGTGCGCTCCCGCTACGGCAAGCCTCAAGGTACGATCCCGCGCCAATTCTCAGGGGCGAATAATGGGCGACGCATCGATGTTCTGGCGAATCGAACGCAGGCTGCTGACCGCGAATTACGGGCGCTTGTTCGTTATTTTGTTGGCGCTTGGCGCGGGTGCGGCGGTGTGCAGCGCGCTGTTGAATCTGCAGATGGATGCAAAAAAGCGGCTGACCACCGAGTTTCGGGCGCTGGGCGCGAACGTCATTGTGACGCCGCGACAGGCCATGGACCAAAACTCGATGGGTGTAACTCTCGATGAAGCAGTCCTGGCGCAAATTCCGACGGAGTACGAAGGAAAACCGGTTCCGGCGGTTGGTTTTTTGTATGTGATTGGCGAGGTGGCCAAGAGCGGCGGAGCTCATTTCGAACCCGCGGTCGTCGCGGGAACGCAGGGAAGCGGACTGACGCAGGTACGCCCGGGGAAACGCACGGAATATCAAGCGAACCTGGAGAGCGATCCCGAAGCTTGTGAAATTGGGGAAAAAGCGGCGGCGCAGTTTCAGGTGCATGCGGGCGATTCTTTGCAACTCCGCAACCAAGGTAGAAGCGCGACATGTAAGCTTTTTGCTGTGGTGGCCACGGGCGGCGCGGAAGACGCTCAGATCTTCATCAAACTGAGAACGGCGCAGAATCTGGCCGACCTGCCCAGGAGACTGAGTTTAATTCAAATGAGCGTTACCGCTACACCCGATTCGGTGAAATCGTTTATTGGCTCGCTAGGCCACACCTTGGACGGAGCGAGCGTCAGTGGCATCAAGCAGTTTGCGGAAGCGGAGAGCCGGATTTACAACCGCATCAGCGGGTTGCTGACGTCCACGGTTTTGTTGGTGCTGTTTCTCACGTCGCTGTGTGTGATGGCGGGCATGAGCAACGTGGCTATCGAACGCAAGAACGATGTGGGATTGATGAAGGCAATTGGCGGATCGGTGAGGCGGGTGGTACGGCTGTTTTTGATGGAAGCCATTTTGCTGGGAATTGGGGGAGGGCTGCTCGGCTCGGCATTAGGGATTCTCGTTTCGATTTGGCTGGGGAAGTCGGTGTTTGGTGTCGCCGCGGAACCGCGCTGGGTTGTGTATCCTATTTCTGTTGCGCTGACGATCCTTACGTCCATTTTGAGTGCGTTTCCGTTGCGTCGGCTGGCGAGCATTCGTCCGGCCTACGTGTTTCGAGGTGAAGAGTGACGGCCCAGGTGAAAATCGATTCGTTGATAAAAGATTACGGGACTTTACGCGCGCTCAATGGAATTTCCTTGCACATCCAAGCCGGAGAATGGGTTGCGCTGATGGGCCCGTCCGGCTCCGGCAAAACGACACTCATCAATATTCTAGGCGGGCTGGACACGTTGACGTCGGGTCACGTGGTGGTGGACGGAGTGGACCTGGCGAATCTGACGGAAAATGATCTAGTGCGTTACCGGGCAGAGAAAGTCGGATTCGTGTTTCAGCAGTTTCATCTCGTTGGATATTTGAACGCACTCGAAAATGTGATGTTGGCGCAGTATTTCCATAGCGAGACGGATGAAGCGCAGGCCACCGAGGTGCTCAAACGTGTGGGCTTGGGCCATCGGCTGACGCACTTGCCTTCCCAGCTCTCGGGTGGAGAGCAGCAGCGAGTGGCTATTGCCCGTGCATTGATCAACCAGCCGAAAATGATTTTGGCCGATGAGCCTACCGGGAATCTGGACGAAGCCAACGAGGAAATCGTGATTGGGCTGTTCCGTGAATTGCATAGCGCGGGACACACTATCTTGATGGTTACGCACGATCCGGAGATCGCCCAACAGGCTGACCGTAAAATTGAATTGGCGCACGGTCACCTGGCTATCGATCAGCGAATTTCCATGGATGACGGAATTCACTTCGACCATTTGCTGGAACAAATCTGGGTTTGCGGCGAAGAAGGTAACCGCGCAGATCTGGAGCATATTCGCACTCCCGGCGGAGTCGATCCCGTGAAAACACTGGCGCGCATGGAAGATCTGCGGCTTATCCAGGTGCAGGATGATCGTGAAGTACTGCTGACCGACCGCGGGAAGAGCCGGGCGCGAGATGTAGTGCGCCGCCATCGACTGGCGGAACGGCTGTTTAAGGATACCTTTCGGGTCGATGAGCATGAGGCGCATACCCAGGCGTGCAAGTTCGAGCACATCATCAGTCCAGAGTTGGATGAACGAATCTGCAGTTTCTTGGGACATCCCACAACCTGCCCGCATGGCAATCCCATCCCGCCGGGCGATTGCTGCAACGGGAATAAAATGTCCGGAGAAAAGTAGTCATGCCGACGCCGATCGACCTGCGCAAAAAACCGAAAGAAGTGAAGATCCATGTAAAGACAGGCGCGGGGGTAGACATTGTGTGGGCCGACGGGCATTCGAGCCATTTCGATTTTCCCTATCTGCGGGAGCACTGCCCGTGCGCAACTTGCAATGACGAGCGCGACAAGAAAGACTCCGTAGGGAGCGCGAAGTTGGCTTCGTCGCCGTTATTGCCCATGTATAAACCGAAAGCGCGGGCGCAAGGGGCGTCACAAGTAGGGAACTACGCGATTCAAATTAATTTTACTGACGGCCACTCCACAGGGATTTTCAGCTACGACTATTTGCGGAGTTTGTGCCCCTGCGAAGAGTGCGCGAAGGCCTTCCGTACCGATGCTGCTGCCGCTTCCTCCCGACTATAACGTGTGCTAAAAAAGCCTCGTGTGCGGAAAATGGTAAAGGCGCGAGTGGCAAGAAGCGACGAAAAGGCAGCGCGCAAGAAGGCAACAAGGGCTTAGGGGACTATGTTCAAGCGCATTCACCACGTTGCCGTCATTTGCTCCAACTACGAAAAATCGAAGCGCTTCTATGTGGGAACGTTAGGGTTGGAGGTTGTACGAGAGGTTTTTCGTGAGGAGAGACAATCGTTCAAGCTGGATTTGAAGGTAGGGAACACATACCAAATTGAACTATTTTCATTTCCAAATCCTCCTGGGCGGGCGTCCTCGCCGGAAGCGTGTGGATTGCGGCACATTGCGTTCGAGGTCGACGATGTGGAGGGTACAGCGCAAAGATTGAAGGGCAAAGGTGTGGACGTGGAGCCCATCCGGGTAGACGAATATACAAACAAGCGTTTCACGTTCTTCCGCGACCCGGACGGCCTTCCCATTGAGATTTATGAAGGATGAGCACTTCCGGCTACAGCTTTAACTGTGCGATTGCAGCGAACACAACTGGAAAGAGCCGCTTCGAGGGCGCACCGCCGCGTAAACTGGACTTGCCCCTGAAAAAGTGGGAGCATTGCATTCTACAGGTCTGACTACCCAGCAATGAGCACCACCTCCCAAAACCCGGCTGCACCGGGCAGCCACGGGAATACGGTTCCGCGCGTTCTCGTTGCCACTACGGCGCTCCTAAGCTTCATTTCGTTCTGGCGCGCGGCGGCGATCGTACTGAACGACCTAGCTTCGTCAGCTTATTACGCGGGTGGCGAAGCTGAAGCCTACATCGGGAAGGCCGCCCCGTGGTTCATTCTGGGGATCATGCTGTTCAGCTACTGCGTGCGCGCGATCTACGTGGAAAGCTGCAGCATGTTTGTGCGCGGCGGGGTGTACCGGGTGGTCAAGGAGGCCATGGGTGGGACGCTGGCCAAGTTCAGCGTTTCGGCGCTCATGTTCGACTATGTACTCACCGGGCCGATCAGCGGGGTATCCGCGGGTCAATACATTGTTGGTCTTTTGAACGAAACCAGCGACTACATACGTCTGGGCTTGCACATTTCTCCGGATTTTGGTGCGGCAATGTTTGCCGTACTCTGCACGATTTATTTCTGGTGGTACAACATCAAAGGGGTGCACGAATCCAGCCAAAAAGCCATGCGGATCATGCAGGTTACGACCGTCATGGTGGTGATTCTGATTGGTTGGTGCTTGTACACGATTTGGTTGCGGCATCCCGCGTTGCCGCCATTTCCCAAACCGCACAACTTGAAACTGGAGCCGAACGCCATGGGCTGGCTCTATGGCGTGCACTTTGCCCACCTTGCGGGGTTAGTGGCAATTTTCGTGGGACTGGGACACTCGGTGCTGGCGATGAGCGGGGAAGAGTCGCTAGCCCAGGTGTACCGGGAGATTGAGCATCCCAAGCTTCCGAACCTGAAGAAAACCGGGCTGGTCATTTTCATCTACAGCCTGGTATTCACTTCGCTGGTGTCCTTCTTCGCGGTCATGATCATCCCGGACCACGAGAGGCAAAATTTTCTGGAGAATCTAATCGGTGGTTTGGCCATGAACCTACAAGGGCCATTCCTGTTACGGCTGGTTTTCCACGCATTCGTTGTTGTGGTGGGAACGCTGATCCTGGCGGGTGCGGTGAATACGGCGATTGTCGGTTCGAATGGAGTGCTCAACCGCGTCTCTGAGGATGGCGTGCTGTCCAGTTGGTTCCGCCAACCGCACCGGAAGTTCGGTACCTCCTACCGCATCATCAACATTATCGCAGCGCTGCAAATTCTGACGATTATGATCAGCCGCGGGGACGTGACGTTCCTGGCGAACTTGTATGCTTTCGGTGTGATCTGGAGCTTCGCCATGAAGGGGATGGCGGTGCTGGTACTACGCTACACGCACCCGGGCGACCGCGAATATCGCGTACCGCTGAATTTCCACATTTTTGGGGTGGAGATCCCCATAGGGCTGGGGCTGATCACGTTGACGCTGTTCGGCATAGCTGTTGTAAACCTTTTCACCAAGAAGGATGCCACGATCGCCGGCGGAATTTTTTCGATCGCGCTGTTCATTGTTTTCACGATCTCCGAGAAAATCACGCGGCACGGCCTGGCTGCCACCCAGCATGAGGAAATGGACCAGTTCCATCTTGCCCTGGAAGGCGAACTTACGCCGGAAGCGGTGGGCGCCAGACCAGGCAACATTCTCGTGCCGGTCAGCAACATTCATGCCTTATATCACTTGGGTGCAGTGCTGGATCGCGTTAAGCCTGGGCGTAGAGATGTAGTCGTGCTGCACGTGAGACTGCTGCGGCGCTCGGCGTCCGGGGAATACGATTTAGACGCGGAGCAGCTGTTTGGCAGCATTGAGCAGCAGCTGTTCACGCAAGCGCTGTCGATGGCGGAGAAGCGCGGGAAAAGTATCCGCCTGGCAATCGTGGCCGCCAGCGATTTGTGGGACGGTATCTTGCGAGCCGCGACTGCCTTGCAGTCCAGCACCATTGTGCTGGGACACTCGCCAAAAGAGCCGACCGAGGAACAAGCACGTCACATTGGAGATGCGTGGGAGAAGTTGAGAGACCCCAAGCCGCAGTTCAATTTGGAAATTCATCTGCCGAATGGCGATAAGGTTTATAAGGTCCTGGGGCCGCATGCGCCGAACCTTACGGCAAACGAGGTGAATTTAATCCATCGGCTATGGCTGCGCTTTAACGAGTCGACAGCGCCAGCGGAGCTGCACCACCATGACATCGTCCACTTTGCGCTAGAAGAGGTGCAAAAAGAACTGGATGAAGGGCAGGAAGAAGCACTGGTAGCGCGGCTACGCGCGCACATAGAAGCAAATCAAAGGAAAAAACCGCAATAGTGAGCGCGCTGCGGCTTTCTTAGACCGCGCTGGTGCAGTGGCCGCACTTCTTGGCTGCAACTGGTATTTGCATCGCGCATTGCGGGCACTCTTTCGTGGTTACCGGGGCCGCGGGTTTGGGAAGCCATTGGTTGACAGAGCGGACCAGGAGAAACACGGCAAACGCCACGATCAGAAAGCTGATGATCGTATTGATGAAGATGCCGTAGTTCAAAGTGGCAATTCCGTGGTCTTTGGCGTCCTTCAGGGATTGGACGGGCGTGTCAGTGAGGTTGATGAAGAGATTTGAGAAATCAACGTGGCCCAACAGCCGGCCGATGGGTGGCATGATGACATCGTCTACCAGCGAAGAAACCACTTTGCCGAACGCCGCCCCGAT
>Ga0335076_10006461_pt1 | contig 11827 bp, 11 predicted proteins | sample Lox_Sample_25_FD_206717 | JGI IMG/M metagenome (GOLD analysis project Ga0335076, IMG submission 206717) | Soil microbial communities from Loxahatchee National Wildlife Refuge, Florida, United States - Lox_Sample_2.5 | ecosystem: Environmental > Terrestrial > Soil > Wetlands | place: USA... | reverse complement strand
ACGGCGCGAGGACGTCCGGCGCCGGGGGGTGGAGACGAGGCGGCTCCTTTTTTAAGCCGGTAGTGTCTCACCGGCGAACTGAGACACTACCACCCCCTTCCTCTCCCTTGACTCTCCTGTCCTAAGGGTCCAAAACAAGAACAAATGGCGAACCCATAGGATGCAGACCGAATGTCGCCGGGCGGCAGGGCGGAGGGGATGGCGCGTCTGCGGCGCGCCATCGCTGAGATCGAGGCTGAAGCCGGCCCGGCCGGGATCCGCCCAGTCGCGGCGCGCGCCGCGCGGCGCCTCCCGCTCTCTCCTGCGTTCGACTCCGTCCTTGGCGGCGGGCTCGCGGACGACAGCCTGCATGAGATCGCGCCGACTCAAGCCTCGGACGGGGCGGCGGCGATGGCTTTTGCGCTCGCGCTCGCCGCGCGGTTTCTCGACCGGCGGCCGCTCTCGGCGCTGCTGATCGGCGAAGGCTTCGCCGATCAGGAATCGGGCGCGCTCTATGGGCCGGGCCTGATCGCCCATGGGCTTCCCTTGAGCCGCCTCGTCTTTGTCAACGCCCCCGACGCGGCCTTGGCCCTCTGGGCGATGGAGGAGGCGCTCAAATGCGGCGCGCCAGCCGCGGTCGTCGGCGAGATCTGGAGCCTTAAGGGCTATGGCCTCGCCGCCTCGCGCCGCCTCCTGCTCGCGGCGCGCAAGGGGCGGACGCCGGCGCTGCTGATCCTCTCCAGCGCCTACGGCCAGGCGGAGCGCCTCTCCAGCGCCGCCGAGACGCGGTTCGAGATCGCCGCCGCGCCGAGCGTCAGGCTCAAGGCGGCGGCGGGGCGGGACCTGCCTGGGCCGTTCGCCTGCGGAGCGCGGCTCGTCAAGGCGCGCCTGGCGCGCGCCGGGCCCGAGGGGCCTCCGCGGGCTTTCGACGCCGAGCGCGTCATTCGTCTCGAATGGCGAAGCCAGGACAATCAATTCGAGGAATTGGCTTTTGGCGATCCGGCGATTTCTCTCCCTGTGGCTGCCGCGGCTCGCGACCGACCGCGCGCGGCGTCTTAATCGCGTCGATAGGCGGGCGCCGCTCGCGGCGGTAGCCAAGGTCGACAATGCGGAGCGCCTGGTTTGCGTCGACGCCGAGGCGGCGCGGCTTGGCCTGACCGTCGGCCTCTCGCTTGCCGACGCGCGCGCGCGTCATCCGAACCTCGTCGCGGTCGAGGCTGAGCCGGCCGAGGAGGCGCGGCTTCTCGAGCGGCTCTGCGACTGGTGCTCGCGCTTCACGCCGCTCGCCGCGCTCGACGGCCGCGACGGCCTCATGCTCGACATTTCCGGCGTCGCCCATCTGTTCGGCGGCGAAGCCGCGCTGATCGAGGACTGCCGCGCCCGGCTTGCCGCGCAGGGGTTCGCCGTCGCCGCCGGCGTCGCCGGGAATCCGCGCGCGGCTTCAGCGCTGGCGCGGTTTTCGCCAACCAAAATCGCGCCCGAGCCCCTGAGCGACAAGGCGTTCGCCAGGCTCTTCCACGACCTGCCGCTCGCCGCGCTCGGCCTCGACGAGAAGACCCTGGCCGATATGGCGCGGGCGGGCTTGAGGCGGATCGGCGATGTCGCGCTGAGGCCGCGGGCGCCGATCGCGGCGCGGTTCGGGCCTGCGGTTGTCGCCCGGCTCGACGCGCTCAAGGGCCTCGAGCGCGCTTCGATCGCGCCGCGCTTTGCGCCGCCCGATTTCTGCGCCGAGCGGCGGTTCGCCTCGCCGCTGCAGACGTTTGAGGCGATCGAGGCGACCTTGCGCAAGCTTGCCGACGATCTCGTCGTCATGCTCGAGCGTCAGGCCAGGGGCGCGCGGCGGATCGGGCTCGAATTGCATCGCGTCGACGGCGACGTGCGCCGCATCCTTGTCGGCGCCTCGCGGCCGCTCAACGAGGCGCGCGCGATCGTGCGCCTGTTCGCCGAGCGGCTGGCGAGCCCGGACGAAGACGCCATCGACGCCGGCTATGGCGTCGACCTCGTGCGTCTCGCCTGCCTCGCCGCCGAGCCGCTCGCGCCCTCGCAGGCCGAGCTCGAGCGCGCGCACGAGGCCGAGCGCGCCCGCGCGCTCGCCGAGCTGCTCGACCGGCTCAGCGCCCGGCTGGGGGCCCGCGCGGTGACGCGGCGCCAGCTCGTCGAGGCGCATCTGCCGGTACAGGCCGAGGCGGCTGCGCCGGCGACGCTGGGGGAAGCGCGGACGCGATTCCCCTCATCCGGCGCTTCGCGCCACCTACTCCCGCAAGGGGAGAAGGGAGGGCTCCCGGCGGGCCCGCCGGCGCGGCCGTTGCGCCTGTTCGCGCGCCCGGAGCCGATCGAGGCGCTGGCCGAAGTGCCCGATGGGCCGCCGTTGCGCTTCCGCTGGCGGCGCGTCCTGCATGACGTCGCCGCCATCGAGGGGCCGGAGCGCATCGCCGCGCCCTGGTGGCGGCGCGACGGCGGGCCGACGCGCGACTATTTCCGCGCCGAGGATTCTCAGGGCCGCCGCTTCTGGCTCTACCGCGAGGGCCTCTGGGGCCGCGAAACGGCGAAAGCGAAATGGTTCGTGCACGGGGTGTTCGGGTGACCCTCACTCGAGATTCCCCTCTCCCCCTGAGGGAAAGGGGTTGGGGTGAGGGGTTTGCGCCGGCGCGTGATGCGGAGGCAGCCGACGCGACCCCTCATCCGTCGCCTACGGCGCCACCTTCTCCCGCAGGGGGAGAAGGGGTGCGCGCCGGAGAAGGCATGAAGGATCATGGAGGGAACATGACCATGCATCATCACTCTGTCTCTCCGCCGGCCAGAGCGCACACCCGCGCGATGCGCGCACAAGCTACAGACGCTGAAAGGGCGCTTTGGCGGCTTCTGCGGGATCGACGGCTGCAATCGATGAAGTGGCGTCGTCAGGTTCCCATCGGTTCGTACATTGTTGATTTTGTCTGCTTCGAACATCGGCTCATAGTCGAATGTGACGGCTCTCAACATGCCGAAAATCGTCGCGACGCTCGGCGTGACGCGTGGCTTCAGGCGCAGGGTTTTGCGGTCGTACGGTTTTGGAATCATGAAATCCTGCGGGAGCGAGAGAATGTGCTGAACACGATTCTCGCTCGGTGCGGCCTGCCATGGTGAGAGGCGACACGCCTAGTCCCCTCTCCCCAAAGCCCGTCGAAAGACGGGCGTCCTCCTGGACGCCCTTTGGCGGGAGAGGGGTTGGGGGTGAGGGGTCCGGCGCGCGCGCGCCTCTTCTCTATGCGCTTTGCGGCACAAAACCCCTCATCCGTCGCCTTCGGCGACACCTTCTCCCGCAAGGGGAGAAGGGGGTGCGCACTGACGCCCGTCACTGTAATTTCGGCGTCCTATGCGGGAAGAAGGGGCCCTCCCCGTGATCCGGCTCGAGCCCCGCTACGCCGAGCTTTCGGCGATGACCAATTTTTCCTTTCTGCGCGGGGCCTCACATCCGGAGGAGATGGTCGCGCGGGCGGCCGAGCTGGGGCTGGCGGGTATCGGGATCGCCGACCGGAACACGCTCGCCGGCGTCGTGCGCGCGCATATTTTCGCCCGCGAGAACGCCGGCGCGATGGGCGCGACCCGCGTCGTCCCGGGCGCCCGGCTCGCTTTCGACGACGGCGCGCCGGACGTGCTCGCCTATCCGAGGGATCGCGCGGCTTACGGCCGGCTCTGCCGGATTCTCACTGCAGGCAACCTGCGCGCGTCCAAGGGCGAGTGCCGGCTCGGCCTCGACGACCTGCTCGAGCATGGCGAGGGGTTGCAGGTCGTCGTTATGGATCGGACGTCCGTCAATCCCCTCTCCCCTTGCGGGAGAAGGTGGCGCCGTAGGGCGTTCGAAGAACGCCCGTTCTTCGAACGGGCTATGGGGCCGGATGAGGGAGCGGGCGCACAAGCGCCTCGAGGCGCGGGCCCCTCACCCCTAACCCCTCTCCCGCAAGGGGAGAGGGGGATGTCGCGCGACCTCCCGCAAGGGGAGAAGGTGAGTCTCGCCCGCCTCCGCGAGGCGTTCGGCGAGCGCCTGTGGATCGGCGCGAGCCTGACTTATGGCGCGGACATGCGCGGCGCCCTCGCGCGGCGCGCTGCGCTCGCGCTTAAGGTCGGCGCGCCGCTGCTCGCGGCCAACGAGGCGCTGATGCACGCGCCCGGGCGGCGCGCGCTCGCCGACGTTCTCGCCTGCATCCGCGAGAAGACCACGCTCGAGGCGGCCGGGCGCTTGACCCAGGCCAACGCCGAACGCCATCTCAAGGACGCGCACGAAATGGCGCGGCTCTTCGCCGAGGCGCCCGAGGCGGTCGCGGAGACGATCCGCTTCCTCGACGGCCTCGCCTTCAGCCTCGACGAATTGTCGCATTGCTATCCCGAGGAGCTGCGCGAAGGCCATGCGACGGCTCAGGCTGCGCTCGAGGCTTTCGCCGAAGCGGGCGCTCGCGCCCGCTATCCCAAGGGCGTGCCGGAGCGGACGCGCGAAGCGCTTGCGCATGAACTCGCGCTGATCGCCGCGCTCGGCTACGCGCCCTATTTTCTCACCGTGCACGACATCGTGCGCTTCGCGCGCACGCGCGGCATTTTGTGCCAGGGCCGCGGCTCGGCCGCCAATTCCGCTGTCTGCTTCTGCCTCGGGATCACCGAGGTCGATCCGGCGCGCTTCGATCTTCTGTTCGAGCGCTTCATCTCGCCCGAGCGCAACGAGCCTCCCGACATCGACGTCGATTTCGAGCACGAGCGGCGCGAGGAGGTGATCCAGTACATCTACAGGCGCTACGGGCGCGAGCGCGCCGGGCTCGCAGCGGCGGTGACCACCTATCGCACCCGCTCGGCGGTCCGCGAGACCGCCAAGGTTTTCGGCCTCTCGGACGATGTCATCGCCGCCCTCAACGGGACCGCCTGGGGCCAGGAAACGGCGCCGATCGGCGAGGAGAGAGTGCGCGGGATCGGGCTCGATCCGGCCGCGCCGACGCTTAAGCTGGCGCTCAAGATGGCGGAGGAGCTGATCGGCTTTCCGCGCCATCTGACCCAGCACAGCGGCGGCTTCGTCATCACCCGCGACCGGCTCGACGAGGTCGCGCCGGTGATGAACGCGGCGATGGAGGACCGCACCACGGTCGAATGGGACAAGGACGACCTCGACGCGCTCGGCCTGCTCAAGGTCGACGTGCTCGCGCTCGGCATGCTCACGGCGCTCAGCAAGGGCTTCGATCTCATCGACAGGCATTACGGCGAACGGCTGACTCTGGGCAATGTTCCGCCCGAGGAAGCTTGCGTTTACGCCATGATCCAGCGCGCCGACACGATCGGCGTGTTCCAGATCGAGAGCCGGGCGCAAATGTCGATGCTGCCGCGGCTCCGGCCGGAATCGTTCTACGACCTTGTCATCGAGGTCGCGATCGTTCGCCCCGGCCCGATCCAGGGCGACATGGTCCACCCTTATCTGCGCCGGCGGCAGGGCCTGGAGGAGGTCTCCTATCCCTCCAAGGAGCTCGAGGCGGTGCTGAAGAAGACGCTCGGCGTGCCGCTGTTCCAGGAGCAGGCGATGAAGATCGCCATCGTGGCGGCCGGATTCACGCCGGCGGAAGCTGACAAGTTGCGCCGCGCGATGGCGACCTTCCGCCGGGTCGGCACGATCCAGACGTTTCAGAAAAAGATGGTCGAGGGCATGGCGATGAGGGGCTACGACCGCGCCTTCGCCGAGCGTTGCTTTCATCAGATCGAGGGCTTCGGCGAATATGGCTTTCCCGAGAGTCACGCGGCGAGCTTCGCGCTGCTCGTCTACGATTCCTGCTGGCTGAAATGCCGCTATCCGGACGTTTTCGCTGCGGCGATGCTGAACTCCCAGCCGCTCGGCTTCTACGCCCCGGCCCAGCTCGTGCGCGACGCGCGCGAGCACGGGGTCGAAATGCGCGAGGTCGACGTCAACCTGTCGGACTGGGACTGCACGCTGGAGCCATTACCTTCTCCCCTTGTGGGAGAAGGGAATCTCCCCTCTCCCGTTCACGGGAGAGGGGTCGGGGGTGAGGATTCCCCTTCCCCCCTTAGCCCGTCGAAAGACGGGCGTTCTCTCGAACGCCCTATGGCGGGGGAAGGTGGCCCGAAGGGCCGGATGAGGGGTCCGCGCCATAAGGCGCGTGACGATGAGGCGCCTAGCGGCGCTGAACCCTCTCCCTCAGGGGGAGAGGGGGGGCGGATTCACCCCCGCCACGCCGAGATGGCGGCGCATATCCGCGCGACGCACGCCGTGCGCTTAGGCTTAAGGCAGATCGTCGGCGCCCGGGAGGAGGACATGCGCCGGCTGGTCGAGCGGCGGGGGCAGGGCTACGATTCCGTGCGCGACCTCTGGCTCAGGAGCGGCCTCTCGCCGGCGGCGCTGGAAAAGCTCGCCGACGCCGACGCCTTCCGCTCGCTCGGCCTCGATCGGAGGCAGGCTTTATGGGCGGCGCGCGGCCTCGACCGGGTCGGCGACCAGGACAATCTGCCGCTGTTCGCCAGCCCGCCGGCGCGCCAAACCGAGCCGGATGCGCGCTTGCCGCCGATGCCGCTCGGCGCTCATGTGGTCGAGGATTATCGGCGCCTGTCGCTGTCGCTCAAGGCTCATCCGACCTCGTTCATGCGCGCCCGCTTGTCCGCCCGCGGCGTTCTGCGCTCCGACGCGCTTTCCTCGGTCAAGAACGGCGAGCGGATCACTGTGGCGGGCCTCGTGCTGGTGCGCCAGCGGCCGGGCACCGCCAAGGGCGTCATCTTCATGACGCTCGAGGACGAGACGGGCGTAGCCAATGTCATCGTCTGGCCGAAGGCGTTCGAGCGGCTGCGCGCGATCGTGCTCGGCGCACGCTTCGTCGCCGTGACCGGCAAGCTGCAGAGCGAGCAGGGGGTCATTCATATCGTCGCCGAGCGCATGAACGATCTGACGCCGATGCTTGGGCTCCTGTCGGAAGCGGGCGAGACGATCGGCGGCCGCGCCCTCGCCCGCGCCGACGAGGTGAAAAGGCCGCAGCTGACGATGGCGCAGAAGCGGCAGGGCAATCGCTTCGCCAGCCCGCCGAGGTTCGACGACCCGCGCGCGCCGTCCTCCCTGCCGTCCGAAACGGCCGAGGCGGCTCAGGCGATGCCGGCGGGGCGCAATTTCCGTTGACCGGCGCCCGCGAATTGACCGATCTACCTCCACAACGCTATGATATGGGTAGCCATACCATCCATGCCATACAGATGGGCCATGAAGACGACAATAGAGATTTCTGATCCGCTTCTTCGCGAAGCTCGCAAGCTCGCCGAGCGCGAGGGTGTCACGTTGCGCGCCCTCGTGGAGCGGGGGCTTCGGCGCGTCGTAATCGAGACCAAGCCGGGCGCGCCGTTCAAGCTGCGCCGCGCGAGCTTCAAAGGCAAGGGATTGCAGGTCGAGGCGCGTGGCGCATCCTGGGATAAGCTGCGCGAATTGGCTTATGAGGGCAGGGGGAGTTGATCGCCGTCGATACGAACATTCTCGTCTACGCTCACCGCGAGGACTCGCCGTTTCACGACGCCGCTTCGGGGCGAATTAGAGAACTCGCAGAAGGAGCAGCGACCTGGGCAATTCCCTGGCCATGCGTTCACGAATTCCTCGCAATCGTCACTCATCCGCGCATTTACGCGCCTCCGACGCCACTGCTGCGCGCCCTCGATCAGGTGGACGCTTGGCTCGTATCTCCTACCCTTGTGCTCCTGGCCGAGTCGGCTGAGCATTGGCCGGCGCTGAGAGCGCTGGTCGTCAGCGGACGAATCGCCGGAGCGCAAATTCACGACGCGCGTATCGCGGCGCTCTGCCGGCAGCACGGCGTCCGCACGCTCTGGTCGGCCGACCGGGACTTCAGTCGCTTTGTTGGCCTTGCGGTGACGAATCCCCTGGTCGAACGCGAGCGTCGCTGATGGCCGCCTACGCGAATCTGGCGTTTCTCTCGCTCCTCTGGGGCTCGTCCTTTCTCCTGATCAAGATCGCCTCGCGCGCCTTCGATCCCTTCGCTCTCGCGCTCGCGCGGGTCGGCTTCGCCACGGCCGCGATGCTGCTCGCGAGCGCGCTGACCGGCAGAATGTGGCCCGGAACGCGGCGCGGTCTCTGGGTCAAGCTCCTTGCGCTCGCGCTGATTGGGCAGGTCATCCCTTTCATGCTGCTCGCCCACGCGGCGACGTTGACCACGAGCGCCGACATGGCGCTGATGATGGGGGCCCAGCCGATCTTTGTCTTTCTGTTCGGCCGCTTTCTCGGATCGCGCGACCCCTGGACCTGGCCCGCCGCGCTCGGTCTGACGATCGGCTTCGCCGGCGTCGGCGTCGCATTCTGGTCGCCGGGAGCGGACGGCGGCGCCCATTCGGCGCTGGGGCGGGCTTTCGCTCTGGCCGCGGGCGTCTTCTACGGCACGGGCGCCGTCATCTCCGGGGCGGCGACGAGAGAGATCGGCGCCGTCCGGGCGGTCACCGCTTCACTGACGATTTCGACGCTGGTTCTGGCGTTGATCGGCCTCGTGCTCGGGAGGCCGCCGGCGCTCGCTGAGCTTGTTCAGACGCCCCTCGCCCCAATGCTTGCCGTCGGCGCGCTTGGCGTTTTCAACACGGCGATCGCCTACTACGTCTATTTTCGGCTCGTTCACGACGAGGGGCCGACCTTCGCCAGCCTCAACAACTTCATCGTGCCGCTGGTCGGCGTCGCCGCCGGGGCGATCGCGCTCGCCGAGCCGATTGCGGCCTCGGCCGGGGCGGGATTGGCATTGGTGCTCGCCGGCGTCGGCCTTACCGGCCGGTCGCTAAGGCCGGCGAAAGCGCGTCAGGCCCGCCTGACGGCGACGCGCGCCAGCGCGAAGTGAGGCGTCAGCGCATTCCCCTTAAGACCTCCGCGCGGCGGATCGTCGTCGCTCGGGGGAAACATCACCGCTGCGGCGCAGACGAGGCCGCCGCAGGAGGTCATGAAGCCGACATAGAGCAGGAAGATTGCGGGGAGTCCGAGACCGCTGTCGTGAATGAGCGGCCAAAAACCGAAGGGATCGAACAGAAGAAGCGCGGTCGTCGCAAGCGCGCCGCCTAAGGCCCCGAGCGCCCAGTGAAAGATCATGTACCGGACGAGCGGGTCGAGCCGCTTCGAACGGACCTGCCCCGCGGCGCTTGGGCGCCGGCCGTCAGCCGTTTCTGATCTCGGCGCCGAGTTTCCGTGGCGAGGCATAGAACGATCCTACCGGCGAACTCCGACCGGTCAAATCAAGCCCGCGCGTCACGTGCGCGCAGCCGTCCGAGCCGCAAAGGCGTCAGCGGGGCCTTTTCAGCGCGTCGGCGAGCCGCACCGTCGCCGATCCCGGCTCGAGCGGCTTCGGCTGGCTCTCGTGCGGCGCCCAGCCAGCGAGCCACACCAGATCGAACGTCGCCCGCAGACGCCCGTCCGGATCGGCGAACCGCTCGGCGTAGACCGCCGCCGCGCGCGCGAGGACCTCGCGGCGCAGAGGCTGGCGCGAGCGCGCGTCGAGCGCATTCGCGCCTCCCATCGCGCGCAGGTCGGCGATAAGCGCGAAGATGTCGGGATAGCGCACGACGGCGCGGTCGAGATCGACGACCGGCAGCGCCAGCCCCGCACGCTGGGCGAGCTGCCCAAGCGCCCGCACGTCGACGAACGGGGCGACCCGCGGCGACGCGCCGCTAAGTATCTCGCTCTCGGCGGCTGTCAGGCTCTGGCGAAGCTCGGTCAGGCTGTCGCCGCCGATCAGCGCGGCGACAAGGAGGCCGTCGGGTTTGAGCGCCCGCCGCATCTGGATGAGCGCGCCGGGCAGGTCGTTCACGGTCTGCAGCGCCAAGAGCGAGACTGCGAGGTCAAAACGGCCGTCCGCGACCGGCAGACGTTCGAGGTCGCCGATCGCGCCCAGAAAATCGCCGCTCCCCAGGCTCGCCGGGGTCGGCGCGATCCGGATCACGCGGTCCGTCTGTCCGCCGGCGGCGAGCGCGGCCGCGCCATGCGGGCCGGGCGAGCCGAAATCGGCGGCGAGCGCGAAGCGCCGCTTGACCAGCGCGACCCGCTCGCCGAGGTCGTCCGCCGCGCGGGCGAGCAGGAAATCCGCCCGCGAGTCGCGGCCCGCGCTTGTCCAGGCGCGATCGAGGCGTCGATTGATAAGGGCGCGATCGAAGATCCGCGGCGGCGTCGGAGACGGCATGGGCTCTCCCTTACGCTTGCGGCCGCCCCTCGCGCAAAGCTCGTCTTCGCGCTAAGTTTCGGGACATGGACGCCGTTAGCGCGCTGGATTCGGAACGAGCGGCCGGCCCGTCCTGGACGCGACGCAGCGGCGCGCTCTTTGCGCGCCTGGCTCAGGCCGCGCTCGATGCCCTCTACCCGCCGACCTGCTTGGCCTGCCGCGCCGCGACCGATTGGCATGGCGCGCTCTGCCCGCGCTGCTGGAGCGCGATGCGCTTCATCGAGCGGCCGTTCTGCGAACGGCTCGGAACGCCGTTCGAGCAGGACCTCGGGCAGGGGCTCATCTCGCCCCAGGCGATGGCCGATCCGCCGGTGTTCGCCCGAGCCCGGGCGGTGGCGCGGTTCGAGGATGGGCCGGCGCGCACGCTCGCCCACCGGCTCAAATATTCAGACCGCGCCGAGGTCGCCCGGCCGATCGCGCGCTGGATGGCGCGCGCGGGCGCCGACCTCCTGGCCGATGCCGACCTGCTGACGCCGGTGCCGCTGCACGCCTTGCGGCTCTGGCGGCGGCGGTTCAACCAGGCGGCGGCGCTGGCCAAGGAAATTTCGCGCGAGAGCGGCAAGCCGTGCGACTTGACCGCGCTTCGGCGGGTCAAGGCGACCCGAAGCCAGATCGGCTTGAGCCGCGCGCAGCGGGCGGAAAACGTCCAGGGCGCGTTTCGCGCCGCCGCCGGCGCCCAGGTGCGCGGGCTGAACGTGGTCCTGATCGACGACGTCCTGACCTCGGGCGCGACGGCCAACGCCGCCTCCCGGGCGCTGCTAAGGGCCGGCGCGAAGCGGGTGGACGTGCTGGTGTTCGCCCGGGTTGTGACCGGCGGGTGACTCCCCATATAGTAGGGTCGGCGCGAATCCGCGCGCCGGGAAATTGGTTTTCCAAGCGTGCCGCCGATCGTCATCTACACCAAGTCCACCTGCCCCTATTGCCATGCGGCCAAGGCGCTGCTGAGGACCAAAGCGGCGCCGTTCGAGGAGATCGGCGTCGACGGGGACCGTCGCGCACAGGCGGCGATGGCGGAAAAGGCGAACGGCTGCTGGACGGTGCCGCAGATTTTCATCGGCGAGACGCATGTGGGCGGCTGCGACGAACTGCATGCGCTCGAAGACGCAGGCGAACTCGACGGGCTATTGGCGGGCTGAACGATGATCAAATACGCGCTCGGCTGCGCAGAGGGGCACGCATTCGAAAGTTGGTTTCCCGATAGCGCGGCTTACGAGAAGCAGCGCAAGCGCGGCTTTGTCGCCTGCCCGGAATGCGGCTCGACCGAGGTCGACAAGGCGATCATGGCGCCTGCGGTGGTCGGCGGCGAGCGGGCGACAGCTGAATCGGGTCACGAGATCGTCGTCGAAGATCAGCGTCGGCAGAGGCGCGAATTGATGCTGCGCATGCGCCGCGAGATCGAGGCCAATACCGAGGACGTCGGCGCAAAGTTCCCGCAGGAGGCGCGAGCGATCCATCTCGGCGACGCTCCTGAGCGCGCGATTCGCGGGAGGGCGAGTCTGGAGGAGGCGCGTTCGCTGGTCGAGGACGGCGTCGGCGTAATGCCGGTGCCGATGCTGGAAGACGAGCTCAACTAGCGCAACGGCCCTCAGCGGTGGGCGCTTCCGTGACGCCCGCGTCGCAAGGTGTCATGCCCGCGAAAGCGGCAT
>Ga0335076_10006459_pt1 | contig 11829 bp, 9 predicted proteins | sample Lox_Sample_25_FD_206717 | JGI IMG/M metagenome (GOLD analysis project Ga0335076, IMG submission 206717) | Soil microbial communities from Loxahatchee National Wildlife Refuge, Florida, United States - Lox_Sample_2.5 | ecosystem: Environmental > Terrestrial > Soil > Wetlands | place: USA: Florida... | reverse complement strand
GGCACGGGTCGGAGGATCGCTGGTTCGCAGTTGCATCAGCGGGTGGCGTGCCCATTCACGGCGCAGGGCCTCTATGCCGTGGGTGCGCAGCAGCGTCACGTACCGAGCGAGGGGAACCTCCTCGACCTCAGCGACCGAAGTCGGGTCGAGCGCCGGCGGACCATCGAGAATGAGTGCGCTCACGCGCTCGGGCGCGCTCGCGGTGAACGCAAGCGCCCCGCGCACGCCTTGTGACATGCCAAGGAGTGCCACACGGATCAGCCCGAGGTGGGTGCACAACGCGGCCAGATCCGCGGCATCGCGCTCCGGCGTCGGGATTCCGCTCGAGAGGCCGTGACCGCGCCGGTCGAGGCGTATGAGGCGGAAGTCATCGCGCAGTTCCGCCACCTGCGGGTTCCACATCTCCAGGTCGAGCGTCCAGCCGTGCAGCAGCAGCACCGCCGGTCCGCGGCCCTCATCCCGATAACGCAGGCGGGCGCCGCCGGCGCTGAAGAAAAAATCGACGCCCGGCAACAGGGGTGCCGACGGTGAGGCACGCGCGGTCATCTCGGTTTTAAATTTCGGATAGCGAAAAATATTTCGCATTCAGGCTACGGCCAGTCCGGGAAAGCGTCAAGCGTGAGGCAGCGGCGCACTCAGATCTGTGTGCTGAGCGACAGCCACGGGACCGTCGCCAGGTCGGCGGAAATCTCCCGGCTGGCCTGCTTGAGCATTGCCAGTCGGTCGCGCACCAGGCGCGTGCGGGTGGTGCGGCGCGTATGACTCGAGGAGTTGAGCGCCGCGACCACTCGATGCTGGTGATCGAAGACCGGCACTGCGAGTGCGATTACCCCGTAGGCCAGTTCGTCCTCGACTACCGCGTAGCCGAGACGGCGGCACTCCTCGATCAAAGCCCGCAGCTTGATCGGGTCGGTGATCGTGCGCTCCGTCAGGGCCTCGAGCTGCGCGGTCTCGAAGTAGCGCTGCAGCCGCTCGGGACTCAGACCGGCGAGCAACACCCGTCCCATGGAGGTCGCGTGCGCGGGGAAGCGGCTGCCAACGTGCGCCTCCAGGCGCAGCAACGTGCGCACCGAGGTGCGCGCTACATAGACGATGTCGACGCCATCGAGCACGCAGAGCGCTGCGGAGTCCTCGGACTTGCGGGCCAGCTCCTCGAGGTGAGTCTTGGTGATCTGCTCGATGTTCATGGATTCGAGGTACGCGGCGCCGAGCTCGAGCACCTTCGGGCGCAGCAGGAAGTCGCGGTCGCTGCGTATTACGTAGCCGAGCTCCTCGAGCGTGAGGAGACAGCGGCGCGCGGTCGCGGCGGGAATGCGGGCGCTGCGTGCGATGCCACTGAGACTCAAGGCCGCATGGTCGCGCCCGAAGGCGCGAATGACGGCCAGTCCCTTGGCAAGTCCCCCCATGGCCTCGCGGCGGGGGGGCGTTGTCTTGCGGCGTGCCACCGCAGCAGTCTATTTCGATATCCGAAAACGCGGAAGAGCGGCCGGACGCGCTTGACGGGGCTTCCGGGACGGGTTCAGTATCGTTTCGAATATCGACGGTGATTTCGCTATGCGAAAGGCCGTGCAAGGGGGCGGAACCTTTGAAGATCGGTCGACAGACGCAGCACGGCTCCGCGATCTCGACTTCCAACGAAGACACCATCCTGGTCCGCGGCCGCGATCTGGTCCGCGAGCTCATCGGCACGCTGAGCTTCACCGAGCACTTCTGGCTGCTGGTCACCGCCGAGTTACCCTCACCCGCGCAGCGGCGGGTTCTCGATGCCACGCTGGTGGCGATCGCCGAGCATGGACTCGTGCCGAGCGTGCAGGCATCGCGCATGACGCTGGCCGCGGCACCCGAGGCCCTGCAGGGCGCGGTGGCTGCGGGAATACTCGGCTGCGGCTCGGTGGTGCTGGGATCCGCCGAGGCCGCGGGCCGCTTCCTCGCCGAGATCCACAGCCGCGCTACCGGTGGCCAGAGCCTCGAGGCCGCGGCCACCGCGGTGGTGCGCGAATATCGCGAAGCGAAAGCCGCGATTCCAGGCTATGGCCATCCGCTGCACCGCGGCGGCGACCCGCGCGCCAGGCGCTTGCTCGAGGTGGCGGCAGAGACGCACACCGCTGGCCGTCACGTCGAGATCGCCGGAGTCGTCGAGCGACTCCTGCCTGCGCTGCTCGGTCGAGCGCTCGCGCTCAATGTCTCCGGGGCGATCCCCGCGGTGCTCCTCGATGCCGGCTATCCGCTGCTCGGCCTGAAAGGGGTACCGCTCCTGGCGCGCACGGCAGGCCTCATCGCCCACCTGGTCGAGGAACAGCAGCGCGGCATCGGCTTCGTGATGTCGCACGCCGCCGCCCAGGCCATCGAGTACGACGGCGAGTCGCCGGCCGGGTTCAAGCCGAGCAAAGATGCCTAGCGCGTAGCCTCCCATGCAACCGACACTTACGGGCATTCGCGTCGTCGAGCAGGGTACTTTCATCACCGGCCCCTGCGCCGGGATGATGCTCGCGGATCTCGGCGCGGACGTGATCAAGGTCGAGAGCCCGGAAGGGGATCCGTACCGCGCCTATCAGGGCGGACGTTACTCGCCGCACTTTCAGGCCTACAACCGCAACAAGCGCAGCGTCGCGCTCGACATGAAGCGCCCGGACGACTGCGCGCTGTTCAGAACTCTCATTCGCGAGGCCGATGTCTACATCCAGAACTTTCGCCCCGGCACGGCCGTGCGGCTCGGCGCCGGCGTCGCGGAGTTGCGCCGGCTCAATCCCCGGCTGGTGTACTGCTCCATCAGCGGCTTCGGCTCGAGCGGTCCCTATGCCGAGCGGCCCAGCTACGACTCCGTGGCGCAGGCGCTCAGCGGCTTTCTGAGTGTGGTCGTGGATTACGGACGTCCGCGGTTCCTCGGCCCCGCACTGGCCGATGCCATCACCGGGCTGTACGCCTCCCAGGGAGTTCTCAGCGCGCTGGTACAGCGCGGGCGAACGGGCGGCGGCTGTCACGTGGAAGTGTCGATGCTGGAGGCAATGGCCCATTTCGCCGTCGAGCCCTTTGCGGCGTTTTTCGCGCTCGGGCAGACGCCGAGCTCCTCGGACCGGCCGCGACTCGCCCAGGCGTACATTCTGCGGACCGCTGATGAGCGGCTGATCGCGATCCACCTGTCTTCGCTGGAGAAATTCTGGGAGGGCCTGGTCGCGGCTCTCGAAGCGCCGGAACTCGGGCGCGATTCCAGGTTCAATCCGCGCGAGCGGCGCATTGCCGAGTACGAGGCGCTGCAGCAGGAGTTGGAGGCGCGCTTCGCGTTGCAGCCGCTCGCGCACTGGGTACAGCGGCTGCATGAGCAGGACGTACCGCACGCCCCCGTCAATCGCATCGACGAGGTTGTGCACGACCCGCAGGTCGAGCACCTCGGCATCGTCGTTCCGATCGAGGGGGCGGCGTATGGCGCGCGGCAGTCCGTGCGTCCGGCTCTGCAGTTCGACGGCGTGCATGCCCGCTCCGTGCGTGCGGCGCCGGAGCTTGACCAGCACGGCGAGGCCATCCGCGCGGCGCTGTCGCGCGCGAAGGCATGGCCGATGGCTGATACGCCAGCGAGTCCTTAGGGGGATGCCGATGCTCTTGCCGACGATGCTGGTTGGTAGTTACCCGCAGCCCGACTGGCTCATCGACCGCGAGCGGCTCGCCGGGCGATTTCCGCCAAGGGTGCGCGCCCCCGAGCTATGGCGCGTGCCGGAACCGTACCTCGCCGAGGCCCAGGACGATGCCACGATCCTGGCGATCAAGGCGCAGGAAGATGCCGGGCTCGACTTCATTACCGATGGAGAAATCCGTCGCGAGAGCTACTCGAACCGTTTTGCCACGGCGCTCGAGGGCGTCGACCTCGAAAATCCCGGGACTGCTCTCGATCGCAGCGGACACCCGAACCCGGTGCCACGCGTGGTCGGGCCGATTCGCCGCCGGCACGCGGTCGGCGTACGTGATCTGGAGTTCCTGCGCAGTCACACGCAGCGGCGCGTCAAGGTCACCGTGCCGGGCCCGTTCACGATGGCGCAACAGGCGCAGATCGATTTCTACGGCGGCAGCCGCGAGCGCGCGGCGATGGACTACGCCGTGGCGGTCAACGAAGAGATCCGCGACCTGTTCAGCGCCGGAGCGGACATCGTTCAGATCGATGAGCCCTACATGCAGGCAAGACCCGAGGAAGGCCGGGCGTTTGGCCTCAAGGCGCTCAACCGCGCGCTCGAAGGCGTCAGCGGCACGACCGCCGTGCACATCTGCTTCGGCTACGCCGCCATCATCCACGTGCGGCCCTCCGGCTATTCGTTCCTGCCCGAGCTCGCCGAGTGCCGCTGCCAACAGGTGTCGATCGAGACCGCGCAGTCGAATCTCGACTGCTCGGTGCTCACGGGTCTGGCCGGCAAGAAGATCATTCTTGGGGTCATCGATCTGTCCACCCATGCGGTCGAGGCGCCCGAGCTCGTCGCGAGCCGCATTCGTCGCGCCCTGCCTTACGTCGACCCACACAATCTCCTGGTGGCACCGGACTGCGGCATGAAGTATCTGCCGCGCGAGGCGGCGTTTGCCAAGCTGCAGGCAATGGTGGCGGGCGCGCAGGTCGTGCGCACGCAATTACAACGCGAGACGGCCCGCGAGGCCGAGTCGAAGTCCTGAACAAGCAGATAACAGGGGGATCTCACATGTTCACTGCAATGCGCCGAATGCTGTCGACAGTCGCTGCGGCATTCGGGATCGTGCTGTTCGCCGGCTCGGGCGGAGCGCAAGCTCAGACCCAGACCCAGGCGCAGCTCTCCGAGCCGGCCCTCGAGGAGGTGGTGGTCACTGCCCGCAAGCGCGAAGAAGCGTTGCTGGACGCGCCGGTGACCGTGGACGCGTTCACCCAGCAGACGATCGAGTCGGCGGGAATCGAAACGCCCCGCGACTTCGTCGCTCTGGTCCCGAACATGACCCTGGTCGAGGTGCAGAACGTCGGGAACTCATTCGTCACCATCCGCGGCATCTCGCAGGCGCGCAACAGCGCGCCGTCGGTTGCCGTGCTGGTCGACGGCGTGCTCGAGCCCAATCCCTACGAGTTCGATCAGGACCTGAACGACGTCACGTCGATCCAGGTGCTGAAGGGCCCTCAGGGCGCCTTGTACGGCCGTAATGCCATCGGCGGCGCGATCATCATCAACACAGCTGAGCCTTCCGATCACTTCGAAGGCGCGGCCAGGGTCGGCGTGGGCAATGGGGTGTCCGAGAAGGCCCAGGTGGCCGTCGGCGGGCCGATCGACTCGGCCGGGACGCTCAGGTATCGCGCCTCAGTCAGCTTCTACAACACCGACGGCTACCTGGAGAACACCGCCCTCGACACCAAGGCAGACCCGTACCGGGATTACACCGGGCGGCTGCGCCTGTTGTGGAGGCCCTCCGACCAGTGGACCGCAGACCTGCGGTTCTTCGGCGATCACGTCGAGACGACCGCTTACTACTATATTATTCCGCGCTCCGATGAGGCGAATCCGTTCACCAGTTTCACCACGCCGCCCAACGCGAACGACGTCACCAGCCCGATCCAGACCAACAACCTGGGCACCGATACCCGTGACGTGAGCGATATCGCGCTGAAGCTCGATTACGCCGCCGGACTCGGCACGTTCACGTCGATCACCGACTGGGACCATACCAAGGAAATCGACACCGGCGACGCCTACGATTTCCGGCCCATCATCAACTCGATCGCATACAACTATCCGCCTTCCTACGGGGTGTTTCCCCCCTCACCCACACCCGCCCAGGGCGGCCCGTTCGATGTGAGCCAGAGCCAGTTCATCGACGTGACAACCTGGAGTCAGGAGCTGCGCTTCACGTCCAACAACGTCGGCGGCTTCGCGTGGATCGCGGGCGCATACTTCATCCACACCGAGCGCTTCATCTCCACCGACAATCTCATCGACCGGGGAGATGGCGTGCCGAAGGTCTATCACGACCCGATTGTGGATCCGACCAATCCGTACGCGACCAATACAAACTTGACGTTTCTCGCGGATTCGCAGAACAACAACGCCTGGGCCGTGTTCGCCGATGCGACCTACGACTTCACCAGGCAGTTCCAGCTCGATGTGGCGCTGCGCTACGACGAGGATAACGTGCAGAACACCACCGATACGCCCAACAACTTTCTGCCTCCGGCGACGAAGCCGGCCGCATACACCGGCTTGGTGCGCAAGCAGACTTTCGATGCGGTCCAGCCAAAGTTCACGCTGCGCTACAAGCCGACCGACTACCTGACCTTCTACGGCGGCTGGAGCCGCGGCTTTCGCAGCGGCGGCTTCAACCAGACCGGTGTCGGCGCTATCGCTGAATCGGAGGGCGTAAAGGGCGTGCATGACATCTTCCAGGCCGAAACCGCCGACACCTGGGAAATCGGCGCCAAGATGCAGTTCCTCGACCGGCGGCTGGCCGTGAACGCGGCACTCTTCGACACCACCTCGACCAACGGGTATTTCTTCTACTTCCAGGCTCTGACCTCGACGCAGAATCTCGGCAATCTCGACGCGCGCTACAAGGGCGGGGAGCTCGAGCTGACCGCAGTGGCGACCAACTGGCTCGACCTGTATGCGAACTTCGGCTACACCGACGGCAAGATCACGAACATGGAGGACCCCACCGTGATCGGCAACAGGCCGCCGCTCTTGACGAAGGACACCATCAACGCGGGCTTCCAGGTCCACCAGCCCCTCGGCGGCGGCGTGAACGGCGTGCTGCGCCTGGACTACCAGATGATCGGCACCACCTGGTGGGACCCGTATAATGTGACCTCGCGCGATCCGGTCAACCTGCTCGACCTGCGCGCCGGGCTCGAGGGTGAGCGGTGGTCATTGACCGCCTGGTCGAAGAATCTGACCAACAAGCTGTACAACGAGGAGTTCTCGCCGGGCGGCTTCCTGTGGCGGGCCCTGCCGCGCCGCTACGGGCTGGATTTCATGTACAAGTTCTGAGACGGAGGAACTGTTATGGCGCAGATGAGCAAACTGCCCTCGCGGCTGCATCACACCGCCTACGTAACCCGGGATCAGGAGAAGACGCGGCAGTTCTACGAAGACGTCATCGGCCTTCCGCTGATGGCGACCTGGTGCGAATCGGATGAGCTCTTCGGCAAGGTGCGCACCTACGTGCATACCTTCTATGGAATCGGCGACGGCGGTGCGCTGGCGTTCTTCCAGTTTGCCGACCCGGCGGATCAGCAGGAATTTGGGCCCAGGATGCCGCCTACTCCGTTCCATCATATTGCGCTCCGGGTCGATGCCGAGACTCAGGCCGCCATCGAGGCGCGCATTGCCAAAGCGGGCATCAAGCCTCCCGACACCTATGTGCTGGAGCACGGCTATTGTCGCTCGGTGTATGTGACCGATCCCAATGGTCTGATCCTCGAGTTCACGCGCGATCATCCGGATGTGGAGAAGATCACGCGCGACCGCCGCGCCGATGCCCATCAGTCGCTCAAGCGCTGGCTGGCGGGGGATCACACTTCGAACAACACGTATCGCTGAGAGCTGCCGGAACCGTTCCGCCGAACCTCATGCGCGAGTTCGATGAGAAGAGCATTACGCAGGCGGTGATTGGACGGCTCGACGCGTGCGACGATCCGCGGTTCGCGCGCATCATGACCTCGCTGGTGCAGCATCTGCACGACTTCGTCCGGGAAGTCAGTCTGACGGAGTCGGAGTGGTTTACGGCCATTCAGTTTCTCACTGACGTTGGCAGGGCCTGCACCGACAAGCGCCAGGAGTTCATCCTGCTGTCGGACACACTCGGGGTGTCGGTGCTCGTCATTACCCTCAACCACCCGGCACGCGACGGCAGCGTTGAATCGACGGTACAGGGACCGTTCTACTGGGAAGGTGCCCCCGAGCTGCCACGCGGCAGTAATCTTGCGCAAGGGGTCAAGGGCGAGCCGGCCTTCTATTCCGGACGCGTGCTCGGCACAGACGACCGGCCGCTCGCGAATGCGCTGCTCGACATCTGGTCGGGCGACGGTGAAGGCAACTACGACATGCAGATCGCCGGCGAGACGGGCATGAAGGCCCGCGGCAGGATCCGCACCGATGTCGAGGGCCGCTACTGGTTTCGTTCGATCAGGCCGACCTTCTACCCGGTGCCGACCGACGGACCAGTCGGACGGATGCTTCGCAAAATGGGGCGTCATCCGTATCGCCCCGGACACGTGCACATGATCGTTTCGGCGCCGGGACACTCGCCGGTCACCACCCACCTGTTCGTTGCCGGCAGCCGGTATCTGGATTCCGACGCCGTGTTCGGTATGAAGGAGTCGCTCGTGGTGCAGTTCGAGCGCCATCCCCCGGGCCCCGGCCCCGACGGCGAGCGACTGGACACGCCCTTCTACACGGTCAGCTACGACTTCCGGCTGCGGCCAGCCGTCGTCGCAGCACCGCACGAGTTCTGACCGAGTAGGCCAGGGGCATGAGCGCAAGCGCGGGCCGGATCCTGACCACCCACGTCGGCAGCCTTCCCCGCAGTCAGGCGGTCACCGACGTGCTGTTCGCCCGCGAGCGCGAGGAGACTCGTGACGTGGCGGCCGACGACGCGGTCATTACTCAGGCCGTGGCCGAGGTGGTGCGCCGTCAGGTGGAGGTGGGGATCGACTTCGTGAGCGACGGCGAGATGAGCAAGATCAGCTACGCGACCTACATCGCGCGGCGCCTTGCAGGCTTCGGCGGCGATACACCCCGGGAGCCGGGACAGGACCTGGTGGAGTTTCCCGGACTGCTGCGCAAGCTCGCCGAGCGCGGCGCGACCGCGAAGTACCGGCGGCCGCGCTGCGTCGCGGCGGTGACGGTCAAGGATACGAAACCGCTCGAGACCGACATCCGCAACCTCCAGGCGGCGGTCGCGGCGGCGCACCCGACGGGTGCTTTCATGAATGCCGCTTCCCCCGGCGTCATCGCCCTGTTTCAGCCGAATGACTTCTACCGCACCCAGGATGACTACCTGGAAGCGCTCGCCGCGGCACTCCAGGTTGAATACGAGGCCATCGTGCGCGCGGGCATCGTGCTGCAGATCGATGCCCCGGACCTCGCCATGGGGCGCCACACGATGTATCGCGACCGGTCGCTGGAGGAGTTTGAGACTCTCGCCGCGCGGCACATTGAGGTTCTCAATCACGCCTTGCGCAACGTGCCGGCCGAACGCGCGCGCATGCACGTATGCTGGGGCAACTACGAAGGACCGCATCACCACGACGTGCCGATGGCGCGTCTTCTGCCGATCGTGCTCAAGGCCAAGCCACGGGGACTGTTGTTCGAGGCGGCCAATCCGCGGCACGCGCACGAGTGGACGGTGTTCAAAAGCGTGCCGCTCCCGGAAGACAAGATACTGATCCCGGGAATGCTCACCACCACGACCAACTATATCGAGCACCCGGAGCTCGTAGCCGAGCGCCTCGAGCGGTTTGCACACATTGTCGGCCGCGAGCGCGTCATGGCGGGCACCGACTGCGGTTTCGGCACGTTTGCCGGATTCGGCCCGGTCGAACCCGACATTGCGTATCTGAAGCTGAGGTCCCTGGTCGAGGGAGCGCAGCTCGCTTCGCGCCGACTCTGGCGCTAGTGCAGCGGGCGTGCCTCGCCGCACCGCCACCGTGAAGGGCTCGACCGCGCGCGCCGCCGCGAGTCCGGCCGCTGCTTCCACGAGTGCGACACGTCCGGCGCATCCGACACCCTTCCGCTTCTATGACAACCGCCAGAAGTATCTGGCGTTCGTCAACACCTGCAACGAGAAAGCCTCGATCGCCCGCCGCGCCGCGCGGGAGCTGCAGCTGGTGCATCCGTCGCCGCCGGCGCTGCGGCTCTTCGATGCCGGCATGGGCGACGCCACGGTGCTCGCGCGGCTGATGCGCAGCGCCCACCACGCCTACCCCACGATACCCATGCTGGTGGTCGCGAAGGAGATCAGTCTGGAGGATGTACGGCTGGGGCTGGAAAAGATGCCGGACCGCTTTCACGAGCACCCGGCAACCGTCCTGGTGATCACCAACCTCCACTACGCCGAAGCGCCCCGGCTCATGCCGCACGACGTGCAGTCGGCCGCCGCCGTTAACTGGCAGGAAGTACGGCTCAGCGGAGCGACGGCGCATCAATACGCCGAACGTATCGAGGAGCTTGCCGCGACGCTCGGTCATGGATGGGAAACCAAGCCGAGCCTCGCGTCCGGGAACCCGATTTACGTACGACCGTCGGTTCTCACCATTTACCGCGAGGATCAGAAGTTCCTGCTCGATGCGGTCATTCCCAAGCCGGGCCAGACTTTCGAGGACTACGACTTCATTCTTGCCTCGCAGCCGTGGCGTGCGCGCATGTCCGCCGCCTTCAAGGCGCAGAAGGTCCTGGCGCCGCTCGCGCGCAGCCTGGCACCGGGCGGACGCATGCTGGCGATCCAATCTTACGGCAGGGACCCCGCCCTCGAGATCGTGCAGCGACTGTGGCCGGGAGAAAATCCGTTCCAGGTGGATCGACATCAGCTGCTCGCGGCTCTCAGGTCCGAGCTCGGCCGGCAAGCCCGCGAGTTCGTCTTGAGTGCGCAGCGCGACGATAAGGCTATCTTTCGCTACGAGATGCACACGTTACCGACGGAGATCGGTGATCGCATCGGCACGTCGACCCTGTATGCAGCCTGGAATGCCGCGATCTATGTGAATCAGATCGAGGATGAGCGGCTGGACGCGGTGGTGCAGACGGGGGCCTATCTCGAGGCGACCCACGCCGTCCTGCAGAAGTATGGCGGCCTGTGGTTCAACGACGAGACCTTTGTGGTCAGCCGGCGCCGGTCCTGATCGGCTCGAACGAGACCCGCGCGAGCACCTCGCCCAGCGTCTGCGCTGACGCCTGCTGCGCCGTCGCGGCGCGCCAGGCAACAAAGCCATCCGGTCGCACCAACACGCACCCATCCGGTTCGACGCCGTGCGCCGGCCCGAGCTGCCCCCCGGGATCTTCCAGGCCCTCTCTGCCGGGCCGATAGACCTTGAGTGCGCGTTCGCGTACCGCAGCCGCTGCCACACCAAGGTCGTACCATTCATGCGCCTTCGCGCCGGCGAGCAGGACGAAATGCGTGTCATAGAGATCGAGCGTAGAGATGGTCTTGCCGTGCCGGGTGAGCCACACATGCGGTGCGCGCGTGCCCGGGAGTCCACGGGACTCGCGCGGATTGAGATGGACGGAGCCGTTATCGTCCGGCTCGGGGATTATCGCTGCAGAGCGGTAGCGATAGCCGAGCTCGATATCGAGATCGCCGACGAGAGGCTGAACCTGCTCCTTGCCGAGGCTCGGGTCCGTGCGCAGCACGTACCGCGTGTAGGCCTGCTCGACGGAGAGAGTCGCAACCGGCCGGCGTTCGTCCTCATAAGTCGAGAGCAGCGCTGCCGAGGCCCTGCCATCGAGGACGCGCGCCAGCTTCCAGGCCAGGTTGTGCGCATCCTGCACCCCGGTGTTGCCGCCAAACCCACCGGTCGGCGGCATGACGTGCGCGGCGTCCCCGGCGATGAAGACCCGTGATGTCTGCAGTCGCCCGGCGACCTCAGCCGCCGCTTCCCAGTGCATCACGTTTTCGATCGCGACCGGAATATCACGCGTACCGAGGGCCGTGTGTACGTATTCGAGTGCTCGCTCCGGGCTGAGCGCGCTCGACACGTCGGTCACCGGGTGCATCGCATCGCCCGCGGTGTTGACCACCAGGAAGGCCCGGTCGAAGGGCTTTTCGAAGCGGAAGAATCCACGCAGCTGCGCATTGTCCACGTAGACGACGGCCCACGACTGTTCGCTCAGCAGCGGTCTGAGG
>Ga0335076_10006458_pt1 | contig 11831 bp, 10 predicted proteins | sample Lox_Sample_25_FD_206717 | JGI IMG/M metagenome (GOLD analysis project Ga0335076, IMG submission 206717) | Soil microbial communities from Loxahatchee National Wildlife Refuge, Florida, United States - Lox_Sample_2.5 | ecosystem: Environmental > Terrestrial > Soil > Wetlands | place: USA... | reverse complement strand
AAGCCATCCACGACGCCGCCGGCCGCGCCGGCGATTGAGCCGACCGCGACGCCGCCTATCAGGCCGAACAGCACGGCGACGACGCCGACGCTGAGGCTGATCCGAGCCCCGTAGAGCACCCGGGTGAACTCGTCCCGGCCGAGCTTGTCGGTGCCCATGAGGTGGTTGAGGCTCGGGCCCTGGTACTGGTCCGAGAGGATCCCGACCGTCGGGTCGTAGTGAGACAGCAGCGGCGCCAGCACCGCGGCCACGACGAACACGGCGATGAAGAACAGGCCCAGCAGGGCGGGACCGTTGCGGAGAAGACGCCGCAACGCGTCGTGCCAGAGGCCGCGGCTGACTCGAGCCGTCGGGGCTATGGCAATCGTCGTGGAGGTCATCTCAGCTGTACCTGATACGAGGGTTCAGAAACGCGTAGCCGATGTCCACGATCAGGTTCACGGTCATGAAGATCACGGCGAAGATCAGCACCAGCGACTGGACGACGATGTAGTCGTGGTTCTGGATCGAGGACACCACCCACGAGCCCACGCCGTTCCAGGTGAAGACTGTCTCCGTCAGCACGGCTCCGGCCAGGAGCGCACCGGTCTCGAGCCCGATCACCGTCGTCACCGGCAGCCAGGCGTTGCGCATGATGTGGCGATCGCTGACACGCCGTTCCGTCAGGCCCTTGGCGCGGGCCGTCCGAACGTAGTCCTCGTTGCTGACGTCGATCACCGAGGCGCGGGTGATCCGAGTGAAGACAGCCAGCGGGATCGACCCGAGGGCGATCGAGGGCAGGATCAGGTGGGCCACGGCGTCGATGACATACCAGTGACCGGCAAGGATCGCGTCGATGATGGCGAAATGCGTCACCGGAGGCACGTCCAGGCGTGGGTCAATCTGGCTGAAGGTGGGCAGCCAGTGCAGCTCGACGCCGAAGATGAACGTAACGAGATAGCCGAGCACGAAAACGGGGATCGAGATGCCGAACAGCGAGATAACGGTCACGAGGCCGTCGACCCAGCTGTTCGGGTGCCGGGCCGCCAGGCGACCGAGAGGGATCCCCAGGCCGACGGCGAAGATCATGGCCCCCATCGTCAGCTCGAGAGTCCCCGGAAATCGGATCAGGAACGTGGCCAGGACCTGGCGTCCGTCGATGAAGCTCGAGCCGAAGTCGCCGTGAAGCAGCCGGCCGATGTAGTCGAAGTACTGGACGTAGAGCGGCTTATTGAAGCCCTCGACGGCGCTGATCTGGGCGACCAGCTGCGGGGTCGCGTGCTGGCCGAGGATAGCCTCGGCGGGACCGCCACCCGGCAGAAGGCGCAGGAACAGGAACAGGATTACCGAGAGTCCCAGGAGCACGGGCAATGCGACCAGGATTCGCCGGACGATGAACCTTGCCACGCTGCTAGTCGATCCCTCCGGTAATAGCGGCCCCCCGGGGTCTTGCCGACCCCAGGGGGCCCTTACTACGGAATGTTACAGCCCTGCCGCACCACCATGAGGCGCGGACGGGCTCGTCCTACTGGGACAGCCAGACGGTATTGAAGTACTCAATCCCGTTGCCGGAGCCCACGTAGCCGTGGACCTTGGAGCTGTACGCCCCAGGAGGAGTGGAGTTGACGATCGGCACGGACGGCAGGTCCTGCAGCAGCAGATCCTGGACCTGACCCCACAGGGTGTTGGCCGCGTCGACCGTCGGGGCCTTCAGCGCGTCCAACATGTCCTGGTTGGCCTGGTCGTTCTTCCAGGCGAACTGCGGGTTCGGCTGGCCGTTCTGGTAGCCGTACCACGCGGTGTAGAGGAAGTTGTCGGCGCCGGCCCAGTCGCACGTCCAACCGAACAGGTACAGCGGCAGCTTGCCGTTGGTGGCATCGCTGACGTAGCCGCCGTGCCAGTCTTCGGTCTGGAGGTTGACCGTGAAACCGATTGCCTGGAGGTCCTGGGCGATCGCCTGGGCGATGCCCTTCGGATCGGGCATGTACGGGCGGGTCACGTTGGACGGGTAGTACAGGTTGATGTTGAGCGCGGAGCCAGTAACGCCCGAGGCCGTCAGATCTGCCTTGGCCTGCGAGACGCTGTAGGCGGGTAGGTTCTCAGCCTTGAAGCCAGCGGTGGCCGGCGGCATGAACCCGGTCGGAACCTTGCCGAGGCCGGCGTAGAAGGCATTGACGTAGCTCGACTTGTTCAGCGCCTCGGAGATGGCCAGGCGGACACTCTTGTTGGCGTAGATCGTCGGCGTACCGCCCACGCTCTGGTTCATGTCGAGGTTGAGCTGGTTGCACGACTGGCCGCGATCGATGATGGTCAGGCCCGAGTTCTTGGCCGTCGTAACGTCGAGCGGCGAGATGGAGAAGGCGAGATCCACGCCACCGGACTGGAGCGCCTGCAGCTTCGCGGTGGAGTCACCAATCGGCTTGAAGGTGATCTGGTCGAGGTGACCGGCATTGGCGGTGTCCCAGTAGCTCGGGTTCTTGACCAGCGTGACGTGGTCGCCGGGGACCCATTCCTTGAACACGTACGGTCCGGTGCCGACCATGTCCTGGCCCTGGGGCAGAGAGCCCTGGGCGTACTTGTTGTTGGCGATCGGGGTCAGGTCGGCGTTGCCGTTCTTCAGCGCGGTCGGGCTCTCGATGCCGAAGACGCCCAGGGTCTGCGACAGCAGGAAGTTGGACTGCGGCTGCTTCAGGGTGAAGACGACGGTGCTCTCATCCGGGGCGGTAACGGAGGCAATGTTGGAGTCGGTCCCGAACCCGCCGAAGACGGCTCCGTAGTAGTAGGCGTTGTCCTGAAGATCGCCCTTCGGGAAGTTCTGCCACCGGGTGTAGTTGTAGACGACGGCGTCGGCGTTGAAGTCGGTGCCGTCCTGGAACTTGATGCCGGTGCGGAGCTTGAAGGTGTAAGTCAGGCCGTCGGAGCTGACCGTCGGCAGGGCCGAGGCCAGAACCGGCATGACGTCACTGATCGTGCCGGGCTTGAGCCCGACAAGGCCCTGCACGACCTGAGCCTCGACGTAGAGCGAGTTGCCGTCGCTGACGAGCGCCGGATCGGCGAGGACCATGTCGCCGTCGAGCGCCACGACCATGCTTCCACCGTTCACAGGTGTCGCCGCGGCCGGAGCGGGCGAGCCGCTGCTGCTGCACGCCGACGCCGCGATGACCGCGACCGCGAGCAGCGAGAACAACCTCAATCTCATGCTCTCTCCTACCTTCCCTATAGCCATGGCCTTTCTGGCCGAACACGTGGTGCGGAGCGCGGCTGCCGCCGAACTCCCTGGGCCACCATGAGCTCCGGGTCACCCACGCCCGGGTAGCCAAGACCCGAATCCCGCTAACGCCGCGACAGCACGGGCGGCGCCTCCGTGTACCAGGCCATGCTACCTGGATAGCGCCGAAAGGTCGCCCCCGCAATCTTCATTTGGCGTTCTGCTTTTGGAAATGTCGGGATTCTCGCGCGATCTCGTCCGCTCTTGGGCCCCGATTGGCCGTCGGCACTATCGGAGCGGGTGGCCGTGGAGTATCGTGGGCTCAGCGGTCGATGAGAATCCGACCGAACGCAGTCCGGCGACGGAAGCGTGGCGGCCCGCGCGGCCGTCGCAAGGAGGATCGGAAATGCCGTGGGGTTTGACCCCTCTCCACCTGGTCATCATCCTCGTCATCGTGTTGATCGTGGTGGGGCCTGGGAAGCTGCCCGAAACTGGCGCTGCCATAGGACGCGCCCTGCGCGGCTTCAAGGACGAGATGGACGGCAGCCAGAACGCCAATTCGAACGCGGCCCAGCCGGTTCAGCCGCAGCCCGGCCAGCCTCCGGTGCCCGGCCAGCCTCCGGTGCCCGGCGTGCCGCCTCAGTCGCAGTACGCGCAGCCTCAGTACCCGGCGCAGCCGCAGTATCCGCCGCAGCCTGCCTACCCGCCGCAGCCGCAGTACCCGGCCCCGGCGCAGTACCCGGCGCAGCCGCAGTATCCGCCGCAGCCTGCCTACCCGCCGCAGCCGCAGTACCCGGCCCCGGCGCCGTACTCCATGCCGATCGCCCCCTCGGGCGCTCCCGACGCGACCGTTCCGCCGGCCGGCGCCCCAGGCTCCGGCGCTCCGCAGGAGCCTCCTCGACAGGGCTGAAGACGTACTTCAGTCGGCGAGATCGACCCCCGGTCATCGACCGGGGGTCGCGCGTTGAGACGGTGGCTGGCCGCTGAGGCGGTTCGGCCGGTGAGTGGCTCGTCGGTCCGTCACGGACCCGCCCACCGGGAAAGCCCGACTACTTCCCGCCGAGCCTGATCATCACGATCGAGGCCTCGTACAGGCCGTACATGACGATGGCCATGGCGATGGGGCTGACCAGGTCCGCCCCCGGCGTGACCACGGCCGAGAAGATGACGATGAACATCACCGCCAGCCGGCGCGAGCTGCTGAGCCGCTTCGACGTCACGATACCGACCTTGGACAGCAGCACCAGCACGATCGGGAACTCCATCACCAGCCCGAAGGCGATGAAGAGCGTGGTGATGAAACCGAAGTAGGCGTCGGCCGTCAGCATCAGGTGGATGTCGGGCGACTGGAAGCTGTACAGGAACCCGGCCGCGTAGGGCAGGATGAAGTAGGCGACGCCGACGCCGATGGCGAAGAAGACCATCGCCAGCGGCACCCAGGGACGGGCGGTAGCGCGCTCGGAGGGGGTCAGCCCCGGGGAGATGAAGGCCCAGAACTCGTAGAGGATCACGGGCATCGCCACGATGATGCCGACTGTGAACGCGACCTCGAAGTGGATCAGGAACGGCTCGGTAAGGCCAAGGGCTATCAGGGCCTCGCCGTGGTTGGGCAGCGGCGCCTTGAGGATGTGGATGACGTTGTCCGAGAAGATGAATCCCAGAACGGTGCCCGGCACGAGCGACAGGGCCGCAATGACCAGTCTGTTGCGGAGCTCGACGAGATGCCCGGTCAGGGACATCGAGCCCGGCTCTACGCCGGGCGGCGTCTTGGGGTGACGGCGGAACGGCAGCCCCAGTCGGCGGCGGGGCCTGGTTTCGGCCGGCGTGGCCGCTACACCCTGAATCTGGACGTCGGGATTCAAGATCAACCCCATGTCGCAAGCCCAGGCGCGAGCGGGGTGATCGATCGGCGGTCGCTCGCGCGGGGACGGCCCCAAGTATGCACGCGACGGCGAAGACGTTGCTCAGCCAGACCGAACGATCCAAACCCAAGACCGGTCCGGGCCACGCCCGACCGGGATCGGTATCGCGGAGCGGCGGCCGGGCCGCGCGATGTCATCGAGGCTGACTTTCGCGGCCCGGGACCGCCTCGAAGGGTCCCGCGCCGTCGACCGTCGAGGCGACGAAGACCCTGGGCGTCAGACCAGTGCGTCCCGGATACTCGGCGACGACCCGCGCGCTCAACTCCTCGGTGGCCTCGTCACGCACCAGGTTGACCGTGCAACCCCCGAAACCGGCCCCGGTCATTCTGGCGGCGACCACGCCCGGCACGCCCTGGGCTATCTCGACCATGGCGTCGAGCGCGGGCGAGCTGACCTCGTAAAGGTCCCGGAGCGAATCATGCGAGGCGGCGAATAGACGGCCGACGGCCTCGAGATCGCCGGCCTCGAGCGCCGCTACCGTCTCGAGCACGCGAGCGTTCTCGCGGACGACATGCTCGCAACGACGCGCCACGACGCCCGGTAGCCGGGCTCTGTTCGCCTCGAACGTCGCCTCGTCAACGTCGCGCAGGGTCCGGACGCCCGGGACTCTCTCCCCGATCAAGGCCGCGCCCAGCTCGCACTCCGATCGGCGCTCGTTGTAGGCGGACGTGCCGAGGCGGTGAGGCGAGCCGGTATCGCAGACTACGATCGTCAGGCCGGCCGGCATCGGCACCGGCATCAGCTCGTTCGAGCGGCAGTCGATGAACAGCGCGCAACCCACCCGGCCGGCCGCGCTGGCAAACTGGTCCATGATCCCGCAGTTGACCCCGACGTAGGCGTTCTCGCCCCGCTGGGCGATTGCCGCCATCCGACTTGCGGTCGGCCGCTCGGAGTCGGGATCGGCCAGGGCCCAGCTCGAGGCCAGCTCGAGGGCTGCCGATGAGCTCAGGCCGGCTCCCGTCGGGATCGTCGAATCGAGAATGCCTCGAAAACCCCGGATCTGCAGGCCGGCCTCGCGCATCGACCAGGCGGTAGCCGCCACGTAGTCGATCCAGGTGGCCCCCTCGCGGACAGGCTCCAGGTCGGCGAACCGGAACGACCTGGTCTCGCCCACGTCGAGTGAGGTCAGCTCAACCGCAGGCTCGTCCAGAGGCTCGAAGGCGATCCAGATCTCGCGATCGATGGCCGCCGGCAGGACGAATCCGGAGTTGTAGTCGGTGTGCTCCCCTATCAGGTTGACCCGGCCCGGCGCCCTGACCAGGCTTGCCTCGCCCCTCGGCTGGAGGTGCCCGATCAAGTTGACGGCTCGTCCTTCGATCTGATTGGCCGGCGAAGCTCCGCGCGGCACGATGTCGGGCATCTGAGGATTCTCGCTCTTGGTCGGTGTTGCAGGCCCGGCTCGACGGCTGTGGCCACGGCCCCCGCAAGAGGGACAGGGGCCGTGGCGCACGGCCGAAGGAAGGGAGCGCCGGTCGCCTGACCGACTTCAGTCGATCCGCGAGCTGGCAGGCGTATCGGCTGACATGCCGGCAGCGACGTCGGTCGGTGCCGGAACCGGCCCGACCTGGCTCGGCTCGGACGTGATCTGCTGGGGCATAGGCGCGGGATAGGCCGGCTGGACGGGATAGGCCGGCTGCGGATAGTTCGGCTGAGCTGGATTCGCGGGCTGACCGTAGACGGGCTGGCTCGCGTAGTACGACTGGGCCGGCGGCTGCTGGCCGGGGACGAACTGCTGCGCCGGGGCCGCCGGCGGCGGCGTGGGCGCCGTCAGGGTCGAGGTCAGCGAGCTCTGGACGTCGCCGGTCGCCTTCTGGAACTCACGGAAGCTCTTGCCGATCGCGGCCCCGACCTCGGGCAGCTTGCCGGGCCCAATCACGACCAGGGCGATGATCAGAATCAACAACAGGTGCGCGGGTGTGAGTCCAGCCATTTGACCAGCTCCTTCCTCAAGAACCGTATCCGCCCTAACGGGCGGCCTTTGGGCTCGCGTGCTCGATGGCCTGCCGCAGTCGGTCTGCGGCGTCCTCCGCTGTGATGTCTCGTTGAGGTTCCGACAGCAGCTCGTAGCCGACCATGAACTTGCGAACAGTGGCCTGCAGGAGCGGCGGGTAGAAATGAGCGTGGAGCTGCCAATGCGGCCGATCAACACCGTCATATGGGGCCTGGTGCCAGCCCATCGAATACGGGAAAGGCGCATCGAAGAGCGCGTCGTATCCGCGCAGCAGCCGGACAAGATGTCTCGCCAGCGCGTCGCGCTGAGCATCATCCAGCTCGGCCAGCCTGCCGACGGGCCGCCTTGGAATCACCAGGGTCTCGTAGGGCCAGGCCGCCCAGAAGGGCACGACCACGAGCCAATCGGCGTCACTGCCGAGATCGCGCGGTCCACCGGCTTCCTGGTCCGCGTAGTCGAGGAGCATCCTGCGCCCGGTAGCGTGGAAGTGACGACCCTGAGTCTCGTCCTCGCGCATCGCCTCGCGCGGCAGGACGTCGCCGGCCCAGATCTGGCCGTGGGGATGCGGATTCGAGGAGCCCATGGCCGCGCCGCGGTTCTCGAAGACCTGGACCCAGCTGAACCTGCTACCGAGCGCGGTCGACTGCTCGGACCACAAATCGACGACGGTTCGGGCCTGGGCCGAATCCATGCGCGACACGCTCAGATCGTGTCGCGGCGAAAAGCACAGGACCAGGCAGGTGCCGCGCTCGCTGCTAGCCTGGAGTAGCCCGTCATTCAGCTCGCCCGCCGGCGAGTCGGGCTGCAGGGCGGCGAAGTCGTTCTCGAATACGAAGGTGGAGACGTATTCGGGGTTGCGCTGGCCGTTGACCCGAAGGTTCCCGGGGCAGAGGTAGCAGTTCGGGTCGAACTGCGGCTGCTCGGCGGCCGCCGGAGTCTCCTCGAGCCCCAGCCACGGTCTCGAAGTCCGCTCCGCCGACACCAGCAGCCACTCGTCGGTCAGGGCGTTGTGGCGGCGATGCGGATTGCCCAGCACCAGGCTCGAAGCGCGACTGTCAGTCAAGCTGGCCTCCCCTTTTGTGGCGGCGCCGCCTCGCGGTCGGCCTCGATGATCGCCCGCTCCCCGGTGGCCACGTCGACGATGATCAGGCGGTGGACTGCGCCGACGATGGTGTCGCGGGCTTCCGGGTCAAGGCCCGAGTCCGTGATGATCGTGTCGGCCTCCTCCAGCCGGCCCACGGAGCTGATGCCGATGGTGCCCCACTTGGTGTGGTCGGCCAGAACCACCAACCGGCGACCGGCCGCGATCAGGGCCCGGTTGGTCTCCGCCTCAAGGAGGTTCGGCGTCGAGAAGCCAGAACGACCATCCATGCCGTGGGTGCCCATGAAGACCGTGTCGACGTGGAGGGAACGGATCACTTCGACCGCGAACGGGCCTACCAGCGCGTCGGAAGGTGTTCGGACGCCGCCGGTGAGGATGACGGTCTGGTCCTGGCGGCCATCCTTATATAGGACATCCGCGACAGGCACCGAATTCGTCAGGACGGTCAACCCGGGCACGTCCGTCAGCCGGCGAGCCATGGCGAAGGTCGTAGTCCCGGCCGACATCGCGATCGCGGTCCCCGGGGCCACCAGCGAGCAGGCGGCGCCGGCGATGGCGTTCTTCTCGCTCTGCATCAACGACGACTTGACGGTGAATCCCGGCTCGAACAGGGAGCTTCCTTCGATGGCCGCGGCGCCGCCGTGAACCTTCTCGAGCAGGCCGCGCTCGTGGAGCAGCTCCAGATCGCGGCGAACGGTCATGTCCGAGACCCCGAGGGCGTCCACCAGGTCGGCGACGCGAACGGCGCCGTGCTCGCGGACCTTCTCGAGAATCAAGGCCTGTCGCTGGCGGGCAAGTGCCGGTCGACGCGCGGTCTTCTCGCGCTCGTGGGCGCTATCGGGCGAAATCGGGCCCGGATTCGACTGCATGACGTCGTCCTCACTCCTGCGGTTGGCCCAATCCTGGCGCCAACCATTGTCAATCCTGCCGCAGTCGCTGGCGTAAGTCAACGGACTTCAACATATTCCCTCATAACCAGGCGCAAAACCCCTTGACAGGGCCCTCCTGGGCAGCCGACAATCGGTCACGCCTGTTGGTTCATGTTGAACCACGGTCGACTAACCGGCCGAGGCTGTGGAGGAGTTGGGCATATGACCGATATTGAACCGGGCACGAATCTGGTCACTCGAGGCCAGGTTTCTCGTCGAGAAGTCCTCAAGAAGGGGCTTATCGGGGCGGCCGGACTGACTGTCCTGCCCTCTGTCATCGCGGCCTGCAGCAGCACGGCCACGGCCACTCCGGCGACCACTCCGGCACCGGCTGCAACAGGCGCGGCGGGCGCCACGCCCACCGCGGCCGCCGCGGCGTTGACCGGCACCCTGCACGTCGGCAGCAACCACTCGGATCCGAGTGAGCTCACCGGCATGCAGAACATCGACACCGCGTTCAACCAGGCGAACCCGAACGTCAACGTGGTCCTCAACACCGTGGACCACAACACGTTCCAGGATCAGATCAACAACTACCTCGGCACGACCCCTGACGACGTCTACACGTGGTTCTCCGGCTTCCGGATGCGGTTCTTCGCCTCCAAGGGCCTGGCCACGCCGATCGACGACGTCTGGGCCGGTGTGAAGAGCAACTTCACGGCCGGGTTTACGGCGGCTTCCACCGGTGACGACGGCCACGTTTACGGCATCCCGGTCGACTACTACCCGTGGTGTGTCTTCTACCGGAAGAGCCTCTTCTCGGACAAGGGCTACACCGTTCCGAACACCTGGGACGACTTCATCAACCTCTGCAACAAGATGAAGTCCGACGGACTCACGCCGATCGCCTTCTCCGACAAGGACGGCTGGCCGGCGATGGGCACGTTCGACATCCTGAACCTGCGGCTCAACGGCTACGACTTCCACGTCGGCCTCATGACCGGCAAGGAGAAGTGGACCGACGCCAAGGTCACGGCTGTCTTCCAGCAGTGGCAGAAGCTGATCCCCTACTACACCAGCGGCTTCGCCGGACTGACCTGGCAGCAGGCTTGCGACACCCTGGTTCGCAAGCAGGCCGGCCTGTTCTTCCTCGGTCTGTTCATGACCGGTGAAGTCTCAACCGTCGATTCGACCGCCGTGGCCGACATCGACTTCTTCCCGTTCCCGTTCCTTGGCAACAGCTACGATGCCGAGAAGGCGCTCGACGCTCCGATCGACATCTGGATGATGAGTGCCAAGTCGCAGACCCTGGCGGCCGACACGGCCAACGCGAAGGCATACCTGTCCTTCTGGGCCAAGGGGTCCACCCAGGTCATCATGTACAAGGCCAACAGCGGCTTCATCCCGACTGCGAACGACGCCGATACGAGCACGTACGACGTTCTGACGCAGAAGGCGGTCACGATCGTCAGCGCGGCCCAGAAGATCACCCAGTTCATGGACCGCGACACTCGACCGGACTTCGCCGGCTCGAACGGTATGCAGAGCTTCCTGCTCAACTTCCTCCAGAAGCCAGACCAGGATCTCACTGCCCTGCAGAAGTCCATCCAGGACTTCTGGGACGGCCTGCCGACCTACACCGGCTAGTTTCAAGCCCAGTTAGCCATTAGCATGACGACCAATGACGAACTCTGAGCCATTGGCGTTCGCTCCCGCCCCGGACAACGCGTCCGGGGCGGGAGTCGTCCAGCCACCCCGCCGTCGCCGCAAGCGCTACAGCCTCCTGAGCCGAGGCGACAAGATCCTCCTGACGTTGATGGTCGGCCTTCCGCTGGCGATCTTCATCGTCCTGATCTGGTTCACGGCGATAGCCTCGATCCTGCTCTCGTTCACGAACTGGGACATGTTCGACCCGATCAAGTTCGTCGGGCTGGACAACTACACCCAGCTGTTCACCACGTATCCGTTCTTCTGGCCCGCGGTCTTCAACAACGTGGCCTGGCTGATCTTCTTCGTGCTGATCGCGACGCCTCTGGGGATCCTGCTGGCGGTCTGCCTGGACCGCCCGATGAGGGGTTCGAGGATCTACCAGAGCATCTTCTTCACTCCGGTCGTGCTCTCCCTCGCCGTCGTCGGCTTCATCTGGGAGCTCCAGTACTCGCCGCTGGCGGGTAACGGCTTCATCGACAGCGCGCTGGTGAGTCTCAATCTGATCAAGCCCGCCGCCGCGCCCGACTGGCTGGGCGACCCGTCGCTCAACATCTGGGCCGTCCTGGTCGCCGCCAGCTGGCGGCATGTCGGGTACATCATGGTCCTCTACCTGGCGGGGCTGAAGAGCGTCGACCCGGCGCTTCGCGAGGCGGCCGCGATAGACGGCGCCAACGAACGCCAGACCTTCATCCACGTCGTGTTCCCGGTGATGGCCCCGATCAACGTCGTGATCGTCGTCGTAACGGTGATCGAGTCGCTGCGCGCCTTCGACATCGTCTACATCATCAACCACGGCAAGAACGGCCTCGAGCTGCTGTCGACGTTGATCACCAACAACGCCCTCAGCGAGGCCAGCCTGATCGGCTTCGGCTCCGCGATCGCGGTCGTGTTGCTGACCGTCTCCCTCGTGCCGATCATCATCTACCTGACCCGTGTCATGAGATCGGAGGAGGCATGACCAGCGGCGTGTACCTCGCCGGACGGGCGAAGCACCACCATCGAACGCGGATGTCGCGGATCGGCTTGCACCTCTTCCTGATCCTTCTGGCGGCCATCTTCATGTGGCCCCTGCTGTACGCCCTCTACATGT
>Ga0335076_10006456_pt1 | contig 11835 bp, 11 predicted proteins | sample Lox_Sample_25_FD_206717 | JGI IMG/M metagenome (GOLD analysis project Ga0335076, IMG submission 206717) | Soil microbial communities from Loxahatchee National Wildlife Refuge, Florida, United States - Lox_Sample_2.5 | ecosystem: Environmental > Terrestrial > Soil > Wetlands | place: USA... | reverse complement strand
CCAGGACGGCCGGCGTCGTCCTGGGCGGCGCCCTGATCTGCGGCGGCGGCGTGCTGTCGCTCCGCGGCGGGCTCGATCTGCGGGAGAACCTGACGCCCTTTCCGAGGCCGCTGGAGAGGGCCCGGCTCGTCGAGGGCGGCGCCTACGGGCTGGTCAGGCACCCGATCTACGGCGGTCTGGTCCTGGGGGCGCTGGGCTGGGGGCTGGCGACCGGCTCACCGCCGGCCCTTGTCGGGGCGGCCGTCCTGGCCGGCTTCTTCGACCTCAAGTCGCGCCGCGAGGAGGCCTGGCTGGCGGAGAAGTTCCCGGCCTATGACGACTATCGGCGGCGGACTCGGAAGCTGCTTCCCTGGCTCTACTGAGGCGAGTCCGGAGCCCCATCGCGGGCTCACCGGCGACGCGCTCGCCTAGCGGTTCTTCTGGACGAGCTGGCGGCCCGAGGCTGTCCAGGCGTTCATCCCGCCGGTGAGGTTCCAGACGTTGGTGTAGCCGAGGTCGAGCAGCGACTGAGCGGCCTGGGCGCTCTCGACCCCGCTCCGGCAGTAGACCAGGATCCTGGCGTTCTTGTCGGCGGGCAGCTGGGAGGCCTGCGCCTTGATCTGGTCGTAGGGGATGTACAGGTCCGTGCCGTCGATCTCGCCCATGTAGGGCGTCTTGACGTTTACGAGGGTGAAGTCCTTGTGCTGGAGCATCTGGGCCAGCTGGTCCGGGCTCACGCTGGTCCAGTAACCTCCGACCCCCTGGACCCTGACGCCCAGCTGCGTCGGGGAGACGTCGACCGTGGCCGTCGGTGCGGCCGGCGAAGGCGGCGCCGGGCTCGCGCCGTTGCCGGTGAGCAGGCCGAGGACGAAGTCGGCGCCGATCACCACCACCGCCACCAGGACGATGACCGCGATCAGCAGCCCGATCTGGGTCCGTCGATCGGTCGGCGATCCGGGCTGGACCGGCGCCCGGGCAGCGCCCCTGCGGTCGCTCCTGTGGACGGCCGCAGCCGACCGACGCTTCTTGCTCATCGCCTAGTTGTTCTTGCCGCCGTGGTCGTGGCCATGACCGCCGCACGAGCCGGAACCCGAGCAGCTGTCCTCGGCGCCGACGACACGCAGATTGCTCCGCCGGAACGAGGCGATCGCCGAGGCCACGTCCGGGCCGTCGGAGTGGTAGACCGGGACGCCCGCCAGACCCAGCCGGTTGATCGCGCCCTGGCCGATGCCCTGGCAGACCACCGCGTCGTAGCCGCCCTCGCCGAAGGCCTGCGAGGCCGGCACGCAGTCGCCGTGGCCGTGGCTGACGGACGGGTTCTCGACATGTACGACGGTGTCGTTCTCGGTGTCGGCTATGGCGTAGAAGGGCGCCCGGCCGAAATGGCCCGAGAGCTGGGCGGCGGCGCCGTTGGTGTCGTTGGTCGGGATCAGCAATCGCATCGGAAACTCCTGGCCTCGCCGGGTCGCAGCCGAGCCGCGACCGGGTACTGCGGGAAGGTCTCAAGTCTGCGCCATCGGCCACGCTGCCGCACGTGCCGATCAGCCTGCGTCGGTCGCCGGCCTCAAGGCGAAGAAGAAGAGCGCAACCGGGCGGTAAAGGACGTGGGCAAGCTTCATGAAGGGGGCCAGCAGCACCAGCTCCATCGCCACCGCGACGTGGAACAGGAAGACCCAGTAGCCCCATCCCGGCGCCTGCGGCAGATAGAGGGCCAGCTCGAGCACGAAACCGCTCACGCCGGTCAGCCAGAGCAGCGCCAGCAGCGTCCAGTCGGCCGGCTGCGACTTGCGGACCGATCGGTTGGCCTTCTGAAGGCGATTGAGGATCAGCATCGAGACACCGAAGACCAGCATGGCTCCCGATACCGTCCCGAGGAGTCGGACCGGGTACCAGATCGGCACCGGGGTGCCGGTGGCCTTGATGCCGAGAAGGTCGAGGCCGTAGTCGGCGATCGTGGCCCCGAACAGCCCCAGGAAGCCCCACATCGTCAAAGCGTGGAGCAACCAACGCCGCCGGTACCAGACCACCGGCTCCTGGTATGTCTGGCAATCCCGCCGATAGCGTGTCTGGCCGATGGATTCGACTCCGATGGCGCTCCAGAGGGCCGCGACGGACCGCTTCAGCGCGGCCCGGCTGCCCAGGACGGTGCCCCAACCGACGCCCTCCGAGCGGGCCAGGCGCCTGGCCATCGTCGCCAGACCGGCCAGACCGGCCAGTCCGACGACGATCATCACCGCGACGCCGATGGTGTGGATCCACTCCGCGGGGATGAACTGGAAGAGAGCCAGGGTTGCGCCGTCCTGCGGACCGTGGTCGACGTACATGAACATGGCGAAGACGATCGCCAGCATCACGGCGATGGCCGTGCCCAGGAGCGGCTGGAGGTACATCGTCCGGGCCAGCCGGGTCCGGTCGTAGCTGGCGATGGCGAAGCGGCGCGCCGCGGCCATGAATTCGCCCGGCTCGGCCTGGCGAGGGCAGGTCTCGGAGCACTCGCCGCAGTAGTAGCAGGTCCACAGCTCCTTGGACGCCAGCAGCTCGGACTTCATGCCAACCTGGGCGTAGCGGATGATTCGGCGCGGGAACGTGGCGTCATCGTCGGTCATCGGGCAGACGGCGGTGCAGTTTCCGCAATTGAAGCAGGCGGCGACGTCGAAGGCGCCGTAGCGCCGGAGCTCGGGCAGGAGTGTGGGGTCGACGGTAACGGCCATCAGCGTGGATCCTTCGCGGCAAGGGCGTAGCGGACGTAGGAGCCGTCCGTGGAGTCCTCGACGACCGAGCCGTACTTGCGCATGGCGGTTACGGTCCAGAGGATGGTCCGGGTCGGCAGGGCGGAGGCCTCGGCGATCTCGGGCACAGTGTGGGGCCCGGCCGCGAGGGCCTTCTTCACGGCCGCCCTGGCCGCGTTGTTCTGGCGGACCGACTCGAGGAGGGCCGGCGACACGGGGCCGCGGCGCTCCTTGAGCTCGAGCATCTTGCTCCGGGGCTTTTCGGGGGAGGCCATCAGCGAACTCCTGCCGTGAGCGGCTGAGCCGTGATCGCGTCGATCATGGCCTTGTACTGGTCGATCTCCCAATCGGCGACGTCGAGGGCCGAGGTCGGGCACGACGGGACGCAGGCCCCGCAGCCCTTGCAGGCGACCGGGTTGACGTAGGCCCGCTTCTCGACGACGCCCTCCTCGATCTCGACGTCCTGAAGGGCGATCGCGCCGGCGTAGTGGCAGGCGTCGAGGCAGAGGCCGCAGCCGTCACAGCGCGACGGGTCGACCTTGGCCACGAACGGCTCCATCTCGACGTGGTCGCCGGCCAGCAGGGCCGTCACCTTGGCCGCGGCCGCGGAAGCCGCCGACGTGCTCTCAGTGATGTCCATGGGGGCCTGGACCGTGCCGGCGAGGAGCAGCCCCGGGATGGCGCTTTCCACCGGCCGCAGCTTGGGGTGGACTTCGAGCAGGAAGCCGTCGGCTCCGGTCGGGGCCTTGGTCATATCGATCAGGCCGGCAATGTCGCGAGGTTGGATCCCCACGCTGAGGACGACCAGATCGACGGGCACCTCGATCTCGGTGCCGAAGGTGAGGGTGTCGGTCACGGTCACCTTGAGCGGGTAATCCCCGCCGTCGGCGACCTCGACCTTGGGCCGCTCCTCGTTGGCGAAGCGCATGAAGACCACCCCGGCCTTCGAGGCATCCACGTAGTACGGCTCGTGGTCGCGGCCGTAGGTCCGGATGTCGCGGTAGAGGTCGTAGACGGCGGTTCTGGGATACTTCTTGCGTATCTCGTTGGCGGCCTGAAGGGTCGCCGTGCAGCAGACTCGCGAGCAGTACTCGTGGAGCTTGCCGCTCGGGCCGGGCTCGTCGACGCCCTCGATCTGGCGGCTGCCGACGCAATGGATGAAGGCGATCGAGCGGGGGACCCGGCCGCCGATCTCGAGCCGGCCGCCGGTCGGCCCTTCCGGATCGAGCATCCGGTGGACCTGCGGCAGGGTCAGCACACGCGGCGAGGTCGCGTAGCCGTACTCGCCGGTTCGAGGTTCGTAGTGGTCGAAGCCGGTGGCGAAGACGATCGCCCCGACCTCGATCTGGCTTTCGACGGGCTTTGCCTCGAGTGCGATCCCGGCCCCGGCCGCCTTGACGCAGTCGCCGCAGAGCGTGCAGCTGGACCAGTCGATGGCCGGAAGGTTCGGCTCCGAGCCCGGATAGGGCTGGTAGATGGCGCGGCGCTGGCCGATGCCGCCGTCGAACTCGTTGGCGACCCGCACCGGGCAGGCCGCGATGGCCGCGCCGGCGTTCTCCAGGTTGGAGCCGACGCCTCGCGGCGTCGTCTTCAGGGAGACGGTGAAGTCGCCGACGTAGCCGGTCAGGCCCACGACCTCGGTGCCAGTCAGGATCGTCAGATTCGGCTGGGCCTTGGCCTCGTCGATCAGGCGGTGGACCAGCGGCCGGGCAGGGTCTTCGGTCGGGAAGAGGGTGTGGAGCTGGACGCTCCGGCCGCCCAGGAAGGGCGTCTTCTCGACGAGAGTCACGCCCAGACCCTGGCGGGCCAGGTCCATGGCGGCCCGCAGCCCGGCGACGCCGCCGCCGATCACGAGCGTCTTGTGGACCGCCGCGACGCGGACCTTGTCGAGCGGCTCCAGCATGCGAGCCTTGGCGACCGCTGCCCGGACGAGCGCGCTGGCCTTCTCGGTCGCGGCCTTGGGGCTGTGGGGGTGGGCCCAGCTGGCCTGCTCGCGGACGTTGGCGGGCAGGAAGAGGTAAGGGTTCATGCCGCCGCGCTGGAGAGCCCGCCGGAAGGTGGTCTCATGCAGCTTGGGCGTGCAGGCGGCGACCACGACCCGATCGAGCTTGAGGGCGTCGATGTCGTCGACGATCGCCTTCTGGCCCTCGTCGGAGCACATGAACATGATGTGGCCGGCGACGGTGACACCCTCCAGCTCCGCCGCCTCGGTGGCGACCTTGTCGACGTCGACGACGTCGGAGATGTTGCCGCCGCAGTGGCAGACGTAGACGCCTACTCGCTCGGCCAGCTCCTGCTCCGGCGCAGCCGGGGTCGATGTCTCCTTGGCGCTGACCGCGTCCTCCGGCCTGGAGCGTCGCTCAGCCACGCTGCACCTCCGTGTGGCCGGCAACGGCAAGGGCATCGGCCGCCTTGATCTCTCGAACCTGAACCTCAAGCCCGTCATCGGGCGGTGGCGGGGTTGCCGTGGGCGGGCCCAGATACGTTGCGACCTTGGTCGCGGCCGCGCTGGCCTCCACGATCGAGTCCACGATGTCCTTGGGGCCGAGCGCGGTACCCGCCGCGGCCACGCCGGGCAGGTTGGTGAGAGTTGCGTCGAGCTTCGGCTCGGGCGAGGCCACGAAGCCGTACTGGTCGAGATCCACGCCGATGAAGCGGCGCGGGTCGTCGCCGGGCTTGAGCCCGACAGACAGGACCACGAGATCGTGGACGGCTTCGGAGACGCGGCCGTCCTCCTCGATCAGCTCGACCCGCAGCCGCAGATCGCCGTTGGGCTCCTCCTCGATCCGGGCCACCTTGGCCTTGACGAAGTTGATGCCCATCGACCGGGCGGTCTGGTAGAACTGCTCGTAGCCCTTGCCGAAGGCGCGGATGTCCATGTAATAGACCGTGATGTCGGCCAGGGGCAGAGATCCGGACAGCAGCATCGTCTGCTTGATGGCGTACATGCAGCAGACCCGCGAGCAGTAGGGGACGCCGAGCGATTCGTCCCGCGAGCCGGCGCACTGGACGTAGGCGACGCTGTCGGGGATCTTGCCGTCCGAGGGGCGCAGGACCCGTCCGTAAGGGCCGTTCGGCGACAGCAGCCGCTCCATGTCCAGGCTGCTGATCACGTTGGCCGCGACGCCGCCCTTGTATTCCTTCTTGGCGTCCAGCGGGGTCGTCTCGTATCCGGTGGCGATCACGACCGAGCGGGCGTGGACGACCACCTGGACGGGTTCCTGGGCGAAGTCGATGGCGTCGGTCGGGCAGGCCTTCTCGCACTTGCCGCAGTAGACGCAGGCGTCGATGTCGATCAGGGCCAGCTGCGGGATGGCCGTCCCGAACGGGATGTATGCGGCGCGGCGGGCGCCCATGTTGCCCTCGAACTCGTGGGGGAGCTCGACCGGACAGGCGTACTCGCACAACCGGCAGCCGATGCAGAGGTCCTCGTCGACGTATCGCGGCTTGCGGGTCAGCCGGGCGGTGAAGGCGGTGCCGTCGGGCGTGATGCCGTCGACGTCGGTGTACGTCCAGGTGGTGATGTTGTCGTGGTGGGCCGCCGCCGACATCCGGGGGGTCGTGATGCAGCTCGAGCAGTCCATGGTCGGGAAGACCTTGGAGAGGGCGATCATCTTGCCGCCGATGCTGGCCGTTCGCTCGACGAGCAGGACCTTGTAGCCGCGATCGGCCAGGTCCAGGGCGGACTGCAGGCCGGCGATCCCGGCACCGACGACGAGGGCGTCGGTATCGACTCGATGCTCCATCATGCCCTCACCGCCGTCATCTCGGCCTTGACCGGACCGAGTTCGGCCATCACGGCCTCCATGTCGCCGACTTCCTTGAGGAAGGCCTTGGTGCAGACGCTGCAGATGGCGGTCAGCTTGAGCCGGCGGATGTCGATGCCGCGCTCCTTCATCTGGGCGTAGACCTTCGGGATGCGGGCCGCGAGCTGGTCGTAGGAGCCTTCGTAGGGGCTGTCCGTACCGCACGAGGCGATGAGAATCCCGTCGATGCCGCTCTCGAAGCAGTGCATGTAGAACGACTCGGGGAACATGACCGGATCCGGGGTAGGGATGACGTAGGTGTTGGGCGGGTATTCCATGTGGGCCTGCCCGGTGGCGTCGATCCCGGGGTACGAACACAGGAGGGTCGCGATCACCAGCATCCTGGTGCCTTGCGTCTCTATAGGAGTGCCAGTCATGCCTTCTCCCGGACCATCTGGAAAGGGAATAGCGGGCGCCCGGCGCGGGCGCCCGCCGAACTGAACCTACTTCTTGCGGCGGACGAAAACCCGGTCGTAGCCGTCGGCAGTGGCGTAGCCGAGGAACTCGTGGCCGACCTTGGTCGACCAGGCCCCGATGTCGGTCTTGGTGACGGGGTCGCTCGACCAGATCTCCAGGACGGACCCGATCGAGACGGCGCCGATGCCCTTCTTGGCCTCGAGAAGAGGCCCGGGGCAGGCGCTGCCGCGAGCGTCGACGACTTTGGCGACGGTCACAGCGGCGATATCGGAGTCAGTTAGTGCGGTGGCCATGCTTGGTGCTCCTAGTAGACGAGGGCGTTGGTGGCGGAAGTGACCTCGGCGACGAACCTCGCAGCGGCCACCACCTCCGAGTTATCGACCATGTCGGCCGGTTCGATATGGCGCGACTTGACGCAGGGACCGCAGAGGAGGAGTTTGCCGCCCAGCTCGGCGTAGTCGGCCATGAGCTTCGCCAGGGGCGGGAAGCCGTCGGCGGCAACGGTTTCGGCACGGCCCTTGACCGCGACCTCGACTCCATCGGCCTGGAGGCCCATGACGACCTCCACGTCGGAGGCAAGGGCGGCGACCGCCATCACGAACGGGATCGAAACATGTTCCGGATGCGACGTCCCGTGGGTGACCATGATCACGAGCTTCTCAGCCATGAGGTGCCTCCTGCTTCTGTGCCTTGGTTGTCGTACGTGCGACCCGGGACGTGGCCGCCATAGCGCCTGTCATGAAAGGGTTCCGATTGGATCGTGGGGTGCGGCGGTCTGGCTGGTATAGGAAGCCGCCATGTCGCCCATCCGGGCCATCCGGCGGATGAGGACCTGACGCATCAGGTCACAGGCTGCGACGATCTCGGGGTCGACGAGCTGGTACCGGACCTCGCGGCCGGTCCTGACCGCCTCCACCAGTCCGGCGGTCCTGAGGGCGGCCAGATGCTGTGAAACGGTCGGCTGGGGGATCTCGAAGTGCTCGGCCAGGCGGCGGACCTCCATGGAACCGTTCTCGCCGAGGAGGTGGATCATCTCAAGACGGCGGGGGCTTGCGATCGTCTTGAGGATCGAGGCCTGGAGGACATAGATGCCGTCGGCGGGGCGAACCATGTTCGTTTCTCACCTCGTCTTCGAGCGGAGACCGGCAGCGGATGGATTGATCTATGCGTGTTGTATGAATAGATCAATGACCCACCTCACCCCATGTGCCATAGGTCACGAGCGATCGGGTCGTGGGCATCGAGTTGGCCGAAGCGGCTCCAAGGCCGGCTGGTCTGGCCGGCGGGCGGGCCGAACGGCGGGCGGGCCGAACGGCGGCAGCGCATACAATTCCTGGCGTGAGCACTGACACCTCGGCGAACATGGGGCGAGTCTTCCAGCGGGTCATCGGCGCCGACCTGCCATTCGCCACGCGGGCGGAGGGCAGCACGATCTGGGACACCGCCGGGCGTGCTTACCTCGACGCCGCCGGCGGGGCGATCGTCGTCAACGTCGGTCACGGTCGTCAGTCGATCGTCGACGCCATGGAGCGCCAGGCTCGAGCGTTCACCTACGTCCACGGCACGACATTCACCAGCGAGCCGCTCGAGGCCTATGCCCGCGCTGTCGGCCGGTACCTGCCGCTCGACGAGCCTGCAATCTACCCGGTCAGCGGCGGCTCGGAGGCGATCGAGAGCTGCCTCAAGCTGGTTCGGGCCTACCACCTGGCCCGCCACGAACCCGACAGGACGGTGGTCGTCGCCCGCTGGGGGAGCTATCACGGCAACTCGATGGGCGCCCTCGACCTGTCTGGCCGGGAGCCGCTCCGCCGGCCCTACGAACCGTGGCTCGGCCGCTTCCGACACATCAGCGCGGCCTATCCGTACCGGGCCGGCGAGGCGGCCGCGCACGCCCTAGGCGACGTTGACGCGCTGATCGCCGACCTCGAATCGGCGATCGCCGAAGCGGGTCCGGGGAGAGTGGCGGCGTTCGTGGCCGAGCCGATCGTCGGGGCAACTCTCGGCTCAGTGGCGCCGCCAGACGGCTACTGGCCGGCCGTCGCCGAGGTGTGCCGCCGCCACGGGATCCTGCTCGTCGCCGACGAGGTGATGACCGGTTTCGGGCGGACCGGGCGCTGGTTCGGGATGGACCACTGGGGCATCCGGCCGGACGTGATGGCCGCGGCCAAGGGCGCCGCCGGGGGCTACTTCCCGCTCGGTCTGGCCGTGGCCAGCGGGGCCGTATACGAGACGATCTCGAGCGGCGGCGGCTTCGTCCACGGCTTCACCTACAGCCACTCCCCGGTGGGCGCGGCCGTGGCGGCCGAAGTTCTGCGCATCCTCGAGTCGGAGCGCCTGGTCGAAGCCAGCGCGGTCAGGGGCGATCGGCTCCTGGCCCTCCTCCGGGCCGCCCTCGGCGACCACCCCAACGTCGGCGATATCCGGGGTCGCGGTCTGCTGGTCGGCGTCGAGCTAGTCGCCGACCGGGCCACGCGGCGGTCGTTCCCGCGCTCAGCGCGCTTGATCGAGAGCGTCATGGCCCACGCCCGGGCCGAGGGCCTGCTGCTCTATCACGGCACGGGCAACGAGGACGGCACGAACGGCGACACCGTGCTGCTGGGGCCGCCGTTCGTCGTGACCGATGCCGAGCTGGAGCGGATCGCCCAGGTCCTCGCCGGGGCCGTGGAGCGGGCCACCGCCCAGGTCGGGGCGGCGACGGCCTAGCCGCCCCTCGGGACCCGGGCCGGTGTGTCAGCCGGCCGCCGGTTCGGAGGACGGGCCGCTCAATCGGCCGCCTGACGCGGTTCCGCCGGCGGGTCGCGGCTCCGCCTCTTCGGGAGGGTCGCACTCGTAGGCCGTTTCGGTGTGGCTGAAGCCCAGCCGCCCGGTGATGCCCGAGACGTGCCCCGGAGCCCACCAGGCCCACCGGCCCAGCAACCTCATCGTCGCGGGAACGAGCAAGACCCGGATGATGGTGGCATCGAGAAGGACCGCGATGGCCATCCCGACGCCAAGACTCTTGATCACGATCAGGTCGCCCAGCCCGAAGGCGGCGAAGACCGAGACCATGATCAGAGCCGCGCCGGTGATGACGCGACCGGTCCGAGCCAGACCCTCCGCCACGGCCTGGGCGGTCTCGCCGGTGCGGCGATAGGCCTCCTGGATCCGCGACAGGAGCAGGACCTCGTAGTCCATCGAGAGCCCGAAGATGACGCTGAACATCAGGATCGGGACCGTGGCGATGGTGAAGCCGGGCGAGGTGAAGCCCAACGGCCCCGACAGGTTGCCGTCCTGGAAGATCCAGACCAGGGCTCCGAAGCTCGCGGTCAGCGACAGGAGGGTCATGACCACCGCCTTGACCGGCAGTACGAGCGAGCCGAACTGGAGCAGCAGCATGACCGCCATGGCCAGGAGGATGAACGCCACGGCACCCGGCAACTGCGAATCCTGGGCGTTGAGGAAATCGAGCGAGGCGGCATCGTCGCCCCCGACCGCGACGGCCAGGCCGGCGCCGGGCGAGGTGCCGCGAATGGTTCGCACCAGGGCCTGGCCCGCGGTCGTGCCCGCCAGCGGGCTGACGACCTGAAGGTGGACGGTCGAGCCCCGGACCGCTGCCGCGACGGCCGAATCGAGGGCCGCCGGTCTGGTCGACGCCGGCTCGGCGAGGAGCGCGGCCGTGGCCGCGGCCGCGAGCGGCCGACCCGTCGAGTCGGTGAGTGAGAACGGGCCCTCGACTCCGGAGACGCCGGGCAGGGCCGCGAGGGTCGCCGAGTAGCTCGCCAGCGCCGTGGCGTTGGCGGTCGAGAGGGGATCGCCAGGGACGGTCACGAGAACGTCGATCGGGCGGGTCTCGCCGGCGGGGAACTGGGTCTCGATGGTGTCCCAGGCAGCCCGGGCGGAGTTCGAGGCCGGCAGGATGTCGGCCCCGGGGAGGCCTTGCTTCTCGCCCAGGAAGGGCACGCCGAGAGCCAGCAGCAGGACCATGATCGGAACCAGAACGGCGACCGGTCGCGACATGACGACCGAGGCGATCCTGTGCCAGAGCCCGTTCGAGATCGACGGGGCTGCAGTCGAGGCTGGCGCGCCGTCCGGCATGCCGTCCGAAACGCGGTGACGCCAGGGGTTCTGGACGCGCAGCCGCTCCACTCGCGGCCCCAGCATCGACAGCGCCGCGGGCAGGAAGGTCAGGGCGTAGGCCACCGAGCAGAGGGCGATCAGCGCCCCGCCGATGCCCATCGAGCTCAGGGTCGGCGCCCGGAAGACGAGCAGCCCCGACAGACCGATCGCGACTGCAGTGCCCGAGAACGTCACCGCCTTGCCGCTCGTGGCGACGGTGCGTTCCACGGCCTCCTCGACCGTGGCCCCGCAGGCCAGCTCCTCACGGAACCGGCTGACCATGAACAGCGAGTAGTCGATCGCCAGGGCCAGGCCGAGCATCGTCACCACGCTCGTGACGAAGATGCTCATGGTCAGCCTCTGGGCCAGCAACCAGACCAGGGCCAGGGTCGTCGGGATGGTCAGGCCGGCGACAAGGAGCGGTAGCCCGGCCGCGACGAGCGTGCCGAAGACGAGCACCAGGATGAAGAGCGCGATGGGCAGCGAGATCGACTCGGCCATCGAGAGGTCGCTCTCCGACTGGGCCGAGGTGGCCGCGTTGAGGGCCGCGCTGCCGGTCAGCTCGACGCTCATACCGGCGGGCGTGGAGATCTCGTCACGAATTCCGTCGACGGCGCCGATCGCCTGATCCTCACTGAGGTTCAGGTTGACCAGCACCCAGGTGGCGTCACCAGAGTTGCTGATGAAACGCGGGCTGCCGGTCTGGGCGTAGCCGACGACGGAGCTCACGCGCGGGTCGGCCGCGAGCCTGCCCAGGGCCGCGCGGACCTGGGCCTGGAACGAGGCCGACGTGGCGTCGGATCGGCCCG
>Ga0335076_10006455_pt1 | contig 11835 bp, 11 predicted proteins | sample Lox_Sample_25_FD_206717 | JGI IMG/M metagenome (GOLD analysis project Ga0335076, IMG submission 206717) | Soil microbial communities from Loxahatchee National Wildlife Refuge, Florida, United States - Lox_Sample_2.5 | ecosystem: Environmental > Terrestrial > Soil > Wetlands | place: USA... | reverse complement strand
GACCCGAGATTCCATCGACTGTGGCTTGCCTTCGGCCTGCTGGACTGGGAAGAGATCAGGTTCGGCAAGTACGCCGCCGGAAAAGCGAAAAAGAGTTACTGCTCCGCTCCCGGCGGAGGGCTGTACTACGACTCCGGTCAAGCGATCGAGTGGCCGCACGATCTCCGGCAGGCGGGTTGCCGCGGTAATTTTCTCGATGCGCGCGTGCAGCGCCGCCGCCTGCTCAAATTGCAGATCGGCGGACGCCCGCTCGCGCTGCTCCTCCAGCTCTCGCAGAAGCGATTGCCCGCCGCTATCCAGGAAAGCCCGCACGCGGCCGACTTCGTCGCGATATTGCTCTTCGGTGCAACCCGCGAAGCAGGGCGCCAGGCACATCTTCATCTCGGAATAAATGCAACCCGGATAAGCAGGGTCAGGATGGATCTCGAAATCGCAGCGGCGGATCTTGAACAGGTCGAGCGCGTCGCTCAAGAACTTCTCGGCGGCAGAGCGGGTGGGAAACGGCCCGTAGTAAACCGAATCGCCGCGCAGGCCAGTGATGCGCTGGGTGACGTACGCGCGCGGCCAGGGATTATCCAGGTGGAACTTCACCAGCGGCGCAAAGCGCAGCCGCAGCCGATCGCGATAGCTTTGCGGGAAGACCCGTCGTAGCGTCTGGTAGAGCAGCAGGCCTGACTCGAAATCCGAGCCGGTAAGCGTGTATTCAATATGCTGCACACGGTCGCGCAGGTTGAGGCGGCGTGCGCCTTCTTCAGGCGCAGAGAGCAGACGCGTGAGCCGACGCTTCAGATTGCTGGTCTTCGAGACGTAGGGCTCGGCTTGAGGATCGCCGGAGCGCAGAAGAAACACCGCCGGCGCCGCCGGAACTGCGGCGAAAAACGCGGCATCGTGCTCGGGTACAAACTCAAGCGAGTGGGACAGCACAGGCAATTCTAACCACGGAGGCACAGAGAGGCACGAGCTACTCCGACTTCAGCTTCCACACGATCTGCCGCAGCATGCCAAGCCAGACGTCGGCATCGGCGGACTGCATCCTGAGCCGGCGAACCAGCCGGCGCACTTTCTCCTGCATTGAAGCTGCCGCCGCCCTGGGCTTTACGTATCCGCTCGCGAGCAACGCCTCGAATAGCATTTTAGTGATTCGCTCAACTTCGCCGCTGGTTGTGGCTGGCGATTTCGTGGCCGAACGCAAAGCTTTCGCGTTGCGCACAAGCTCATACAGACAGACAGCCACAGCCTGGCCAAGGTTCATCGAGCCGTGTTCTTCCGAGGTCGGAATGCGCATCAGCCAATGGCAGTGGCTCAAGTCAGCGTTCGAAAGGCCGCGCTTTTCGGAGCCGAACAATAGGGCGACCCCGCCTGATGCAGTTTGCTTCCGGATGAGCCGCGCGCCCTGTTCCAGCCGTCGCAGCGGATGTTGCAACTCCCGGTGCCGCAGCGCCGTGGTGCCAACCACCAGAGCACAGTCCGCCACCGCGTCCGCGACCGTTTTGTATTCCTCGGCGCTTGCCAGCAGGGCGGACGCTCTCACGGCGGAGCGGGCCTCGCGGAACGCTACTTGATACGGGTTAACCACGCGCAGCCGTGAAAAGCCAAAATTGCTCATGGCGCGAGCCGCCGCGCCGATGTTCAAAGGATTGCGGGGAGAAACCAGGACCACGTGGAGATTGCCAAGCGGGATCACGCTATCTCCGTGCCTCCGTGCCTCGGTGGCAAGCTTCTACCGGAAGCTGGCGCTCTTCACGCTCTGGCGGAAGTCCTGGCCGGTGATGTCGACCTTCTTGCACATCTCGTGCAGGCGCGAGCGCATGCGTTCGGTGATGCGGTCGCCGAGGGTCTCTTCGCGGGCGGCGCGGCGGGCGCGCGCGAAGTTATCGACCGGCTCGTCGGAGCTGCGCGGCGGCAGGTCAGGAAAATTCGTAGTGATCAGCGTGGTTCGCTTGTCGTTGTAGCGCGTGTTGAGCACGTGGCTCACGGTGTCCCAGACCCACTCTGTTGGTTTCACCGCACCCAGCTCATCCAGGAGCACAACCTCGGTCTCAAAGATCGGCCGCAGCAGCTCCATCTCCGTGGTTTGTACCGATGGGTTGTAGGAATTCTGCACCTGCTTGAGCAGGTCGCGATAGTCGCAGAAGCGGCAGGGGATGCCCTTGCGCAGCAGTTCCTTCAGCACGGCCACGGCGAGATGCGTCTTGCCTACGCCGACCGAGCCGACGAACAGCAGGCCGCGCCCGTCGTTGTCGATGGGATAGCCAGCTACGAAGCGCTCCGCCACCAGTTTGGCGCGCTCAAGGCCGGCGCCGGCGCCGGGGAAGTCGGTATCGAACTCGGTGAACTCGCAGTGTGTGTAGCGCGTGGGAATCGCAGCCTGCGTTATCAGGCGCTGCACGCGGCCCGACAGAGCGCAATCGCAGCGCGCAACATCGCGCAAATGGGAGCCGTTCTCGATTTCCTTCCAGCCCGTGCCGCCGCACGAGGGGCAGACCGTTTGAGTGGCGATCACAAGTCCTCGCAGTCGAATCTTTCTCGGACTGTAGCGCTCCCGGTCCATTGCCGCAACAGCGGAAGCCTGTGGAGGAGTGTGGAAGACGCAGGCGGGTTAACAGCCGCGAAACTGCCACGGAAGCGGTGCAGAATTGGTCCGCGCTTTGCCAAAATTCCAGAAAAGCCGCATTCTATGCGGATTTCCACCAATCCTTTCCTTGACAACCCTGCGCAACACGGGCTAAATACGCGATTGACTGTATGCTGCCTGGGAGGCAGACCCAATGAACAAAGCTGATATCGTCGACCGCATTGCCGAGGAAGCGGGCATCACCAAGACCCAGGCTTCCGCGGCGCTGGACTCGACGGTCAACTGCATTACCGCGTCCCTGAAAAAGGGCGACCGCGTGACCCTGGTGGGCTTTGGGACGTTCGCCACGTCGCAACGCAAGGCCCGCACCGGTCGCAATCCCCAAACCGGAAAGCCCATCAAGATCGCTGCCAAGAGAGTTGCCAAGTTCACAGCCGGCGCCGAACTCAAGAAGGCGGTCAACAAGAAGTAAGTCGCTACGTGATTCTCTGGCCGGCCCCGCGCTCCGCTTGAGCCCGGGGCTTTCGTGTTTCTAGACATACGATCGTAGCGGCGGGACGGGCGGCGCTACGACTCAATCCCTTACGGTTTGCTGCATCCGCGGGCACTCCTATAGAATCAATATCTGGATAAAACTGGGAGAAGTCATGAAGGCCGCTATTCATCCTGTGTACCACGAAGTGCGCGTGATTTGCGCCTGCGGGAATACTTTCACCACCCGATCTACTCATAAGGGCGATATCCGCCTGGAAATCTGCTCCAACTGCCACCCGTTCTTCACCGGCAAACAGAAGCTGGTGGACACCGCCGGCCGCGTGGAGCGCTTCCGCCGCAAGTACGCCAAGACGGAAAAGAAAGCTTAATTCTCGGAGCAGGTTTTTCGTTCTCAGAGCCATCCGCTACAATGGCCCGCCAGTTTTCGGTGAGGACGAACATCTATGCGCAAGCTCGCATGCCTGCTCGTGCTGTTTCTGCTGCCGGTCGCCGCCGTTGCCCAGCAACAGCCTGACTTCACCAAAGTCGAGATCAAAGTCACCAAGGTCGCAGGGACCGTCTACATGCTGCAGGGATACGGCGGCAACATCGGGGTTTCCGCGGGAGAAGACGGCATTCTGATCGTCGACGACGAATACGCGCCGCTGGCCGACAAGATCAAGGCCGCGCTGAAAGGCATCACCGACAAGCCGGTGAAGTTCGTGCTCAATACCCACTGGCATTTCGACCATACCGGCGGCAATCCGGCTTTCGGCGAGAGCGCGCCCATCATCGCGCACGACAACGTCCGCAAGCGCCTGGCGAGCGGCGGCGAAATCAAGGCCTTTAAGATGCAAGTGCCGCCGGCGCCCAAGGCAGCGCTGCCGGTGGTCACCTTCGATGACAAGGTCACAGTCCACATCAATGGCGAGGACATCCGCGCCATCCACTTCCCCAGCGGCCACACCGATGGCGACATCGTCATCTTCTTTCCGCAATCGAACGTGGTGCACATGGGCGACGATTTCTTCTCCGGGATGTTCCCTTTCATTGATCTCGAAAGCGGCGGCAGCGTGAAGGGCCTGATCGAAGATATTGCGCAGGTCATTTCCATGCTCCCGCCCGATGTGAAGATCATCCCGGGACACGGGCCGCTCTCGACGATAGACGATCTCAAGAAGTTTGAAGACATGCTGCGCGGCAGCGTGGCGGCAGTCGCAACCGCAATGAAGCAAGGCAAGACCCTCGACCAGATGAAGCAGGAGAAAGTGCTGGCGAATTACGCGGGTTGGGGCAAGGGAATGCTGAATGCCGACCGCTTCACCGAGATTGTTTATAACGATCTGAGCGGAAACCCGGGCGCGTTTCTCAAGCACAACTGAGTCTTCTAGGGCACGGTTTGACTTGCCTCGTATCCGGGCACGGCCTTCAGCCGTGCCGCAAGCATCTCGCGAAATATTCTTGGGCTTTAGCCGCTGCAGGGGCTGGAAGCCGCGGTTGTTTGATGTGCCTTTTCGGCATGCCTGAAGGCATGCCCTGATACGACCTCGAAGCTGTCATCCCAAGGGTTGTGCCCTCAGCCCCAAGCGCACCCAATTTGCAGCCGCTTACCCGGCCAGCTTCTTGTCGAGCAGTTCATTCACCGTGGCCGGGTTGGCCTGGCCTTTCGTCTTCTTCATCACCTGCCCGACGAAGAAGCCTTTGAGCCCGGTCTTGCCGGCGCGATACTGCTCGACTTGTTTGGGATTCTCCGCCAGCGCTTCATCGATTGCCTTGTCGATTGCGGCAGCATCCACTCGCTGCGGTTTTTCTTTCTCGTAGACCTCGGGGAAATCCTGATTGCGCTCGAAGCTGAGGTCGTAGAGCTCTTTGAGCTGCTTGCCGGTGATGGCGCCACTTTCTACCAGATCCGCCGACATCGCCACGCCCTTCATCGAAATGGGCGATTTCTCGAGCTCCAGGCCCTTGGCCTTAAGCCGGCCGGCAAGCTCGCTCTGCACCAGGTTGGCGACGCGTTTGGGATTCTTCGCCGCCCTGGCCGCTTCTTCGAACTGCGCGGCGAGTGCGCGGGTTGCGGTGAGCACGTGCGCGTCATACTCGGTGATTCCGTATTGCTCGACGAAGCGCTTGCGCATGGCTTCAGGCAACTCGGGCAGCTCGCGGCGGACCTTTGCCTGCCACTCTTTATCCACCACCAGCGGCAGCAAGTCAGGCTCGGGGAAGTAGCGATAGTCGTGCGCGTGCTCCTTGCTGCGCATGCTGTAGGTCTTGCCTTCGGCGGAGTTGTAGAGGCGCGTCTCCTGCACGATCTGGCCGCCGGATTCGAGCACGCCGATCTGCCGCTCGATTTCATACTCCAGCGCCTGGCGGATGAAGCGGAACGAATTCACGTTCTTGACTTCGGTCTTGGTGCCGAATTCTTTCTGTCCGCGCGGACGCACGCTGACGTTGGCGTCGCAGCGCAGCGAGCCTTCTTCCATGTTGCAGTCGCTCACGCCGGTGAACAGGATGATCTCTTTAAGCAGCGTCAGGTATTCGAACGCTTCGTCGGGCGAGGCGATCTCAGGTTCGCTGACGATCTCGATCAGCGGCACGCCGCAGCGGTTCAGGTCGAGATACGTTTTGTCGGCGGAATCGGAGAAACCCTCGTGCAGGCTCTTGCCCGCGTCTTCCTCGAGGTGCACGCGCGTGATGCCGATGCGCTTGGACTTGCCGTTCGACGGAATATCGATCCAGCCGTGCTCAGCCAGCGGCTTGTCGTACTGCGAAATCTGGTAGCCCTTGGGCAGGTCGGGATAGAAATAATTCTTGCGCGCGAAGATCGAAGTTTCGCGAATCTCGCAGTTCAGCGCCATGGCGGCGCGCACCGCATGTTCCACAGCTTCGCGATTCAGCACCGGCAGCGATCCCGGCAGCCCCAGGCAGACCGGGCAGACATTCGTATTGGGCTGCGCTCCAAAGGCAGCCGAGCACGAGCAGAAGATCTTCGTCCGCGTCAGCAGTTGGACGTGGACCTCGAGCCCGATCACAGGCTCGTACTTGGCCCGCGTGTCCACTGCTGTTTCCGACGTGGTTGCCATAAAGGCTGATTATAAAAGACAGGCGAGCCTTGCTCGCCCGCCCAGCCGGGGCGGCTGGGCCTACGTGATGTTAGTCAACCCAGGAGAACGCCGCGGTGCGGGCTCGCCGCGACAGCCTGCGCCCGAGCTTTCCCAGTTTAGCGACGAGCCGCAGCCAGCTCGATTGGCTGCGCAGCTCTTCCTGGTACTGCCGGCGAAGATTGGTCAAGGCTGCGCGTTCGATGTCCGAGACCGCTCCTGCACCTCCCTGCAGAACGAAGTCCCAGGTTTCGAGCGCATAGTCGTGGAAGCCCAGAACGCCGGCGATCCCGCAAAGCTTCAGCGCGCGCTCTTTGGCAGTGCTGCCGGCGAACGAGTGGTAGTCGCGCAGGTAGAGTGCATCGCCCCACAGCAGCTGCCCGCGTGTTATGAGATCGCTTACCATCGCAGCCCGGCGATAGCGATTGCGCGACAGGTCGAAGAGCATGAAGCCGAAGCCGCGCAGGTATTCGTCGATCACGCCGAACAGCGGCTGGCCTTCGTAGATCGGGGCGAATTCCACTTCAATCTGCATCCCCACCACGCTGGTGGCGAGGAAGCCGTCCGCACCGCCGAGAATCTCAAGCTCCGTTCCCTGGGTATCGAGCTCCAGGAAGTCGATGCCGTTTACCCCTGCGTTGGGAAGATATTTGTTCAGCGAGACCGTTTCCACGGTTCGCTGCTCGACTATCTCAATCTGCCGCGCGCAATCGCTGAATTGTCCAAAGAATCCCGTGTTGGGTTTGAGCAGAGAGGAGCAGGCGGGCTCGCGGGTCACATACAGCGTGCGAGTTTCCTCGCGCGCTCCCACCGCCGCGTGATAGTAGGTGTATCCGGGCTGAGCTTGGCGCGAGAGCCGCGCATGCGCCTCTGCATCGGCTTCGAAACCCAGGAAACGCGCCCGCGGCAGCGCAGCCGTCAAGCGGTTGCGTGCTTCTCCCCGCGCTCCGCACATGACGTAAACGATTTCGGGCACCAGTTCAGCCAGCGCCGCCAGGCTGCGAAAAGCCTTCGCATCGATCGACATTGCGGCAGCAGGATATCAATACCTGCCGCCAGAGACACCTGTACAAGTTAGAAGACTACTTGCCAGAGATCATGGCGTGATTCGCGTTGCCACCAGCTTGTAGCGGCTGGAAACCGTATCGAACAGCAGCAGCCCGCGCACATGCAGAGGCGCGCCCAGAACGATCGTCGACAGCCCGTTCAGCTCGGTAGTGGACTGCAGGATAAAGTCGATGTTAGTGGCGCCGGTCAGCAGCAGAAACGCCGAGGGTGAGGGCAAGCTGAGCGTGTACTGGGTGCCATTCTGTGAATTGGGTGTGCCCCCGAGGGTCTGCAGACCGAGCTTCACTTCCCGCACTACGACGCCGAAGTTGCTCGCCGTGCGGACTTCCACGCGCTGTCCTATGGCCAGATTCGCGAAGGACGTGAACGACGGCGTGAACGAAAGCCCGCCGAGGTTCGCTTCATCGACGGGAAGAACATACAAAGTTGTGTTGTCCGCCGCGACGCTAAGCAACGTGCCCGGCGTGGGCGCGCCCGAGCCGGCAGAATTCTGGACTGCAATTACAAAGGTGTTGGGGGTTGATCCCGACCCGGCAGTGCGGCTTACGACGATGCCCTCCGCCTCTACTGCGATGCCAACTTCGCCCTCCACCTTGCTTGCCAGCAGGGTGCTATTGCTTTGAAATGTGGCATTCACTTCAACAATGTTGCCAACGGCCAGGTTGCTCAGCCCGGTTACGCCCGAGTACACCGTGTTGCTGTCGACGGTGACGGTGAGCGCACTGGCGACCTGGTTCGCCTCCATCACGAACGACGCCCCACTCAGGCTGGTGATGACTCCCGTCAGATCGTGGACGCCGCCGGTGCCTTCTTCCTGCTGGCTGGCGGCGGGGACGGTGCCCGTCGACGCCGTGATCGTGGGCGTCAGGCCGCTGGCGGTCAGCGACGTGATCGATTGCGCAAGATTGAAGTCCAGGTTCAGCGCAACCGGATCGCTTCCCACGACTAAGTTCGGATTAAACGTAACCGGGACGCTGAAAGTGCCAGAAAAGCTGACCGAGGCCACCGCGCCCGAGGAATTCACATAGGTGGCCGATACGCTCGAGAGGCTCACGGTTGCGCCCGTGTAGGTTCCAGGAGCAACCTGAACCTGTGATAACGGCTGGGCAGTCGCCTGCAGATGCGAAACTTCCACGGTCACCGCGGCCGGAAGGACGCCACCGGTTGCGCCCGAGCTGCTTGTCATAATGATGCTGTTAACGGTGGCCTGGAAGGAGAGCAACTGGTCGGGGGCGGAGTCGCTCATGCTTACCTGCATGGCCGTCGCAGAGCTACCGAGCCCGCGTGAACCGTTAGGTCCGCCTGCACCGCACCCTGCCAAACTAATGATTACTAAAGAAAAAAACGAGGATCGAAGGGTCGTTCTCATTACACAAAGTACGTTAGCACAGAGGAATCAGGCAGGACTCGTGCGGCTTCAGGCTCTGGCAAGCCGGAAGGTCATATCAGCAATTAGTCCTTCGGATACCCTGGACTCTATCTTCCAGGGGATTGCTGCAGGTAGTTGTCGAGCGGAATATCGAAGAAGATCAACTCCTCGCCTTTGCCGTTGCGCACACCGCTGACGTACAGGTGCGCGCCGGCCAGTGGGTTGTCGACGTCCTCAACATCGAAGAACAGAAAGCCCGCGCGCGTGGTGTGCGCTTCCACCGCTTTGGCGGCGAAGCGGGAATCCTGAACTTCCTCGGCTTCTTCTTTCTTTACGCTGGCATGGACCTTCCTTCGCGGAAACGGCAGCGGGCTGGCGGAAGGCTGGTCGCCCTTCAGCGGCTGGTGCGCGATACGGCGGTAGATGTCGTCCTCGGTTGCGGGAGACAGCCTGACTCGCCTTGCAGTCACGAGCTCAACCTGCATGTCGGTGAGCGCGACCGGTTGGCCGGCATCGTTGGTGATGACGAGCATTACCGGCAGCAGGTCTTCTTCCTTGTACTTGATGCGAAACACCGGCTGGGTCTTGCTGGCGCGGTCGTAGGGATCGGCTGCGACCGTGACCTTTTCCTGCCCATTGGTGTCGTGCGCGGGATAAGTTTTCGCGTCCGCAGCCTTGGGCATGACGAAGGCGTCTTTGGCGTCCAAGGGCGCGGAACAAAGAATGGCGGCAATGAGGGCCGCGATCGGCGTAATGCGGTTCGGCATTTTTCTGATTATCCTCCGGCCGGGCGCTTCTCTCCAACACCGGACTCAATCGCGTAATGGCCCAATCACTCAATGGCCCAATCGTGAAGTTGCTCAATTTACAATGCCGGGCATGTACTTCCTCTACAGCCTGCTGCTGGGGCTCGCGGCGATTGCCTCCGCTCCCTGGTGGCTGGCGCGCATGCTTACCCAGGGGAAGTATCGCGCTGGGTTGGGCGAGCGCCTGGGCAGAGTCCCGCCGCGGCTGGGGCATGCGGCAGGCTGCGTGTGGGTGCATGCGGTTTCGGTGGGAGAGGTGCTGGCGGTCAGCGGATTGGTGGCGGGATTGCGCGAGCGCTTTCCCGATCGCCGCGTGCTCATCTCCACCACCACCGCAAGCGGGCAGAAGCTGGCGCGTGAGCGCTTTGGGGAGGCAAACGTTTTTTATTATCCGCTCGATTTCGGCTTCGCCATCCGGCCGTACTTGCGAGCCTTGCGGCCTTCTTTGATTGTGCTGGCGGAGAGCGAATTCTGGCCGAACTTTCTGCGGCTGGCGGACGACGCTGGCGCGCCAATTGCGGTGGTGAACGCCCGCGTCTCCGACCGCTCCCTGCCGCGCTATCTCCGGCTGCACGGCCTGTGGCGGCGACTGCTGCGCCGTGTCGACCTGTTCCTGGCGCAGAGCGAGGAGGATGCGGGGCGGCTCAAGTCGATCGGCGCGCCGGAAGGTCGCGTCCGCGTGGGGGGAAATTTGAAATTTGACGTTGCTGCGCCTGGAGCGCTGCCCGCGGCGGAGATGCTGCGTCGCGTTCTGCGGGCAGCGGAAGCCGTCATCGTCTGCGGCAGCACGGCGGAAGGCGAAGAGGCGTTTGTATTGCCGACGTTTGCGAAGGTGCTCGAAGAGCATCCAAGAGCGGCGCTGGTGCTGGCTCCGCGCCATCCCGAGCGCTTCGAGGCTGTCGCCGGGCTGATCGCCGCATCCGGCATCAAGTTTTGGCGGCGGACGCAGCTTGCGGGAAACGAATCGCTCAGCGGTAGCGTGCTCCTGCTCGATAGCATCGGCGAGCTGGCTGCTGTGTATTCGCTGGCTTCGATCGCATTCGTGGGCGGCAGCCTTGTCCCACGGGGCGGGCACAACATTCTTGAGCCGGCGCAGTATGGGGTTGCGACTGTGGTAGGCCCGCATACCGAGAACTTTCGCGACATTGTCCGCATTTTCGAGCAGAACGATGCGGTAAGAATCGTCAACAGCGAAGGCTTTGCCGGCGAACTGCTGCGACTGCTGGAGGATTCCGGCGCCCGCCAGGAGCTTGGCAGCCGCGGCGCCGAAGTAGTGCGCCAGCAGCGCGGCGCAACCGTACGCACGCTCGACGAGCTCGATGGTCTGTTGGCAACCACGTGGAGACGGCCGCCCTCGGCCGTCGGGGCGCGATGAAATCGCGCCTGGGGCCATGGTGAGCGTTCTCTCGATTCTATTCGGCGCGGCCGTCGCCACGCGCAATGCCTTGTACCAGCGCGGCGTGCTGCCCTCGCGGCGTCTCACGCGGCCGGTGATCAGCGTCGGCAATCTTTCGGTCGGAGGTTCGGGAAAAACGCCGTTCGTGCTGCTGTTGGGTGATCTGCTCAAGCAGCGCAGCATCAGCTTCGATGTGCTCTCGCGCGGATACGGCCGTAGAACGCGGGGAGTCGCGATTGTCGATCCCGGCGGCAGTTCGCGCGATTTCGGCGACGAGCCCCTGCTGATCGCCCGCAAGCTGCAGGCGCCGGTGATTGTCGGCGAGGAACGCTTCGCCGCCGGACGGCTTGCGGAAGAGCGCTTCCCGTCTCGTCTTCATCTGCTCGACGATGGCTTTCAGCACCGCGCTCTGGCGCGCGATTTTGACGTCGTGCTGGTTACGCCGGAAGACGCGCACGATCGCCTGCTGCCTGCCGGCCGCCTGCGCGAGCCGCTCTCCGCGCTCGCTCGCGCCGATGTTGTGGTGCTCACCGGCGGCGCTCCAGAAAATATGTTTCCTCTCGACGGCAAGTTGCTCTGGCGTGCGCACCGCACGATTGCTCCCTGCAATCTTCCGGCGCATCCGCTGGCCTTCTGCGCTATTGCCCGGCCGAAGAACTTCTTTATTCAATTGCGGAACGCGGGCGTCGAACTGGCCGGCGAGGCCAGCTTCCGCGATCACCATCAGTACACCGAGCAGGATGTGCGCGACTTAATTGCCGCGGCTGTGCGCTCGGAGGCGGATGGCTACGTCACCACGGAAAAAGATGCGGTCAACCTCGGCGGCTACTTTTCGGCGCTGAAGAACCTGGCGGTGGTGCCGGTGAAGATGGAATTGGCGGACGCGCAGGCCGCAGTAAACGCGATGCTGGACGTGATCGCTCGGCGCCGCGGAAAGGCAGTGTAATGCCGCCCGCCGTTCCTCTTGCCGATTTCAGGCTCTCGCGACGATTGGAGCGCGCGGAAGGGCATGCCGGCGCTCGATATGCGGGGCGCGGCGCCATCTGTTT